>Ga0208938_1001644_pt1 | contig 12686 bp, 10 predicted proteins | sample AD_UKC125_MetaG_FD_184434 | JGI IMG/M metagenome (GOLD analysis project Ga0208938, IMG submission 184434) | Active sludge microbial communities of municipal wastewater-treating anaerobic digesters from USA - AD_UKC125_MetaG (SPAdes) (version 2) | ecosystem: Engineered > Bioreactor > Anaerobic >... | reverse complement strand
AAACTCGACAATTATTACTTTGGCTCCCTCTCGCGCACAACCCTTGCAGAAAGCCTCACCAAGTCCTTGGCCACCTCCGGTAACTATTACAATCTTGTCTTTTAATCTCATTAGCTCTTCCTCCTATAACAGCAAATTATTGATACGTTATTTAACAACACTTACTGACTTTCTGTTTGTAGTAAGAACACTCATGCCTATAGCAATAAGAGCAAAAACAACCAATTGTATGTCGTTGCCCATAGCAAGCATCGACATCCCTGCTTGAGTCCAGGTAATAAGAATCACCCCTAACAAAGTTCGATGTGGTCCCCCCGTTCCCCCTGCAAGAGATGTTCCACCCGCTACCACACTTGCAAAAAGTGGTATGCTCATGTCTGCACCAATTTCTATAGAACCACCACCAAATTGAGCCATATACAAAACCCCCGCCAGACCAGATAGAAAACCACTTAACATAAAAGCATTGATTCTTGTCTTCACCACATCTACCCCACACAATGAAGCTGCGGTGGGGTTGCCTCCAATAGCGTAAAGGTGCCTACCAAAAGGTGTACAAAAAGCCACAAAAATAGAGACAATCCATATACCCAAACCCCAATAAAAGATTGATGGTAACCCTCCTATAAAAGTTACCGAGAGTGCTCTAAAAGTTCTATTGGTTATCATGTAAAGGAATCCCTTTGATAAATACAAAGCTAACCCCTCAATCACAAGAGACATACCAAGCGTGGCCAAAAAAGAAGGAACTTTGAATTTTGCAAATAACAGTCCATTGACAAAACCAAAGCCAGTACACACCAGCAAAGCCAGGGGAATTACCAGCAAACCAATGTCATCAATATATAACACACAAATAAGAGCGGCAAGCTTCAATAAACTTACCACCGAGAAATCAAAAGACCCCATCATTATGACCATAGTCAAACCACAAGCAGCTATTAGAAAATAGGACATTGCATATACCAAGGTAATCCTGCCCTGGGGACTAAGAAAAGATGGGTTAATGATTTGAAATGTACTTATGATAGCTATTGCAGCAACCACTGAGATAATCGTAGCTATATTTTCCTGAGACCCTCTAAAAATCGTCGAATGTGCCATTATATTGCCTCCTTTCGTCCCATTCAGGTAATCGTGACTCCCTTCAGCCCCCTGGAGGCTATCACTATGGATAACACTAATACCAGCCCGATAAGTAGTTGCAGTATTTCAGGGTTTATAAGTGAGATATATAATCCACGATAAAGAACGGCAAATGCCAATGCCCCAATGATTGTGCGATCTGGACCCCCACTACCTCCTGTAAGCAACGTTCCCCCAAAAACTATGGCCGTAAGTGGCTGAATCAGGGTATTCATATTTAATGTCAAGGGTACAGAACCACCAAGATGTTGGAACTGGATAATAGACCCTATACCAGTTAGCAATCCACTCATCGTAAAAGCGAGGATTTTATACCTATCAACATCAATTCCCGCCAGTCGAGCGCCCTCTTCATTAGAACCAATAGCATAGAAATAGGCACCCACCTTGGTAGAGCGCATAATGAATACAGCTACAACTATGAGAGGTATGGTCCACAACAATGCAGTCGGCACATAAGGTATTAATTTTGCCGTTAAAAATTCGTATCCCCGAACAACCCGAGGATAGCCCCCAGATAAAACAGATGTTAATCCCGCATATCCTGCTGATACACTTAAAGTCAATATGAATGAAGGAACCTTTGCTTTTACCTGAATTATCCCAACAAGAATCCCAGTCACCAAACCCAGAAGTGGTATAACCAGTATTGCTGCCATTCCCAGTAAGGGAGTAAAGCGCCAGACAAGGATACCCCCTAGCATCCAGACTCCAATATAGGAGAGATCTAGCGAGCCAGTGGTAACAACCATTGATGGTCCAAGAGCAAATAATATTAATGTCACAAACTGACCCAAAATAGATGAGAAATTTATAGGTGTAAGAAATCTATCCGGAAAAAGAATCGAAAACACTATAAAAAGAACAATGGTCATCAAAAGCGGAGGGTAGTTCCATATAGTTCTTGTTACAGTCAGCAGGGTTTTATGTTTTTTCTTTGAATTATTCACGTTGCTATTGCCTCCTTAAATTCAAAAGCATTGAGCACTTTCTCAGCTTTTCCACTCTTCATAAAAACAATTTTGTCGCATAATATAGAGTATTCCTTGGGATCGTCGCTTACAAGAATCATTGAAACTCCTTCGTCTTTCATCTCCAGAAGAGCTTCATAAATATCTTCTCTGGCACCTACGTCTATTCCAATAGTCGGATCTTCCAGCAGAAGTATATCGGGCCGTCTCTCAAACCATCTTCCTACCGATAATTTTTGTTTGTTACCTCCACTTAAGGATTGACAACTTGTATCAATACTCGGGGCCTTTATTCTAAACTTTTGCATAATTCCTTCTGCCACTTGTTTCTCAGCATCGAAGTTTATAACTGGAAAGTGTTTTCGCAATACCTTTCTCATATTAACTATGGAAACGTTTTTCCTGATTGGCCAGTTGAAGAAGAGCTGTTCCTCAGTTCTACCACAGAAATACCCCACCCCTTTTTTGAGTCTAACATGAGGAAGTTCTCCGGATTTAGCTTCTTTCCCTTTAACCATTAAAACTCCTTTATCAAAGTCCAATATTCCAGCAATAGTTTTAATTATCTCACTTTTACCTGATCCAGCAGGGCCAAAAATGCCTATACACTCCCCCTTGCGAAGTTCAAATGAAACATCATAATAGCTTCCATTTTTAGTTAAATTTTTAGCTACCAGGACCACCTCATCGCCTATAGTTCTTTCAGTTTGTGTTATAGGAAGCTCTTCAATAAATTCTTTCCCAACTATGGCTTTAAAAAGGTCGTTCTCTGTAATCTTATCTTGCAACAAATTATAATGAGCAACCAATTCTCCATCGCGTAATACATATATTCTATCCGTAAATTCCAAAACCTCGTGCATTATATGAGAAACCAAAATAAATGAGGCAGCTTTTTTCATTTCTAAAATGTAATTGAAGAGGTCCTGGCGTTCTTCGATAGTTAGAGGAGCAGTTGGTTCATCAAGTATAACGACCGGGGCAGCATTGTCACTCCCATATTCTAATCGCAAACTCAAAACGGCTTTTGCTATTTCAATCATTTTTTGTGTAGAAGGTGGTAACTCATACATAAAACTTTCTACGTCACAATCTATATTGAATTCTTTTAATATCTCATCAGCATATTTTTTCATCTCGTTTATTTTCAATCGGGAAAATTCTGAATATTTATCCTCATGTCCCAAAAACAAGTATTGATACACCCTCAAAACAGGAATAACCCCTTTTTCCTGATGGACTATCGCTACTCCACGTTTAGCTGCTTCTTTGGGGTTCCTGGGGAAAGGAAGTTTGTGACCGGCATAATACCACTCCCCACTATCAGGAGGAAAAACACCAGCAAGAATTTTCATTAACGTGGATTTGCCTGCCCCATTTTCTCCCACTACTCCCACTACTTCATTTTTGTAAACCTTTATACTCACATTGTCCAGCGCCTGTACAACCCCACCAAAGTTTTTAGAAATACCTTTTAACTCAATTATAGGAACGTTGTCTTCCATTATCCTATTAATCCACCCTTTCTACGTTATCACTAATTACCATTACTCTAAAGCGGGGAATAGCTCCATTGAGCTATTCCCCGAGAAAAAATATCACTCTACTACTCCCAAACAGGCTCCACTTTTAGTTCTGGAGGGAATTTCTTCGAATATTCTTCTGCTTCTTCCCAGGTATCAGCCCAGCTAAAATCGAGGAAATGCTCGATAGTAGCGGCAACATGCTCTCTTACAGCTTCTACACTACCAAATTTGTCAATTTGGGCGGGGAAATAGTAGTTATGTCGACCGAGTCCAGCTGGAGCTCCTGCATGGCGGTCATATTCTAAGCCCAATTCTTTACACTTAGATATAGACATTAACCTAAAGTCATAAGGATAATTCGGCTCTTTTTCCTTCATCTGCTTTAATACTTTATTCAAGTTTTCCTCTGTCGGAGCTACATAGAAATTTGGATGATCGGCTATACCAGCTGCTTCTGCCAGTTGCTCTACCTCACCTGGCCTACCATAAACAGACAACTCAGGCGCCTGGAACATCTCCTCAGGTAATGGATACCACTCTCCTACACACATGTCATACAGCATAGGAACTAATCTTCCTCCATAATAGGGTATGTCAAACCCACAGGTTACTAGAAAGTTGCCCCGAAGTATTTCCTCGGCCGTAGTCATTTCCATGTCTCTTGAGGCCGTGAACGGACCAATTTGTAAACCACGATCTTCGAGAGCCCGAAGAGCACCCATAGTCACTGAATCATTACAACCCCACAAACCTTCATAGTCCTGTCGAATAGCCAGTGCAGCTTCAGCAGCCTTACGTCCTCCTTCATAGTTCCATTCTCCATACTGATGACCTAAAACTTGCATTTCCGGATATAACTTCCACGCCTGATAAACACCCAAATTAATTAGAGCAGTGGAAATAGTAGCGTTGGTTTTGCTTGCTTGAATGTGAAGTAGTTTTGTACGATCATTCTCTTTCATTTTTTGGAGTAGAATTACCAGTGGGAAAAAGGTCTGTTCATCTGCAAGAGGAGTGTTATCTATAACCCAATATGGGCCAAAATCTCCCGGGTATACCTCACCCGTAATTCCAAAGTATGTAGCCATAAACACCTTGTTCTCATTACAAATTTTGGCAAGTTCAGGTATGATAGATACGTTAGGGCAATTATAGATTATTGCTTTTGCACCAGCAGCTATCAAACTTTGGGTTTGCTGAATCCACTCTGCATCAGATTGAGCCAATATCCCTTTAGATTGTAACCCGAGCTGCTTGCAGGCCTGCTCAATAGACTGGTATACCATCATTGAATACTCTTGAGATAAATGAAAGGTCATGTGTCCTATCAGAAAACTTTCCCCAGGTTCTGCGTTTTTATACTTCTGAGCTAATTCATACCTTAGTTCTTCTGCCTCATCAGTCGATTGTTGAGCTATGGCAACAGTACCAACAAAACTTACCATCAACACCAAAATTAATGAAACGAGAATCCTTCTGTTTGTTCCACACAAACGCAATTTAGACATTACCTATCCTCCTATGAATTTAAATTACGTTAAAGCCATCACCAAATCACCAAATCAACCCGCTGAATTCTCTTCCTTTTCTAGCTTCTCACCACCTCCCCCTTACCACCACTAAGCCAATTCAGGATTCGCCTCAAACGCGCTTTTAGAACGAAACGGACTGAGCAGGATATTACATTACGGTAGCAGGGAACAAAATAAATTTTGAATTATCATTAAAAACTCTTCCTTGTGCACTCATTTGTTATTTTTTTAACAGTTTTATCTTAATTTTAAATATTAAAAACTTTTTATGAATGAAACTTATCATTACATTAGCAATAATAAAACTTGGAATTTAATTTGTCAAGCTTTTTGTTCTCATGTATTACTATTTTATTGTAATGTCATATTAAATTTATTCTAACAAATATTACGCATGAGAATATACACGAGGAATTTTGGAAATGCTCGAGCATCTCTGGCAGAATGAGCATGAGTATAACATATAACAGACTCAACCCTGTGATTTTTACCATACAAATTTTGATGGCACTTATCAAGATCTAATTACTTTTTTCTCCTCTGTTACGCCGTCATTTTTGAATGAAAAGCAGGAAGCTCTCCACTCAAAGAATAGGCCGGGTTAAGGATCATGGAATAATCTAGAATAATCGTAAAACTTTACCGATTATGGCGGGAAAGCCCTTAACCCGGCCTATTCATATGTAATCCCATTCCAGTTGGGGGAAGCTTACTAAATATTGAAACTCAAGGCTCGAGATAACATTTCACAGACCATTAATACGAATAAAACTTCAAATCACTAAACATCTATAGGCCTAAAGAAAAGCATAATAGCCATAGCCATAAAAACCACGATCTCAGATCCAGCCGGCCAATATCGACCCGTAATCGACATAAGCATACCAAGGCCAAAAGAAGCGAAAAAAGTCCCTCGCAAGTTTCCCATTCCACCAGTCAGCACAACAGCAAAACAAAGGAGTAAGATGTTTAAACCCATGTAAGGATGAATTGCAGTAATGGGAGCGTATAAGACTCCGCCAATAGCAGCCAAGATACTTCCCAAAACAAAGACAATAGAAAAATACTTTTCAACCTCTATACCAAGGCAAAGGACTCCTTCTTTGTTATCCAACGCAGCTCTAATGATTTTACCTACCATCGTCTTTCTCATGAAGAGCTCAACCCCAAAAAACACCAAAATCGCCAAAAGTATTACAAGAATACGATACATTGGAAAGGCAAATCCCATAAAATTTATGGATCTCCCTATCGGATCGCTAAGCGGTTTCGGATACACACCCCATATCCCCTTGACAATGTCTACTCCAATAAGAAAAACTGCAAAAGTCGCAATAAAGGTATAATCCAGCGATTCCCCATATAAACGTCGAATTATGAAGCGCTCAATACAATATCCCACCAAAGCAGCAACTAAAACCGCCAACACGCCTCCCCATAAAAAAGGAATACCAAGGTGGTTTACGGATGCCGCCAAGATATAAGCTCCAATAGTATAGGTAATCGTGTGGGCAAAATTGATTACCCTCATAGTACCAAAAGTGAGGGAGAGACCAATAGATATAAGATAGAATATTGCCCCAATAGTTAATCCATACATAATTGAGTAGATCATTTGGATACCCCCTTCTTTAAAGGGTTAGCATTCTCACGAGTAGTAATTCTCGCATATAGGGTTTCCAGACTACCCCAGATGCCCTCTCTGAATCTGAAAACAATAAGTAATAGTGACACCCCAAGAAGAAGCTCCCAGCGCTGGAAGTATATCGGAAGAAGGTTCGTAATCAGCATGTATATAATCCCGCCAACAATTGCCCCATAAAGTCGGCCAGGGCCTCCTATTAGACAGGCAAACACCACACCAGGGTTTGAATTCACGTCGAGCACATTAGGATTGATATAACCATAATTCAAAGCAGTCAAAGCTCCAGCAAATCCAGCCACAGAAGCAGCAATCACAAAATTAATCCACTTGTAAAAATAAGTGTTGTACCCTAAAAATCTTACTCGTTTTTCATTTTCCTTTATAGAACGCAATAAAACTCCATAGGAAGAGGATGTAATTATTCGTAGCAATAAAAAAACAAATATTAAAGAAACTAAGACAAACAAAAAACGGAAGGTCGAGTCTCTAAAATCGAATAAACCTAAGCTCAGGTTCCTGATACTTAAACCATTTTCTCCCCCTGTAATGCTTTTCAATGGCGACATTACCAAAAACCAACCAACACGATTAAAAGCAAGATTAATTAAAGAAAAACATGCTCCAGTTGCTCGCACAACCACAGACCCTGCAGCCATCCCTACCACACAAGCAGCCAATACTCCAAATACAATCGCCAATAGAGGATTTGAGGTAAGGTATCGAAGAGAAAGGCCCGTCGCATAAGCACCTGCTCCCAGGTAAAGCAGATGTCCTAAAGAAAGCCCCCCCATGTATCCGTATAAAAGATCAAAAGATAGCACCGTGATACAGAAAATCGCAAAATCTGTTACTCGATGTGCACCCAAAAAAGGAACTAAGAGTAAAAAGACAGCAGCTAAAAAAACTACCTCTAAAGCCAGTTTCCTGCCGCTAGTTTTGGCCAATTGTTTCCCCATGGAGCTCCAACTCCTCCTTCTATTCTTGGTTGAATTTACAGAGATTTTTCTAAAAGATCTACGTTGCTAATCTCCGAAGCACTGCTTAAAACGCGGGAGACCTTCCCTTCTTCAAGTACCACCACTTGATCCGCTAAAAGGCTTACAAGTGGAAGGTTTTGCTCAACAATTATAGTCGACAGCTTCCCTTTTAAACGACTTAATATCTTTACAATGTCATTAATAACAACAGCCGCTAAACCCTGTGTAGGTTCATCAACAAGCAGTAATCTTGGGTCACCAACAAGAGCCTGTCCAATGAGCAGAACTTGTCTTTGCCCCCCACTCAACTGACCGGCTTTTAAACCGAAGAATTTTTTCATTTTGGGATAAATATCCAAAACCTTTTCAAGTGCTTGTGATAAAGGCTCACCGCTCGAGTGCGCAGCAATTTCAATGTTCTCCTGAACAGTTAGATTATCGAAAACCCTTTTGTCTTGGTTAACATAGCGAATACCCTTATGATAAAGTATGTTGGGTGATAAACCCGTTATATCTTCACCATCATAGTAAATTGAACCCCTAAGAGGCCGAATTAACCCTATAACGCTTTTGAGAAGCGTTGTTTTACCTGCTCCATTCCTTCCCACAACAAAGAGCGTTTTTCCTTCTTCTAATTCGAGAGACACACTATGCAGCACCTTAGCATGACCGTAAGCAACATCAATATCTACTACTTTAAGCATATTCCTCATCTCCCAGCTATGAAGACAAATGCTGATCTCGGTAACTTAAAGACTCTTCACCGCTCAGCTGTAGTTCCTCAAACACTTCCTTTTTACCCCAGTAACATTCGCTAACCAGAGGGTCCCTAAGCACCTCAGAAGGATTCCCCTCACAGATGATACGCCCTTCGTTCATTACACAAAGCCGATCCACAAAATCGACAATTGCAGATATTTTGTGCTCAACAATAGCAATTGTTATTTCACCCTTAAGGGTTTTTAACAATGAAAGAACTTTTGCAGTTTCCACATCACTGAGACCGCTGAAAGGCTCGTCGAGAAGTAATAATTTTGGCTTAAGAGAAAGAGAAAGCGCAATCTCAAGAAGTCTTCTATCACCAAAGGAAAGCTCTCCAGTTACGGTATGGGCATATTCCTCTAGCCCAACAAGTTTCAACGCCTCTAAGGAATCATCCCAAATGTTACTGGTAGAAGAAGTTAAGAACTTCCAAAACGAGTGATTCCAAGCAACACAAGGAACCAGATTTTCCCAAGCCTTAAGAGAGTTGAATACCGATACAAGCTGAAAGGTACGTACCATTCCCATCCTAACTCTTCGTTCTGGCGAAAATCGAGTAATATCTTGATCTTTAAAGAATACTTTACCTGCAGTTGGAAGAAAAAAACCTGTCAGTAGGTTAAAAAAAGTGGTTTTTCCCGAACCGTTTGGCCCTATGATTCCCAGGATCTCGTTTTCCTCGATGGAAAGATTTACATCGTTAACGGCGATCAAGCCTCCAAAGCGCTTGGTCAATCCATCCGTTTCTAACAATCCCATTTAATTAGTCTCCCCTTACCGGTTTCTCTTTAAAAAGCTTAAGAGACCCCCTCTTCCAAGGGGGTCTCTTAAGCACCTCGCTATCACTCATAACCCATCTCTTGTAACGGCAAGCAAAGAACCTCGGTTTCAAAGAAATCAGTGATTTTGGCAAAATCCCATTGGTCAGCACGTTCTTCGGCACCTTTTCCTTCACCCACGAAGAAAGCATATTTATAGAATGGTCGTCCATCAGGACGCCAGTAAGCTGGCCCCTTGAAACTCAAGAAGTCCGGGTTTTCCATCAAAGCCTGGTGCATCTTCGCTGGGTCAGTTGATTGAGAAACTTCTATGGCTCGAAGAGTTTCCTTCATTCCTATGTGAGCATAGGCGGCCATAACATCAGGTGGCTCACCATATTCTTCCATCCAAGCTGCACGTATTCTCTCAGCGTTTTCGTATGTTTCCAGATCTTTATCTTTCAGTTCACTTAAGTCGTGGTAAAGCCACATTCCCAATGCAACTCCCTTAAGAGCTTCTGGAGGAATACCCGCAGCAATACTGTGCACTATAGCATTGAAAAAGACTTTTGTGTGATCGCTTAGCCCCAATTCATAGGATTGTTTTAATATCCCAATGGCATCAGTACCCCATTGCCCCATTTGAACTACATCAGGCTTAGACTCAATTATCTTGAGTATATAAGGAGTATAGTCTGGAGTTCCTACTGGAGTCCATATAAACTCTACCTTAATGTCAGGATATTTTTCGTAAACTTGCCTCATCCCAACACCAACTCCATGACCATAAGCATAGTCAGGAAGACAAGCAATGACATATTTTGGCTCAAAAGTTTTAATCACGTACTCTGAAGTCATTCGACCTATTGCATCTACCGCGCCTTGAGAAGTGAAAAAGTAAGGAGCTTTATTTTCCTTGCGAAACACATCTTCTTCGATCGAGTTCGTCACCATTACAAATGAGCTACCATCTAATGCTTGTTCATTGAGAGCAGTACTTACGTGGGCGAAAGTTCCCCCTACTAAGATATTAATCCCTTCTTCCTGAAATTCTCGGTATCTACGGACTGCAACATCTGGTTTCGTTTCGTCATCCCGAACAACTGCTTCAACTTTGTACGTTTTATCCCCCATTACTATCCCGCCTGCTTCGTTAACTTCTTTAATAGCAAGAAGGGCTCCTTCCGTTTGCACTTTACCTGTTGGCGCCCCCTCGCCTGTGAGACTATACATCACACCTACTTTAATAACCTCTTCTGCTATTCCCAAGGTGCTGGCTACAAGTATCACTAATGTAAGCATCCCAATGACTACCAACGATTTTCTCATTTCTCTTCCTCCCTTTTTAAAAAAATCTAAATTTACCTGTTTGTAAGTTTTCTAACACATTCTTTCACCAATACATTCACCAATACATTCAATGAACTAAACATTACTTTTATCCCCTATTGATTCCCCCCTTCCTAAGTTTTTATATTTCTAGTCCTTAAAAAAACATCCTATTAAATCAGCGAAAATCCTACCATTTTCGCCTGATTTCCTTAAAAAGTAAATTATTAAAATATAATATTATTATGTCTAAAACACCTTCTACTAACGAATCTATAATTTTTTTAACAAATTACGTTAGTAAATTAACATACCCAAAAAAGAATGTCAATAGGATAGATTATTAATTTTTGTGATTATTTTGTAATAATATTACTCTTAAAATTCTCGAGAAAACGTCCCTTTAGCGATAAAACAAAGTGATGCGTTCATAGTTCATAAAATAGAGGTAGAGAACCAGTTTATGCTTTACTCGTGAAGCAAAGAACACAGGGTTGTGTTTGGCAATATGAATTTGCAGCATTCCAGAAGTTAATTTTTGCAGCACCCTTAATTCCAGAACTAACAGTTCATAGTAGAATGAGATAAAGGTAGGTTGGTTCTGAAAAGACCAGTCAGTAAATGACTGTGGTGGATTAAACGGTCAATGATGGCGGCTGTCATTCCCTAATCATAAAATATTCCATCCCACTTGCCGAATTCTCAAAAGGTGCATAACTCTACTCATCACAAATTAAAAGATCATATTTCTTTATCTGTTATTTGCGGTTATATAAACGTTAATAACTAAAGATTAGTAATGATCTTCAAAAATCCTTAAAAAGATCTTTTTTAAGCAGTTTTTGAACTCTTATGTTAATTAACTATTATTAATATCTATATAAGATGTTTTAGTTACGAAGCAAAAAAAGAGAGGGACTTATATCCCTCTCTTTTTTTGTCAGACCTTCCAGGTAATCTCGGCTTAATTACTTTTCTTTTCCAGTAAGTGTGAGTTCAAAATCAATCTTTTTCCATCCAGTAAGGTCAATCTTATGGGTCACCTGGGGAGCGAAGTCAAACCACCTTTTGAGATATTCTGCCTGCATATGCTCGTGTTTCCAGACCTTAAAGTTATACCAGTTTTCGTAGAACATGAGCTTCCGCGGATTCTTGAGCATGGTGTCCATATCCAGGTTGATGTGCATCTCATAGCTCATGCAACCGGGCTCTGTGTGAGTATAAGGAACCAAAGCTAAGTTTTCTTTCCAAGCACGATCCTCACATCCTTCTTTAACGTCAACCAGGGCTAAAAGGGTGTACGTTTCCTTCGGATCTGGCAGTTTTCCTCCACGGAAGATAGGGTTGGTAGGCAATTTTACCCTTTCCCAAATGTAAAGTTCCCAGCTCTCACATACTTCCCCAGCTATATTGGACCAATCTTCGAGATATGGCATCTCCATGTGTTTATCCCAATCTGCTCTGCTTCGCCAGATCTCATAGAACATATACAGTCTGGGATTCTCAACCATGTAATTATCATCCTCAGTTCCCACATTCACGTGCATCTGATAGAAAAGACAACTTGGCTCTCTGTTGGTAAGAGGAACAAGACTCAACAATGCATCTCTCGCCTTTTCCTCATAGCCCTCTTTAATATAGTTTAACGATAGAACTATCAGTTCCTGATTATCGCCAATGGCAATGTTTTCTTTCATCTCTTTTACATCCTCCTTTTTAAGTAATTTATTTTCTTAGAGCACTTAGCCAAAAACAAGTTGCTTGTTTGTAGCTCTCTTTTTTTCATCCTGATGAACAGTATTGAATTTTGTGTTTTGAGCATACTGGTCTCTATAGTTTATTTCTTTTATAATGAGGGAAAGGTTAGCCAGTTGCTCTCATCCTTGCCCTAACAGACGGGGATGACCTGCTGATTAAATCATTGATAAGCCACCATCTACCACAATCATCTGGCCAGTCATCCAATCTGATTCATCAGAAGCTAAATAAAGCACAGAACCAACATGATCTTCAGGCTGACCTAATCTACCTAAAGGTATG
>Ga0208938_1001639_pt1 | contig 12723 bp, 7 predicted proteins | sample AD_UKC125_MetaG_FD_184434 | JGI IMG/M metagenome (GOLD analysis project Ga0208938, IMG submission 184434) | Active sludge microbial communities of municipal wastewater-treating anaerobic digesters from USA - AD_UKC125_MetaG (SPAdes) (version 2) | ecosystem: Engineered > Bioreactor > Anaerobic >... | reverse complement strand
CACGACCCCGATCGGCCAGCCGCAGTCGACGAACGGCAACAGTTCGTGGTCGGGTCCCGGATCTCCGCGATAGTCGGCCGGGTCGCCACTGCTCGCGTATGCCGTGATGGCGGCTCCCAGCTCGGGGGAGGCTTGTTCGTAGGCCTCCTTGAGGGTGGCCACCGAGAAGCAGTAGTGCGAGGTGTTCCAGAAATAGTCGTGCGCGGCAAGGAACTCTTCGGCCACGGCATGGCTCGGCTTTTCGAGGAAATCACGAGCGACCCGTATGCCGGTCACGCCCATCGCGTGGCCGGTCGCCCGCACATAACCCAGCGAGGTGTCTGCGTGGGTCGGCGCAATCGCCAGCAAGGTGGTCCACGAGGGGTGGGCCTCGACGAAATCGAAGGACCGGTCGGCGGCGGCCTGGAATGCCTCCAGCGGCACGATCGAGCTGTCTGACGCGGCGCTGAGCACGACCGCGGCCGGGTCGACGGCGGCGATGCGGTGGGCGATCAACAGGAAGGCCGCCGGCTTGCCCTCGGGTCGCGGCTCGACGACCAGGTGGGCGGGATTGAGCTCGGGGAGCGAGGCCAGGACGTCGTCGGCATACTCGGCAGTTGTCGAGACGAAGATGTGGCCGGCCCCGACACACTCCTTGAGCCGGTCGAAGGTCTGGGCGATGAGCGGCCGGGTGTCACCGAGCGCCTGGAACTGTTTGGGCTGCTCTTGGGTGCTGATCGGCCACAATCGGGTGCCACGACCGCCGGCGAGAATGACGGCATACCGATGCGAGGTATCGGTTCTCACGCCTCGCTACTCCTTCGCTGCCACTCGTTCGATGACACCGCGTCGCTGAAGTCGTCGGCGCGCCCCCCCCGAACCCCACAGGCCACCCCACGACGCAGCCAGGCTACACGAGCGAGCGCGTCGGCCTGGTCATGCCAAAGGCGTCAGGGTGACGCGGTGGGCATGTCCTCACGCGGGGGGCGGCACGATCCAGACCGCAACACGGGGCGTTTCCCGCATCCTCTTGGCGAGCTTCTCGATGGCCATGAAAAGGCGGTATTCGAATCCGTACTTTGCGCGCAGCAATGAACGCAGGTGCTCGATGTCAGCCGGGTCCTGGCTGACTGTGGCGGCCGCAGTGATCGTCCCGGCGCCACTCTCGACCACACCCCGGCGCGAGCAGCGCGCGAGCGTGACTCGCGAGGTGTGGGCCAGCCGCTTGACCTTGCCCGTGCCGGCGGGGGTCATCACGCCGAGGCGATCGCCGTCCTGCACCACCCAGACGGCCGTCGACACCGGAGCGCCGGTGCGCCGGAAGGTCGTCAGGGCGACGAAGGGTGCCGCTGCGAGCGAGGCGAACGGTGACTGCATGCGGTGAGGCTATGCCAGATGGGCCGGGTCGGCAGCCGGTTGGCAATTCCGGTTATCTCCCTGACCTGGCGGGGGCCTCATCTCGACCGCCAGGCCGAGTTTGACGGCGAGTCGGAAGGTTTGCCGGCATACCCGGGTCCCCCCTGCCCGGGTTTGACGGCGAGTCGGAACGTTTCGCGGTCCGCCAGGTCCAGCCACCCGTCATTAGGCTGGCCTCTCGCCACGCGGAACCGGGAGAGGAATCCATGAGCGGCCCCACCGACGTCAAACCGGCGCTCACCGACCCTCAGGAAGAGTCGATCGGCCCCCGCGACCTCACCCACTGGCGCACCCGGCTGGGCGCCTGGCTGGTGGGCCTGGTCAACCACGTGATCGGCGCCTATGCGCGCTGGACCCTGGCCGTCATCGCCGGGGTCGGTGCCCTCGCGGCAGTGCTCACGACGGCGCTGGCCGCCCAGGTCTACGAATCGGTCACCGACGAGGGTGAGCTGGCCGGGTTGGACCAACCAATCCTCGAGTATGCCGTGGGGACCCGCACGCCGTTCCTGGAGCGGGCGCTGACGACGTTCACGGATATCGGTGGCCCAGTCGGAATGCCCATCCTGGCCACCCTCGCCGTCGCGGTCATGGTGTGGCGCTGGCGCTCTCGCACCCCGCTCGTCCTGGCACTCGTGGCTGCGGCCGGGTCCCTCACCATGACGACGGTAGGCAAACGACTCATCGGGCGGTCGCGTCCACCCCGTGAGCTGGCCGTCCCGCCGTTCGAGAACTCGCCGTCCTTCCCGAGCGGGCACACCCTCAACGCCACGGTGATCATCGGCGTCCTGGTCTACGTCTGGCTGCTACACCTCACGACCGCCCGGGCGCGCACCTGGGCGATCGTCGTGGGCGCCTTCTTCGTCCTCTCGATGGGCCTGAGCCGGGTCTACCTCGGTCACCATTGGCTCACCGATGTGGTCGCCGGGTGGCTCATCGGGTTGGGCTGGCTCGCGACGGTCGTCACCGCGCATCGGTTGCACCTCACCGTCCGGCGCCGACGCGCGCTGGGAAGGGTCGGCCCAGACGCGAAGGCGACCACCCGGCATACCGGATCTGCCCCTGCCGAGCAGAGACCGCACGTGGAGCCCTCGGGTCAGTAGGTGCCACGCAGGTCGGCGCCGAATCCGCGCTTGTGGCGGGCGCGTTCGAGCAGCAGGTAGAGCGCCGGGACGATGAGCAAGGTCAACGCGGTCGAGCTGAACAGTCCGCCGATGACGACGAGCGCGAGCGGTTGGCTGATGAACGCGCCGCCGCCGGTGAGGCTCATCGCCATCGGGGTCAGCGCGAGGATCGTCGCGAGCGCGGTCATGACGATGGGCCGCAACCGATGCCGGCCGCCTTCGAGGACCGCCTCCTCGATGCCCAGGCCGCGCCCGCGGTATTGGTTGACCAGGTCGATGAGCACGATCGCGTTGGTGACGACGATGCCCACGAGCATGAGCAGGCCGATCATCGACGCGACGCCCAACGGCTTGCCGGTGATGAGGAGCAGACCGATCGCGCCGGTCGCCGCAAAGGGAATCGACACCATGAGCACGAGCGGCTGCACCAGGCTGCCGAAGGTCGCGACGAGGATCGCGTAGGTGATGGCGATCGCCACGAGCAGCGCCAGCCCGAGCTGCCCGAACGCCTCGGCCTGATCGGCGCTCACCCCGCCGACCTTGGCGGTGGCGCCGGCCGGCAGTTGGGTGTCGGCCAACACCTTGGTCAGCGCGGTCGTGAGTGCCCCGAGGTCGTCGCCGGTCGGCACCGCGCTGATGACCGCAGTGCGCGCGCCGTCCTGCCGGGTCAGGCTCGCGGGCGCGTCCTGCCGGGTCACCGTGGCCACGTCGCCAAGAGTCAGCGGTATGCCGGTCGGCCCCACTCCCAGCCCCAGCGCCTTGAGCGCATCGAGCCCGACCGGGGCAGCGCCCTGGCGCAGCGTGACCGGGTGGCCGACGCCGTCGATGGTGATCTCGCCGAGCGAGGTGCCGCGTAGGGCGCCGGCGACCATCCCACCGACGAGGGTCTCCGAGAGCCCGGCTTGACGAGCCTTGGCTCGGTCGACCTCGACGGTGACCGTCGGGATGAGCACGGCCAGGTCGTTGGTGACATCGCGGGCGCCGGGCAGCTTGGCCACGGCGGCCGTGAGTGCGGTGGCTGCCGTGCGCAGGGTGGCCTCGTCCGGGGCCTTGACGATGACCTGGGCCGTTGACGCTCCGGTGGGCCCGCCGCCGCTGCTGGCCGTGATGGTGCCGAGCTCGCGGTGCTGGTCGGCGAAGCGACGCACATGCTCGGTGAGCGAATCGACACCACCCTTGGTCGTCGTGATGTTGAAGGTGGCGTTGTTGGCGCCGCCCCCGGTGAAGGCGGCCAGGGGGCCGGTGCTGCCGACGGTCACCTGGTAGGTCACCACATCGGGGCGGCCCTTGAGGCTCGCCTCGACCTGCTTGACCGCCTCGTCGGTCACCTCGAGCGAGGTGCCGGCGGGCAGCTTCTGGCTCACCGTGAGCGTGGTGCCGCCGGAGTTGCCGATGAAGTCGGTCTTGAGCAGGCTGGCGGCCCCGCCCGACATGACGAGCACGAGCAGGCCGAGCAGCACGGTGACCACTGGGCGGCGCACCACCCACCGCAGGGTGGGCAGGTAGGCCCGCTGGAGTCGGGTGACGGGTTCGTCCTGCTCGGGGATCCGCGTGGGTGCCGAGGCCGACCCGTTCGACACGTCCGATGCTCCAGGCGCCTCGGATGCAGTCACCACCTCAGCTGCCACCACCTCAGCCGTTGCCATCTCGGCGAGGGTCTTGCGGTGGCGACCGGACGGCATACCGGTGCCCTTGGCGGCAGCGTGGGCGCGGCCGCGGCCGGCGAGGAACCAGTAGCCGAGCACCGGCACGATGGTGAGCGAGACGAACAGCGACGCGAGCATCGCGAGCGTGACGGTGAGGGCGAAGGGGCGGAACAACTCGCCGACCTGGCCACCCACGAGGGCCAGCGGGATGAAGACCGCAACGGTCGCCAGCGTCGAGGACGTGACCGCGGTCGCGACCTCCTTGACGGCCGTGGGGATGGCCTCGCGGCGGGACTGGCCCATCTGCAGATGTCGTTCGATGTTTTCGATGACGACGATCGAGTCGTCGACGACCCGGCCCACCGCAATGGTCAGCGCGCCGAGGGTGAGGATGTTGAGGGTGAACCCGCCCACCCGCAGGCCGAGCAGCGCGATGAGCAGCGACAGCGGGATCGACACCGCCGTGACGAGGGTGAGCCGCACCGACAGCAGGAACGCGAAGACGACGAGCACCGCGAAGGCCAGCCCGAGCATCCCCTCGGTCGTGAGGTCCTTGACCGATTCGGTGATGAACGGCGCCTGGTCGTAGACCACCGCGGTCTTGCCATTGCTCACCAGCCGCTCGAGGTCGGGGCGCAGCTTCTCGAGCGCCTGCGAGATGCCGACCGTGTTGCCGTCCGGCGTCTTGGTGATCGCCAGGGTCAGACTCGGTATGCCGTTCGTGCGAGACCGCGACGTGACGTCGGCTTCGGCGAGGGAGACTGTGGCGACGTCACCGAGGGTCACCGTTGCGGGTGTGGTCGCGGGCGGGGTTGTTGGCGTGGCCGCTGGTTCCGTCGTGACCGCTGGTTTCGCGGTGGCCGCTGGGGTCGTCGCGGCGGTGGCCGTGCGCGGCAGTGGCAGGGCACCGAGCTGATCCACCGAGGTGATCGGACTGCCCACCTGAACGCTCAACTCGGACCGCCCCTCGGCGAGCTGACCGGCCGGAATGACCAGGCCGTTGACCTTGAGCACATCGCTCACCGCGGTCGGAGACACCCCGGCAGCAGCGAGCTTGGCCCCGTCGAGGTCGACGACCACGACCTGGTCGGCCACCCCGCTCACCTGCACGTCACGCACTCCGGCGATGCCCGCGATCTTGGGCACGACCTGGGCGCGCACGGTCGCGAGCAGTTGCTGTTGGTCGGCTCCACCGGACATCGACATCTGGATGATCGGGAAGTCGCCGATGCTGCCCGTGATGACCTGGGGCGTGGCACCGTCGGGCAGGCCGCGCAGGTTGAGCACGGCGCGCTGGGCATCGGTTTGGGCGGTGCCGAGGTCCTCGCCGTAGGCGAGGGTCACCATGACGGTCGAGACGCTGTCGCTGGAGGTCGAGGTCACTTTGGTGACCCCGCGCAACCCGAGCACCGCGCCCTCCATCGGGCGGGTCACCCGGGCCTCGACGACCGACGCGCTCGCGCCCGGCACCGGCGTGACGATCCCCACGATCGGGAACTGGATCGACGGGATGAGCTCCTGCTTGAGCGAACCCATCGCGATCACCCCGCCCACCATGAGGAAGACGGTCAACAGCGCGGTGAGCGCGCGATTGCGCAGGCTGAGGCGGGAGAGCGCGTTCACTGAGATCCTCCGGTTCCGCCGGACCCCGCGTCGGAGCGGTGGCGATGCGATAGCACCGGTCAGGTTACGCCCGGTTCCCTTCGATCATCGAACCTCCCCTACACCCCGGCACACCCCACTCCGGTATGCCGTTCGCCCCATGCGCCGCTCGGGAATGCCGACCGCTCATCTCCCGCGAGATGTCGAATTGGGCTCCTCGGCTGACTGTTTGACAGCCCAATTCGCGATGTCGCGGGTCGGTTGGGGTCGGGGTCGGTCAGTGACGGCGCGGTCAGGCCGTCATGCGGGGCGACTGCTGCGACGGGGACGTCCGGAGCCCCCGCGCGACCCTGAGAACCCTGCTGAGAAGGCCGCCGCACTCGGGGTCCGTCCACTGGTGGGGGACGAGCCCGACCGTGTCGACGCAGCGCGTCCCGAAGCGCCCGACCCGGTGCGCGACGAGCCGCCTGATCGGCCCGACGCAGCGCGACCCGAAGCGCCTGGACCGGCGTCCGCCCGGCCATTTCCTGCCCGGCCATTTCCTGCCCGGCCATTTCCTGCCCGGCCGCTTCCCGAGCGAGTGCTCCCTGCGCGATTGCCGCCCACACGACCCGAACCGCGTCGACCGCCGCCCTGACTGGCGCGGCCATTACCCCGGCCATTACCCCGGCCCGAGCCGGACTCGGCGGACACCGCGGGAGCCAGCCCACCGGCATACTCGCGCTCTCCCGGTGCCAACTCGCGCAGCAGCGGGTGCCGGTCGGTGACCCGCGTGGTCGTCGCGCGCACGCCGGCCTTGCGGGTGAGGTCACGGACGTCGCGGACCTGGTCGTCGGTCATCAGCGTGACGACTGTGCCGCTGTTGCCGGCGCGAGCGGTGCGGCCGGAGCGGTGCAGGTAGGCCTTGTGCTCGGTGGGCGGGTCGGCGTGCACGACGAGGGCGACGTCATCGACGTGGATGCCGCGAGCGGCGATATCGGTGGCGACGAGGGTCTGCGCGGCGCCGCTGCTGAAGGCTTCCATGGTGCGGGTGCGGGCATTCTGGGAGAGGTTGCCGTGCAACTCGACGGTGGGTATGCCGCGCGCGTTCAGTTGGCGCGCAAGGCTTTTCGCGCGGTGCTTGGTGCGGGTGAAGACCACGGTGCGGCCCGGTGCGGCAGTCAGATCGACGAGGACCGGCAGGTGATCGGCCGCTGCGACGTGCAACACGTGGTGGGTCATCGCGGCGACCGGCGACTGGGCCGAGTCGGCCTCGTGGGTGACCGGCCGGACGAGGTAACGGCGCACGAGCACCCCGACCGCGGCGTCGAGCGTCGCGGAGAAGAGCATCCGCTGGCCACCGGTCGGAGTGGCGTCCAGCAGCCGGCGCACCGACGGGAGGAAGCCGAGGTCGGCCATGTGGTCGGCCTCGTCGATGATCGTCACCTCGACGGACGCCAGGGATACGTGACCCTGCGCGATGAGGTCCTCCAGCCGGCCGGGGCAGGCGACGACGATGTCGACGCCGCGCCGCAGATCGGCGACCTGCGGCCCTTGCCCGACGCCGCCGAAGACAGTGCGACTGGTGAGACCGGCGCGAGTCGCGAGCGGACGCAGGGCGTCGTCGATCTGGGTCGCGAGTTCGCGGGTCGGCGCGAGGATGAGCGCGCGAGGCCGCTTGGGCTGCGGGCGCCGAGCGCTGACTCGCGCAGCTGAGCCGGCCTGACCGGCCGAGCCGGAGCGACCGGCGGAGCCGGTGTGGCCGGCGCCGCCGACCAGCCGGGCCACGAGCGGCAACAGGAAGGCATAGGTCTTGCCCGACCCGGTGCGGCCCCGACCGAGCACATCGCGACCGGCCAACGAGTCGGGCAGGGTCGCGGCCTGGATCGGCGTTGGTGTGGTGATGTCGAGGTCGGCGAGGGCGTCGACGAGGAAAGCCGGCACGCCGAGCGCGCCGAAGCTGGCTGAAGACAAAAGGAAACTCCGAGAATGAGGTGTGTTCCGCCCGGCGCGACAACGGTCGCGGCGCAAGGGCTACCACGGTGCTGCGAACGGCCCGAGGCGAAACTGAGCGGGCCTATTCGCTGAGTCTACCGGCGGGGCGGCACCGTCCCGACCACGCGCGGGTGTGCCGCAGCGGAGCCGGCCCACCGGCATACAAGGTGAAAGCAGGATGAAGGCACCCGGCAGCACCGATCGACGTTGTCCAACCCTTGGGATTTCGCCGCCGCTGTGATGTCATTGCCACGAACGCGGGAAGAGCATTCCCGGTTCGGGGGCACATCCATCGACGAATGGGGCACGACGTGTTCAACTCACTGCGACGCGTGGCCGCTGCGGCTGCGCTCACGCTCGGCCTGGTGGCGGCATCGACCGGCCAGGCTGTGGCGATCACCGGGGGCACCCCGGACGGCAATGGTCACCCGAGCGTCGGGATGATCATGTTCTACGAGGGCGGCGGGCGCTATCGCTGCACGGCCACCCTCGTCACGCCGACCGTCCTGCTCACCGCGGCCCACTGCACCATGGGCACGGCCGGCAAGACGCTCGTCACCTTCGACTCGGTCATCGCGGAGGCCCCGCCGAGCGGCATCCCGGCCGCCGACGACCCGGCTGCGGGTTATGTCTCGAGCGACGTCACCAAGGACCCGACTCGCGCCTGGTATGCCGGTCAGTCCGCCTTCCACCCGCAGTACAGCAACTTCACCGACATGGACACCTGGAACGACGTCGGCGTGGTCGTCCTCGACGAGCCGATCACCGGCATCACGCCGTCGAAGATCGCTCCGCTGAACTACCTCGCGCAGTTCGCTCAGCCCAAGCTCAACAGCACCCTCTTCACGATCGTCGGTTACGGCACCGAGGTCCGCAAGCCTGACTCGGGCCCGCAGAAGCCCGAGCCGATGTCCTACCCGCTGATCCGCCGCGTCGCCGACGCGCCGGGCCAGAAGCTCACCCCGCAGATCCTGCAGGTCAACGGCAACCCCAACGACATCCGCGGCACCGGCGGTTCGTGCTTCGGTGACTCGGGTGGCCCGACCTTCAAGGACGGCATGATCGTTACGGTGACCAGCTACGGATACACCAAGAACTGCCGCTACCTCGACGGCCTCCAGCGCGTCGACATCAAGGGCGTGCAGTCCTGGCTGTTGAGTTACGGCGTCATGCCCTGACCTCAGCTCACACCGCACGGGACGGGACGGGCACGGCATACCAGCGAGGTATGCCGTGCCCGTCACCTTTCGCGCGCAGTCGGGGCCTGCTCGATCAGCGTTTCGCGCGGCGCCACCCAGCAGCTAGGGCCTCCGCCTCGGTGCAGAACCACCGTTCGCCCTTGCTGACTGTGATCACTGTGTCGTCGTAATTCTGTTGTCCTGGAACGTGATAGATCCGCTCACCCGACGAGCTGATGTTTCCCTTGATGACGCAATCATTAACGAAAGAGGGCGCGGGTGCCGCGGTGCGGGTGGGCGTGGGAGTGCTGACGGGGCTCGATGGGCGAGGGGTCGCCCGTGCCGATGAAGAGCTCGCGGGCGGCGCGGATGGCGACGGCGAGCTAACGGTTGCCGCGTCAGTGACGCTCGGGGGCGCCGTTCGCGGCGGCGCGGAAAGGGTTGCCGCGCTGGTGACTGTCGGAGTCGTCGTGCGGCTCCGCGGCTCGGCCAATGAGGCAGGAACCGAGCTACCGCACGCCGTGAGGAGGCCACCGGCGAGGGCCGCGCCGCAGAGTGCGCGAATCGCGGCATACCCTGACAAAGGCGTCATACAGCGACGATAGCCCCGACTGAGCCCGGCGACAGGTGAACCGGCAGCAGATTCACCCGACGCCAGCTGCCCCGCACCCGGCGCCGGCGTGCCAGGCTGAGGCATGGACAGCACCATGCAGCGCACTCCCCTGCTCATCTCGTCTCTGCTTCGCTACGGCGCCCTGGTCCACGCCGACCAGAAGGTCATCACCTGGACCGGCGAGGTCTCGCGATCGATCACCTATCGACAGGTCGGCGAGCAGGCGGCGCAGTTGGCGCACGCGCTGCGCTCGCTCGGGGTGACCGGCGACCAACGGGTCGGCACGTTCATGTGGAACAACGCCGAGCACCTCATCACCTACCTCGCGGTGCCGTCGATGGGGGCCGTGCTCCACGCGCTCAACATCCGGCTCTTCCCGCCGCAGATCATCTACGTCGCCAATCACGCCGACGACCGGGTCGTCATCGTCGACAACACCCTGGCCAAGCCGTTCGCCGGATTGCTGCCCCACCTACCCCGCGTGCAACACGTCATCGTCAACGGGCCGATCGACGCGGAAACCCTTGCCGCACTGCAGGATCCGGCACACGTCGAGGGCGTGCACGACTGGACCGAGCTGCTCGCGGGCCAGCCGACGGCATACGACTGGCCGTTGGATCTCGACGAGGACTCGGCCTCCTCGATGTGTTACACCTCGGGCACGACCGGCAATCCCAAGGGGGTCGCCTACTCGCACCGCTCCAACTACCTGCATGCGGTGACCGCTGCGCTCGCGCTCGGTGCGCGCCAGGACGACCGGCTGCTCGTCGTCGTGCCGCTCTTCCACGCCAATGCGTGGGGCTTCCCCTACCTCGCCATGGCGGCCGGCGCATCGCTGGTCATGCCCGACCGGTTCCTGCAGGCGGCGCCGCTGGCGGCGATGATGGAACAGGAGAAGGTGACCTTCGGCGCGGGCGTCCCGACGATCTGGAACGACCTGCTGCGCCACCTCGACACCTCCCCCGCCGATCTCTCGGCCTGCCGCGGCCTGGTCGTCGGCGGCTCGGCGGCGCCGCCGGCCCTGATGAAGGCCTTCCAGGCCAAGCACGACGTGACGATCATTCACGCCTGGGGCATGACCGAGATGTCGCCGATCGGCACGGTCGCGACGCCGCCGGCGCACCTTCCGGTCGGGTCGGACGACTACTGGCGGTATGCCGCGTCGCAGGGTCGGCTCGTGGTGGGCGTCGAGGGCCGGCTCGTCGGGCCGGACGATGAGATGGCCCCGTGGGACGGGGAGAGCGTCGGCGAGCTGCAGGTGCGCGGGCCATGGATTACGGGGTCCTACTACGCCAACGGTGCCGAGTCCGAGGTCGAGCGGATGGAGATGGAGTCGAAGTTCCAGGACGGCTGGCTGCGCACTGGTGACGTGGGCACGCTGACGCCCGACGGTTTCCTCGTGCTCACCGACCGCGCCAAGGACGTCATCAAGTCCGGCGGCGAGTGGATCTCCTCGGTCGACCTCGAGAACGCGATCATGGCCCACCCCGACGTCCAGGAGGCATCGGTCGTCGGCGTCCCCGACGAGCGGTGGGGCGAGCGGCCGCTGGCGTCGGTCGTGTTGCGACCGTCGGCGACGGGTGGGGTGGTCGAGATTCGCGAGTGGCTGGCCACCCAGCTGCCCAAGTGGATGCTCCCCGAGCGTTGGGCGGTCATCGACGAGGTGCCTAAGACGAGCGTGGGCAAGTTCGACAAGAAGGTGCTGCGCAAGCAGTATGCCGCCGGCGAGCTCGAGGTCCAGTCGCTCGACTGAGCGCGCTCAGTCTCTGAGCGAGACTCTGAGCGAGGCTCTGAGCCAGTCTGACTGACGCGTTGTGCTGCTTGGCTCGAGGGGAAGCAGCACAACGCGTCTCTCCGGGTGCCCGATCAGCCCTTGAGCTCCGGGAACATGTCGTCGCGCCATTCATTGCCGTCGGGCTTGATCTCGCCGCGCGCCAACTGCTCTTCCCGCGAGCGCAACTCGACCCGGCGGATCTTGCCCGAGATCGTCTTGGGCAGCTCGGCGAACTCGATCCGCCGCACCCGCTGCCACGGCTGCAGGTGCGCCCGCGCATAGGCGAGGATCGACTTGGCGGTCTCGGCATCGGCGACGTGACCCGGCGCCAGCATGAGATAGGCCTTGGGCACCGCCAGGCGCACCTCGTCCGGGGCCGGCACGACGGCCGCCTCGGCCACCGCCCGGTGCTCGATGAGCACCGACTCCAGCTCGAACGGGCTGATCTTGAAATCGCTGGCCTTGAAGACGTCGTCGGTGCGCCCGATGTAGGTGATGTAGCCCTCATCGTCGCGGCTGGCGACATCGCCGGTGTGATACCAGCCGCCCTCCATCGCCTCGGCATTGCGCTCGTCGTCGCCCTGATAGCCGGTCATGAGCGCCAGTGGCTGCACCGACAGGTCGAAACAGATCTCGCCCTCGCCGACGCCGTCGACCCGTTGGTTGGTCAGCGGGTCGACCAGGACGACCGGCATACCGGGCAGTGGGTGTCCCATTGAGCCGGCCTTGACCGGCACGCCGGGCGCATTGCCCACTGCCGCAGTCATTTCCGTCTGTCCGAAACCATCGCGCAGGGTGAGCCCCCACGCCGAGGAGACCTTGTCGATGACCTCCGGGTTGAGCGGCTCGCCCGCGCCGATGACCTCGCGCAGCGACCCCGGGCCGCCGGACAGGTCGGCGTTGATGAGCATCCGCCACACCGTCGGTGGCGCGCAGAAGCTCGTCACGCCGTTGCTGCGGATCTGGTGCAAGAGCGCCGCCGCGTCGAAGCGCGAGTAGTTGTAGACGAAGACCGTCGCCTCGGCAATCCACGGCGCGAAGAACAGCGACCAGGCGTGCTTGGCCCAGCCCGGCGAGGAGATGGTCAGGTGCACGTCGCCGGGCCGCACGCCGAGCCAGTACATCGTCGACAGGTGCCCGACGGGGTAGGACACCTGGGTGTGCTCGACGAGCTTGGGCCGGCTGGTCGTGCCGGAGGTGAAGTAGAGCAGCAGGCGGTCGCCGGGGGCGGTCTCCGGGTGCGGGGTCGGGGGCACCGGACCACCCTGGTATGCCGTGCGCAGATCCTCCCAGCCCTCGGCGGGGCCGATCGAGATGCGGCCGTAGTCGCCGGGCACCTCGTCGAACTTGCCGGTCTCGGAGGGGTTGGTGATGACGAACTTGGCGCCGCCGCGGCGGATTCGGTCGATGAGTTCGGTGG
>Ga0208938_1001638_pt1 | contig 12742 bp, 7 predicted proteins | sample AD_UKC125_MetaG_FD_184434 | JGI IMG/M metagenome (GOLD analysis project Ga0208938, IMG submission 184434) | Active sludge microbial communities of municipal wastewater-treating anaerobic digesters from USA - AD_UKC125_MetaG (SPAdes) (version 2) | ecosystem: Engineered > Bioreactor > Anaerobic >... | reverse complement strand
CTCATTTGCTCTGATCCTGTCAAGCTCCAGCCCATTGGACGGCTACTAAGTCTTTCGCTTAAAACATGGCTTACATGGCCTTCTGCACTACAACCAATTACATCAGGATACTTTGTTGCATTCTCAAAAACTTTACACTATGGTTCTATATATGCAACAGGTGAAATTACCGGTATGATAAGCTCACGCGCACCTAAAATAACGGAAGGCCTGGTACCAGGGACTTCCGTTATGCATTGGAGGCGCCACCCGGATTTGAACCGGGGAATAAGGGTTTTGCAGACCCGTGCCTTACCACTTGGCTATGGCGCCGTTTCGCTATTAACATTGGGATGACCACTTTATGATAACACGATTGCAGGTCGATGTCAACACCAACAGGGCCGGGCAAAACGCCCGTCCTGCCACAAAAAAAGCGCCTTTGCGCTTTCCTTTTGGAGCGGGATACGAGATTCGAACCCGCGACTTTCACCTTGGCAAGGTGACACTCTACCACTGAGTTAATCCCGCACGTTTTGTCCCCATAAAAAACATGGTGCCCAGAGCCGGAATCGAACCAGCGACACGAGGATTTTCAGTCCTCTGCTCTACCAACTGAGCTATCTGGGCATAAATACAGATAACAAAAAATCTTTTGTCATCTGTATAAGGGGTGAGTGATGAAACTGGCGACCCGGAAGGGACTCGAACCCTCGGCCTCTAGCGTGACAGGCTAGCGTTCTAACCAACTGAACTACCGGGCCACATCTCTGCCGCTCCCCGATATCTGGACCTCCGCTCCGGCAGCCGGACGGCCGTCCGGGAGGGAAATCACTGGTGGGCACTATAGGGCTCGAACCTATGACCCCCTGCTTGTAAGGCAGGTGCTCTCCCAGCTGAGCTAAGCGCCCTTGGACTATCGCCTGAGCGACATTTACAAGTATACAAAAAAGTGATTTCAAAGTCAATAGCAAATTTTATTTTCCATTGTATCCAGATTTTATGGCTCCAGCAGCGGCGTGAGTTCACCGGTGTGATAGATGTAAAGCCTGTGGAGCGCCCTGGTCATGGCTACATATAAGAGCTTTATATCCAGTTCGTCTTCGGTATATTCGGCACTGTCTGCATTGAAGACGATCACCGCGTCGAACTCGAGACCTTTTGCCAGGTATGAGGGCACCACTGCGATGCCGGCCCTGTACTCATCCTCTTTACCGGTTATGAGAGTTATACCGTCGATATGCCTGGACAATGCCGCGTGGGCTTCCCTGCATTCCCTCAATGTTTTGCATATGATTGCGACGGATTTATAGGACAGCCTTCTGAATTCATCCAAATCCTTTATTACTCCGTCGGTTATTTCTTTTTTGCCTGCCGCCGGGATGATCCTGACCTCTTCGCCGTGGCGTATCACGGGCCTGGCTTTGCTGATCTTGTGTCCCCTGATTTTACTGATCACCATGTTGGCCGCGTCCATTATCTCGACCGTTGTCCTGTAACTCTGCTCCAGGGTCAGGAAAACATGCTTCCTGTCGCTGAATACGATGCCGGTAAGTTCGTCCCAGTCCCTGATGCCCCTGTAGGAATGGATGCCCTGGTTCAGGTCGCCCAGTATCGTGAAGGAACTGTCCTTTATTATCTTCTTCAGGACATATACCTGGAACGCGCTGAAGTCCTGCGCCTCGTCTATGACCACATGCCTGACGGGTATCTTTTCATCGATACCGTATATAATGAACTTGATGTATATGATCGGGGCGAGATCCTCGATCTCCAGCCAGCCGGATCCGAGCATGCCGGCAGTGTAACTGCGCACGAAACGGCACGTATCGGCATCCAGGCGGCCGCCCACATACTTCATGAACATTGCTTCATCCGCGAACAGGTCCCTGTAATAGTCAAAGGGGCTAAGCCGCGATATTTTCCTGATATAGGCGGAAACAGCGTCGTTGGCTTCCCTTTCGATATTTGCAATATCGCGGTCCCTCTCGTCTATTGCCTCGGTGACCAGCCTGCGACGCTCCTCCCCTTCCGGGACGGTCAGCTTCAGGAACGCGATACGTTTATCGCAGTCCATGTACAGTTGGTTAACGATTTCCTGCTTTTTGGCCCTGAGCCTCGTTTTCAGGTTCTTCTTCATCTCATCGAGCCTCCGGGCTATCGGCCACATCCGGTACTGGTTGACGAACAGGTCATAAAGGTCTTCATACTTGTAGATCGTTATGGAGCAGAAAGTGAAATCTTCCCTGGGGATGAAGTTCTCCTCTATCTCCTTCAGGTAGACGTCCAGCGTCTCCTTGAAATCCATCGAAGCTTTGAACTCGGAGGTCCGGCGGACAAGGGAAAGGTACTCCCTCTCTTCCGTGCTCTTTGTATAATCCACGAATGCCTGCAGCTTCTCGTTGGCGTCCCTGAGCCTGAACCTCTTCCCTATCAGGTCCTGTGCGAACTCCTCGAAGGTCGTCTGGCGGACGTTCTCAACCCCGAGTTCAGGCAGAACGTCGGAAATGTAATCCAGGAACAGCCTGTTTGGTGCGATGATCATGAAATTCTCAGGTACGAACGACTTCTCGTGATTGTAGACCAGGTATGCGATCCTGTGGAGGGCAATAGTGGTCTTCCCGCTTCCTGCAGCTCCCTGCACTATCAGCGGGCGCCACATGTCGGCGCGGATCACCGCGTTTTGCTCCGCCTGTATGGTGGTCACTATTTCCTTCAGCCTGTTGTCGGCATTCGCGCCGAGGCAGCTCTGCAGGAACTCATCGTTCGTGGTTATGTCTATGTCGAATATTTCATTAAGCTCGCCTTTATCGATAGTGAACTGCCTTTTCAGCTGCAGCGTACCCTCGATTGTTCCGTCGGGGCACTCGTACGAGGCATCTCCCAGCCTTCCCTCGTAATAAAGGTTCGCCACCGGGGCACGCCAGTCGACGATTATAAGCTTCTGATCCTCTTCACGGATCAGCGACATTTTGCCTATATACAGTTTCTCTGCCGAGTCTTTCCCTTTCTCCAGGAAATCGATCCGTGCAAAATATGGCTTGCTCCTTGCTGCTGCCAGGTTTCTGAGCCTTACGTCCATGGTCTCACTGAGCAGCGAGTTCACCATGATATCGATGTAATGCTGGCTGTTATCGCTGCTGAAGTGCTTCATGGTCCATTCCAGTTCACTGTCCACGCGGCTTTTCTTTGCCAGCGTGCTCTCCAGGCACTTTTCCACGTATTTGAGCGTGTAGTTGCACCTGTCCAGCTCCTCCCTGTAGTCCGGATGGTTCACTGCAGGCATGAAAGGACACCTCCGTCAGATTTGGCTTTAATTATATGACCGGATTATTCTGCAGACATTTTTTGTTAGGATCATTTGCGCGGAATTCTGATTCTACCATAAGTTTTATACAAAGTAAAGGTCAAAAAAATAAAAAAAGTACATTGCCTAAAGAACACAGGCAATAATGCCCGGCAAAACTTTGGAAGTGAAGGAAGCCCTTCCTGAACGGTTCCTGCCATGCGGGCCGGCACTGGGACATGCAGCCCCAGGCGGCGTTTGCATGACCGCCCGTTCATGTCCCGGTCGTCCGGTCCGCAAGGATGCGTCCACTCAGTCCGCTTGCCCGATCGTATTCTCCACGAATTCGGCCCATTCTATCCCGGCAAAACCGGAACACATCCCGATCGACCGGAAGTATTGGATACTGTCCAGCAGGCGCAGTAAGCCGTCCTTGGCCGATAAATGCTGATAACGCACATCTTTCCCCGCTTCCATCATGGCCTGGACGGTTTTTATGGTCTTACCTACATTGTTTTACATACGCATACAGCTGTTCCATGAGCAATTCCGGCTCGTACCCGGAAACATTTTCGAAATACTCTCCCCATTCGTTCCACTCTGCTTCGGATAAGTCGTGGAAATTCTCGACAGGAGGGTAGGAAGTGAAGGAAACATATTTATTCAACAGGGTAAACCCCATTTTTTCGGCAATCGCGATCGATCCTTTGTTTATGTCCGTGCAGTGCCAGCCGATCGACCTGACGCCCCGTTCGTAGCAGTCATTTATGTTCGCGGCCACAACAGCCCTGCCGAGCCCCATTTTCCTGTATGCCGCATCGGTATGTACGCCGATTTCCACCCTGTTATCATAAAAGCAGTCCACCATGGACCAGCTTGCAATGATGTCTCCCCTGCGAAGATACCAGATGCCGCCGTATTTCATATAGTTTTCGTCGGTGCCCCAGTTCGAAATGATATCGAGCAACCTGTCCGAGTTGACATACTGTTTTCCCCTTAAGTCGCATGGCGTAGCTTTTTCCAGGACAAATCCCTCGGGTACCGTGACCTGCCGGATCCTGTAGTCATCTTTGTTCAGGGTGTAATTCCGCCTGGTATATTCCCGCACGAACCTGTTCCCGTGGACCTGCAGGATGATTTCAGCCCACTCATCCGTATCAGGGGTCAGGGGATCCCAGAATCCTAATTCGTCAATATGCTTTATCGATGAATTGAACTCCTTATCAGACGTTGTCCCGGCCAGGTAGTTGCATTCGCTGGTTATGACCAGCACAGCCGTAGGATCATCTTCATCATTCGCATAGATAATGCCCGGCATTATCCCGCCGATAACGGAAAATACGGAAAGTTCGTTCCGGGACCTGACCAGCCCGGCTGCCTTATGGTAATTTTCCTGTTTCAGTCTGAACATGTCCGTTCCTTTCTGCCTGCCCCAGGCAGACCTTGGATTGCCGGGGAATTCTTTTTAGGAAATGTCCCGGTAGCCTGACTTAAATATACAACAAAACAGGCAGGACCGGAAGGTAAAGAAAGTCTATAATCAAGCAGGAGGCAGGTGATTATTTCACCTGCCGACCTTTCACACCACCGCCCGCACCGTTCGGTATACGGCTTTACAAATCGTATACAGTTCCTGTTCGTCCGGCCGGGACTTTGCCTCCGGCTTCCTTCAGATCCCATCTCGCGATGGACACCCATGCCTCTGGCTAACGGTTGGTGCCGTCAGTCTCCGCAACGGGCTTTCACCGTCAAGGTCGAGCGCATGCCGCGCGCACGCATAAAAAAAGCCGCTTTCGCGGCTTTTTCAGATTATTGCTTACTATGTTTATTGCTTATTATAAATCCTGTACAGTATAGCTGCTGCTTCGGCCCTTGAAACAATCCCACGCGGGTCGATATTCGGCCCGTCAATATCAATCAGGCCTTCCAGTATTACTGCAGCAACAGCTTCAACTGCATAACCGGCCACCTGCGGCCTGTCGGCAAATTTATCCAGGACTTTGGAAGTACCGGGTGTTTCGATTCTGCCGAGCAGACGCAGCGTCCTGTTGATCAGCACCATCATGTCCTGGCGCGTGATCGGCTCGTCAGGCCTGAACAGGTTGTTGCCGCAGCCGAGAGTTATTCCCAGTGCTTTTGCGATTGCTATTTCCCTGTAATAGTAAGCATCGGGACTGATATCATCAAAATTGTCTTCGGCCTTTGCGTCAATATTCAGAGCCCGGACCAGGGAGTACAGGAAATCGGCCCTTGTTATGTCAAGGAACGGAGCATACCTGTCTTCGGATACGCCCGCCAGTATTCCTTTGGCTGCAAGAACCTCGATCGCATGCTTAACCTCTTCCGGTACATCTAAATCATTAAATGTTCTGCTTACATATACAACGGCAAATCTGCTGAAATGAGTGACGGTAAACATAACCATTCCCGTTTCGGGATCATACCTTCCAGAGGTCACTGCATGCACTTTGCCTTCACCGTCGATATACCATACGGTAATAAGCTCAGGATTTTCCAGTTCTTCCTCTGTAGGTGAATACGGTATGCCTACTGTAACCGGCGCATCAGGGTTATTCCATGCCAGGGTCTTGCCGCCGGTTTTCATCTCAAGGCCAATAACCGGCCTGTCGCCGATCATGCTTCGTGTATTTTCATCAATGTCCGAAAGATCGGCCCTGGAAATCTCCAGTGTTACCTGCCCGTCTTCAGCACTTTCAATATCGTGACCTGTCAGCATGTTCCCCGGCAGGATTACATCAGCGTGAGCAGTCTTAACTTTCAGTTTTGTATCGTCGGACTGTGCCGTAAGTATCTCTGCCGGTATTGCAAGTTCGTATGCCTCTACGTTCCTGATTTCGGGTATTACCACCTCAACGGTCTTCTTTCCGTCTTCATCCGCCTTGGCTCTGTTAATGGCCAGGTCGTATGCTTTAGGATTTACGGACGCATAAGCACGTCCGGAATCCAGCCTGGTAGACGGTGAAATCCGTCCTTCCGGATCTACGGGCAGCGTTACCGGTGAAGCAGGAGTTGCAGGCGTGGACGGAGACGAAGGTTTATCGTCACCGGGTTCGCCGGGTTCTTCCGGTGTTTCTTTAACCAGTACAAGAACACCAAACACTGATGGATCCTGCCATCCATTGCCGGTTGTATCATTCCACGTGGCAATGCTTATCCTCGAGCCGTTCCTGCCGTCATTGATCTGCAGATCAAAGCCTATTTCAGTATCCGGTTCCGGTGTAATTGTCCTGAAGGGTATTTTTACTTCCACGGTATAGCTTGTTCCCGACACCTTGACCGCAGATTCAAAACCTTCTCTTATGCTGTCCGGGTTGAATGATGTTTCGTTTTCATAATTCACCCTGTACTGTCCGTCATCGGCTTCGTAGTATGTTGTCTTCGCATTGTTTTCATCCACGAATACTTCTATGGAATCCTGCTCCCACGGGTTCGGGCTGCCCTTGTCAAGCTCGGTATCATTGACATGGATAAGGACATACAGGTTGTTTTCATCCCACAGGACCCTTCCGGTCCCCGTAGCACCGTTCCATGCCGTCTGGTAACGGTTTATCTGCAGGACTTCGGTTTCATTCCATATTTCATCCATCTCGCCGTCAATAACCGGTGTACCGTATTTTGCCGTTCCACGGTTCGCTTCGGTCGTATCGGGCTTGTTTTCCTCAATGTATTTGTCCGGATCGATCACGGCGTAATATGCCGGTTTGGCTTTCAGGCTTCTGCTGAACAGCAGCGGGCTGTTTTGAGATCTCCAGCTTGTAGCGTCATCCATCCCCCATAATGTCACACGTGCGATATGCTCTGAATTCTCCCTGTAGAGCTTGAACAACTGTGCATACAGGTAGCCCTGGGCCTTTGCATCTTTTTCGGTCAACTGGGAATTGCTTCCTGCCCCGACATCAAGCTCGGTTATGCTTACCTCCACACCGAGGTCGATAAACCTCTTCAGTGACAGTTCCACGTTTACGGGATTCGTATTGACATTATAGTGTCCCTGCATACCGATACCGTCGATCAGCAGTTTACCCGGATGTTCTTCCTGGTATTTCTCGTTCAGTTCCTTTACCATGTTTGCTACTGCCGTGGCTTTATTCTGATTGTCCAGGTTATAGTCATTGTAATACAGCTTGATATCCCATCCGTTCTCGTCAACCACTTTTCTTGCAGCACGGAATACCAGTTCTACGTAATCCGGTCCTATGGCATTGTACCATGGGCTTCTGCGCAGTGATGCCCTCCAGTCATCCGGATTGGGCGGATTATCGTTCATTGCCTCGTTCAAAACGTCCCACGAAATCACCCTGTCGCCGAAGTGTTCTATTACCGCTTCTATGTGTTGTGTTACGTTTTCAATGGCCTCTTCCCGGCTCAGCGGCGTACCGTCTTCATTCGAATGCATCCAGCCCGGCGTCTGCGCATGCCATACCAGGGTATGACCATGCACCTTCATTCCGGCTTCTATTGCCGCGTCAACAAGGTCGTCTGCATTTTCATAATTGAAAACTCCTTTTTGTGGCTGCAGTGATTCCGGTTTCATTGAATTTTCAGCGGTCACACTGTTGAAGTGCATTTTCAGAAGCTCAGATCTTATTCCGCTCAGATCCCGCGGATAATTAATAGCGGTTCCGATGAGGAAATGATCCTTATAGGCTTCTTTTAAAGGTATTAAGTCTCTTTCAATATCATCTGTCGGTTCTACAGGTACCGATCCGATTTTTACGAAGTTAATGTCATCTATGTAGAATGAAGGGAATATAGCACCATCATTCACACTTTCAACATATATTGTTACATAATCGCCGCCTTTGCTGGTGTAAGTAAATGTTCCTTCGAGCAATACCCATCCATCTTCGACAGTGACAGGTTTTGACTGAATGTTATGATAACTTGCGCTGCCGCCGGAGCCTACCTGGGTCGACAGTGCCAATGCAGCGCTCTGCGGTTCTATTAGTTTGACCCAAGCCGATATCCGGTATTGTCCTCCGATTTCAATGTATTCTTCAACTCTTAACTGCGGTCCGTTCCATGATTGAGTTCTGCCTTCAACCTTCAGGGAATACCTGCCGCCTTCGGTATGGTTTGCTTCATCAGTTACCGTCAGTATCTCATTGCCGCCTCTTCCCGCAAAGCCGTTTCCCGTTCCGTCTTCAAAGTCAATGGGCGTAAACGGTACTGCAGGCTCAGGTGACGGTGTCGGGTCAGGAGTCGGCTCTGTGTCATCAGGATATACCATTGTTGTTATGCGTATATCTCCTATGTAGAAAGGAACGCTTGAGCCTGCATCATTGCTTTGTACACGGATAGCCCAGTCTTTACTGGTATCGACCTTTATAGTCCCGGTAAGGATAAAACTTTTGCCCGCTTCGAAATCAGCTGCACCATGCCATCTATAACTTTCAGCGGTCTGGAGAAATGCCTGAGCCCCATCAGGGACTTCTTCATTTTCATCCACATATCCTATTACAGTAACGTAATATTCTTTACCATTTTCCAAACCGATGCTGCTAAAAGGAAAATCGGCAGCATCCCAGTTGTTGCTTCTGTTACTTAAGTATAATGCTCCGCCGTCATCATTACCTTCAAAATACTTGTCGGCAACATGTGTCAGACTCACGCCGCCTGATTGTATTGCTGCACCCTTACCGTCACTGAACGTCTCATGGTAAACTACTTTTTCAATTGGGACCTCCTCGTCTTGTTGGTCCGGGGGTTCAGCAAACACAGCGTTCACCGGCAGGTACACAACGGTAATCGCCATAACCATCAGTACCGCCAATGCTCTTTTAAGTTTGCCTCCTCGCAGCATAAATCAACCTCCTTTTATTGTTTATATTTAATATTTAATAAACCCGGGCACAAAATATTAATTGTCGGAAGTTAACAATGCTGAAACACTTTTGCCTGACAGCAGAACTAATATGTTTTCAGATTAAAATTTTCCATACAGACATTTCTTAAAATGCAAAACAAAAATACCATGAGAATTGCACCAAACTTTTATCACTTTGGATATAATTATGTTCCTTACATAGTTATTTTAACAAAAATAATATAAAAGTAAATAATTAAATTTGATTGTTGACTTGATAACTATACCATATTGAGTAGGTAACTTGCTTTTTTATGCCTACAAAAACTTTACACTATGTTTATAAATTGCCAAAAGTACGGTATCTGGTAAGCGCAGCCGTACTGCCCGGTAAAACTGTGGAAGTGAATAAAACCCATTTTAGCGGAAGGTAAAGAAAGCTATAACGAAAAACTGCTGTCGCATGTGCGCAGCAGTTCCTGTAAGACCTTTATCTGATAGGCGGGCCTTTATTTTATAAGCGCCCGCAGTTCTTCCTCGGTAAAGTAATACTTTTTGTTGCAGAAGTAGCACTGCAGTTCGGCGCCGTGCATCTCATCGGCCATTTTGCCTATTTCCTCCGCCCCCATGCTTATCAGGTTCCTTTCCATGCGGTCCCTGCTGCATGTGCACCGGTAACTGCACGGCAGCCTGTCGACCACCTGCAGGCCTTTCTCCCCCAGCAGGCTCTGAAGCACTGCCTCGGCATCCAACCCGTTCGACAGCATGTAAGTGATGGAATCCGCAAGCAGCACTTTCTCCTCTAGATATTCAATAATCTCTTCGCTCGCTCCGGGCATGAGCTGGATAATATACCCGCCTGCCGTAAGCACGTTCTCGTCAGGGCCTATGAGGACTCCCACAGCCACCACCGTCGGTACCTGTTCGGAGGAGGCGAAGTAATATGCCAGGTCCTCGCCGATCTCGCCTGAAACCAGGTTCACATAGCCTATATATGGCTCCTTCAGTCCAAGGTCCTTTATAACGTTCAGATACCCGTCCTTTCCGACGGCCGCGGCCACATCGAACTTGCCCGCCTGGTTCAGAGGCAGGTATACCTTCGTGTTGTGTACATACCCACGGACATTGGAAAATGCGTCGGTCACGACCACTATCAATCCAAGCGGGCCATCGCCCTTGATCTGGATGGTCATCGTGTCCCTGTCGTTTTTCAGCATCCTCGCCATCATCGCAGCTGCCGTAAGTGTCCTGCCGAGCGCCACAGTGGCGACCCCTGACATCTCGTGGATCCTGCGGGCTTCCTGTACCAGGTTCGTGGTCACAGCTGCATATGCCCGGACGTAACCGTCCGCTGCAGTCGCCCTGACAATGTGATCTTCCATATCCGACTCCTTTCCGGTCTTTCCCCGTAGTACGTCCGGCCGGGACCTGTGTCCTTCCGGCCAAGCCCGGTCGATCAACCTTTCAGCTCCTCCGCCGGTTTCCGGCTGTTTGACGACCTCCCGCCTGTCTCCATCGGTCCCCAGGCGTTGGCGTCCCTTTGCTTGTCTCAGTCGATTCCCTGGTTGCTGGTCACACCTCCGCCTGTCTCCGTCGGTTCCACGGTTGTTAGTCGCACTTCTGCCTGTCTCTCCGCTGATTTCCCTCTGTTTCCCGGCTGTTTGACGACCTCCCGCCTGTCTCAGCAGGTTCCCGGTGTTGATCGCGTCCCCCTGCCTGTCTCTCCGTTGATTTCCCCTGTTTGCCGGCCGTTTGCCGGCCGTTTTGCGCTCCTGCGCCTGTCTCAGCCGGTTCCCGGCCATTCTGTATCACACCAACCAAAAACCCCGATATTCTTCAATATCGGGGCCAAGGAGCTGATTTGATCTAAGCTAAAGTTGAAACAACTTTAATTACATAATCTTCGTGACGTTTGCAGCCTGGGGGCCTTTTGTACCCTCAACAACTTCAAACTCAACTTCAGCGCCTTCTTCGAGGGTCTTGAATCCATCCATCTGGATTGCCGTGTAGTGTACGAAAACGTCATTTCCGTCCTCTCTCTCGATGAAGCCAAAACCCTTCTCTGCATTGAACCACTTTACCTTACCTCTTTGCATTACAATAAACCTCCTGGATTCTACTTAAGTCCGGCTGCAATACGTCTGTTGAGCCAAACCTTAATCAGTGTAACACACCGGTTCACGGGTTGTCAATCAAATAATCCCCGCAACTCCCGCTTTTTATGCAATATCCGACAGAATACCCTGGCCCCGCGGAAAATCATTCCGGCTTCCCGCATACGAAAAATATCCTTTCGGTCTTCGGGCCGGGCTTTCTGAACCTGAACGCATCATACACCCCAAGCACGGCCAGCCCGGCATCACCAAGCATGGCTTCAAGTTCACCGGTCCCGTAGCTTCTCTCGTAGTGAGTCTCATCGAACCTCCTGTACAGACTGCCTTCCTTCACGAAAAAGGTGAGATCGAACCTGCACAGCCGCGAACGCCTGTCGTAGGTGTTCTGCCAGATGTACGAGACATCATCGGAGGTCTCGCAGAACACATTGGACGACAGGATATTTTCGAACTTGTACGGAGAATTGATGTCAAATACGAACAGCCCACCGGGATCCAGGTAGTTCTTCACAAGCCTGAACATCCGCTTCAGGTCGTTCTTGTACGTAACGTAGTTGATGCTGTCCATGAGGCATGTGATGGCACCGACGGTACCATAGAGTTCGAACGACGTCATGTCCTGGTTCAGGAAAAGGATGTCAGCGCCGGCGCTGACGGCCTTCTGCTTCGCGATGCCCAGCATTTCGGCCGACGCGTCGATCCCTATCATATCGAAGCCCCTCCCGGCCATCTCCAGGCAAAAGCTGCCCGTGCCGCACCCGAGGTCCGCCGCCAGTTCCGGCTCCCGGCCGTGCCGCCTGAAGATTTCCGTCACGTAATCGGCCCACATGGAATAATCCACGTCCCGCATGAGCCTGTCATAATAAAACGCAAAATCGCCGTAAACAGCCGTCACCGTGATCCACCCCGCATGGCGCCCGCATCCCCGGGACGCCTGTTATCCACCCGTAAATGATACCATAAAAAAAGGCAGCAAAAAAGCCGGACGCAATGCCCGGCTCCTTTTATTCCGGCTCCCCGCCCGTATTCTGCAGCGCCCTTCTCCTTTTTGACATCAGCCCGCCGATCCTGCCCGTTTCCTTGGCGGACAGGCTTTTCCATCCGTACTTCATCACTTTCTCCCTGAGTCCAAGCTCGCTGGCGATCTCGAACTTCAACTTTTCATTGGGATCAGGTTTTTTCTCCATCTCCACACCTCTTCCATCCGTTGGTAGCATTTCACTAAATATTCTGTGGAGAAAAAAAACTTTTATACATACTTTTTACTCCAGACCGCCAAGCAGCGCCCCGATGGCCGACCTGAGCTGGACGTCCCTGTCCCTCGGTATCTGCGAAACAGGAAGGTTCCTGTACTCCTCATAAACACCGACCTCGATGTCAGGTTTGATGCCGAAGCCCTGGATGCAGATCCCCGAAGGCGTGAAGTAGCGTGAAATGGTGACCTTGATGCCCGAGCCGTCTCCAAGCAGCTTAAGTTCCTGGACCAGTCCTTTCCCGAACGTCCTCGTCCCGACGAGCATGCCCCTTCCGTGATCC
>Ga0208938_1001634_pt1 | contig 12774 bp, 8 predicted proteins | sample AD_UKC125_MetaG_FD_184434 | JGI IMG/M metagenome (GOLD analysis project Ga0208938, IMG submission 184434) | Active sludge microbial communities of municipal wastewater-treating anaerobic digesters from USA - AD_UKC125_MetaG (SPAdes) (version 2) | ecosystem: Engineered > Bioreactor > Anaerobic >... | reverse complement strand
TGAGATGCCAGTTAAAGTCCCTTCCGCTGAGGTTTCGTCAGTTAAGGGTTTTGCCTAATAAATATATCATACGAGAACAATATAACCATTAAATAAGTTCAATTCTCAAATTGAAGAAGTGGATGGAGATTTATCTACTTCCCATTTTGAGCCAATTTTATTGCATTGGGAAGATGGAGGAAAAATATGGAGACTTACAGTATTCCTGAGATTGCCAAAGACGTATTCTGTGTTGGGGCAAAAGATTGGAACCGCCGAATGTTTGATGCTTTGATCCCATTGCCTCAGGGCACGAGCTATAACGCTTACCTTGTGAAAGGACAAGAAAAAGTAGCTCTCATAGATACCGTGAACCCAGGTTTCGAAGAGGAGTTCGAAAATAAGATAAATATGGTTTCCAGCCTCGAGAAACTGGACTACCTTATTATGAATCATGCTGAACCAGATCATGCCAATGCTATTCGTTATATCATGGATAGGGCTCCTGCCTCAGTGCTTATTACTACGGAAAGAGGCGTGAAGATGGCAAGCCTGTACCATGAACTTCCTGAGGGTCGGGTTAAGGTCGTTGCCGAAGGAGATACGCTTGACCTGGGAGGCAAAACCCTGCGCTTTATCGAAGCTCCCTGGCTTCACTGGCCTGAAACCATGTTCACATACCTGCCTGAAGACAGGGTACTTTTCCCATGTGATTTCTTCGGGGCTCACACAGCCCAGGGCATTTACGATGAAGACCTGGAAGACCTTATTCCTCTTGCAAAACGCTATTATGGGGAAATAATGATGCCTTTTGGGAAAATGGGAGCAAAGGCTCTTGAAAAAATAAAGGATCTTGATATTGAGATTATTGCCCCGAGCCATGGACCTATTTATAAAAATCCTCAGCGTATACTTGAGCCCTATGCAAAATGGACAGCAGGGGAGACAGAAAATAAAGCCCTTATTGTCTATGTGAGTATGTGGGGTTCCACACAGCTTATGGTCAAAACTATTGCCGAAGTGCTGATGAAAGAAGGTATAGATGTCAGGATTTATGACCTTGCAGTTTCCGATACAGGAGATATCGCAAGGGAACTGGTCGATTCCCGTGCTATTATCCTTGGGGCTCCCACCGTCCTTGCAGGCATGCACCCTCTTGCCGTTTACGGCACTTACCTTGTAAAAGCTCTCAATCCACCTGCAAAGTATGGAGTTATACTCGGGTCCTTTGGCTGGGGCGGAGGAGCTTTGAAACAGGCAGGGGATATTCTTGTTCCTTCAAAGATGGAAGTTGTTGGAACACTTCAGGTGAAGGGCAAGCCTAGAGAAGAAGATTTGAAAAAGATTGAGGATATTGGTCGAGAGCTTGCACAAAAAATGAAAACAACCTGAGAAGTCTCTGCATTCAGACCTTGAGAACCCTTTTTTAGTGTACTTGTAAGGCTCCTTTCATCCGTAAAAGGATTTGATCCAGTTTGGAGACCTTACCAGCCTTTTTTGGCAACTATTTACGGCGCTACATTTAAGGTGGGAATCGAAATTACGATTCTCAACTTATTTTCTTTTTATGCAAATCTGACAAATTAATGGAGAATAGGAACATAAGTTACTGAAGCTCAGGATTACACTTATGCATAAGCTTACTGTAGGCATAATGTCTGTACTAAATTTGTTTCCGGAAACTAAGCCTTTTATTGGGATTAGAGCATTATAAAAGTATTGGGATTTGAGCATTATATAAAAGGGTAGTTTGGAAAGAAAGGTAACATAGACTTGATTATAAACCTTCAGAAAATAATCTTTCTAACAGGTCTATCCAGTTTTTAGATTATCTTTGTCCTGAATCCCAAGTTCTGGACGCAGGGGTTTTTATGAAAGGGGAATCTGAGCTAAAAAAGGAATTGAGTTTGCTGGAGGCTACTCTGGTAGGAATTGGTAATATTTTAGGAGCCGGGATTTATGTACTTATGGGAAAAGCTGCAGGGCTTGCAGGCAATATGGTCTGGTTTTCTTTTCTCTTTGCTGGGGCAGCGGCTGCACTTTCCGCCCTTAGTTATATGGAGCTTTCTTCCATGTATCCCAGAGCTGGAGCAGAGTATGAATTTGTAAAAAGAGCCTTCGGAGAACGCGCTGGCTTATTTATTGGATTGCTCGTTATCTGTTATGTAGTAATAACAGCCTCTGCGATTGCTCTGGGATTCGGCAGGTATTTCAGCAGCCTTTTCGGAATCGAGTATTTATTAGGGATAATATGCCTGTTTATTTTTCTCAGCTTTATTATGGTATATGGGATAAAAGAATCTGCTAGGCTGGCTAGTATTATAAGTCTCATAGAAGTAACTGGGCTTTTAATTGTCATTTACACCGGGTTCCCCTACCTTGGGACGGTAAATTATTTTGAGGCTCCTGATCTGGCAGGAGTCTTTGAGGCTTCAACTCTGATTTTTTTTGCGTTTCTCGGGTTTGAAGATGTTGTGAGATTGTCTCAGGAAACGAAAGAAGCTGAAAAAACTACGCCAAAAGCCCTGCTTATTGCTATATTTTTTACTGTTCTTCTTTATATGTGTGTGGCAGTAACCGCCGTAAGCGTGCTCGATTTTCGTATTCTGGGACTTTCAAATGTTCCGCTTGCTGATGTTGTTGCTGTTTCTCTTGGGAGTGACGCTTTTGTCCTTATGTCCTGGATTGCCCTTTTTTCCACTATGAATACTGTACTTGTGGTTATGCTTGGAGGGTCGAGGATTGTTTATGGCATGGCAGATGCAGGGTCGCTTCCAGAAAGTCTTTCCAGGGTGCATCACAGATACCATACTCCATGGGTCGCAATTTTTGGGGTTGTCTGTTTCTCAGCCCTGTTTGTGCTGCTAGGGGATATTGCAGTTGTTGCAAATATTTCTAATTTCATGATCTTTATTGTCTTTTTCATGGTCAATCTTTCCCTCATAAAGCTTCGTTATACTGACCCCGACAGAAATCGTCCTTATAAAGTACCCCTGAATATCGGGCGTTTTCCCCTGCTCCCGTTTCTTGGTGCCCTCTCTGCAGTATTTCTTTTTTTCCAGCTAAGCCTGGAGGTCATAATTTACGGACTCGTAATCTCTGGAATCGCTCTACTGATAGCACTGCTCAGAACCCGAAAGAAGCATCTGTCCAGTACATATTAAAATTACTTAGAAAATTCATAAATTTGATATCAGTGAAAATGGTTTAATAATAGCTTTCTGATGGAAATACATATATACAGGTCTCTTAACAGTATTTAACTGCTTAATAATGTTTCTATCAGGCTTTAGATTCTTAATATCCTCTTTAAAGGGTAAAATTATCTCTGCATATTTCTGAATTGTCTACGATTTTTAGTTTCTTCTACAGAGTTAAAAAGATTTTTACTGTCTTTAATATAAAAAACCCTTTTAATTAGGCTTTTTTTCACAATATAACGGCTTAAATTAAATACTTAATTAATTAAGCTATTTTTATGCTTTTTATTCATTAACAATTAGTTTTATATACCTCAAATTTTATTTGAATCGTTCTATTTCACGCATTGCTCAAATAATTGATTATAAACCTAATAATCATTACAAATAGTTGAAACACTAAAAATTATTAACCAGTAATTACATGAATTTAAGAACATTTTACATTTAGAGAGGGAGTAAATTTGAGAAGAGAGCATTACGAATTTCCGCTGGAGGATTTCATCTCAAGAGACGAGTTTAACCGAATTAAAAAATTCTCCCGTGACAAAGAAACCCCGTTTTTAATCGTTGACCTGCAGAGAATAGAGCAAAGCTATGATGAACTGGTAGAGCAAATGCCTTTTGCGAAAATTCATTATGCTGTAAAAGCTAACCCCATGGATGAGGTTGTGCTTGCCCTGAAGAATAAAGGTTCGAATTTTGATGTGGCAACAATCTACGAACTTGATCAGCTTCTCAGGCTTGGTGTAGAGCCTGAAAGGATCAGTTACGGCAATACTATCAAAAAGGAGAAGGACATAGCGTATGCATACGAAAAAGGGGTGAGACTTTATGTTACCGATTCTGAGAGCGATTTGAAAAAGCTAGCCAGAAGAGCGCCAGGATCCAGAGTCTTTTTCCGTATCCTTACTGAGAGTGATGGGGCTGACTGGCCTCTCTCAAGAAAATTCGGTTCGCATCCCGATCTTATTTATAAGCTCATTTTGAAAGCTGAAAAACTGGGGCTTGAGCCGTATGGGCTTTCTTTTCATGTTGGCTCCCAGCAAAGGGACATTGGTCAGTGGGACAATGCTATTTCCAAGTGCAAGTACCTTTTTGAGGCAGTGGCTGAAAAGGGCATACATCTGAAGATGATCAACCTTGGTGGAGGCTTTCCTGCAAAATACCAGGCGCGAGCTCATGATCTAGAGACTTATGCACGGGAAATCCGGCGCTTTTTGCATGAAGACTTCGGGGAGGAGCTACCTGAAATTATAATAGAACCCGGGCGCTCTCTTGTCGCCAATGCCGGAATAATCGTAAGTGAAATTGTGATGATCTCCAAGAAAGCCAGATTTAACCAGTACAAATGGGTGTATCTCGATATCGGCAAATTCGGGGGCCTTATAGAAACCCTTGATGAGTGCATCAAATATCCTATCTTCTGCGATAAAAAGGGCTGTGCTGAGGAAGTAATCCTTGCAGGTCCGACCTGCGACAGCATGGATATTCTTTATGAACATTACAAGTATACTTTTCCTCATACAATGCGGGAAGGAAACCGGGTTTATATCTTTACGGCAGGTGCCTATACCCAGAGTTACAGTTCTGTAAGTTTTAACGGCTTTCCCCCTCTAAGGGCTTATCTTACTTGAATAACTATTCAAAGCACTTGATCCAAAAGACTGGAATTTTTAAAGGGTTTATGAGCCCTTTTTATTTTTTCTATTATACCACTTGTTTTTTATGTATGCATTTAATGTATGTATTTATTGTATTGCATTATTTTCCGTTCTTTAAAATTTTAAAGGGTCAAAAAATATCTGCCTATTCGCTAAATTTTAATCAGAAATTATTTTTTAGACAGGTTATAATATATATCTCAAAATAGTATATCAGGGAGTACAGGTTGAGAGTTGTGAGCTTACTCTCAATCTTATGGGGTTGGGATCATCGATAGGAATCCGCGGACTGAAAATGGATTCCTATCATTCTTCTAAACTTGTCATTGAATCTAAAAATCCTTTATTTCTATTTTTAAACAAAAGCCTGTATGACTTTGTCTCAATGGAGGAAAGGATGACTTAGAAAGCCGCTAAGTCTTTAGTTTAGCGCTAATTCACTTATTGATGCCGTCAACAATCAATATTTTAATTCTAATTTAATTTCATGTTTTGATTAAATATTTTCATGTGATTAAAAATTTTGCTAGAGAAAAAATGCAAAATGTGCTTAAAAATTAGGCTTAAGAGCTTTTTTTTGGGTCGGTTATGATATATAGCCCCACACCGCTATAGGATATAGATTAAGAGTAATAGGGTTTCCTCTTAATCTTTGGGTTGGATCGCAGGTAGGGACGAGAATAGGGACTCGACCCTACCATCTACTTCTAAATTAATCTTTAAGGTTTCTTATACTTTTTCATAATGTCCTTATTTTTAATAAACCTTATGACCGTTATTAAATATATATTTCTATCTGGGCTATTGGCAGCTTTCAGAATATAACGCCCAGGCAAGCTATTTTTTTCTTTTTTACCCAGGAATCTTTGTAGCCTACAATTTTATTTACCACAGGATATGGTATATATCCCGGCAGGTTATACGCAAGTAAAGATCCTTTCGGATAAACGGCACCATTGTACATTATATAGCTGGAGAACATATCTTGTCCGAATGATTTATATTTCTCTGACCTTTGTGTAGGAAAACCTCAAATAGCGGATTCCTTTATTTCTAGAACTGAGAAGAGTGCGTCAATGAACATAACATTAATCGGGATGGCAGGAGCAGGAAAAAGCACTGTCGGAAGAGTACTTGCAAAACGCCTTGATTACACTTTTATCGATGTGGATCGCCTGATCACGGAAAATATAGGAATGCCCCTTCAGACCCTGATTGATAATGAAGGGGACTCAGCTCTTATCAGGCTTGAAGAAGAAGCTATCCTGAAGCTTGGTCAGGTTGACAACTGCATCATTTCCCCTGGCGGGAGTGTGGTTTATTCCGAAAAAGCCATGGAACATCTGAAGAAGATATCCTTCAGAAGTATTATAAGAAGGCTTCCCAATGCAAGAAAAAGAGGGATAGTAGGACTCAGGGACAGGAGCTTGAAAGAACTTTTTGAAGAAAGGATGACGCTGTACCGGAAATATGCTGATTTTTCAATAAAACTTAAAGGAAAAGAAAATATTAACGAAATTGCTGAGAAAATTATTGAACTTGTTTGTAAAGGCAAGGTTTGAGATCTATGGTTAAATCTTTTTATTTAGTTGCAGGCAACGCTTCTTCCTCTGAGATAAATTTCCTTTGAGAATAATTAAATATAAGGAGTGCTCTGAGTTGATTTATTTTAAAACAGTAGTTTAATTTATTAGGTATCAGGTCTTCAATCTGAGCAAAATCTCACCTTTCTCTATCAATTTAAACGTTTAAGCATCGGTCTGCAGGAAAAAGATCCGAGCAGCAGGAGAATATAAAATGGCATCAAGTCGTTTCATTATTACGGTTATAGGCAGCGATAGAGTAGGAATTGTTGCCAGGATCACTACTGTGATGGCAAATTTCAATGTAAACATTGTTGATATCACTCAGACTATTTTGCAGGGCATCTTTACCATGATTATGTTTGCAGAAGCCCCACAGGAGAACTTTGACCTTGCAGCTTTCCAGGAAGCTATGGATGCCGAGGGAAAGAGCCTTGGAGTCGAGGTCAAGGTACAGCATGAAGATGTTTTCCGTTTCATGCACAGGATTTGATCTGGAAAGCCGCTGATCTGGAAAATTATTGATCTGAGCAATCACAGTAAAGGATTGGATTCTCAGCACTCACAGCCCCTTTTTTATTGCAAAGGAGTCCAAGGCTGGGAATGTCAAACTTGCTGAACTTGATTTTGAAGATCCGGGAATAAACATCATAAAAAAAAGAAGTTGAAGTGGGCAAAAAAATTAATAGAAACCGTAAAATATTAAAAACAGAGTAACCCAGTTAAAGATAATAGTTTATTATAAACTTACGATTTCGTCTATTTTTATCTATAGATTAAATCAAAAAACTTATTCTATTGAATAGCTGCCATTTATACGCATATTTTACTTAGAGCAGGAAAAACTGAAGTTATAAAGTTTAAAAATAAAAAGAGTCCTGCAATCTTTCCAACCAGATGCAAATCTCTTAAGGCTTCAAATTGAAATTAGTCAGGGAATATATCCCCAGTTATTCTTGAAATTGCTTTTTTTGCTTGAATAGTAAACCGCAGACTACTTACAGATCATTATTCCTGATTTATTGAGAGTTTTAATAGAATTAGATATTGTGGAATAACTGAAAAAGTGAGTTTGTTTTATCGAAAGAAGGTTTATCCAGTTTTCTCAAGACTATTAATATTAAGAAACAGTTATTCTATTTCTTTTATATAATTTGTAATTCTATGTTTAATCGTACTTTCATGACAAAATTGCTCCTCTCCAATGGAAGCAAGTAACTCCAATGATTTCTAAAAGTCGCGTAATTTCTAAAAGTTGCCGTGAAAGTATGAGTGGAGTGCTGAAGGTTTTTGGTTAGAATGTGCAATTCTTTAGCCTACAGTCCATCTCTACAGTACCTGCAAAGTATGAAATAATAAATAGAATCGCAAAATAGTGGAGGTAAATATAATGTGGTTCGGAAATTGTGGTTGGGGCGGCTGGGGCTGCCGTAACTGGGGTTGGCGTCGCTGGGGACGCTGTGGCTGGGGCGGTTGGTGCTAAGAATAGCACTGAACCCTGGAAAACTTGAACATAGATGAAACAATAGTAGCCATCATCTCAAAGCGGGAAGATTGCTTCTGATTAATCTTCCTTTCCTGAATTGATGGTTATATATTTTTTACCTATGAGTTAGTAGCTATCAATCTTCATGTGTTTGAGGACGAAGGATTTCCATTCAGGCTGCTTTGAGCCCAGTGCATTGAAAGATTCTCTAATTTACTCATAGGTTAGGTCGAAATTTGTTATTTATAAGAGTAACCAGGTTTTCTCAACTTTTAAATAAATACATTAAAGTATTGAAGTTTAAAAATAGAGTAGTTGATAACGTTAGCAATACTATTTTTTCTGTAAATATATGTGTTTTTAGTGCTTAGTTTAGTTATAGATATAGAACATTGCATATTTATGCCAAAGAAGTTTTATTTTTGCCTGAATATTAAATTGTATACTAAACTCCTGATGTGATTTCAATCACTGTTGCTGACTTCCACCATAGACTGAGCTGTTTAGATAGATATTGCCCGCCTAAACAGTGAAGAATCAAAATAAACTATCTATATTTAAAAGCAGCCTATATAATGGAAAATCGATGAGGCTTATTCGTACTAGTCCTTCTCCGAACTATAGAAGCTGGAAAACCTTGATTACGTAGGTCTTAGAACAGATTAGAGGGTCTTTTCTAAAGTTGACCGGCATCTATTAAGAGGTCAATGGATAAGCCTCTATCTCATCTTTTTCTTTTAACTTCTTTTAAGTACTGGGGCTGATTGAGCTATAAAAACTGAGACTTCTGATTAGATGTTTGTTAACATCTTACAGCCAGATAGCAGAAGTCTAGGGTATTCTAAGTATAATGAGATTAAAAACAGACATCAGTAAAAATTATTCAGCCAAAGAAATCGGAGAAATAGAATATGTAACCATTTTTAGTGAATAATGGATAAGTTTCAGGAAAATTCTCTCAATTATGGTTATATATTTTTATTTCTCTCAAAATTCAATTGTAATTTTAGATCATATCTTTTTATCTGGAAACCAAGTAAATCCTTTCTAACGCTTACTCGTTTTCTAAAATATTTGAAAATTTTTAGTCTAAGTATCATGAAAATAAAGACCCTGCGGCTTTCGATGTCAGTATATGGGCTATACAAAGTCTTTATCTTATAAAAAAAGGAATCATAGTTATGTGTTATGCAAATAGAAAGAGTAATTCATTATTTTTCAATAAAATCCAGAGCTTTTTGAACTTATAATTGTGTTTATCCCGATAATATGGATTTTTTATGCCAAAGAAACTTTATTTTCGCATAAATATTGAGTTGTAGGTAAAAAATTCCGGCTATATCAAGGAAAAATAAGAAATCAACTTTATAAATTAAATGTAAGATTAAACCTATTTTTTTAGCCAATGGTTTGCCCAGATTTTCTAAGTCTATTATTAAATAAGGAGAAATTATTCTAGTAATATTATATAATTTCAAATTATATGTTTATTTGAACTTACGGGCAGTTTTATTTAAACAAGTTTTTGTTTAAATGAAAATCCCTTGCTGGATTTTTGGAATAATTGCCTGTGAGTTTTATAGGTGGTCTGAGAGGGTTGATAGAAAGCTTGATTCGGAGATCGTACATGCCTATGCAAAAAATTTCACCTTCTCAGATATTCAAAACCAGGTACAAAAGAGGTATTACAAATATAAAATAAAATCAAGGAGGAAAATCTAATGTGTGGAGGATGTTTTGGTAGATTCAAAGACTTTGACCGCTTTAAATGGTTCAGCTGTGGCAGCTTTGGCGGCGGCTGGGGCTGTGGACGCGGATTTGACTTCTGTAATAAGTTCAAATTCCGCCGCTTCAAATTCCGAAAGAGCTGCTGCTAAGAATACCTGACAAGTCTGAAAGACAGCCGCCATCGCCGAACGCAGGAAGCATTATATGTGAAAGAATATCGACAGTCATCAATTCAAGCACATGACAGAGATCAAGTTAATATCGTGCTTGAATTGATGACTCTATTTTTTTCATGTGGTTAATTATTATGACTCTATTTTTTTCATATGGTTAATTATTCCATGTTCTTCAGAACAGTTTTTCTAATAAAATTAATCCTTTATTTTAAAAAATATAATTCTTTATATAAATATTAATATTTTTAAAAGTTCTTTCTTTTTAAACCTGTTAAATAGAAAAAACACTCTATAAAAATCCAGCCCTATAAAGATCTCATTTTTAAAACTCACAATAAGATTATAAAAGTAACAGAACAATTATGATATAAAACCCGATGAGATATGTCATCTTATTCAAAACCAATTACCTTTAACTCCAGAAGAGCAGGCAGGAGTGGAATTCTTGGGGTATAGAGCTCCGTACCAGATTTCCGGAAAATCTCAAAGGAAAAACATCCTATGCTTTATAGGGCTGCATAAATGGAAGAGAAGCGGCGGCTTGAATATTTACGCCTCGAATGTAAAAGAAAAGTATTTTGTATGTACACGCTGTGGGAAAACAAAAACGATTTATGAATCGAAAAAGGAATAAAGTTTTAACAGAGTCTCAAGGAAATGACCTGACCCTTACCTGTCGGCTGACTTCTGCCTGTTGATTCGACTTTTACTTTATAAAGGGAACATATTGACTCCTTTATTTATATGTTTCTATTAATTTATTTTAGCCCCATTGTATTAACACCAGACTCAGACAAGTGTTTATAGCAAGCCCTCTCCATAAATGGAAATTCTCGGTTCACGGGGCTGCAAGACACTTCCGGCTTTTGTCAATTTTCCCAGCTTATATGCCAGGGGTTATTATTGGGCGAAGACATTTATTCATGCCAGAAAAATTATATATTTCCATTTCAAAAACTATTCTGGTAACATGCAAGAACTAGAACTTCTTCCCCTGATACTCAGTCACCAGACATTCTTTCAAAATTCACCAGAATTAGTTCCCCGTGGCATTTCCCCCCGCTGTACTGTGGAAAGCAGTGAAATCAAGCTCATCTCAGGTCCTTCTCACGCAGGTAAAACTTCTTTCCTGAGTCAGGTTGCAGGCTCTGTGGATGGAGCAAAACTCTATATCGACTTTGAAGACAGTCGGATGCAGCAGATCGGACCAGAGGGCTTGCAGGCTATTGAGAAAACTGCAGCAGAGCTTTGTAAAAGGGAAACTGAAGATAGCACAGCCCGGGTTTTCTACTTCCTTGATGAGATCCATAATCTCCCTGAATGGGAAAACTGGGTTGACAGGCTGCACACACAGGGAGCAGGAGTCTTCCTGACTTCATCTAAACTAAAATCAATAAATGAATTCTCCTCAAGGTTTGAAGGAAGAGGAAAAGTTCTAAGGCTTTTCCCATTCTCTTTTAAAGAATTCCTGCGGATTAAAGGTAAAGGAATACCGGAGCCAGGCTTTTTAACGCCCTCCAGATGCGATGAACTATTGTGCATGTTCCTGCAATACTTTGAAAATGGTGGTTTTCCGGATGTAGTAAAAAATGGTGACATAAGTTTTTGCCGGAACTACTTTGAAGAAGGTCTGCAACAGGGGGCTGTAGCTGGATATGATATCCAGAAGCTAAGAGAGCTCGCCATATTCCTGATCTCAAACATGGCTTCGGAATACTCCCTCGATACCTTAAAAAAAGTGAGTGAAATTGAGAATGAGGAGATCATAAACAGCTATCTTGATTATCTGGAAGATATTTTTTTAGTGTACAGGGTCCCAAAAATTAATGTTATTCAGGAAGATGTCGGTATTGAAGAAACTCCCTGTAAAGTTTACATAGGAGATACAGGCTTTTTCAAAGCAGTATATCCCGATTATCCTGACAGCCTCGGGCTGAGATTTGAAAACCTTGTATTCCTTGAACTGCTGAGAAGGGAAAAACAGGTATTTTATTTCCAGAACAGGAAAGAATGTGATTTCATTATTAAGGAAAAGGACAGCCAGGAAGTCTCAGATGCGATTCAGATTTCGGTTTGTTTCGGAAGCCCAGCAGTCAGGGAAAGAGAAATTCAGGGACTTACAGAGGCGCTTGAAGAATACGGCCTTGAGGAAGGGCTTATTCTTACAATGGATGATGAGGAAATCGTAAAAGTTGAAAGCAAGAGCGGAAAGAAAATAATTCTGGTCAAACCTGTGTGGAAATGGATGCTGGAATAATTTTTCCAGCCTTCATTTGCTACCAGAAATTAAAAAACAAGCAAAAATTCTAACTGGAATATTATAATAGCACCGATGCCTCACCTCTAACTCCGTTCTGAGTTTAGGTGAACCGGGGGAACTGTTGCGGGGGCTTTATATATTTCCGTCAGTTTCTTACCTTAAGCCTTTTTCTGCAAACTTAGTCTATTTTAGCGTTTTTGCTGCTTTTTTTAAGAACATTAGATAAAGATAAGAAATTCAGTCTTTAACTGGCGAATCTTTAATCGGAGAATGTGAGGAAATAAACTCTTATCCTCTCGGCTGAAGACTCAGGGGTTTATTTTTGATTTAAGAATTTTACAGTGACATTATTTTTCCAAAGATTAAATATATATTATATTATTAATTAGAAGTATTTAGGGTGGGTAAAGAAAATAGTGTACTGGTCTTAAGCAGAAAGGCTCTCAGATCTTCCCGAAAAAGCAGAACACACTATTTTACGGTTTGAATTAAACAATTCGGAGCTTGCTGGTCATTTTATTACAACTAATATAATTGACTAATGATATTCCTAAAATTTAATTTTAAGAAAAAAATACAGGAAGAAGGGGTATGGAAGTAGAAAGCACGGAGAGGATGAAAAAAGTTCATGTAAAGCCGATAAATATCTGGGAAGACTTTTTCAAGGATAAGACACACGGAGGGCACAGGTATTCAAC
>Ga0208938_1001633_pt1 | contig 12789 bp, 12 predicted proteins | sample AD_UKC125_MetaG_FD_184434 | JGI IMG/M metagenome (GOLD analysis project Ga0208938, IMG submission 184434) | Active sludge microbial communities of municipal wastewater-treating anaerobic digesters from USA - AD_UKC125_MetaG (SPAdes) (version 2) | ecosystem: Engineered > Bioreactor > Anaerobic >... | reverse complement strand
GATGCGGCCACCAGCTTCGCCGAGCGCCGGCGGCTCTTCGAGCTGTCACGGTCGAGTTGGCAGGACTACAACCGGGATCTGATCAGTGCGGGTGGTGCGGTCTTCTCGCGGTCACTGAAGTCCATCCCGCTGACCAAGGAGGTGCGCGCGGTGCTCGGCATCCCGGATGCGGTCAAGCAGATGACCCCCAACGATCTGTTGCATGCGATCCTGCAGGCGCCCGTGGACCTGCTGTGGAACGGGGGGATCGGTACCTACGTGCGGTCTGCGACCGAGTCCAACGCCGATGTCGGCGACAAGGCCAACGACGCGATCCGGATCACTGGAGGAGAAATCCGGGCGCAGGTCGTCGGGGAGGGCGGCAACCTCGGTCTGACCCAGCTCGGCCGGATCGAGGCGGCCCGCAACGGCGTGCGGCTCAACACCGACGCCATCGATAACTCCGCCGGGGTGGACACCAGCGACCACGAGGTCAACATCAAGATCCTGCTGGACCGGATCGTGTATGACGGTGACCTGACGGTCAAGCAGCGCAACGAACTGCTGGCGGCGATGACCGAGGACGTTGGCGATCTCGTGCTGGCCAACAACTACTGGCAGAACATGCTGCTGTCGAATGGTCGCTCGCAGCAGGGGCAATTGCTACCGGTCCACCGGCGGTTGATGACCTCGCTGGAGAACCGTGGGCTGCTCGACAGGGCGATCGAGTTCCTGCCCACAGATGAGGAGATCGAGGCGCGGCTGCGGTTGGGTGAGGGGTTGGCGTCCCCGGAGCTCAGCGTGTTGCTCGCGTGGTCCAAGATCGCGCTGACCGACGACCTGATGACGACCACGATTCACGCCGATGGCTGGACGCAGCAGGTGCTGGCGGACTATTTCCCGCCCGACCTGCAGTCCCGTTACGGCAACCGGCTGGTCGATCATCCGCTGCGCAAGGAAATCGTGGTCACGCTCTTGGCCAATGACATCGTCAATCACGGCGGCATCACGTTCGTGCATCGGGTGATCGAGGAGACCGGCGCCAGCGTTGAAGAGGTGGCGCGGGCCTACGTCGCCGTCAGGCAGATCTTCGACATGGACGGGGCCTGGGAGGAGATCCAGGCTCTCGATCGGGTGGCTCCCACCGTCGCCCAGAACGCTATGTACTTGGAGTTGCGCAGGCTGCTCGACCGAGCCGTTCGCTGGGTGCTTACGACCCGCGGTGGGGTTTTGGACGTGTCGAAACTGATCGCCGACACCCGTCCCGTGGTAGCCGCGTTGAGCCCGCGGGTTCCTGAGGTGTTGCTCGGTGCAGAGCGGGAGCGATTGGAGCAGCGCACAGCGGAGTTCATCGCCCTCGGTGCCCCGGAGGGCCTCGCGTTGCGGGTGGCCGCCTGCCTGGATCAGTACTCCATGCTCGACGTCGCCGACATCTCAGTGCGCGAGAAGGAGGACCCGGAGAGTGTGATGCAGCTGTACTTCACCGTGTCCGAACGCTTCGGGGTGGATGCTCTGCTCACGCAGATCTCGGAACTCGATCGCGGCGATCGCTGGTCGTCTCTGGCGCGGGCCGCTGTCCGCCAGGATCTGTACGCCGCCCAGGCCGGACTGACGGTGCGCATCATGCGGCGCACCGATGCGGCCCTGCCGCCGGAGGAGCGGATCGCCGCCTTCGCGAAGGCCAACCCGGAGGGGCTGGCGCGGGCGCGTGCCACGCTGTCCGAGATCCGCGAGGACGACAATCCGAGTTTGGCGACCGTTTCCGTGGCCCTGCGGTTGCTGCGCAACATCTCCCAGCAGGGGGTGTAGCGAGTCCCCTTCTGGAAAACTCCGCACGCCTCGATGTCTCGTGCGGAGTTTTCCAGGTACATATATCGCAAATCGGGCATTTCGGCGCCCAAAATCAGCAAAACTCCGCACGGATTGCCGTTCTTCGGGATTCCGTGCGGAGTTTTCCTGACCGGGCTCAGGCAACCCCCTGCTGCCGGAACTGCACGCTCATGCGCGGGCCGGCCTGGGCGATTTTGGGGATGGCGTGTTCCCAGGTGTCCTGACAGGTCCCGCCCATGACCAGCAGGTCGCCGTGGCCGAGCGGGAAGGACAACCGGGAACCTCCGCCCCGAGGGCGTAGGTGCAGTGGCCGCGCCTGCCCGAGCGACACGATGGCCACCTCGGTCCGACCACGGCCGCGACCAATGGTGTCACCGTGCCAGGCAACGCTGTCGCGGCCGTCGCGGTACCAGCACAGACCGGCCGTGGTGAAGGGTTCGTCGTAGTGAGCATTGAGCGCCTGGAACGCTCGGACAAGCGTTGGGTGAGGCAGGGCGGTCGGGTCATTGCACCATGCGGTCAGTCTCGGGACACTCACCACACGGTCGTACATCTGCCGCTCGTCCTGTCGCCAGGGGACCGTGCGAATGAGCGTCTCAAACACGTCGAGGTCGTCGGTGAGCCACCCTTCGAGGTGGTCGATCCACGCTCCTGCGCCAAGGTCCGTGTGCCGCATGCCGGCCAGAGCGGCAGGGTCCGCGCTGACTCCTGTCGCGAACAGTGACTGCTGTAACACAACCCCCACCCTAAGTCGCACGCCTGTTCGAGACAAGGGTCGTCGTACCGTTGTTTGATGAAGTCTCTGATAATCGGTGTGGCCGTGGCCGCTCTTGGCCTGCCCCTTTCCCCGGCTATCGCCGACGCTCCCAGCCCTGATCCGCTGCCCCCGCTGGCCGCCCCGGAATCGGTGACGGCGACCCAGGCTGGCCAGAACGTGGCCGTCAATTGGACGCCCATCACCGGTGCGACGAGCTATACCGCCACCGCGAACACCGGTCAGTCCTGCACCACGACCGAGGTGACATGTCTGGTCACCGGACTGCTGCCGCGGGTTTCGTACACATTCACGGTCACCGCCTCTGACGCCACCCGATCGGCTACGTCGCTGCCCAGCGCCGCCGTGTTCGTACGAGCCCGTTTGGCCGCACCCATCTTCGACGCCGACCGGGTGCTCGTGGGCCGCAGCATGCGGGGCCGTGAGATCTGGGCGATCCGGCAGGGGAACCCGCTGGCGGTCAACGTGCTGTTGTCGGTCGGTCAGATGCATGGCAGCGAGCCGGCCGGGCTGCGCGTCACGGATCGTATCCGCGCCAAAGAGGTGCCGGCCGACGCCGACTACCAGTTGTGGACCATCCGCAGCATGAACCCCGATGGTGCCGTGCGGTCCAACCGCTACAACGCCCGCGGGGTGGATCTCAATCGCAACTTCCCCGGCACGTGGGCCCGGCAATACCGCACGGGATCCGGCCCGGCCAGCGAGCCGGAGACCCGCGTCATGATGCGGTTCCTGCGCAAACTCTCTCCCACCGGGGTGCTCAGCTTTCATCAGCCATGGGACACCACGCTCAGCGTGTGCGACAAGCGCTCGGCGGACTGGGTGCGCCTCAGCGCTCGGCTGATGGGACTCAAGCCACCCGGCACACCGTCGAACTGCGGGTCTTGGCTGCCTGGCACCATGAACCGATGGACGGCCCGCAACACCAACGCATGGTTCGTCACCGTGGAACTCCCGCCGTCGTACAAGGCGGCCCCGGCGATCCCGCGCGCGGCGAAGGCTGTGATCACGATCGCGCAGCGGATGGCGGTCGCGGATCGGCCGCCGGTGACACCCACGCCAACGGTCATACCGACGCCGACCGCCACGCCGTAATCGAGGAGGTTCCATCCACGGGTGTCACCGGGGTAGGGTGACCGCCATGACGCAGAACCCCGAGGACAGCACCAGCGTCCCGCCCCCGCCCCCGTCACAACCGACCGCGCCGTTGGAGGACAGCAAGCCCACCGAGGCCACGCCGCCCCCGCCGCCGCCCGCTCCTGCCGCGAGCGCACCACCGCCACCGCCCCCCGTGCCGGCAGCGGCGCCGCCAGCACCCCCTGCGCCGATGGCAGGACCCTCGATGGCCGGGGTCGCGCTCTACCCCAATGGCAAACCCATGGTCGACGCGGAAGGTCGCCCCGCCTCCCCGAAGTCGCGGATGGCGGCAGCCCTGTTGGCGTTCTTCCTCGGCGGTCTGGGCATCCACCGTTTCTATGTCGGCAAGATCGGCACCGGCATTCTGATCATCGTGACCATCGGAGGCTTCTTCGGGATCTGGGTGCTCATCGACTTCATCATGATCCTCGTCGGGTCCTTCAAGGACAAAGAGGAAAGATACGTCGCCAACTGGTAATTCAGACGCCAAAGATGTGGGATATGGACCTCAATGAGGCTCATATCCCACATCTTTGTTTTTGAGTCCCCGCGCGGCAACTACCCTAGGGACCGTGGCCGATGTGGAGATCTCCGAGCAAGTCAGCACCCTCGATGGCGTCATGAAGCAGATCGAGGCGGTGGTCGACATGCCGCGCCTGGCCGCTGAGATCGCCGACCTCGAGCAACAGGCCAGCGTGCCGAACCTGTGGGACGACCCGGAGAGCGCGCAGAAGGTCACCTCCCGGTTGTCCTTTCTGCAGGGGGAGCAGCGCAAGGTCGCCGGCCTGCGCGGGCGTTTGGATGATCTCCCAATCCTGATCGAACTGGCCGAGGCGGAGGGCGATCCTGGTGCGATGGAAGAGGCCCGTCGGGAGTTGGCAACCCTGCAAACCGAGATCGGGGAGTTGGAAGTCCGAACCCTGCTGTCCGGGGAGTACGACGAGCGCGAGGCGCTGGTATCAATCCGCTCGGGTGCCGGTGGTGTCGATGCCGCGGACTGGGCCGAGATGTTGATGCGCATGTACACCCGATACTGCGAGCGGCACGGCTGGCCCGTCGATGTGTACGAGACCTCCTACGCCGAAGAGGCGGGCATCAAGTCGGCCACCTTCGCGGTGCATGCGCCCTTCGCGTACGGCACGTTGAGCGTCGAGCAGGGCACGCATCGACTGGTCCGGATCTCGCCGTTCGACAACCAGGGTCGGCGCCAGACGTCGTTCGCGGAGGTCGAGGTGGTACCCGTCGTGGAGAAGACCGAGGCGGTGGAGATCCCCGAGGACGAGTTGCGGATCGACGTCTACCGCTCATCCGGCCCGGGTGGACAGGGTGTGAACACCACCGACTCGGCCGTGCGGATCACCCACCTGCCGTCGGGCATCGTGGTCTCCTGTCAGAACGAACGCTCGCAGTTGCAGAACAAGGCCACCGCGATGGTCGTGCTACAGGCCAAACTCCTTGAACGCCAGCGGCAACAGGAGCAGGCCAAGATCGACGCACTCAAAGGTGACACCGCTGGGTCCTGGGGCAACCAGATGCGTTCTTACGTGCTGCACCCATACCAGATGGTCAAGGACCTGCGCACTGAGCAGGAGACGGGCAACACGACCGCGGTCCTCGACGGTGAGATCGACGACTTCGTGGAGGCGGGGATTCGCTGGCGGCGCCAGCAGGCCGGGTGATGCGGGCACCCGACTTCCGTTAGATGGAAGTCATCACTGGACTGCCGGGGTCACCGCCCACTTGACTGACCCCATGGACGGACAGGATCTGGTCAGCAAGGAGATCGAGGACATTCACGCCTCGGCCCCGCCCGGTGAGACCCAACCTCGCCTCGACTTCGCGCCGTATCGCAGTTCGCTGCTGCGCCATCCGACCAAGGATCTGCGCCACGCCGATCCAGAGGGCGCAGAGCTCGTCGCGCCGGTCTTCGGGCACAACGACGTGGATGTGCTCGAAGCCGACCTCACGATTCAGGCGGGTGGCGAGCCGATCGGGGAACGGATGACCGTGCGCGGCAGACTGCTCGACGGCGACGGCCGCCCGGTGCGTGGTCAGCTCATGGAGATCTGGCAGGCCAACGCGGCCGGTCGCTACATCCACAAGCGCGACCAGCACCCCGCGCCGATCGACCCCAACTTCACCGGGGTCGGCCGCTGCATCACCGGCGACGACGGCAGCTACCTGTTCACGACGATCAAGCCTGGGCCGTACCCCTGGCGTAATCACCGCAACGCGTGGCGCCCGGCGCACATCCACTTCTCGCTGTTTGGGACGGACTTCACCCAGCGCATGATCACGCAGATGTACTTCCCGGGTGATCCGCTCTTCGCCCTCGATCCGATCTACCAGTCGATCACAGACCCGGCCGCCCGCGCCCGGCTCGTGGCCGACTACAACCATGACGAGTCCGAGCATGAGTGGTCGCTGGGCTACCACTGGGACATCGTGCTGACCGGAAGTCACCGCACGCCGATGGAAGCCGAGGAATTGGCATGAGCGCGCTTACCCCGACCCCGGGCCAGACGATCGGCCCGTTCTTCCACTTCGCGTTGCCGTTTGAGCTCGACCGGGAGATCGTGGCGCGGCAGAGTCCCGAGGCGGTCCGCCTGCACGGCTACGTCCGTGATGGCGAGGGCAACGGCCTGCAGGACGCCATGATCGAGATCCGGCAGGCGGATTCCAGCGGGCACGTGCCGGAGGTGTCCGGCTCCATGCGCCGAGATGGCGCTACCTTCACGGGGTGGGGTCGCAGCAGCACAGATCCGACGGGGCACTACTGGTTCTCCACGCTGGATCCCGGTCCCACCACCGCGGGTTCCGCGCCGTTCATCGCCGTCACCGTCTTCGCTCGGGGCCTGCTCAACCGGCTCTTCACGCGCATCTACCTCCCGGACCCGGGCGAGGACGCCTTCCTGGCCAGCCTCGATGAATCCGAGCGGGAGTCCATGATCGCGGTGCGCGAAGCAGACGGCAGCCTGCGGTTCGACATCACGTTGCAAGGTCCCGAGCAGAGCGTCTTCCTGACCTTTCCACGCCACGCGGAGTGACCCCGGTGACCTCGGGCTTGCTGCGACCGGGCAGTGACCGGCTGGGTGCGCTCACCAGTGATGAAGCGCTCGTGTCGGCCATGGTCGATGTGGAGAGTGCCTGGCTTGCGGTGCTCGGCCTTCCCAGCGATCTCGAGGTGCCCGACTCCTCAGCGCTGAGCCCACATCTTGAGCGAGCCGGCAACCCGGTCGTTCCCCTGCTGGCTGCCCTGCGTGACAAAGCGCCCGCCCAGTTGCACAAAGGCCTGACCAGCCAAGACACCCTCGACAGCGCCCTGATGCTGATGACCCAGACGGTGCGACGACGGGTGATCGCCGACGCGGAGGTGCTGTGCGCCGAACTGGCCCGGTTGGCCGCCGATCATCGGGACAGTCTCATGGTCGGACGCACACTGACCCAAACCGCGGTGCCGATCACGTTCGGGCTGAAAGTGGCCCAGTGGCTGGTCGGGGTCCGAGAGGCCATGGATGGGTTGGCATCCCTGCCGCTGCCGGTGCAATGTGGGGGAGCCGCGGGAACCCTGTCCCTGATCGCGGAATTGACCGACGCCCGCACGGCTCCTGAACAGCTCGCCGCCAGACTCGGCCTCGATGTCCCCGAACTGCCCTGGCACACCCGTAGTCGTCCCGTCACGGCGATCGGCGATGCGATCACCACGCTCACTGACGCCTTGGGCACGATGGCCACGGACATCTGCCTGCTGTCCCGAACCGAGATCGGCGAGGTCAGCGAAGGGGCAGGCGGCACCTCGTCGACGATGCCGCACAAACGAAATCCTGTGCTCAGCGTGCTCATTCGCAGTGCCGCGCTGCAGGCGCCGGTCCTGGCGGCCGGTCTGCACACGGCTGCCGGGCAGATGGTGGACGAACGCCCCGACGGTGCGTGGCACGCCCAATGGCCGCTTTACCGCGATCTGCTGGAACTGGCCCTGATCGCGACGTCGCAGGCACGCGACCTTATCGCCGGCTTGGTGATCCACTCCGAGACCATGCGTCGCCGTGCCATGGACAACTCCGCGGAGTTGCTCGCCGAACGTTATGGGAAAGCTGGCGTGCCCGCCGACGCCGATCCGTCGGATCACTTGGGCCAGGCAGGCACTCTGGTCGATACCGCGTTGACGCGGACCTACGGCGAGGTGACATTGGCCTTCACCCCGCTCACGCCGAGCCGGCCGGACGCACCTCTGCTCATCGTGGGGGCCGGCCTGGGCACGGCCGTCAGCACGCTGTGGGGTCCAGTGAGTGGCTTGCTGGATGGCGTCGAGGTGGTGGGTGTGGACCTGCCCGGTCACGGTCGCAGTCCGGCGGCCAGCGACACCATCACCGTCGCCCGGCTCGCCCAGGCGATCCGCCGGTGGGTGCACCACAACATGCCGGCGCAACGCCGGGTCTACTACGCCGGGGTTTCCCTGGCCGGGGCGGTGGCGCTGGAATTGGCGCTCCGCCCAGAGCCCTTCGACGCCGTGGTGTGCATCGCCTCGACCGCCCGGCTCGGGACACCCCTGGCCTGGCGGGAGCGCGCCACCTTGGTGGGCAGGGCCGGCACGTCGGTGATGGTCGCAGGATCAGCGCAGCGCTGGTTCGCCGCGGGGTTCACCGACTCTCATCCGCAATTGGCTGGCGCGATGCTCGACGACCTCGTCGAGGTCGATGACAGGTCGTACTCCTCGTGCTGCGAGGCGCTTGCCACCTACGACCTGCGCCAGGAACTGTGCCGGGCCGCGATCCCCGTTGTGCTGGTTCCCGGCGATCTGGACGTGGTGGTCAGTGTGTCGCAGGCCGAGGTTGATGCCGCTCGGCTGCCGCAGGCCCGCGTTGCGATCGCGCAGGGGGCGGCCCACCAGCCGCCGGTCGAAGTGCCCGAACAGATCGCACAGCTTCTGCAGGAGGTGGTGACACCATGACCGATCGCTACGAGGAGGGCATGCAGGTCCGCCGCGAGGTCCTCAGCGACGCGCACGTGGATGCGGCCAACGAGCGCATGACCGGCTTCACCCGCGACTTCCAGAGCCTGATCACCCGCTACGCCTGGGGGGAGATCTGGACCCGGCCCGGTCTGGACCGCCGGATGCGCAGCGCGATCACGCTCACCGCGTTGATCGCGGGGGGTCACTGGGAGGAACTGGCGATGCACGTCGCCGCCGCCCGCCGCAATGGCCTCTCCGACGAAGAGATCTCCGAGATCATCCTGCAGACCGCGATCTACTGCGGAGTTCCTGCCGCCAATCACGCCTATGCCATCGCCGGTGAGACGCTACGCCGGCTCAACTCCGAAGGGACTGCGCAATGACCATCACCGACACCACAGTGGGCATCGTCGGCGGGGGGCCCGCCGGCCTCATGCTGTCGCACCTCCTGGACCGCGCCGGGATAGCCAATGTCGTGATCGACAACCGCACCCGCGAGCAGATCGAGAGTACGGTGCGCGCCGGCATCCTCGAGGTGGACAGCGTGAACATGCTGGTCGACACGGGCGTCTCCGACCGGGTGTTCCGTGACGGTCACGCCCACGACGGCATCGACCTGCGGTTCGGCGGCCAGAGCCACCGGATCGACTTCAAGGGTCTGGTGGGGGAGTCGGCATGGCTGTACCCGCAGACCGACGTCTTCATCGACCTCGCCGATGCCCGCGAACGGGACGGCGCCGACGTGCGCTTCGGGATCACCAGTACTGAAGTCTTCGAGGTCACCGGTGACCGGCCGTTGATCGTGTACACCGATGCCGAAGGCCAGCATCAGATCCGCTGCGACTACCTCGTGGGTGCTGACGGATCGCGTAGCGTGTGCCGGCAGCAGATGCCGGAATCGCAGCGGCGGCACTTCTTCAAGGAGTACCCGTTCGCCTGGTTCGGGTTCCTCGTCGAGGCCCCACCAAGTGCCCCGGAACTTGTCTACGCCCATTCCGAGCACGGCTTCGCCCTGATCAGCCAGCGCACGGACGTGCTGCAGCGGATGTACTTCCAGTGTGATCCCCAGGAGGACGTGGCCCAGTGGTCCGACGACCGGATCTGGGAGACCATGCAGGCGCGGGTCGCGGGCCCGGACGGTTTCACGCTCAAGCAGGGTCCGATCTCCGACCAGGCCGTGTTGCGCTTCCGTAGTTTTGTCTGCGAGCCGATGCGCTATGGCTCGATGCTGCTGGTCGGCGACGCGGCCCACACCGTTCCGCCGACCGGTGCGAAGGGCCTGAACCTGGCGATGGCCGACGTCAAGATCCTGGCGGAGGTACTGGAGCGGTCGGTCAAGACAGGCGACAAGGATGTGCTCAATGAGTACGGTCCGCGGGCGCTGGACCGCGTGTGGCGCGCCCAGCAGTTCTCGTACTGGATGACGACAATGTTGCACACCCTGCCCAATGCCGACGACTTCGACAATCGCCGGCAGGTGGCCGAGTTGCAGTCGGTCGTGTCCAGCGTCCCGGGTTCCACCTATCTGGCTGAGGCGTACACGGGGTGGCCTGGGCGCGGCTGAGGCCCGAGGCCGTTTCCATCCAGCGGAACAACGCGGTGGCGGTTAGGGGCTCTGCGGTCAACAATCGAGAGGTGCTGCCCCGAACCGAACCCACCGAGAACCAGCTGGGCCGTGACATCCGTGCATATGTGCCCACCGCGTTTCTCGGCGGACCGGTGCCCTTCGACCCCGCGCACCAACGCATTTGGGAGCTCGCGCTGCCGCACCTGAACGTGCGCGACAACGACGTTCACACCATCTACGCCTACGGCATCGGACGGGCACTCACCCAGTTGCACCCCGAGGCGGATCCCGAGGTCGTCCTGCCGGCCATCATCCTGCATGACACCGGCTGGTCATGTGTGCCCGAGGACGAGATCCTGGAGGCCATCGCCCCCGACGGTGGGCGACCAGACCTCGTGCTGCTGCACGAGAAGGAGGGCGCCCGGATCGCCGCCAAAGTGCTCGCCGAGGTCGGGTACGACGCGGCGGAGATCCTGGCGATCATCGACGGCCATGACAGCCGCAAGACGGCCATGTCGCTCAACGACGCCTTGATGAAGGACGCCGACAAACTGTGGCGCCTCACGCCCCACGGTGTGGACACGGTGATGGACTGGTTCGGCCTGACCCGCGAACAGGCGCACCTGCTCATCGACAGCCGGCTGCACCCGTTCCTGTTCACCGATGCGGCCCGCACGATGGCGGCTATGCTGGCGGCCATCACATGGGTCGACACCACGCCGGAACGGGTCGACCTCGCCTAGCAGAGTGAGGTGACGTGCCGCCAGTCCCTGGACGCAGCGTCACCTCCAAGGTGCTCGCGATACTGGCGGCCTTCGAGGACAGCACCGGACCGATGACGCTGACGCAACTCGCCGAGGCCGCCGATATCCCCCTTCCCACGGCACACCGGCTGGTCGCCGAGTTGGTCCAGTGGGGCGCGCTGGAACGCGATGACCATGGTCGCTACACCATCGGAATGCGGCTGTGGGAGATCTCGCAGCACGGCGGACGCAGACTGCGTGACGCGGCGCGGCCGTTCCTCAACGACCTGTTCTCCTTCACCGGCGAGACCGCCCACCTCGCCGTGCGCGATGGTGGGGAGGCTCTGTACGTCGACCGGGTGTACAGCGCCAAGCGAGTCCCGCGGGCATCGCGGGTCGGTGGCCGGCTGCCCCTGCACGCCACGGCCGTCGGCAAGGTGCTGCTGGCCTACGAGGACGAGTGGGTGCGTGACGGTTATGTGCGCCAGCGGCTCTCGGCGCCGACCCGGCGCACGACGACGAACCCGCGTCGGCTGGCCGCGGAGTGGAATGCCATTCGCGAGCAGGGCTACGCCACGACCTACGAGGAAGTGCGGGTTGGGTCGTGCTCCATCGCGGTACCAGTGCTCACCAGCCCCGGGACCGCCGTCGCAGCGGTGGGGCTGGTGATGCTGTCCACGCAGGCTTCCCAGATGACCCGGTACCTGCCGCAGTTGACCGGCACCGCGCAGCGGATCGCTGATGCGGTCACCAGGATGCCTCTTCTCACCCTGCCGGGCAGGGAACGGCAGATCAAGACACTTCCATTGAGCGGAAGTGCCGGTTTGTGACCCAGGCCACCTTCGGTCAGTGTTGGGTCACACCAGAAGGCGGGAGTTCAGATGTCGATGACGACGCAACAGGCGCAGGGGCAGTGTCCTGCGTACCACGGGTACGAGCCGTTCGACATGACGGACCCGTTCGGTGCCTACGCCGAGCTGCGGGCCGAGGCGCCCGTGATGTTCGACGACCGGATCGGCTACTGGGTGGTCACCCGCTATGACGACATCAAGGGCGTTTTCGAGGACTGGGAGACCTTCAGTAGTGAGAACGCGCAGGCCCCGGTGCGCGAACGCAGCGAGTTGACCAAGCAGATCATGGCTGAGGGCGGGTTCACCGCCTACTCTGGGCTCTCGGCCCGGATCCCGCCGGACCACACCCGGAGCGCGCCTTCACGCCCCGGCGCTACAAGGCGCTGGAACCCACGATCCGGGCCAATGTGGTGCGACTCACCCAGGCCATGCTCGACGCAGGTGCCCCCGGCGACATCCTGACCTCGGTGGCCTATCACGTGCCCACCATCACGATCCTGACCCTCATCGGTGCCGACCTGAGCATGGTGGACACCTACAAGCGGTGGTCTGACTCGCGGGCCGCGATGACCTGGGGTGACCTCACCGACGAGCAGCAGATCCCCCACGCCCACAACCTCGTCGAGTACTGGCAGGAATGCCAGCGCCTGGTCACCGAGGCCCATGAGACCCAGCCGGACAGTATGGTCGGCGACCTGGTGCGCGCCCAGGCTGACGGCGCGGAGATCACCGATCACGAGATTGCCTCGGTCTGTTACAGCCTGCTCTTCGCCGGCCACGAGACGACGACGACACTTATCGCCAACAGCTTCCGGGTGCTGCTGAGCCACCGGCAGGCCTGGGACGCGGTGGTCGCCGACCCGAAACGGATCCCTGCCGCGATCGACGAGGTCCTGCGGTTCAGCCCGAGCATCAACGCCTGGCGGCGTAAGGCGCTCGTGGACGCCGAGATC
>Ga0208938_1001632_pt1 | contig 12800 bp, 9 predicted proteins | sample AD_UKC125_MetaG_FD_184434 | JGI IMG/M metagenome (GOLD analysis project Ga0208938, IMG submission 184434) | Active sludge microbial communities of municipal wastewater-treating anaerobic digesters from USA - AD_UKC125_MetaG (SPAdes) (version 2) | ecosystem: Engineered > Bioreactor > Anaerobic >... | reverse complement strand
CGCTCCGGCCGGTTGAGGCTGACCACCTCCACCGCGCCGCGATTCTCGATAGTGATCACCTGTTCCGTCATCGCCTCACCCCGTGTCTGCAAGCACTCGTTTGCAGGCCTGTTGGCCGCGCCGCAGTGGGTCCGTCAAGCGCATTGGCGCGGGGCCGGCGGCGCGGCTGGTCAATCAGCGGCGGGCAGGATCGCCTCGTCGCGGTAAAGCGCGGCCACCTCTTCCGCGCGCCGGCGCAGCACCTCGCGCTGGTTGATGTAGCCCTTGTCGGCAATCTCGTCGCCGCCCGGCGGGGAGACCTGCAGGCGCAGCGCGGCGACGCGGCGCGACTGGCCCCCGGCGGTGGCGTTGTGGCGCCTCAGGCTCTCGGCCGCATGGGCCACGACGGCGGGATGCCGCGACAGGGTGGCGGCGTCGCCCTCGACTCCGGTCAGGCGGCGGGCATCGGCCAGGCGCATCCAGCCCAGCGCGCGCACGTCGCCGCGCCCTTCGCCGGCGATCACCACGTCCTGCAGCAAGGGGTCGAGCGCATCGAGCAGCGCCATGCGCAGCGCGCCGACGTCGACCCAGGTGCCCGACAGCAGCTTGAAGTTCTCCGTCACCCGGCCATCGAATTCGAGGCCGAGTTCCGGGCGCTGCGGATCGACCAGCCTGGCGGCATCGCCGGTGCGGTAGAAGCCTTCCTCGTCGAATGCGGCGGCGGTCGCTTCCGGATTGCGGAGGTAGCCCGGGGTGACGGTGAGGCCCTTGATCCGGATCTCGAACTTGTCACCGACCGGCGTCAGCTTCAGCACGTTCCCGGCAAAGGGCAGGCCGATCGGGCCGGTCCGCTCCAGCGGCCACGAAACGATGGTTCCGCCCTGCGTTTCCGTGGCGCCGTACTTGGTGATGATCGGGGTCTGCTTGCCGGTCGCCGCGACCGACAGGGCCTGGAGGCGGCGGAACACGTCTTCCGACAGGCCGGCCGATCCATAGCTGATGAACCGCAGCCTGGCGAAGAAGTGATCGCGCAGCGAGGTATCGGCCTCCATCGCGGTCACCAGTTCGGAGAAGAAGATCGGGGTGGAATTGTATTCGTGGACCGGGATCTCGTGCAGGTTGCGGATCGTTTCGGCGAAGAGTCCGGGCAGCGGGCGCCCATCGTCGATGTAGAGGCAGGCGGCCTCGTTCAGGATGTCGGCCAGCAGGACATTGTTGCCGCCGACATGGCTCCACGGCGCCCACGAAAGATAGGCCTTGGCCTCGTTCGCTCCGTCGTGCGCGTCGTACATCGCGTCGTGCTGGGCGACGATGCCGGTCACCATGCGCTGGGTCTGGATCACGCCCTTGGGCTTGCCGGTGGAGCCGGAAGTGAAGATCGTCTTGGCATGGGTATCCGGCGTGATCGCCGCAAGCGACGCATCGACGTCCGGCGTCGGCGCGGTCTTCAGCAGATCGGACAAGGCCAGCGTCTCGCCATCCGGCGCTGCCTCGTCGGTGACGAGGATCAGGTCGCGCTCTTCCCGCAGCGCGCGCATGGCTGGCAGGAAGGTGCGCCAATCGTCGGCATAGACCAGCCGGGGCTGGCAGACCCCTGCACAGTGCCGCAGGCGCGCGAAGTCGCCCCCGGCCAGCGAATAGTTGGCCGAAACCGGAGCGTAGGGCGCGCGCGCCATCTGCGCGGCAAGATTGACCACCAGATGCTCGGGCGCACCGCCCGACAGGACGATGACCGAGGCATCCGGGCCGATCCCCCGGTTCAGCAGCGCCTGGGCGAGCGCGCGGCTTTTCGCCAGCGCTTCGCCAAAGGTCAGCCGCCGCCATTCGCCGCGCGAGCCATCCTCCAGCAGTTCCCGGCGGGCAACCAGCGGGCGATCGGGAAACCGCGTCGCGCGGTCGATGAACAGGTGCGGGATCGATGGCCACGGCTCCGGCAGGGTGTAGCCGGGGGTGATCAGCAGCGAACCGTCGGCACGGTGCTCGAACGTGCAGCCATGCGGGGCGAAGGGCAGGGGGGCGTAATCCACGCCTGCGCGATGCTACGCCGCGCGGCGCGGATCAAGCCGCTTAAGGCACGGCGGGGCGAGGGGTGGAAATCCGCGTGCGCCGGTCTTGCCTTCCAGGCTGGCGCGGCCCAGACCGCAGGTCTGCTTGTTAAGGAATTTAGCTTGTCTAAAGGATTCGCCGCAACTCCCGCCGGCATTCCCAGCTATGCCGAGGCGGTCCGCGTGCCCAAGACGGCCGAACTGGTCGCCAAGCGGATCCGCAATGCGATCATCCGGGGGGAACTGTCGGATGGCGACACGCTGCCGGCGGAATCCCACCTGATCGCCGAATTCCAGGTGTCCCGCCCGACGATTCGCGAGGCTGTCCGCATCCTCGAATCCGAAGGGCTTGTCGCCGTGGCACGCGGCGCCCGCGGCGGGGCCAGGATCAGTTCGCCCAATTTCGAGATGATCCAGCGGGCTTTCGGGATCACGCTCCAGGCGCAGTGCGTGACGATCGGCGACGTCTATGAAATCTACGCGATCTTCGAGCCGCCCGCCGCCCGCCTGGTGGCAGAGCGCAGCAGCGAGCAGGCCGTGCCGCTGCTGCGGGCCATCATCGAGCGGGAAACGAACCTTTCGAGCGATCGGTTCGCGGTCACTCCGCTGCTTGCCGAATTCCATTCCACCCTGATCGAGATGGCCGGAAACAAGACGCTGATGGTGATCAACCAGGCGCTGCGCGGCCTCGCCAATGCGCACCTGAAACTGGCGCAGCGGCGCGGGCCGATCAATCCGGAGTATTCCGCGCGGCAGCTGCGCCTCGGGCTCAAGTCGCACTCCCGGCTGGTCGACCTGATCGAAGCCAGGGACGGCCCCGGCGCCGAGGCGCACTGGCGCACCCACATGATCGCCGCCGGCAAGGTCTGGATGGCCCAGATCGGTTCGGACGGCATCGTCGACCTGATCGACTGACCGGCCCGGTCGACACTGGTCCCATTTGGCAACCCGCTGGCCGATCCGGCGGCGCCGCAAGAGAGGAAACCCGCGATGACCCAGCTGATCCTGCGCAGCGACGCCGATGGCGTTGCCACCCTGACGCTCAATCGCCCGGACAAGCGCAACGCGATCAACCGCGAACTGTTCCGTGCGCTCAGGGCGCAGATCCTGGCCCTGCAGGACGATGCCGCGATCGGTCTCGTCGTGCTGCGCGGCAGCGGCGGCCATTTCTGCGCGGGACACGACCTTACCGAAAAGCCCCATGCCGATGCGCTCGGCTGGCTGCGGCGCGAACTTCAGACGCTGGAGATGCTCACCCGCCTGCGCCAACCCGTGATCGCGGCGGTCGAAGGCACCTGCTTTACCGGCGGGCTCGAAATGGCCCTCTCCGCCGATTTCATCGTCTGCGACGAAACGGCCCGCTTTGCCGACACGCACGGCAAGTGGGGACTGGTCCCCGGCTGGGGCATGTCGCAGCGCCTGCCGCGCCGGGTGGGGCAGTCCAAGGCGCTGGAAATGATGCTGACCTGCCAGCCCTATACCGGCGTGGAGGCGGCAGCGATGGGTCTGGCCAACCTCTGTGCCCCCGAAGGCGGGCTTGGTGCCGCGGTGGACGCGCTTGGTTCCCGGATCCTCGCCAACAGCTGGCACTCCAATGCAGAGAACAAGCGCTTGATTTATAACACGGATGGGATGCGCCTGGCCGATGGCCTCGACCACGAGCTGATGCGCAACGCCGGCTTCGACCGCGACGCCGCAGCCCGCCGCAAGGGCTTCACCGAGCGTCCGAAAGACTGACGCGGGACCGGGAAAAGCCGCGGGCCGGCATGGGGTCGGCCAGAAAAAGGCTCATCAATCAAGGCGTTGTCGAGGCGGCATCGTCTGAACAGTAAATCTGATTTGCCAAATCCAGCCTCGCGCTGCCCAGGGCTGCCCCGGTTTAGCGAATTGACCCAGCCGCCCCCCTATGCCAAAGGGCCCGCAACAGGTCCCCCTGTCCGCGCGATGCGGGTGTAGCTCAATGGTAGAGCAGAAGCTTCCCAAGCTTACGACGAGGGTTCGATTCCCTTCACCCGCTCCATTTCCCTGTTCGCCAGCATCCGCTCGCGTCTAGACAAACCCCCAAAAGCCAAGGTATTTAGCGGTTATCAGGCCGCAAGCGTTCACCCACGTCCGCAGCCAGCCACCAGCCGCTGGGGGTATGATTGGGGGGTATATGCAAAGTGGCCAAGTCGATACCCCCACGCTTGGGGGTATATTGGGGGTATAGCCCCCTGAAAGGCAGGCAATCCCGTGGCTTTGACCGATGTAGCCATCCGCAATGCCAAACCCGGCGCGAAGGCGATCAAGCTGGCAGACGGCGGCGGCATGTTCCTGCTGATCACACCAGCCGGGGGCAAGCTCTGGCGGCTCAAGTATCGTGTCGATGGGCGCGAGAAGCTGCTGGCCATCGGGGCCTATCCTGAAATCGGACTTGGTGAAGCTCGCAGGCGGCGCGAGGAAGCGCGGGAACTGATCGCCCTTGGCAAAGACCCGTCCCGGGAAAAGCAGCGCGAGAAGGTGCGCGCCCGCATTCAGGCGGCGGACACGTTCAAGGCGATCTGCGACGAATATTGCGAGAAGCGGCGGCGCGACGGGACCAAGGGCTGGGCACCCGCTACCGCCACGCGCAGCGAATATCTGCTGTCTCTGGTTTGCGGGTCCATCGGCAAACTGCCCATTGGCGAGATTGAACCGGCGGACGTTCTGACAGCCATTCGCCGGATCGAAGGCAAGGGAAAGCTGGAAAGCGCGCGGCGTAGCCTGCAACTGGCGGGGGCCGTGTTCCGCTATGCCGTGGCAACGGCCCGGCTGGTATCAGACCCTACCCGCGACTTGCGCGGCGCACTGACTGCGCCGACCGTCACACACTACGGCGCAATCACCGACGCAAAGAAGGCGGGCGAACTGTTACGCGCCATCGATGATTACGAGGGTAGCGGTATTACAAAGCTCGCCTTGCAGATTGCGCCTCATGTGTTTGTCCGCCCCGGTGAACTGCGCCATGCCGAATGGAGCGAAATCGATCTGGACGGCGCGCTCTGGATCATACCGGCAGGCAAGATGAAGTCCCGCAAGGCGCACCACGTCCCCCTTTCACGGCAGACGGTGGATTTGTTCCGCGAAGTGCAGGCCGTGACCGGGCCTAGTGGCTACGTTTTCCCTTCCGTGCGCACCCGCAGCCGCCCCATGAGCGAAAACACAATAAACGCCGGACTTCGGCGGCTGGGGTATGCGACCGATGAAATGACGGCGCATGGCTTCCGGGCGATGGCTTCCACCCTGTTGAACGAAAGCGGAAAGTGGAACCCGGACGCAATCGAGCGGGCACTTGCCCACGGCGATACCGACAAGGTGCGCGCGGCCTATCACCGGGGCGCGCATTGGAAAGAGCGCGTCGATATGGCGCAATGGTGGTCGGACTATCTGGATCAGTTGCGCAAAGGGGCGAAAGTCATCTACCTTTCCAAGCGTGAAGCCTGACAAAGAAAAGCTTGCGGCATTCTCTGCCGAAATCGACAGTTTTGTCGCAGAACTTAAGCGCCCGATTGTGCTGGAACCCGCGTCCGGTGACTGGGTGCCAGCGCGCGAAGCCAAGGCAATAGTCCAAAAAATTTGCGGGGTCGGCAGTGACGACGCCATAAGAGCAATTTGCCGCAGGGCTGTGATTATCATTCCTGTGCAGGCACTTACATGGGCGCGGTCCGAAGACCCGCACGATTATATCAATCGGTTTGACTATTTTCGTGATCGGGAGACTGACTTAAGTCATTTTCATAGGACTATCTTTCGCACCGCGTTCAGCGAGATTTCCGGTTTTTTTGAAGTCTTGGAGACCGCCAGCCAAGGGGGCGATTGTTCGGGCATCGAACACGCAAACTGGCAGACAGGCGATTTCAAGCTGACGGTCGAGCGCGATTTTTCGGACGTAACGCTTACGATTGTGGGCCTACAATTTGACAAGATTGCATTGACGCAATCTTTCGCGGGAGTGGTGCAGACGCCTGCCCCGGAGCCGCTCGAACGGGCAAGTGCAAGGAAGGGGCGTCCGCCTAGCCCGGCTTGGCCAGACTGGATTGCTGAATTGGTAGCATACATTCACGAGCATGGTTTTCCGGCGGGTGAAGGCTCGCAAGGCCAAGAGGCGCTGATAACGGCCATCGCTGATCGACTTGCTGAAAGGGGGCTGGAAAGCCCGTCGCGCGCCACTGTACAGGCTGCTGCACGTTCGGTTCTGGACCGCTTGCGATCTCTCGAAGGATAGTTTCTGGCATTTCCGGCGCTATCCGGCAGCTTATCTTGAGTGAACGCCGATGATTGTCACCGCCCATTAACGGGCTGGAGACACCGCATGGAACGCCTTGCTTATTCTGTGAACGAGACGGCCCGACTGTTAAGTATGGGGCGTACGTCCATCTACGCCATGATCGCAGACGGGCGGCTGGAAACCTTCAAACTTGGCCGCCGGACATTGATAAGGGGCGAATCAATTCGACGTCTGGTGGGCGGGCGGGCTTGATCGCCATGCCGTCGCACCGGCCCACCCCGCGCCGGGTCAAACTTCACCGCATCTACAGCGCGGCGGAACTGGCGACCTGTTGCGGTGTCCACAAGAACACCGTGCGTCACTGGCAGGCCAATGGGCTGGAGCCTGTCAGCAAGGGCCGTCCTGCCCTGTTTGACGGGGCTACCGTTCGCGCCTTCCTCGCCAAGCGCAACGCCAGCCGCAAGCGCCCCTGTCCGCCCGGAACGCTCTATTGCTTCAAGTGCCGCCAGCCGCGCGCGCCTGCCATGGGAATGGTCGAAGCCACCCGCCAGAATGCGACCACGGGCAACCTAAGCGCCATTTGCGAAGTGTGCGGCACCATGATGCACCGCCGCACCCGCTTGGCCGCAATCTGTACGATCATGCCCAATCTGGACGTCCAAATCAGGGAGGCAGGCCCACGCATATGTGAGCGCACCGAACCTTCCCTGAATTGTGACAATCGAAAGGACTGACAGGCCATGGCAAAACACAATGCCGCAAACGCCCGGATCAAGCGCGAATACTTCACCTATCTGAAGGAAGCGCAGCGCCGGGACGAAGGATCGATCGATGCCGTTGCCAAGGCGCTGGCGCGCTTTGAAGAGGTGAACGGACACAAGGACTTCAAGACATTTCACCGGGCGCAGGCGGTTGCCTTCAAGCACAAGCTGGACAAGCAACCGGCTGTCCGCACCGGCAAGCCGCTGAGCCGGGCCACGGTCAATTCCACCCTGTCCGCCCTGCGCGCGTTCTTTGTCTGGCTGGCCGGGCAGCCCGGTTACAAGTCCCGCCTGTCCTATGCCGATGCCGACTATTTCAACCTGGCCGAAAAGGACGTGCGGATTGCCAAGGCGGCGCGGCACAAGGCGTTCCCGTCGCTGGAGCAAGTCCACCACGTCATCGCCGCCATGCCCACCGGCACGGCCATAGAACTGCGCAACCGCGCGTTGGTGGCCTTTGCCCTGTTGACCGGCGCAAGGGACGGGGCGCTGGCGTCGTTCCGGCTGAAGCACGTCGATCTGGTGCAAGGGCGGGTGGATCAAGATGCCCGCGACGTGAAGACCAAAGCCAGCAAGACATTCACGACGTGGTTTTTCCCGGTTGGCGGTGAAGCCCTGTCGATTGTGCGAGACTGGTGCCAATACCTGCGCACCACCATGCTTTGGGGAGAGGACGACCCGCTATTCCCGCCCACGCAAATCGGGCTTGGCGAGAATGGCGGCTTCATGCCGGTTGGCCTGCGCCGGGGCGAATGCTGGCAAGGTGCCGGGCCGATCCGCGACATATTCCGCAACGCCTTTGCGGCGGCTGGCCTGCCCTATTTCAACCCGCATTCGTTCCGCGATACGCTGGTGCAGCACGGCGAACGGACCTGCCCGACAATTGAGGCCTTCAAGGCGTGGTCGCAGAATCTGGGGCATGAACGGGTGATGACGACGCTTACCAGCTACGGCACCGTTGCCCCGCACCGGCAGGCGGAATTGATCCGGGGCATGGGGGCGGCAAAGGGCGCAGGCGGCAAACTGGCTGCGGCGGTCGATCCGGCCTTGGTGGCGCAAGTGCTGGCGGCCATGCAGAATTTGCCCGGTGAAGGGCTGGGCTAACCCCTTGGCGTCCAGCCGCACGCACTGCTAAGCCGGGCCGATCAGCGGGGAGTGCCTGAATGCCGAGTTTGACGTGGTTGACGCGCGACGATGATCTGAAGCGTGCGGGCAGCGTGCCTTACCGGTTGCTGGAGGCGGACCCGGCGCTTTCGCATGGCGATCCGGCGGCTGGAAACATGCTGATTCAGGGCGACAATCTCGACGCGCTGAAAGCCCTGCTGCCCTATTACAAGGGCCGGGTGAAATGCATCTTCATCGATCCGCCCTACAATACTCATTCCGCCTTCGATAAATATGACGACAATCTGGAGCACTCCCAATGGCTGGGAATGATCTACCCCCGGTTGGAACTGCTGCGCGACTTGTTGGCTGAAAACGGCAGCATTTGGGTATCAATAGACGATAATGAAGGTCACTATCTGAAGGTCTTGCTGGACGAAGTATTTGGTCGAACAGGATTTGTGGCTGACATTGCATGGAAGCGCAGGGATGGTGCGCCGCCTGATCGCCGCATTGGCCCAATTTATGATCATATTCTTGTCCACACCAAAACTGCCCGATCTGGCGGTAAAAATGCGTCCGGCGAAGGCGCATTCAATCTGATGCGTCGAACCGAAAAAGCCGATGCTCAATACCGCGAATACGAGGAGCCTTTCGGGTTCGACGAACGAGGGGCGTTTCGGAAAGTCGATTCAACCGGCAATGCCAAAGGTGGCAGGCACGTCGAAAGCCTTGTTTACCCTGTGACTAATCCTTTCACCGGCGAACAGGTCTACCCTCGGAAAGGCAGGTGCTGGGTCTACAAGCGAGAGGAAATGGAACGCCTGATTGCCGATAGGCGATATTTTTGGGGCAAAGACGGGCGAGCGGGCACCCCAATGCGCAAGCTGTTCGTCACTGAAGCGAAATCAGGAATGGCCGCGCCAACAATTTGGGACGATGTCGGATTAAACCAGCACGCAGCAAGGGAATTGGAACTTATATTTGGCGAGAAAGCTGCGTTCGATACCCCAAAGCCTGAAGGCTTGATGGAGCGAATTATTCAAATTGCCACCAACCCCGGCGACCTTGTGCTGGATAGCTTCCTTGGTTCCGGCACAACTGCTGCCGTCGCGCACAAGATGGGCCGCAAGTGGATTGGCGTCGAAATGGGCGATCACGCCGTTTCTTTGTGTATCCCGCGCTTGGTCAAGGTGATCGACGGCGAACAGGGCGGCATTTCCAAGGCCGTCGATTGGCAGGGCGGCGGCGGCTTCAGCTTCTACCGGCTCGGCGAAGCGGTGTTCGACGAAGATGGCCGCCTGCGCCCCGGCATCAAGTTTGCCGCGCTGGCCGCGCATGTATGGTTTTCCGAAACCGGCGTTCCGTATCGCGGCGCGGCGGACAGCCCTTTCCTTGGCAGCTACGGCGCACGCGGCTTTGCGCTTCTCTATAACGGCATCCTTGGCGACAAGCGCGTGACCGGCGGCAATGTACTGACCGGGGCGCTGCTGGCGTCGATCAGGGCCATGGCGGGCCATGATGGGCCGCTGACCATCTATGGCGAGGCCAGCCGCATTGGCGCGGCGCGATTGAAGGCGGAAGGCGTAACTTTCAAGCAAACCCCCTATGACGTGAAGGCGCGCTGACATGGAACTGAAGAAATATCAGGACCGCGCGCTGGAAGCCCTTCGGACATTCCTGAGCGCCGCGCGGGTGAAGCCGCCCGCACAGGCCTATGCCGAAACGGTCGCCGGGGCGGACCTCGGCAGCTATGCGCGCGGCGGCTATACCCCGGTGGCGGGGCTGGAAGCCACGCCCTATTGCTGCCTGCGCCTGCCCACGGGCGGCGGCAAGACCCTGCTGGCGGCCCACGCGATCAAGGTGGCGGCGGACAGCTTCATGGACCGGCCTTTCGTGCCGGTGATCTGGCTGGTGCCGTCGAGCGCCATCCAGGTGCAGACGCTGGACGCGCTGAAGCAGCCGCGCCACCCCTATCGCCTTGCGCTGGAAGAAGCATTCGGCGGGGCGGTGGCGGTGTTCGACATTTCCGAGCGGCGGCAAATCCGGCCAAAGGATTTTCTGGAAAAGACCGTGGTGATTGTCGGCACTTATCAGGCGTTCCGGGTGGAGGATAAGAGCGACCGCAACGTCTATGCCGACGACGAAAATCTGGAAGACCATTTCCGCGATGCCCGAATGGGCGAGGGGCTGGACGTGGTGGAGAAGGGGCCGCGCAAGGGCGAAATTGCTTTGTCTTTCGCCAATGTGCTGCATCGCCAGCGCCCGTTGATGATCCTGGACGAAGCGCACAACTTCATGACCGGCCTTTCGGGCGGCACCAAGGCCCGGCTCAATCCCGCCGCGATCATCGAACTGACCGCCACGCCCAAGCCCAAATCGAACGTCATTGCCGTTGCCACCGCCATGGAACTGAAGGCGGAAGACATGATCAAGATGCCGGTGCATCTTTCGCAGCATGGAAGCTGGCAACAGGCCATCGCCCATGCAGTGCAGAACCGCGCGTGGCTGGCCGGGATTGCGGCGAAAGACGCGGGCGGCATCCGGCCCATAACGCTCTATCAGGCGCAGCCAGCCGCCGAAGGCAACGAAGCGACGGTGGACGCGGTGAAAGCGCACCTGATCGAAGTGGAGCGCATTCCCGAAGAATCCATCGTCATCGCCACGGGCGACCAGCGCGGGCTTGATGGCGTCAACCTGTTCGATCCGGCCTGCAAGGTGGAACACGTCATCACGGTGCAGGCGCTGAAAGAGGGCTGGGATTGCTCCTATGCCTATGTGTTCTGTTCGCTTGCCAGCATTCGCGCGGCTGGCGCAGTGGAACAGTTGCTGGGCCGCGTGCTGCGCATGCCCTTTGCCACGCGCCGCGCTTCCGAAGAACTGAACCGCGCCTATGCCCATGTTTCCGAAGCGACCTTTGCGGCGGCGGCCAGCGGCCTCATGGACCGGCTGATTGAAATGGGCTTTGACGAGCGCAGCGCGCGCGAGGCCATTCTGGAAATGCCGCCTGAATTCCCGCTGGAGGGCGGCGATATTGGCCCGCTCTACCGCCAGCCGGAACCGGTCAAGCTGACAGTGCAGGAACGCCCGGATACCAGCGGCTGGTCCGCCCCGGCGCGCGAAGCCTTCCGCATGGCCGATGATGGCGCAGGCAAGGTGCTGGCGGTGATCGCTCCCGATGCCAGCGACGAGGTGAAGCGCGAGATCGCCAAGGCGGTGGATGCCATCGCGCCCGGTGCCATCGAAGCGGTGGAACGCAACATCGTCCAGACTGAAGCGGCGAAGTCGCCAGCCGCGCGGGGTGTGCCCTTCGCCGTGCCGCAACTGCAAATCATGGTGCAGGGCGAACTTGATCTGGCCTATCCGGAATCATTCATCGATCTGGCTGGCTGGGATTTGCTCTCGCACGGGGCGGACCTGCCCGGCTTCAATGTCAGCGAACAGCCGGACAGCTACGAATTCGACATTGAGGGCGACCATCTCGTTTACAGCCATGCGGCGACAACGCTGGAACTGGCGCTAAACGGGGCGACGAACTGGAACGAGGCGGCACTGGCGCGGTTTCTGGACCGGCAAACCCGCCAAGCACATACCGGGCAGGAAACCTATCTGGAGTATTGCAGGCGCGTCGTCGTCAAACTGGTGCAGGACAGGGGCATTGCCTTGGCTGCACTGGTGCGCGGGAAATATGCGCTCAAGCGTGCCGTGGTGTCGCGTGTCGCGCAGTTGCGCGCAGAGACGGGCAGGCGGGGCGTCCAGTTGTTCCTTGGCGGTATGGGGGTGCCGGAAGGCGCTGGCTCTGCGCTGCACCACTTCGATCCGAACCGTTATGATGCCCGAAATCCCTATCAGGGCGGCTTCCGGTTTCAGAAACACTACTATGCCGCGATTGGCGACCTGAAGGCGCAAGGCGATGAATTCGAGTGTGCGCAAGCCATCGACCGGCTGGGGGCGATCAAGCATTGGGTCCGCAACGTGGACCGGACCCATGGGGCCTATCGGCTGCCGACTTCGACCGATTACTTTTATCCGGACTTCGTGGCCGAACTGGAAGACGGGCGGCAACTGCTGATCGAATACAAGGGGCGGCTCGACGAGGATTCAGCCGAGAAGGACAGCATCGGTTTGAAGGCGGAAGAGACAAGCGGCGGCAAGCTGCTGTTCCTGATGGCTGTCAAACGTGATGCTGCTGGCCGTGGCGTGACCGAACAAATCTTGCACAAGATCGGATTAGGCGGTTAGCGGGTTGATTTGAAAACAAGTCTGGTGGCTGGAACCGGCGTGCAGGTGAAAACATAGGAAATCTGCGCCTTTATGAGCCGCTGAATTGAATCTGACTTGCTCGCAGACCAGCAAGTCAGATTTGAAGGAGAAGCTGCCACCGCCCGAAGGGCGCAGTTCCCCGCGCTATTTGGCTGCGATCTGTCGCGTAGGGTGTGTAGTCCCATACTGGTGCATCGGGACCAGTCGCCTTGCTCGATTAGGACTACCGGACCTGCAAGGCTTTGGCCGATGGCGCGTGATGATCGGGCCCGATCTGAAAGCCATGATTCGCCCTAGCCAACGCGCGTGGGGGTATAATTGGGGGTATTTTGAAAATCGAACGCCATAGTAATGGCTGATTTACGTTATTTTCTGGTCATTTCGCGGTTCCCTTCACCCTCC
>Ga0208938_1001630_pt1 | contig 12812 bp, 9 predicted proteins | sample AD_UKC125_MetaG_FD_184434 | JGI IMG/M metagenome (GOLD analysis project Ga0208938, IMG submission 184434) | Active sludge microbial communities of municipal wastewater-treating anaerobic digesters from USA - AD_UKC125_MetaG (SPAdes) (version 2) | ecosystem: Engineered > Bioreactor > Anaerobic >... | reverse complement strand
AGATGAGCCGCCCAAGGGAAGAGATTTTCTCAGCGATGGTTTCACTGTTTAATCGACACATCATTTTTTGTGCATCTCCTTCTTCCAAAAAAGAAGGAGATGCTTTCTGAGCTTGGGGTTCAAAAGAAGCATGCCGCTCTCTCCCAGGCCTTTGATAAACCCACGAAAAGTGTCGCAAATACCCGGTGATGTTGCTGCCAATGAGCTTACTGTCCATACGTACCGATTTATCGAATATCTTGAAACGGGACAGTTGGTTACCGGTGAGCTGTTCGAAGCTCTTTTCCATCAGGTTGACGCCATGCCGGTTTTCGTATTCGTAAATCCGTCTTCTCAGTAAATAATAGGTATCGATAGAGGGCACGACATCACACAAGGAGAAAAGGGCCAAAGCCTTGCGCACCGGCAGATCGAATCGGCATTTTTCAAACAGCTCTTCATCACTGCAGCCGAAGCCTTCCTTGATAACGGACATGTCGATAATCGCCCGTATGGAAGCATTTGAAGCACCCATAATATTACCCTGTTTGAACAGAGGGGAAAAAATGGTTTCGTCTATCCTGGAGGTCACATTTGCATAAAACAAATTATGCCATTCGTAGGGATCATCATATTTTTTTGCTTCACGCTGTGGTTACCAGACCTACTTTGTTGGCAAATTCATAAGAACGGTGGAACTTCCCTCTGGAAATGCAATGAGTAATCGGTTTGTGAAGACCGTAAATCTTATCCTTCTTTTCTTTTAAATTTTTCAGCCTGCAGTTAATCAAACATCTTTTTACTATAATTGATGAATACGATCTCAATACGATAAAAGATACCAGATATTCTGCAGGCTATTATTAAAAAATTTCAGGATTACATTTTAATAAACCTCAATGATCTGAAGTTATGCCCACTTTCAAAGTAATACTTGATTTTATGCCTTCCTTTAGTTAAAGATAAAGTCAGCTTCTCTTCTGGTGTGGAGACCCATGTATAGTTTCCCCAGCTACCAGTATTAGGAACTTCAATGGTTCCAGTCACGTTTACTCCATCTACCTCAATATGGAAGCTACTAGTACCAGGTACAGCTACTTCTGCTTCAACCAAATAGTCTCCTTCGTCAATAACTTCTATCGTATACAACAGCCATTCACCGGGATTGGTATACCCAATGTTGATGCCATCTCCTTCCACTTCAACGGGTGTACTCTGGTTATCACCGTTGCTCCGCCGGTAATTGTCATTACCTATTTGATTGTGGGCATCCTGATCGTGGAAAGCATACCCTTCGCCACCAAAATCAAAGTTTGCTGCAGGGAGTAGATAAGGTGTCTTGGCAGAAAGAATATGTGGCCCTTTGAAGGGACGGGTATAAGCTACATCTACCTTGATTTTTTTAACGATATCGCCTATTTGATAATAAACTGTCGTAACCCCTTCATCTATTCCTACTATTTCACCTGCAATATTAACCGTCGCGATACTTGGATCTCCCGATTTCCAGGAATAGCTCGGTAAGTCATTCACGTTCTCCGGTATATAGAAAATCAGTACCGTTTTCTTCGCGCCGGGAGTCAACTCTACTAAAGTATCACTTACTAATACATCTTCCAGTGGAATTCTTTCTACTGCTGTCAGTGGAACTTTAGTAAAAAGATCACCATTGCTTACAACAATATTAGTAAAGCCTTCACCAATAACTTCCACCAAGCCACTTGATGTGACGGTTGCCACCGATGGGTCCTCGCTCGACCAATGATATTGATATGTCCCGTCTGCTGGACTTGCATGAAGTTGAACGGTTTGTCCTACAAAAAGCGACAACGCGGGTTTATCTACGTAAATTTTTCTCTCTATAATTTTTTGCTCGTAGTCATCACATCCTAATATGTATCCAAGTAAAAGGATGTACAAGCCATATTTTAAAAATTCTGTTTTCATAATTCCAACTATATTATAGTTTTACAATTCTTCATCCTCTTCTTCATCAAATTCAAGGCGAAGTTCTTCTTTTATCTCGTAAATCGAATTTTCCGACTTATAGTCGTATCTCAGCAAGAATGTTTTATAGGTTTTGAAACCGTCGTCTTCAATTTTGAAAATATTGGGAAAATTTTTGTCGCCATCAACCTGAGTGACTTCCAGGTTTTTATAAGGAGAAATGGTCACTTTGTTGTTCTCTCCAATTTCCAATATCATAGCGTATTTATTAAAAATATTGATATCAGGTTCAAATGTCTCGTTTCCGGCCATAATACGGACGCTATTCTGAGTAATGGGATGCATTACTTTCGTTCCCGGCATTTCAAGTTCACTAGTTGATCCCTGTATCCGGAGTTTAGCTCTCATGTTATAAATAGTATTTCCATCTGCTTGAGACCAATAGTTTTTGGTTCTTACACGATATAGTATATAACTTTTTTCGGGATTTACTTCGTAGGATGAGAATGATTCTACCCGTAAAGCTATGAAATAAGAAGAGTCGGGTGACAATCCATCGGGTCGAATACGAATCGGCATTCTTCCGCTTATCGTTCCTGCAGGGATAGTAAATTGATAACTATCTATATCATATTTATCTTCTGGGAGAGGGAGAGCATACTTTGTTACATCTACATCGAAATTCGTTCTATTGTACGTGTCAATCAGTGTTTTGTCTTCTACTAGATTTACCACGATATCTTTAGTAGTTGGGTTAGTTCCCCCTAGAGAGGCTGTTACATATCCCGTTGACTCCTCCCCAAGCTTATGAAATTTTGAAGAAACATTATCGCTTTCACTTATTAGGGCAAATACATTTTTATATTGTTCTCTTTCGAAAATCTCATCTCTATTACATGCATTGGCCATGAATAAAAGGAGAAACGCAACAGCTATAATTTTAGTTGATGGAAAACGATATAACACTCTTTTCCTGTTTTTTTTCTCTTTGTTATAAATATTATACGAGTATTTCATATTATTCAATTTTTAAGTTTAGTTTTCCCAGCCCGGGTTTTGATCTAAAGAAGGGATCAACCTTATCTCGTTGAGAGGTATTGGTAACCAGTTTAATCGCCTGTTCACGATTCTTGCTCCTATACGTGCCGTGTTAGGAATAACACGGGTATAATAAACCTCTTTCGTTCCTTCCACATTCATTCCTCTAATTTGCTCACTTTCGGTTTTTTCATAAATACCCCAACGTCTCACGTCATAATAACGCCGGTTTTCAAAAAGAAATTCAATCAGTCTCTCTTTCTCGATAAGTGATTGTACCTCAGAAACATCTTCAAATCCATATAAACCAGGTAATCCGGCACGATAGCGTACTTGATTAAATGCTTTTTTAATTTCCTCCATATCCCTTTCAAAAACCTGCGTTTGACCATCAATTTCAATACTATGGCTGGTTGTCAGGTTGTTGAGAGCTTCAGCGTAGGAAAGGAGAATTTCAGCGTAACGAATAATAGGAAATCCTTTTTCCATTACTCTGGCATTAGTACCTCCCCAAGCATCAGCTGGATGAATGAATTTTTTTATCACATAGCCGGTGATAGGGTAATCTTGTGGAGCGGTTACCCCACCTTTCCCGTTTGGAGAATCGAAATAGTATGTGATAGTTTGGTTATAATAACCGGATGATGTTGAGGATGTCATCGGCCAGAAACACTCGCTAAAACCAATGGAAGCATAAAACCGGGCTTCACGATTTGCGTACATGTTGCTGACACCGGCATTTAGCCTGTATCCCGAAAACATTTTAATTTCATTGGTAAAACCAGTTTCACTGTATGGGTATCTTGTACTCGAGTTATCGATTGATCGACCATCAATCATATAATAGGAATCCACCACTTTTTGTGTAACACACATTCCGTTCCACCCGTCCAATCTTTGAGGAAACGACATTCGCGTGTTATCCCTGATAGCACCGCTTTTCCGTCCCCAAACATATTCCGGGTTTACAGGAATTACAGACTCACCGTTAAACATTTCTGAATACGAACGGTAGGGATCTATGCCAGCCGCACCTTCCGGCCACTCCTTGTAGTAGTTTGGATCTGTAGTAACTCCTTCTGGTAAAGGGGGCGTTTCAGAGTCTGCTTGCACTGTGTGTAGCCTATACATGGGGACACCGGATGACTGCAAATCCATTACTCGCTTGGCTGCAGCCGCTGCAATTGCCCAACGTTTTTCATCGTATGTCTGAGACACATAAAAAGCATCATCAGTTGAACGTTTCCAATTGCCGAAAAAGGTTCGAGCGGGTGCTCCTCCGTTGTACAACGGACTCGCGTGAATCAAACGAATCCTGGCGACAAGCCCATATGCAGCACCTTTGGTAGGAAGTCCAAACTCCATTAGTGGAACTGTTAACGGTAAATACTCGGCTGCCTCCTCCAGTTCATTACATATATATTCTACCGCTTCATCATACGTGCTGCGAGATATATCATACTCGGAAAGAGATGCATTCGACTCCAAAATCTCATCACCTAGCAAGATGGGTGGTCCAAAATCCACTAGAATATTGTAGTAGGCATAGGCCCTCATGAAACGAGTATATCCAATAATATTAAATCGTTCTTTGGTTGTCATGTCGGTAGCCTCGTCAATTCGAGCAAGAATGGTATTGCACTTTCGGATAATTCGATAGTAGTTTCCCCATGTTCCCCCGAATGAGTGCATATTATTTGCAGTTATTTCGCCTAATACAAAACGCAAGCCATTATAGCCATGCATTGTTAAAAAACTGGAAAATGCCTCATCGGTTGCCAACGGCCCGGGAGTATGTTGATTCTGCAATAGATTTCCTTCATCGTAAAACATGCTCGCAGTACCCCACATATAGGCTTCCACGTACCTTGTTTGTGCAAAAATAGAGTCCAATTTCAACTCGTCGCTGAAGTAATCATCCACGCTAAGGTAATCTTTACATGATAGAAAGGAGAATATTAATAACAGGATTATTGCAAAAAGTGGATATGTGATAGCCCTGAGTTTTTCGTGACTATTTTTAACAATCGTGTTTATATTTAGGTGGTTCATATTTTTATAATATTACAGGTTGATATACATTTGTAGAGTATAGGTTGTGGGAATTGGATAGACTTCACCGTTGCGGTGTGCTTGCTCTGGATCGAATAGTTTTACCTTATCCCAAGTCAGAAGATTATTCCCAACCAGCTGAAAATCGATAGACTGAATCTTTAATTTTCGCAGGAAAGAAGTTCTTAGGTTATAATTAATTGTAAGCTCCTGCAAGCGCAAGTAACGAGCATCTCCTTTCCAAAAATCTGACAATTGAGAGTTATTTTCATTATATCCATATGTAAGCCTTGGAAAGCGGGCATTTGGATTTTCAGCCAAAGCTGGATCTATGTTGTTGGCTATGGCGTATTCTTTTGGAATCCAGCGATTAGACGGGTCGTTTGCAATAGTAAGAACATTCCCGTTAATGCCATTGTAAAATGGCACGTATCCTGTTCCGTTGCCATTATACCCAACGTGGAAAAAGTCGGTTTTGCCAGTTCCTTTAAAAAGGATACCTACCGTAAGATTCTTGTATCTGAATTCACCTCCAACACCATACATCAATAATGGAGGAGAGGTTGCATAGGATAATGGTACTCTATCGTCTGAATTTATCACCCCATCTCCATTTACGTCTCGATACTTGATATCACCAGGCATTACTTTACCAAATTGAGCTGGACTGTTTCTCACGTCATCCCAGTCTTTAAATAGCCCAACAGCCTGGTATCCCCGTATCACTCCATAGGGGTATCCTGAAACTTCTTGGTATGGATACTTAGGGTTAGCCTCTTCCCAGTTTTGAACCTCATTTTTGGAATAGGTAAAGTTCCCTCGTACAGTGAAACTCATATCCTTTCCCAAGTCCTGTGTAAAGCTAGCGTTCCCATCCGCCCCATAACTCCTCATTTTTCCCACATTACCGAAAGGCATTGTAGTTAATCCAACATAATCAGGTATCTGCACACGTTGCATAAAAATCCCGTTTCGTTGATCGTTGAACACGTCTAAGATAAGTCGCGCCATATCATTAAAAAAGTTTATTTCAATTCCCAAGTTGGCCTTCAATGCTTTTTCCCACCGGAGATTATCTGCTCCAACGACTGCTTCAGAAACACTTTCCTTCGGTGCTGAAGATCCCCATGGGAAAGCTGTACCTCTGTTAACCATGGTCAGGTAAGGGAAACGCCGATTGGTAATCCGGTCGTTCCCAACAGTACCGTAAGAGCCTCTGAATTTCAAAAAACTAATCCACGGTAAATTGTTTTGCATAAAATCATAATTCGAGGGGACCCATCCCACCGCGATTGATGGGAAAAACCCATACTGCTTACCAGGCTGAAAGTTCTCTGATCCCGTGTATCCAAAGTTAAAATCAACCATGTAGGTATCTCGGAAACCATAGGTTAGTCGACTTGAAACACCTTGGTAACGGAGAGGAATTGCACTAAGGTTGTTGACCCCTTGAGAGGCTCTTTTCTGATCGCTAATATAATAGTAGACTAATCCTGACACACGGTGATCTTCAGATATAACATTCTCGTAGGTCAACGTGCTTTCGAGGTGATATTTTCTAAATTGATCTGTGCTTTTTGAGTAAGAAATACCTCCCTCTTTTACTCTTTCAATGGTAATAAGATTACCTTGCTGATCGCGACCAACCGCTTGGAACAAGGCGGGTTGAATGATTCTAGATTCAGAAAACCAGCTGATTAGGTCGTATGCTCCCTGTACTTTTAATTTTAAACCTTCCGCGATCATCGAGAGATCTTGATCAACTGCAAGGGTAAATTTACCCTTGTACTCTTGATCGCTACGCTGGCCCATATGATTAATCATTACCAATGGTGATCTTAATGATTCACCACTAGAAGATGCAGGGAGCTGACCATTTGAATAGATGACAGGTAATAACAGCGGATTCAAATTTGATTGTGCATACCAGATATAGTCGGTGTTTGCTATCCCAGGGTTATTATTAATAGCAAGAAAGCCATCTGTCCCAAAATAAAGAAGGGTGGAGGGAGATATCTCCAGGTCAATATTCGCGCGATAGTTAAAAGTGTTGTAACCGGTATTTGATGCATATATACTGTTCTTATCGTATCTATAGGCTGCTGTTTCATTGCTAGCTCCTAGACTAAGGAAATAGCGAGCAACTTGGGCTCCTCCTCTGGCACTAATATAATAGGTCTGTTTTAGCGAATGGTCTTGCAATACTTGATCTTGCCAACTCACATCCGGGTAAAGATCAGGATCTAGACCATCCCGTATGATATCCAATTCAACTTCGGAATAAATAGGTGAATCGCCGCGCACGACTCGTGCTTCATTGGCTAATTTCGCGTAATCATAGGCTCGTAGGTATTTAGGCGTTCTACGTAATTGTGATACCGTGTAATTGGCACGACCAGTAATACTTAATTTTCCAGCTTGTCCACGTTTGGTAGTGACCAAAACAACCCCGTTAGCACCTCGAACACCATAGACAGCAGTAGCCGAGGCATCTTTCAATACAGAGAAGCTCTCGATATCAGCCGGGTCAATAGAGTTTAAATCGCCTTCCAATCCATCAATTAACACCAGCGCACTCGCATTCGCGCCAAAAGTTCCAATTCCTCGCACCCAGAATTCGGCGATATTCTTGCCGGGCTCACCACTAGTTTGCATGGAAATCACACCGGGCACACGTCCTCCTAACAAGTTGACAACTGATGAAGCAGGAGTCTGTAACTCCCCTACATCAATACTACTAACGGCACCAACAGTGGAAATTTTCCGTTGACTTCCCAACCCGACCACCACTACTTCTTCTAATTCCTGAGCTGTTTCTGTAAAGGTGATCACGATATCTTTCTCTTCTTTGGTGACTAAATACTCAATTTTCTCGTAACCAACAAAACTAAAAACGATCATATCTCCACGTGAAGCACGGATTCTGAATTTTCCATCCTTGTCGGTAATCGTTCCAATGTTGATTTTATCTCTTAGGTAAACCGTTACTCCCGGCAAAGGCTCGTTTGTTTCGTCATAAACAGTTCCTTCCATTATAAAAGTACTTTGTTGAGCAGGAAGAATAAAACTTGCCGATAACAGTATCCATATTATACATGCTAATTGTTTCATTAAGCTTAAATTATTTAGTTATATTTTTTTAAAAATAGTTGTTACTTGTTATTTAATTAATGGAAAGTTTTCGTACTCTGGCATTGCCATTGTCTCCAACATAAATCGATCCATCCGTACCTATACCGATTCCCATGGGCCTATTAAATAAAGCTTCCTCTTTACCACCATCTTTCCATCCTGGTGTACCAGGCATGCCCAAAACAGTTTCCACCATATTATCGGGTGTAATCCTTCGGATGCAGTGATTTTCGGTATCTGCTATATAAATGTTCCCGTCTGCATCGCTAAAGATTTGAGCGGGAGATCTAAACTGGGCGTTTTCTAAAGCCCCATCACGATGCCCAACGCCGGACCCGCTAAGTTTTTTAAACGTGTTCTCCGGGTCGGTTACATCGATGCTGCAAATACTATGGGCATTTACACCTGCATTGCCAATAAATGACATATAGAGTATGTTTGGTTTCTGTGGGACAAATGTAAGCCCGAAACTATCACCTTGTTGAGTTTTGTATATTGTCTCCACCTCGTAAGTTCGGGGGTCAATTTTCACAATATGACCAAAATAATAACGCGTATATATACAGCCATCTGTTGGATTAACGACCATCGAATGTTTATATCCAGCATCCGGTCTATCGCCTTCGGGTGGCCATTTCATTTCCCTGTATCTCAAACCCCACATCTCTTTGGGATCGAGAGTGCAAAAGGATCCTACCGTCGTTTCAGTAGGAAAAGATATTACACCGGTTTCGGGATCCGCAGCGGGTGCATTAGCTATGACGTCTCGTGCAATCGTGATTAACTCGTTTGCCTCTTGGTCAATTCTGGTAACATGCATGTTTGTACTTCCCCAGCTTCCGTCTGGTCCCTTGCTTCTCGTCATTACAAAAATGTTATCTTCCTTGTCTACGCACATAAACCATGGTTGAAGTATCGATTGTGACAGGTCTCCATCCTGGTAATCTTCATGATTCCCGTTCCCTGCAATGGTAGTAACAACAACCGAAGTAAAATAACGGAACGTTTTGTCGTAGACTACCGAATCGTTCCCAATAGCTACAGAAATAACACAGGTATCACCTGGCAACCTTGGAGCTAACACGTACATTCGCGAACCGGTTGATCCAACAACTGCGGCTCTCCTGTTATTAAACCAAACCCTTATCTGTTCTGGGTCTGTTCCAAAATTCTTTCCCGTTAGCAATACCTTTTCTAAATATCGCCCAGAATCGGGATAGAATGAATTAAGTTCAATTGGTTTCTTTGGATCATACTCTTCTCCAATAGTTTTATCATCGCTTTCTCCACAAGAAAACATGATAAAAGTAGATACGAGTAAAAAGACATATGCCTGTTTTAAGGCTTTGTGACTGTTTAACTTCATGTTATTCATATATTTATATTTATTATGGTTGTATGTTTAGGGTATGTTTATAATTAAATGTATCATCACTAGATTAATCATAATGGATAATTTTACGGACTTTGGTTTCTTTTTTAATGTTGCTGGTTGACTCTCCTTGGGACTACGCACACCCAGCCGTTAGACCAACCCCAGCGGTGTTTTTTTATGAATTATTTTGAACAATCCTTTCAAAAAACCAACCCTGGTTATTGCACTTCTAAGTTGAACTTACGCTACCCACTTTTTATTTATAATTATAAAATCATTTTTTATTTAAATACAAAAGTATGTTTTTTAATAAAATAATAAAAACAAAAACATATGTTATAAAACATATATTTTAAAAATATTTCAACAGTCCATTAAATTGCAATTATCAAGGTTTCACTATATTTTTTCTCAATGCCTAAAATCGTCCGCAAAAATGTGCCTCTTATCTGCAAATTTAAGGGGAGAAAAAGTGATATTTCATCCTGCTTTTAACGTCAAGACATATTTTACCCTTTCACGTTTATTGATTTGAGTAGACAACAGGAAGATATTCAGGATAAACACAGCCGATCGTACGGTCGGTCGGTGTAAAGTCGGAGCTTCCATTGTCGACTCTGTCTGATCCGGTTACCGGCAACACAGATGAATTTGAAAATAAACCGTTTTATTCTTGAGATTGAAGGAATATCTTTGAATACCTCAGATACCTTTTTGATAAAGTAGTTGTAGAAGTTTTTCATCATGACCGTCATAATCAAAAATACGGTATTGCTCTTCATCTCCGATGTCGGAAGACGTCCCCATCCGAAGTCGTTATTTTGGATATCGAACAGCTTCTCGCTTGCTCCACGCATATTGCAGTATTCGATGATTTGCTTTTCATCCGATTCATGATCATTGGTTAAGATGGAGCGATAAATCATGTTGTCTCCCGTAAACAGATCCATTTGGGCATCATTCGATTCTTCCCGCATAACCACCAATCGATAATTGCGCTCTTCAAAAAACCGTTTAAAGGGAATGGACGCTACTTCGTATGTCTTGCAGTTGATCTCTACTTTTTTTCATTCGGTTATTCGGCTTATCCGTTCCGTCATGCTTTCCGATTTGTCGGCTCGAATATAGAAAAGATCGCAATTCTTTGAAACCGTGTCGACGATATCTTTTGCATACGAACCGGCATCCATCCGTGAACGGTTGATCGTTATTCCGTTATCCCGCAGTTGGCCGAACATTCTTGCAAGCGTTTCTGCCTGCTCCGTCTTAACGTTGGCATTGCCGTCCCGATTTTCTACGTAGACAATCCTGTTGCCTATCGAGCCGATACCCGCAAAATATCCCGTTGTATGTTTGTAGGTGCGCTTGGCATCCCATTTTTCGTGTTCGAGGATTTGATTGTCGTAATCCAAATCGTACTTCTTGCCCTTTTCAAGCTGCCCGGTCAACAGCAGGGATTTGATGTTCAAGTCATTCATCTTTTCATTGATGTTGAACCGGTATTCTTTCCCGCTCGAAGAGGTTACAATCGTATCTTCCGTTGCCAACTCTTTTAGTTCCCGAAGCAGCGTATCCGCAGAGGCTACCCTGTTCCCCGGTATGTTTTCCAATGTCGATCGCAAATGTTCCCGCACGTCTTCTGCCACTTCTCCTCCGCAAAAGAATATCTCGAACCACGTCCTGAATAATTCTCCATGCTGATAACCGGAATAATTCCTTCTCCCCAAATAATTGTCTATGAGATCTGATAAACCGCATTTGTTAAATTCTTTATGAACGAAAGAAATTCCTGCAAATGAACTCATGGATTGAGAAACTTTTTGTAATTCCATCTCCTGTAAAATTTACTTTGTTCTTTTTATTTCATTCATAAAGATAGGCGAAATCTTACTTATAGTAAAGTGTTGTAAAGCATTTGGTAATTTATTTTTATCAACGCTTTGCTTATTTAAATTTAAAATTCCATTACGGAATTAAGGTCTATTTAAGCATATTCAAAAGTAAGACATAAATTCAAGAGAATGTTTAAAAAGGGTTATGGATTTTCATTCATCATTCGTTTATTTACTTGTCGGATGGTATCTTTTAATAATAAACTTGCATGAAAATGACCGGGATCCAATATGATTAATTTCACTTCCCCTTCTTTTCTCGAAAATTGTGATTCAGATCGAGAATTGTTTTGCTTTGAATTAGGAGTACATGAAATGCATAATACCAAGAATGCCGTTAATATCCAATATTTAATCGTCAATGCATGTTTCATTATTTTAATTTGCGGATGAGTTTTTCGGCTTCTTTTTCTCCTTTTCGATAAGTTTCTTCCATTGAAATTATTTTTCCTCCCTTGTCTTTGCTTTGATTGGAAGCTTCCATAAACGTGAAGATTTCAAGGGTTTCTTTTTCGCTGACGGGGGGAATTCGTGTTTTGAAAAATTTCAAAATCTCATCCAAAAGAACTTCATAACCTTGGTACGGGCCTACCGGCACCGCATTTTTGGGAGTAAATGCTGTTCCTCCGTAAATTGATGGTCCTTGCTGTAATCCTCTGAATGTTCCTATTCTTCCATCGTCCCATTTGCCCACTACCACATCGACGCTATCGGCCGACATACGGTTTACAGAAATGCAACCGGTACCCATCACTGTGAACAACATTTCAACGCCGTGAATGCCGTACCAACCAAAATCGGGGTGAGAAGGTTCTTTGTGATGAGGCGAATAACAGTCGGCACCCAATACTTTTCCGAACTCTCCGTTTCTTATTTTTTGAGTTTGCGGAACAAATCGTAGTGCAGATGAAGAAAATATGGGAACATTGTATTGTTTTGCCAATTTGAAAATAGCGATTGCCTGGGCTAGGGTAGCTCCTACGGGTTTATCGATAAACATGATTTTGCCCGATTTAAAGACCTCGTAGGCTTGTTCCAAATGTAAATTCCCGTCGTTGGTTTCCAATAGAACGCAATCTACTTTTTTTAGTAAATCGGCAATCGAGGGAACAATTTCAACGCCATATTCCTCTACTTGTTTAATATAATCAGGAATGCGTTCGTAACTTGATTTAATGGTTTTGGAACCATAAGGATAAGCGGCAACAATGCGAAAATCGCTATATTTTTCTTCTCTATTCTCGCTGTTGAGGAGTTTTGTAAAAGCGATTGAATGCGAAGTATCCAGACCGATGATGCCTAATTTTATTTGTTTTTGAGCAGGCAATAAAAATCCTATGGCCAAAAACAGCACTGTAAATAGGATTGTCTTTGTTTTCATATCATGTCATTTTATT
>Ga0208938_1001623_pt1 | contig 12861 bp, 8 predicted proteins | sample AD_UKC125_MetaG_FD_184434 | JGI IMG/M metagenome (GOLD analysis project Ga0208938, IMG submission 184434) | Active sludge microbial communities of municipal wastewater-treating anaerobic digesters from USA - AD_UKC125_MetaG (SPAdes) (version 2) | ecosystem: Engineered > Bioreactor > Anaerobic >... | reverse complement strand
ATCCGCCGCCGGCTGGCCCCGCTGTTGGACAACGACCGGGCCCAACTCGAACTCATCCACGCCCTCGTGCTGTCGCTGCCCGGCTCGCCATGCCTCTACTACGGCGACGAGATCGGTATGGGCGACAACATCTGGCTGCCCGACCGCGACGCCTCGCGCACCCCGATGCAATGGAGCCCCGACCGCAATGCCGGGTTCTCGACCGTCGACCCGGGCAAGCTCTATCTCCCGGTCGTCTCGTCGCTCGTCTTCGGCTATCAATCGGTCAACGTCGAGGCGCAGCTGGCCGCACCGGCATCGTTCCTGCACTGGCTGCGCGGCATCCTCGCGATCCGCAAGGCCCATCCGGTCTTCGGCTTGGGCGACTTCCGCGACCGACCCTGCGACAACCCTGCGGTGCTGGCCTACACCCGGCAGGCGGAGGTATCCCGCGGTGCGAGCCGGCTGCTGTGCGTCGCCAACCTGGCCACCGGTGCCCAGTCGGTGACGATCGACCTGCCCGATGCGGCCGGCAAGCCACTGACCGACCTCATCGGCGGGGCCGGCTTCCCCGCCATCGGGGGCGACGGCCAGGTGACCCTCACCCTGGGCGCGCGCGGCTACTACTGGCTGGCCATCGGTGAGACGGGCGCTACCCCATGACCCGAGGTGCCGCATGACCGGCGTTGCCGAGATCCACGCCGCCACCCTGACCCCGTCCAAGCTCGACCTCGTCCAGGCCTGGATCGGTCGCCAGCGGTGGTACAACGCGACCGGTTCTGAGCCGTCACTGGCTCGGGTCGGCAGCTACCGGTTCGTCGACCCATCCGGCGAGGTCGGGATCGAGACCCTCCTGATCGCCGACGATAGCGGCGGGGTCGAGGCGCCCGTGCTCTATCAGGTGCCGCTCACCTATCGCGGGGCTCCGCTCGACGGTGCGAAGAGTGCCCTCATCGGCACCTTGGAGCACAGCGTCCTGGGCACCCGGTGGGTCTACGACGCACCGCACGACCCGGCATACGTCGCCGAGCTGGTGCGCACCATCGTCACCGGCGACCGCGAAGCCGACCGCAGCGACGGGGTGATCGAGGTCACCGTGCGCGGCGACGGCGACACGCCCGACGCCTCGCCCCGGTTGGACGCCTCCCAGGTGCTGTCCGGCGAGCAGTCCAACACCTCGATCATCTGCCAGGTCGCGGATGCCGACCTGCCGCGCGATGTCATCGTCAAGGTCTTCCGCACCCTGGCTCCCGGCGACAACCCCGACGTCACCGTGCAAGCGGCGCTCGCTGCCACCGACCCGGGCCTGGTGCCCGCACCGGTGGGGTCGCTGCGCGGGCGCTGGCCGGCGGCTGCCGGCATGGGCGAGGACGCCGGCACGATGTCGGTGTCCGGTCACCTCGCAGTCGCCCAGGCTTTCGTCCCCGGGGTGCGGGATGCCTGGCGGGTCGCGGTCGAGGTATGCCGTGCGGGCACCGACTTCACGCCGACCGCACGCGCCCTGGGCCGACTCACCGCCCGAATCCACCAAGCCCTCGCAGCCGCGCTCGGCACCTCGGTCGCGACCACGTCGGCGCGCACGGCGCTGCTGGATTCGATCCGCTCCCGGTATGCCGGTGCCGTCGCCCAGGTGCCCGCCTTGAGCGCCCACTCGGCCGCCGTCGAGGCCACCCTCGACTCGTTGGCCACGATGGAATGGCCTGCGCTGCAACGAGTTCACGGTGACTACCACCTCGGGCAAGTCCTCTATCTCGGCGCCGAAAACGTCCTGGCCATCGACTTCGAGGGCGAACCATTGCGCCCACTGGCCGAGCGCACCGAGCCCGACCTGGCGCTGCGCGACGTCGCCGGCATGGTGCGGTCCTTCGACTATGTCGCCGGAGCCGTGCGCCTGGCGAACGATGGCGCCGAACGCCCGGACTGGGCCGGCGCCTGCCGGGAGGCGTTCCTCGAGGCCTACCACGAGACGATTCCCGCCGGCCCCACCGATGCCGCCATGCTCGCAGCGCTCGAACTCGACAAGGCCCTCTACGAAGTCGGCTACGAAGCCCGCCAACGGCCCGACTGGCTGCCCATCCCGCTGCAGGCCGTGACTCGCCTCCTGGCTGCCGCCCCCACGACGCCTACCCCGGACCCCACCGTCAGGAGCACCATGGATCCCGTCCAGACGCAGGCCCTCGTCGCCGACGAGAGCGCGATCACCGCCTTCCTCGAAGGTCGACACTCGCAGCCGCACGACCTGCTCGGCCACCACGTCGGGCCCGGGGGCTTGACGGTCACGGCATACCGGCCGATGGCCCGCACCGTTCGCGCGCGCCTGGCCGACGGCACAGTGCTCGACCTCCCCCACGTGCGGGGCGGAGTGTGGTCGGGCACCACCGACGTCGCCAACCAGAGCCAGGACTACCGGCTGCTCGTCGACTACGGCGACGGAGTCGAGCACGAGCAGGACGACCCCTACCGCTTCATCCCCACCCTCGGCGAGGTCGACCGCTTCCTCATCAACGAGGGTCGCCACGAGCAACTGTGGACGGTCCTCGGGTCGCACGTGCGGCACTACGACGGCCCGATGGGCGACGTGTGGGGAGTGTCCTTCGCCGTGTGGGCACCCAACGCCACCGCCGTCCACGTCGTCGGCGACTTCAACGGCTGGGACCGAATCAGCCACCCGATGCGCCGGCTGGGCGAGTCGGGCGTCTGGGAGCTGTTCATCCCCGGCGCCGCCGAAGGCATGAACTACCAGTACGCCGTCCGCGGTCAGGACTCCGCCGTGCATCTCAAGGCCGACCCGATGGCCCGGTATGCCGAGGTGGCCCCCAAGCAGGCATCGATCGTCCACGAGTCGCATTACGAGTGGGGCGACCAGGAGTGGATGGCGGCACGCGCCGAGCGCGACCCGCACGCCGGCCCGATGAGCATCTACGAGGTCCACCTCGGCTCGTGGCGCCAGGGCCAGACCTATCGCGACTTGGCCGAGCACCTGGTCAACTACGTCAAGGACCTCGGCTTCACTCACGTCGAGTTCCTGCCCGTCATGGAGCACCCGTACGTGCCGTCATGGGGCTACCACGTCACCGGCTACTACGCCGTCTCCTCGCGCTGGGGTACCCCCGACGAGTTCCGGCTGCTGGTGGACTACCTGCACCGCAACGGGATCGGGGTCATCCTCGACTGGGTGCCCGGGCACTTCGCGACCGACCCGTGGGCGCTGGCGCGCTTCGACGGTCAGGCCCTCTATGAGCACCCGGACCCGCGCAAGGGCTGGCACAAGGAGTGGGGTTCGTTCATCTTCGACTTCGGTCGGCCGGAGGTGCGCAACTTCCTCGTCGCCAATGCCACCTATTGGCTCGAGGAGTTCCACATCGACGGGCTGCGGGTCGACGGCGTCGCCTCGATGCTCTACCTCGACTACTCCCGCCAGCCGGGTGAGTGGATCCCCAACATCCACGGTGGGCGCGAAAACCTCGAAGCGGTGCAGTTGCTCCAGGAAGCCAACGCCACGGCATACAAGCGCACACCGGGCGTCGTGATGATCGCGGAGGAATCCACCTCCTGGGCCGGCGTCTCCAAACCGACCGATCAGGGCGGGCTCGGCTTCGGGTTCAAGTGGAACATGGGCTGGATGAACGACGCCTTGCGCTACCTGGCGACCGATCCCATCTACCGGCAGTACCACCACAACAAGATCACCTTCGCGCTGATGTATGCCTTCAGCGAGAACTTCGTCCTGCCGATCAGCCATGACGAGGTCGTCCACGGCAAGGGCTCGCTCATGCGCAAGTCCAACGGCAGCCGCGAGGACCGCATCGCGACGCTGCGGGCCTTTATCGCCTACATGTGGACCCACCCGGGCAAGCAGTTGCTCTTCATGGGCTCGGAGTTCGGTCAGGAGTCGGAGTGGTCCGATGCCCGGAGCCTGGACTGGTGGCTGCTCGACCAGCCGATCCACTACCGGATCCACGCCCAGGTCAAGGACATGAACGCCATCTACCGGGGCAACTCCGCGCTGTGGTCCCTCGACCACGACCCGCGCGGGTTCCGCTGGCTCAACGCCGACGACGCCGGCCACAACACCTTCTCCTACATCCGCTACGGCGAAGGCGACCCGGCGCTCGACGCTCCCGCGGTGGCGGTCGTCGTCAATTTCAGCGGTCAGACCCATGAGCCCTACCGGATCGGCGTGCCGCGCGGCGGGCGGTGGCGGGTCGTGCTCGACACGGCCGGCTATCACCCGGACGCCCCGAGTGCTGCGGGAGTCCTCATCGATGCCGACGACCACGGCTGGGACGGCCAGCCGTGGGCCCTCAATGTCACGGTGCCGCGCCTGTCCACGGTGTGGCTCGTCCCTGAAGGAGAGTGAGCTGACATGACCCACGAACGCGCCGGCACGGTGGCCCAGCCCGGTGACCTGGTCGACATCCCGCACCTCGTCACGGCCTACTACACCCTCGTGCCGGACCCGGAGAACATCGACCAGCAGGTCGCCTTCGGCACCTCCGGGCATCGGGGCTCCTCGTTGCGCACGGCGTTCAACGAGACTCACATCCTGGCCACGACCCAAGCCATCGTCGACTACCGCCGGGAACACGGCTTCGACGGGCCGCTGTTCATCGGGCGCGACACCCACGGCCTGTCCGAACCGGCCTGGGCCTCCGCCCTGGAAGTCCTCGCGGCCAACAACGTCACGGTGCTCGTCGACGAGTCCGACCGGGTCACTCCGACCCCCGCGATCTCGCACGCGATCCTGCGCGCCAACCGCGGCAAGATCGGCGGCGTCGACGACCTGCCCGCCGGGATCGGGCTGGCCGACGGCATCGTCGTCACCCCGTCCCACAACCCGCCCGCCGATGGCGGCTTCAAGTACAACCCGCCACACGGCGGCCCGGCCGACACCGACGCCACCGCGGCGATCGCCGCCGCTGCCAACGCCTACATCGCGGCGGGGTTGACCGGAGTGCGGCGTATGCCGTTCGCCAAGGCCCGCGCCCACGCCCAGGGATACGACTTCGTCGGCACCTATGTCGATGACCTGCCCAACGTCGTGGACATCGCCGCAATCAAGGCTGCCGGCGTGCGGATCGGTGCCGACCCACTCGGCGGCGCCTCAGTGCCGTTCTGGGAGGCCATCGCCGAACGCCTCGGCATCGACCTCACCGTCGTCAACCCGCTCATCGACCCCACCTGGCGGTTCATGACCTTGGACTGGGACGGCAAGATCCGGATGGACTGCTCGTCACCGTCGGCGATGGCCTCCCTCATCGCCAACCGGACGGCATACCAGATCTCGACCGGCAATGACGCCGACGCTGACCGGCACGGCATCGTCACGCCCGACGGCGGGCTGCTCAACCCCAACCACTACCTCGCGGTGGCGATCAACTACCTCTACGGGGGTGCGCGCCCGGATTGGCGGGCCGACGGGTTCATCGGCAAGACCTTGGTGTCCTCCTCGATGATCGACCGCGTCGCGTCGGCGCTGGGTCGGCGTCTGGTCGAGGTGCCGGTGGGGTTCAAGTGGTTCGTTCCGGGGCTGCTCGACGGCAGCGGGCCGTTCGGCGGCGAGGAGTCGGCCGGTGCCTCGTTCGCCCGGTTCGACGGTTCGGTGTGGTCGACCGACAAGGACGGCATCCTGTTGGCTTTGCTGGCCTCCGAGATCCAGGCCACGACGGGCGCATCGCCCAGCGAGCACTACGCCGAGCTCACGGCTCGATTCGGGGCGCCCGCCTATGCCCGGATCGACGCCCCGGCCAACCGCGCCCAGAAGGCCAAGCTCGGCGCGCTGTCCCCGGCCGACGTCACCGCCGACACGCTGGCCGGCGAGCCGATTCTCGCCAAACTCATTGCGGCGCCGGGCAATGGCGCCAAGATCGGCGGGCTCAAGGTGGTTACCGAGTCCGCGTGGTTCGCCGCTCGCCCGTCAGGCACCGAGGATGTCTACAAGATCTACGCCGAGTCCTTCCAAGGTGCAAGGCACCTCGCCCAGGTGCAGGCCGAGGCCCGCGAGGTGGTGAGCGCCGCGCTCGGCGGCTGAACCGCAGCGAATCAACCGGTCGGTGGACACCCTGTCCACCGACCGGTTCTCGTCCGGCGGCCCCTCCAGGCGATTGACTGGACCTATGACAGCCGCTGTGCAGGTCCAGGCACTCACCAAGGTCTATGGCCCCACCCGGGCCGTCGACGGTCTGGACCTGGAGATCGACGCCGGCGAGGTCTTCGCCTTGCTCGGTCCCAACGGGGCGGGCAAGACGACGACCGTCGAGATCCTCGAAGGGTTCCGCAGCCGGGACTCCGGCCGGGTCTCGGTGCTGGGCTCCGACCCGGCGGCCGCCGGCGCCGCATGGCGCGATCGGATCGGGATCGTCCTTCAGAGCTCCGGTGGGCTGGACCTGCTCACCCCGCGCGAGATCCTGCGCGCCACTGCCCGGCTCTACCGACAGCCCCGCAGCGTCGACGAAGTCCTCGGGTCGGTCGGGCTGGAGGCGAAGTCCGACGCACGGATCGCCGGCCTGTCCGGCGGCCAACGCCGCCGTCTCGACGTCGCACTCGGCATCGTCGGCCGGCCCGAACTGCTCTTCCTCGACGAACCGACGACCGGCTTCGACCCCCAGGCTCGGCGCGACTTCTGGACGCTCATCGACTCATTGAGCAACGAGGGCACGACGATCGTGCTCACCACCCACTACCTCGACGAGGCCGAGCACCTCGCAGACCGGGTCGCCGTCATCCTCGGGGGCCGCATCGTCGCCCTCGACACCCCGGCCGCACTCGGCGGACGCAACTCCCAGGAGGCGCTGGTTTCCTGGGAGGAGGCGGGCACCCGGCATACCGAGAAGACCTCAGCCCCCACCGCCATGGTGACCACCCTGCACGCGCGACTGGGCGGCGAGATCCCCGGGCTGACGGTCACCCGGCCCTCGCTCGAGGACACCTACCTCGGCCTGGTCGCCACCCACACCGCACCGGAGCAGCTGTCATGACCCGCATCCTGTCCCTGGGTTGGGACCGCACCCTGCTGGAACTCAAGATGTACTTCCGCGAGAAGGAGTCGGTCTTCTTCTCCTTCCTCTTCCCGATCATGCTGCTCGCGCTGTTCTCGACGATCTTCGGCCCGCAGTTCAACAGCCCGGAGATGACCGCAGCCGGGGTCGACGCCGGGCGGTTCTTCCTGCCGGGCATGGTGTCTGCCGGCGTGCTGCTCACGAGCTTCCAGACCATGGCCCTGTCGGTGGCCAGCGAGCGCGACGACGGCACTCTCAAGCGACTGCGCTCGACCCCCATGCCGCCGGTCGCCTACTTCCTGGGCAAGGTCGGTCTGGTGGCGAGCACCTCGTTGGCCCAACTGGCCCTACTGCTGGCCATCGCGCGATTCGCCTACGGGGTGGCGCTGCCGACCACTGCCGCAGCCTGGCTGACCCTCGCGTGGGTCTTCGCGCTCGGCGTCCTCGGCGGCACCACGCTGGGCATCGCCTACTCCTCGCTCGGCACGGCCCGTTCGATCGGCGCGGTCGTCATCGGCCCGTTGCTCGTGCTGCAGTTCATCTCCGGGGTCTATCTCGCCTTCAGCGATATCCCCACCTGGCTGCAGCAGATCGCGGCGGTCTTCCCGCTCAAGTGGATCGCTCAAGGGATGCGCTCGGTCTTCCTGCCCGACGGTTTCGCCGCCGCCGAAATGGCCGGCGCGTGGGAGCTCGGGCGCACTGCCCTGGTGCTGGGTGCGTGGGCGGTCGTCGGTCTGGTGCTCTGCGTGCGCACCTTCCGGTGGTTCAAACGGGGCACCACCTGATGAATCTGCTTCGGGAAGAGGGGGATTCGTGCCACTGACCGGCTCACCAGGTACATCGCAGGGCGAGTTCGCGCAGATGTGGCGGCGGCAACTCGTGTGGTGGCATGTGTGGTTCGTCGCCGGGGTCGGGACCACCGTGGTCGCGGTCGCGAGCACCGAGCCTGGCCGGTTCGGTCGGCTTCCCGAGTTCGGCCTCCTGGCGCTCGTGGCGATCGCGTATGCCGTGGTCGGAGCCCCCGGGGTGGCGCAGGAGCGCCCGGCGTGGGGCACGGCATACCTTGTCATCGCCTGGGTCGCCGTGCTCGGGTGTGTGGCCCTCAACCCGGACACCAGCGCGCCGATCATGTTCTTCGTACTCTTCCCTCAACTGTGGTCGGTGGTGCGGACCCCTCGACAAGGGATCGTCGCGAGCTTCGTCGTCGTCGGCTGTTATGCCGTGATCGAGTGGTTCCAGACCGCGGGCGATCCGACGGCGCGGCTGCAGGTGCTGGTGAGCGCCGCCCTGTCGCTGGCCCTCTCCCTGGGCCTCGGGTTGTTCATCCTGCGGCTCATCTCCGAAGCCCAATCCCGAGCCGCCACCATCGACGCCTTGCGCGAAGCGCAGACCCGACTCGCCGCGGCCGAGCGTGCCAACGGGGTGAGCGCGGAGCGCGAACGGCTCTCCCGGGAGATCCACGACACCCTCGCGCAGGGGTTCACCTCGGTGCTGAGCCTGGGGCGGGCGGCCTCGGCGGCCCTGGCTCGGGGCGAGGTTGGGCTGGCCCAGGAGCGACTCGCGCTCATCGAGCGGGCTGCCGCCGACAACCTGCGCGAAGCCCGCCTCATCGTCGCCGAACTCACGCCCGGTCACTTGCAGTCGCGCACCCTCATCGAGGCGATCGAGCGTCTGGTGACGACCCTGGGCCGGGAAGGCCGACTGCCCGTGACTCTCCAGGTGGTTGGCGAGCCGGTCACCCTGGACGCCTCGGCGGAGGTACTGGTGCTCCGGGCTGCCCAGGAGTGCCTGGCCAACGCCCGGCGACACGCAACGGCTGAAGCCGTGACCGTGACGATGGACTTCTCCCCTGCCGACCGGGTGGTGCTCACCGTCACCGACGACGGGGTGGGGTTCGATCCGGCCATCCCGAGCCGGGGCTTCGGGCTCGACGGCATGCGGGCTCGAGCTGATGAGATCGGGGGATCCGTGACCCTCACCTCGGCTCCCGGTGCGGGTACCTCGGTGCGGGTGGAGGTGCCGCGATGAATGCGCCGATGAGTGCCCGATGAGTGCCGCCGAGACGCCTACCGCCGGTCGGAACCGGGTGCGGGTGCTCGTCGTCGACGATCACCCCGTGGTGCGCGCCGGCATGGTGGCGCTGCTGTCGGAGTCGCCGGACATCGAGATCGTCGCGGAGGCGTCCGACGGGGCTCAGGCCCTGGTCGCCGTGTCTCAACACCACCTCGATGTCGTCCTCATGGACCTGCGGATGCCGGTGCTCGACGGGGTTGCGGCGACCGCCGCCATCCAGGCGCTCCCCCGCGCACCGCACGTACTCATCCTCACGACCTACGACACCGATGCCGACATCGTCCGGGCCGTCGAGGCAGGGGCCCGCGGTTACCTGCTCAAGGATGCTCCGCCCGCGGAACTCGCCGACGCGATCCGTCGGGCCGCACGCGGCGAGACCGTGCTCGCCGCAGTCGCAGACCGCTTGCGCACCAGCACACCGGACTCCGCCCCGACCGACCTCACCGCCCGCGAGCTGGAGGTGCTGACCTGGGTCGCCCGGGGGCACTCGAATGCCGAGGTCGGCGCCCGCCTGTTCATCGGCGAGGCCACCGTCAAGACCCACCTGGTGCGCATCTTCGGCAAGCTCGGGGTGACCGACCGCACCGCAGCGGTCACCACGGCATACGCGCTCGGGGTGCTCCCCCTGCCAGGACCCGCGCCGAAGTAGGCTCAGGCGCTGTGACGGCTGAGTTCTCGGAACGCCCCGACTGGCCCGAGTGGGGCTTGGGCATCGCGTATGCCGTTGCGGCGCGCGCCGATTGCACCCGCCGGCGGGTGGGTGCGGTGGTCTTCGACGAGGCCAACCGGATTCTGTCGACAGGCTACAACGGCGCACCCTCGGGTCGTCCCGGGTGCCTGGAGGGCGGGTGCCCGCGCGGCCGACTGGGCCACGACGAGCTGCCGGCGAACGCCCCGTATGAGGACCCTGGCTCACCGGGCTTCTGCATCTCGATCCACGCCGAGTCCAATGCCCTGCTGTTCGCCGACCCGGTGCGCCGCCGCGGTGGCTGGATCGCCATCACGCATCCGCCCTGTCCCGGCTGTCAGAAGCTGCTGGCCAACTCCGGGCTGCGTGCCGCCATCTGGCCCCGGGTGCAGGCCGCGCAGCAGCTCTCGAGCACCGTCGAATGGGAGATCAGCGCGGCGTTTCCTGCCTGAGGATGGGGACTGGCTGACGCCTAGGATCGGAGGATGGACACCGCCGCCGGGGTCGCCGCAGACGCCCACGCCCCGACCCCCGCCAGCCGTGGCCTGAGCGCCGCCGAGGTAGCCGAACGGGTGCGCGACGGTCGCACCAACGACCTGCCCGACCGCAGCGGTCGCTCGGTGGGCGACATCGTCCGCGCCAACGTCATGACCCGGATCAACGTCATCCTGGCGGTGCTCTTCCTCTTCGTGCTCTCGACCGGGTCGCTCATCAACGGTGCCTTCGGCTTGCTCATCGTCTTCAACAGCGGGATCGGCATCATCCAGGAGCTGCGTGCCAAGCGCACCCTGGACAACCTCGCGGTCATCGGCGAGGCCAAACCCACGGTGCGGCGCGACGGCGCCTCGGTCACCCTGACCCGCACCGAGGTCGTCGCCGACGACATCATCGAGATCGGGCCCGGCGACCAGCTCATCGTCGACGGCGAGATGGTCGAGGCCCACTCCCTGGAGATCGACGAGTCGCTGCTCACCGGAGAGGCCGACCCGATGGCCAAGACGGTCGGCTCACCGGTGATGTCGGGCAGTTTCGTCGTCGCAGGCTCGGGCGCCTACCGCGCCACCAAGGTCGGCCGCGAAGCGTATGCCGCCCGGCTCGTCGCGGAGGCCAGCAAGTTCACCCTCGTGGGGTCGGAGTTGCGCAGCGGCATCGACAAGATCCTCGGTGTCGTGAGCTGGCTGCTCGTGCCCGTCGGCCTGCTGACGATCTTCACCCAGATGTTCCGCATCGGCAGCGGCTGGCGGGAGGGCGTCCTCGGCATGGTCGCCGCCCTCGTCCCCATGGTGCCCGAGGGGCTGGTGCTGCTCACCTCCATCGCCTTCGCGGTGGGTGTGATCCGCCTGGGACGGCGTCAATGTCTGGTCCAGGAGCTTCCGGCGATCGAGGGCCTGGCTCGGGTCGACGTGGTGTGCGCCGACAAGACCGGCACCCTGACGGAAAACGGCATGCGACTGGCCGAGATCCGCGAACTCACCGCATGCGACCCCCCGGCCGCCACCGTCCTGGCTCATCTGGCTGCCACCGAGCCGCACCCCAATGCCAGCCTGCAGGCGATCGTCGAGGGCATCACGCCCGTCGCTACCCCGTGGGACGAGACCCACCACGCCCCGTTCACGTCCGCTCGGAAGTGGTCTGGTTCCACCTTCGCTGACCAGGGCACCTGGGTGCTCGGCGCGCCCGATGTCCTCGCCGCTGAGGGCACACCGGCCCGGGTGACCGCCGAGGAGATCGGCGGCACCGGCCTGCGGGTGCTGCTGCTCGGTCGCGGCACCGTGGCCGTCACCGAGCAGACGGCGCCCGGCGAGGTCACCGCCGTGGCCCTGGTTGTGCTCGAGCAGCGGGTACGACCCGACGCCCAGGACACCCTCGCGTTCTTCGCCGAGCAAGACGTCGCCGTCAAGGTGATCTCCGGCGACAACGCCCGCTCGGTCGGAGCGGTGACCAGCGGCCTCGGTCTGGTCGGGGGGTCCGACGCCCTCGATGCCCGGACCCTCGCCGCGGACCCATACGTCGATGCCGGTGGGGCGCCGACCGAGCAGTTCACCGACGCCGTCGCACGGCATACCGTGTTCGGCCGGGTGACCCCCGACCAGAAGCGCAGCATGGTCGACGCCCTCAAGGCGCGAGGTCACACGGTCGCCATGACCGGCGACGGCGTCAACGATGTGCTCGCGCTCAAACAGGCCGATATCGGGGTCTCGATGGGATCCGGGTCGCCGGCCACTCGCGCGGTGGCCCAGATCGTGTTGCTGGACAACCGGTTTGCCACCCTCCCGCACGTCGTCGCCGAAGGCCGCCGAGTCATCGGCAATATCGAACGGGTCGCCAATCTCTTCCTCACCAAGACCGTCTACTCCGTGCTGCTGGCCCTCGTGGTCGGGTTGTGGCAGCTGCCCTTCCCGCTGCAGCCGATCCACGTGACGATCACGGGCTGGTTCACCATCGGCGTGCCGGCGTTCTTGCTGTCACTCGCGCCCAATCACGAACGCGCCCAACCGGGTTTCGCCCGTCGGGTGCTGACGTTGGCGGTGCCGTCGGGGGTCATCGTCGCGGTGGCGACGTTCACGAGCTACCTGATGGCTCGGGCCGCGGCGCTGCCGCCCGGGATATCCGGTCAGGCCGCCGTGCCGGAAGAGATCCGCACGCGGATAGCTACCGCGACCCTGGCCACCCTCATCGTTGCCGCGACCTGGGTGCTCGCCGTCGTCGCGCGGCCCTACGAGTGGTGGAAGGTGGGTCTGATCGCCCTCTCGGCCGCGGCATACCTGCTCATCTTCAGTTGGCCCGCCGTCGCACGTCTGGTCCTCCTCGATGCAGGCGATGCGGCGATGATGACCCGCGCCGTGCTCATCGGGGTCGTGGCAGCTGTCTTTGTCGAGATCGGCTGGTGGGTGCAACAGCGCCGCAGCGCCAATCCGCGTCGGTTCTGGGCGACGGTCGACTGACCGATTCGCTCAGAACAACGCACTCATCAGGGAGCGCCGGGCCGCCGCGACCCGGGGGTCAGCGGTGCCGACGACCTCGAAGAGCCCGAGCAGGTGCTGACGGGCCTGGTTGCGCTGGTCGCCGGAGGTCGCCCGCACGGTGTCGACCAATCGCGCGAAGGCGTTTTCGACATGTCCG
>Ga0208938_1001614_pt1 | contig 12897 bp, 10 predicted proteins | sample AD_UKC125_MetaG_FD_184434 | JGI IMG/M metagenome (GOLD analysis project Ga0208938, IMG submission 184434) | Active sludge microbial communities of municipal wastewater-treating anaerobic digesters from USA - AD_UKC125_MetaG (SPAdes) (version 2) | ecosystem: Engineered > Bioreactor > Anaerobic >... | reverse complement strand
TTCCTATGATATGAATTAACCCATCGGTGAGCCTCATTCCTTATACTTTGAAGAATTTGTTTCCCGACATCCTCGGGCGGCAGATATATGGGGTCTTCTTTCCAAGTCACAAATAATCTATCATCAGGTTTAGCTATGGCAACTGCAGGTACAGTAACACCAAGCTGTTCCATGGCTTTCTCAACAACCGCGAGATGTTGCCTACCTCCATCAATAAGCATGAGGTCAGGCAGTCCCGTTTTCTCATCCTGCAAACGCCTAATTACCACCTCGTACATGAAGGAAAAATCGTCTTTGTAAGAACCTTTTATGCGGTAGTGCCTGTACCAGGGTGTATAGAATTGACCATTAACGTAAGCCACTTTTCCACCGACGCGTTCAGAACCAAAGAGTTGGGCCATATCGAATCCCTCAATACGCGTAGGGATATGCTCTAAGCGTAACACTTCCTTTATTCTGAGTAATCCACGTTTAACCCTCTCAGTCCCTTCATCTCTTTCTAAGATGCTCTCAGCATTCTCTTCAGCAACCCTTAGCAAAGCCTTCCAGTGATCTGGAACAGCTTCCAGCCGAACACCATGCAACAATCCTAATGGTTTTAGCGTTTCAGCTACAGCGCCATTCACGTAGGCAAGTACGCCTTGCTCGTGATAGAGTCGTACATAGTCTCTAAAAAAGCTCTCCATGACTTCCGAAGGCTCAATACTGGCTCCTGAAGAATACTTCAGGCCAAACACATTGGTTATCATGCCATCTCGAACAGAAACCACAAAACCAGAGGCCTGATCTTCTTTCAATGCAAAGGCAATAAGGTCAGCGCTGCCATCGACGTTGGCTTCTCTCTGCATACCAACCCTCTTCACCGTGTAAAGAAGATCGCGAAGTTCGGCGGCTCTCTCAAAGTTCAAATTCTCAGCTTCTTCTTTCATCATCTTAGTTAAGCGATTCTCAACCTCTTTCGTATCCCCTTTTAGAAACTTGATGAACAACTGAACGCGATCTCTGTACTCCTCAGGGCTTATCTTGCCTATGCATGGGCCAGAGCACCTGCCGATCTCGTAATAGACACAGGGACGCGTCCTTCGCTTGAGCGGACCCTTACAGGACCTGATACCAAAAACCTCTTCAGCTATCTGTATTAAGTTCTTCAAGTCACCCCTTACTTTGCCAGGCATGTCGGGCACACGCAGTGGAACAAACGGGCCAAAGAGTAATTGTCCAGGCTTTGGTTTTCTCTGCTTTATGCGTACAATCTCTACAGCAGGATATTCCTGGCTTAAGTCAATGCGTAAATAGCTATAGCCCTTACCATCCTTGAGAAGAACGTTATAAGGTGGAGCATATTTTTTGATAAGTGTTTCTTCCAGTTCAAGAGATTGCCTTTCGTTGGCAACTATGATCCAACTCACCTTAGAAGCATTGCTGACTATAAGGTGTTCTTTCTGGCCTGGCTGGCTACGAGCGTAGTCAGCCAGGCGATTGTGCAAGTCACTAGCTTTACCTACATAAACAACCTGTCCAGAATTCCCATAGAATAGGTAAACACCCGGACTGTGCGGTGCTTGCTCAATGGATTCTCTCAACGTCATCTTGCTGTTGCTTGCATGGCACTCCTTGCGTAAGTTTTAACCTTATTCAGGTAGTTACTCACATAGTTGTTCCCATCGTAAATTCTACCGCTGTAACCAGAATTCTTAAGCTTGGTGACACCAGTAAGGTAAGAGGCAACTGCTAGATCAATGGCTTTGGACCTGTCCTTTACATGCCCGACCCATGCCTCATAGTTGTCGTTTAGGTAGAGTAAACCAGCACACGCATTTTCATAAGGGTCAAAAATGTCCCCCTTACTAAAAAGGGAAGGGTATGCTTTTAGATAAATTCTAAATGTGCTTGGTAATAGCTGCATGATCCCCTTTGCTCCTGCATATGAAACATCTTTGGGGTTGAAATTGCTTTCTGTCTTTATCACACCAATAAACACTTCAGCTGGCAACTCGTTCGGATTACAGTTCCTGTAAGCATTTCCAAGTGCTAAAGCTACAGTTGCACTAGCTCCAGCTTGGATTGCCATCTTTTCTACTAGGAAAGGAGCACTTCGAGAAGGTTCTCCAGTCCATGCTCCGGCGTTCAGACTTATTTCACAATACTTTGCTGGCTTACTCATGATGATTGTTTCAGCCACTACGGGATCCACACTCACCGTAGCCGGCAGAACTACCCAAAGGATCAAAATGAGAATTGTCAAGAGAACCAAGAGCGACCACATTTGCAATGACATAGTGCTAACACCTCCTCAGCGATAAATCAAGCTAAAGGATTATAGCACACAGTAGTTTTAGAATTGTTAAATCGCTGACAAGTTTCTATTTGTTTTCCTACTTAGATGGGAAAAGCTCTACCTTGCTCGCAGGCTAATATGCTGTATGGTCTGCCCAAATCAGCCTTTTCCCAGGTCTTCGTAGTAGCAGCAATGATATGCCTTTCAGGCAGAAGTTCGAGGACTTTCTTCCAATGGAGTTCATCAATGTTCGCATTGAAGTCATCCAAAAGAAGAAGAACGTAACCCTGTTTCTCATGAATGAGTTCTGCCGTTCTTACAAAAACAAAGGTAAGCAGAATTTTCAAGAAACCTCTAGATGCGACAGTATTTAATTCCTTGTTATTAACACTCAGCAAAACTTTGTCACGCTGAAAACCAAACAACGTTGTTTTCTTCAGTATCTCCAAAGAAAGGTTTTTGATGTCAGAAGTCTCCACCGAAAACTTAAAACTGTAACTACTATCAAATACTTGAGGAAAGCGTAAATTCAAAGATGCTTGTACTAGCTGCAAAAACGCTTGTCGCTTTTCTCTCCATTTCTGAGAAATCGTGTCAATACGATCAGAAAGTACTTCATTAAGCGGCTCATTGTAGAAACCTGATGACAGCATGGAGTTTCTCTCAGCAACTAATTTCCTGTACTGCGCAGCCAACCGCATATTTTCTTTGTCACTAAGTTCAAGCAGTCGGTCAAAAAGACGCCTAGTCCCTGAGGGAGTGGATACCAGATCTAAATACTCATCACTGTAGTAAAGTACCCTTCCCGCTAAAGGACTTTCTAAGCTGGAGATGCGTTCACCGTTGAGGAGTAGACTTCTCGTCTTGGGCTCCAAAGAGACGCTAAAAACGACATTTGCCCCGTCTACCGAAAGCTCGATTTGGGCTTGGTTCTCACCCCATCTCACTATGTCACCAATGTTTCTTGTCCTGAAGGATCTTCCAGTAGAAACTATAAACAGAGATTCCAGAAGGGACGTCTTTCCCTGCATGTTCTCCCCCATTAGAACTGTTAAACCATCAGGAATTTCTATTTCTTGGTTGAGTAAGTTGCGAAAGTTATAAAGCTTAATCGAGCGAACTCTCTCCACGTACCACAACCGATAGATCCTCACCTAGTAGATTGCTTACTTCTTCATAAAGAGCAAAAAACCGACGAGCTACCTCTCCATTATCAAACTTAAGTTCAACGTCCCTTATAAACTCTTCCTTAGTTATGAGCTCATCTCCTGAAGCCAAATTGTCCACTGCAGCTAGTATCTTTTCTTCAAGCGTTTCCGGCATGTAAGACCTCTCTGGCAGTCCGAAACTACGAGCTTCCTCCAGGGTAAGGCCAGCACCTACATGACGCTCGATCAATAAACAAACTCTTTCTGAGAACCCTTCTTCTCTGGCAATGGCCGACCCAATAACCCCATGAGAGATATCATGAGTCACACTGCGACCAATGTCATGCAGAAGGGCTCCCAGTATGAGTGAATTAACATCTACTGTTACATCCCGCTTCTGCAATTTTTCTACAACCCTGGCAACACCTAAAGTAACAGCCTCAATATGATGCCTTACGTTTTCTGGTAAATTGTACTTCTCGTATATTTGTTCGATCTTTTTCCAGTCAACAGAAGCCCCAACGTTTTCCAGCATCTGGCTTACCGATTGGCTTTTCAGAAAGAAACCTCCCGGCCCAATAAATTGCCCAGCACATCAGAAAGAGTGAACTTGTCTTCACCCTGTTGAGACAGAAAATCTTGCAGTTCTTCCCTTTCCTTATCCACGTGAATGGCTTTTACAGACAATGAAATGCGACGCCTCTCTTCATCAATACCGATGACTTTTGCAACAATCTCATCACCCTCAGACACGGCATCCCGAGGATCGTCCACTCTCCTAATGGAAAGCTGTGAAATGTGTATGAAGCCCTCAACGCCATCAGCAATTTCCACAAACACCCCTTGAGGAATTATGGTAACAACCTTACCTCGCACAAGTTGTCCTGGCTGTATGTTCTTCACCACTTCTTCCCAAGGGTCTGGCCTTGTGTCGCGCATTGACAACGTAATCTTTCTGTCAACTATGTTGATACCCAGAACCACTACTTCCACCTGATCACCTATGTTTACAACCTCATTTATGTCCTTAAACCGCTTCCAGCTGACATACCTTCGCGGAACTAAGCCCTCTACTCCAGGTGCTAATTCCACAAAAACGCCAAAGTCCGTTATATTTACTACAGTTCCCTCAGCTTTTGAACCAACTGGGAAGTCCCTTTCCACGTTTTCCCATGGATCTCCAAGAGCTTCTTTGACGCTCAAAATAAGGTCCTGTGCTTCAGGGTCAAACCTCAAGATTTTCGCTTTTACGTGATCACCTATTTTATACAGGTCTTCCACCTTTGCCCCACGTTTCCACGATACTTCCTGGGCAGGCACCAGTCCGGTAACGCGATCAACCAACAGTAAAAGCCCTCCTCGGAGATACCGCAGTACGCGCCCATTAACTACGTCTCCCACATTATGCTTCTCGGCAAAGAGTTGCCATGGATTGGGTGTTGCAAGCCTGATGCTGAGCACCATTTCCTTCTTTTCGTCATCCATAGAAAGCACCTTTGCCCGAACCACATCTCCACGTCTGAAAACCTTGGCAATATTCTTGATTGGTCTCCAGTCAAGTTCGTCTTTGGGTACGAAACCCTCAATTCCGTCGCCCAAATCTACAAAAACGCCCTCGTCAGTAATCCGACTGACATGACCACGTACGACGTCACTGTCTTTAAGCCTTAACCAGGCTTTTTCTGCTCGTTCCTTTTGTTCCTCTTCAAGCACCTGTCGCTGTGTAAGTATGATCTGATTTCGCTTCCGGTTAACACGCAGTATTTTTACTCGCAATGAGCGTCCCACGTACTTCTTCGTATCGCGTACAAACCTTATTTCCAATTGAGATGCGGGTACGTAACCAAGAATTCCAGCACCAAGGTCCACGAATACACCTTTATCATCAGCGCCCACAGCTTTTACCTTTCTAGGCTCTCCGCTCTTTTCCCATTCTTCTACATCTTTCCAAAGTTTCCTGTAAGCAGCTCTCTTCTGAGAAACTGAGATATATCCCTTATCGTCATTTGTTCTGGTAACAACAACCTCCACGCTGGTTGGCACGTTACCTTCCTGCACCTGACGTGCTAACTCCGTAGTGCATTCTTCCAGTGGGAGAAAAGCATCATACTTACTAGCGATGTCCAACCACAATCCATCTACGTCAGCGCGCAAAACTGTACCTTCTACGAGATCCCCTCTTTCAGCCATTTCTACGTCGAATTCTTGATTGAAATTCTCTTCACGGGGTTCCACCTTTCATTACCTCCTCAAACTATGCATAGAATTTTTGTTCTAACTCGAACGAAGTAAAACTTCGAAAAACACACAACATTACATTTTAACATTTAAATCTCATTCTCCTATTTCTTTAAATTGCACATCCCTAACCACGTACCCGTCACCTTCACGTACTGTATCAAACGTAGCATCTACTATGGCAACGTCACTAGTGAGAGATGATGTCCCACCTATACCAACTCTGGTGTAACTTACGTGAACCTTTCCTACCCCGTCTGCATCATGCAAGGCCGGCAGGAGAAAAAGCCCTTTTGTAGCATAACCCCTGGTAAACTCAAGACCCATACTGGCTAAAAAGTTCGCCAATCCTTCATCAGGCTCGTTTGCTACAGTTTTTTCCACATAAAACATATTCCTTGACATGAGAGCATCCATGAAGGTCCAAACTGCCTCCATGGGATTATCTGCAATGATCTTCACACCACTAACTAAATAATCCGAGCCTTCTTTGGTGGTAGTGACGATCCAGTGTATGTTCCTTGAAACAGTGGTGGTCTCCTCATACGCCTTGTATATGTAGTTGACAGTTCCTTTTACCTCCACAACTCCATCATCCACCACACTGTAATCAAGCTTCCAATTCTCCCACCTAAGCGGATACTCCACAGAGGCCACCGGTATTCCTTCAGCTTCAGCAGTAATCTGTCTCATACTTTCTAAAGAGTTCAAGAATGATCGAAAGTAAGCATTCACCATGCCTTCGCTCATTTCCTTTGTACTCACTGACGTCATACCTGAAAGATCATAGTTTGCCCAAGCCTCCACAAATTTTCTGGCCGCCTTCTCTGGAGTCTTTTGTCCAGAGAAAAACCATGTGGTCAAACTAATTACCAAAACAACTATGACAGCAATGACAATGTAAAGTAAACCTGAATTTCTTTTCCTACTACTCCGACTTTTCAACTTCCGCACCTCCTAGTTTGACTTCCCACCAACCAAGGTCGTTTCCAAGTCTTATCAAAGCTTCCCAGTAATCTTTACCTCCTCGTATTCCTTGTTTTTCTATGCTTCTAAGTTCCTCCACTAACTTCGAAAAGCTAGTCTCCGAGCTTATTCTCTCTTTTACGCGCTGAATATCTAATTCAGGGACAACGAAGTCATATTCTTTAATATGTGCCGTAGGTACCATTTTCATCTTGCTGGAGTCAACAATTTCAACCAGACCTCTTTTCTCTAAGTCCTTAACCAACGCCTTGAAATTGGGGTAACCCCAATCATGTTCAGTAAAGTCAGGCATAACCATGGTCAGCAGTTCCTTTAGAATGGACGGAGAAAGTTCATAGTTCATAAAATCAACAAACTTGATGATGCCACCAATGGTCTTGAAGAATTTCTCAAAGTCCTTTCCAGCCCTGTTCTTGCTTAAACTCTTTAATCCGCCCGCAAGTTCGTTGAGTGACACAAAAGCGTCGGCCGTATTCTTTAACGCTTCCGACGTTATTTGTTCGTCTCCTATGACTACTACTTCTTTACCCAGGCCCTGAAGAGCCTTAATAACCGGTATGAAATCACGATCTGCGGACACAAACACAAAGGCATCAATACTGTCCCGCTCATACCCTAACTTTAGAGCATCCACTGTTATCTGCATGTCTGCCATGTTCTTTACAACGCTACCACTTCTGTGAGCATAGACAAATACCACTTCATACCCCATATCCACGGCAAATGGTATGAGTGACGCAAAAACACCCCAACCTGTATAAACCCTTGCCACATCGATCTTACCCATACCAACAAAAGTATCTAAGATCTTTTGTAGAAGCTCTTGGGGGGTCTTATCATATTTCTCCAAACTTTTAGCCAGATTCTCTAGATCCAGGAAAATTGCGAAATGTTTGCAAGATTGCACTTTTTACCTCCTTAACTTTGTATGACAACTAAGCAGCAATTACTTTATTAATGATAACATTAGCCAATGCCAACAGGGTTATAATAGCTCACGTATGAGCAGATTAATACCCTGGATAAAGCGCATAATCGCCATAGTTTTAATCGTACTTCTTTGGCAAGCGCCATCTTTTAGTACGTCAGGATCCGTCACCGCTGATGAGCAACAAGAAGCTTTCTACAGGGGCTCTGTGGAAGCGGTTGTACAAGTACTGCCGCAAGAATCCAGTACAGTGCAACTTGTTTCCGTGAAAATCTCCGAGGGACCTTTAAAGGGGCAGGTTATATATGCGCAGAACATTTACGAAAGCTCCATGTATGGATCATTCTTAGTCTCGCCAGGAGATAAGGTATTTGTTTATGTAATCATGGACAACGGAAAGGTAACTGATGCATACATTCAAGACTTAGACAGACTTTCTGGAACCATCTCAACTGTATTGATCTTTTCCTTGATAGTGCTCTTGATTGCTCATCTTAAAGGCTTGGATGCTTTGCTAGGGTTGTTTTTAACCGGATTGTTTATGTGGAAAATGTCTATTCCAATGATTGCTCACGGCGAAAATCCATTAGTAGTTGGAATCCTAACAGTCATTGTGGGCACAGTGGCTACTATAACCTTGGTTATGGACAGCTTGGATAAAATCATGCTCTCCAGTGCTGGTACAGTTTTAGGCGTAGTAAGTGCTTATGTGTTTGGGCTTATGGCAGCAAAGATGACTTCCATTCACGGTATTACATCCGAGATCTTCTCTTTCTTTCAGTTTTCTGCATTGAAAAATGTTAACGCTTTAACTCTGTTTTTTAGTGCGATCATGATAGCAGCACTCGGCGCAGTCATGGATGTAGCAGTTTCTATTGTTTCCGCTGCTAGAGAAATTAAACTGCAAAATCCTGATATAAAATTCTTGGCACTTTTCTCCAGCTTGACCCGTATCGGGCGAGACATGATCGGTACGATGGTCAACACACTCATCTTCGCCTATGCCGGTTCCGAGTTAGGGCTCCTGGTGTATTTATACAGTTCTGGAGAGAATACCGCTTTTAAGTACATTACAGGAGAGTTTTTTGTGGGAGATGTGGTTAGAGCACTTTCAGCTTCAGCTGGCCTCATTCTGACAATACCTTTAACAGCTCTCATGGCAAGCCTTTTTTACGCAAAACACAAAGGCGTAGGCCGTGAAAAGTTTAAACACGTAGATTAGCCGTTCTACACGGTGGTACCCAAAAATACACACGAGTATTTCTGAAGAGTCCAATAAGAATTGTTCTGCTTTTTTTTAGAGCAAGTACATTGTCGACATTGTTATACTATTTCACAACGCATACGACGGGAGCATGATCTGAAGGCTTCGGGTTACGTCTCTTCCTTATTTCTTCAACCACGTAGACGTCCTCAATTGAGGGCATAAGTGTTTCACTAGAAAACACATAGTCGATACGCATACCTTGGTTTTTCCATATTCTACCTTGCCTGTAATCCCACCACGTAAACTGTACTTTCTTTGGATAAAGCGCCATAAAGACATCAACAAAGCCTACTGACAAAAGAGCTTTTAACGCTTCCCTTTCTTCAGGAAAAGTTCCTACTGTATCTTTCAAGAGAATGGGGTCCCATACATCATTGTCCTCTAGAGCAATATTAAAATCCCCTACAATTAGAACCTTCGGATATCTGCGTAAAAGCTCCTCCATACGCTTTGAGAACGCTTTGTACCACTGGATTTTTTGGAAAAACCTTGGGGAGCCACGCAGGTCGCCATGGGGCGCGTAAACATTCACTATTAAAATGTCGCCCAAAACTAGACCCAACGTTCGACTTTCTACCTCTTCAAGAACACCCACAGGGACGCCTTCCTTGCGGGAACAAATAGATACGCCGTTGTAAGCCTTTTGTCCATTAACATGGCACTGATAATCCTTGAAAAAATCATATGGGAAGAGATCGTTTTCGCACTTTATCTCCTGCAAACACAATACATCAGGAGCTTCCATCTGCATAAGCTCAGAGATAGAATCTAGACGCGCTCTTATACCATTTACATTAAAAGTGGCAACCTTCATACAAGTACTCTGGGTATTCTTGGATTAATGCTTGTCAAAACCTCATAGGGAATAGTCCCAATAAGCTGCGCCATCTCATCGGCCCAGAAATGCCCTCCTTCCCACTCACCCATGAGAACAATCTCATCACCTACTGTAATATTCTTCGGAGCTTCAAACATTGTAAAATCCATTGTCACTGTCCCTATCTGCTGAAGGCTACCAGCTTTAGAACCGGCAATTGCCTTATTGCTTAGTTTTCTGTTATATCCATCGCCGTAGCCCACAGGAACAGTAACAACGTGAGTGGGCTCTGTTGCTCTCCAAGTCCAACCGTATGAGAGTCCTTCCCCAGATTCCAAGACATGCTCGTGAATGACACGAGCCTTTAGAGATAGCACAGGTTTTAAACCAGGATAACCATAGCCATAAAGCGCTATGCCAGGTCTGAAATGAGTGGCATAAGGAAACCTACCATTATACAGTGATGCAGAATTGGATAAATGCACCATCAATCCCTCTGGAACAATACCTAAAACATCTCTAAATCTTTCTTCTTCGGTAGCCAGCACCTGTGAATCGGACAGTCCGTTTGATAGATGCGAACAAATGCCTTCCAACCTATTGCCAACGACCTTACATATTTCCTTTATCGTATTTGTTTCATACCACGGTACACCTTCACGGTGCATCCCAACGTCCACAAAAAGGTGAAACTTAATGGGCAATTCCAGTAATCCGTCTCTAAGCCATTTTGGATCTGTTATGCAGAATCTAATACCTCTTCTCTCATATTCAGAGCACATGCCGGAGACAGGCGGATCGTCCAACACTAATATCCATTCTGCTCCAAACTCAGACAACATGAGTGCATCTTTTGCATAAACCACTGCAAACTTTGTTATACCATTTTTCAAAAGCTCTGGAACAACCACAGCAGCATCATGACCGTAAGCATCGTCTTTGACCACGGCAATGGGTTCCAAGTCAGGTAGTTTTTGCCTTATGAGCTCCACATTGTTCTTCAAGTTCATTTTGGATACTTCAGCCCATTTATTCCACACTTCTAAATCCTCCTTCATTGACCAAACAAGAATTACAGAAAGTAACGCTTCAAGAAATGCGCAAACTGTGTAGCTAGATAAGGATCAAACTGTGTACCGCTGCACCTTAGAATCTCTTCGATAGATTCTTGAATATTCTTACCTTTACGGTAAGGTCTATCAGTGCTCATAGCGTCAAAGGAATCAGCCAGAGACAAGATTCTACCTTCCAATGGAATCTCCTCTCCCACAAGCCCTTTGGGATATCCTTTACCGTCCCAGCGCTCATGATGTGATCCTACCCACTTAGCATATTTCCTAAGGGTTTCACTACCTTCCAAAATTTCTTCTGAAAACACAGGGTGTTTCTTCATCTCAGCGTATTCCTCAGGCGTCAAACTCCCCGGTTTCTTCAGAACAAAGTCAGGTACGCCCACCTTCCCAATATCGTGCAGGATACCAGCCCAGTAAATGTCTTCGGAGGTGCTTCCTGTGTAACCAATAAAAGAAGCAAAATCAGAAGCTATCTTTGCTACCCTTTCAGAATGACCAGCTGTGTATGGATCCCTGTATTCCAAAGCCTTCACCAAAATGAGAATAATCTCCTTTAAGAACCTGTTTGCTGTTCGTTCGTGAACTTTCAAAGCTGTAAACGCACTAGCTAAACTGGTTAACGAATCAAATAACTCAATGGATTGTTCATTGAAATCTACTTCCTCAAAACTATCGACAAAAACTGAACCATACCACTGCTTATTCACAATTAAGGGCGCAGCCAAAGATACTACAATGGGCGAAGGTCTAGCACTGCTAAATACTGCAGCAATCTCTGGGGGCATAGCACTGTCTCGAAGTTCTCTAACCACCTCCACTCCCTGAGGTCTGTAGACCCATTCAGGTCTAAGGTCCAGAGTGCTTAACAAGGAGCTATAGCCCCTGATTGCTCGGAACCGCACATAACCATCATCATCTCTTACCAATATCGAACCAGCTTGAGCCTCAGGAACCAGAGACAAAGCCAATTCCAGAAGGTAACTGTAAAAAGACTCGTCCTCAACATCTGGTCGCAGCTGCCCCATAAGTCCTAAAAGGCTTTTTTCTTTGGCTCTCATATCTTCCAGTTCTTTGTTCGCGTTCAAGATTTCCTCATAAGACGCCAAAAGCTGTTGATTTTCTGCAGCCAGCTGCTCATACGCAGCTGCAAGTTCTCTTCTGTTGGATCGAAGCATTTTTAATACCCAATAGAAAACTAAAGCAACAACAATGGCACCAATAGCAGCTCCTATGGCAATATTCCGTACCAACGTATTAACGAAAGCTGGGCTGAGCTCGTTTTTTCCAAGCCAGCGTTCTACAAGCTGATCGTATACTCCAGAAACTTGGAGCTGCCTAATCGCATCGTTCAGCCGAACGCGAAGGATACTGTTTTTTTCGCTAACGCCAATGGCATACTGGGCTAACTGAACCTTTTCCGGCAGAAGTATGGTGTCACTAATCTCAAGCTTCTCGGTTAAGTAGCCATAAGACTGCTCTACCATGAAAGCACCGTCAACTTGTCCGCTTTCAAGTGCTTCTAAGACTTCTTCATGACTCGCAAGCGACACGACATTTTTAAACCCATTGGAAATCAAGTACGACTCAAGTGCACTCCCTCCAACCACTGCCACCGATTTTTGTTTCAAGTCATCTAGTTTGAGGTTGGATCCCTTCCTTACAGCCATCACATAATACGGATAGAAGTAAGGATCAGTTGGCACCAAGGAGTTACCTGCACCTTCGTAGAATCCCATAACAAGTACAGCATCTGCTCTTCCATCTTTCACTGCTTCAATCGCTTCGCTCTGATACGAGGTAGGTAGAAAATCCACCTTTTCGTTTAGCACCTTTCCAATTTCTTTGGCCAGATCCACCGCAAATCCCTTTAGTTCTTTGCCTTCAACATACACAAAAGGTGGATTGTTGGCGTGCACAGAGAAAACAATATCCGCTTTTGCCTGCAACGGCAAAAGGAGTAGAAAGACTAATAAGACGCAGATTTTTTTAAACGTACGTTGCACCTTTACATTTTACAGCGATAATATAGAAATATGCATGATAAGAATATGAAAGAGCTTGCTTACTTCGGGGAACAATTGGTTAAAGCCACCCGTCAAAGTGCAGGATTTGACGTTCCTTTAGCACAGGAGGAATACATTCCAGCACGCGGCATCGTAGT
>Ga0208938_1001611_pt1 | contig 12904 bp, 10 predicted proteins | sample AD_UKC125_MetaG_FD_184434 | JGI IMG/M metagenome (GOLD analysis project Ga0208938, IMG submission 184434) | Active sludge microbial communities of municipal wastewater-treating anaerobic digesters from USA - AD_UKC125_MetaG (SPAdes) (version 2) | ecosystem: Engineered > Bioreactor > Anaerobic >... | reverse complement strand
TGATGATTTTCTTTTTCACGCGACTAGAAGCAATTAAAGATGTGGTAACACGTAATGGTACTTTACGGGCAGATTTTTTTAGAGATATTTGGCGTGTGGAGTACGTGCGAAAGGAATTTGACCGCAAAGAAATAGCTTATCTGCAAGATATTTTGGAAGAAGGTGTTAGAACAAAAATTTTTGAAATTACAGATATCCCCAAAACGGCGCAGATTCTTCATTATGCACTCAAAGGACTTGAAGTGCCTGTTATTCGTGGAGTATTTGGTCTCAATATTAATAATAAATCGGATAGAGATACTATCATCAATTTAATATTTAGGGGATTGTATAGAGAGAGATGAATTATAGCATTTAATTTAAACCGATAGAAAATGAAATTATTAGAAGGTAAAACAGCTTTAATTACCGGCGCAGCCCGAGGAATAGGTAAGGCTATAGCGCTTAGGTTCGCTTCCGAAGGAGCAAATATTGCGTTTACAGATTTGGTCATCGATGAAAATGCAAAAGCAACGGAGAGTGAAATTGCTGCTTTTGGAACGAAAGTAAAAGGATACGCCTCGGATGCGTCCGATTTTGAGGAGACTCATAAAGTAGTAGGCGAAGTAATCAACGATTTCGGGCGAATCGATATTTTAGTCAACAATGCAGGAATTACCCGGGATGGATTGATGGTTCGCATGACCGAACAGCAATGGGATATGGTAATTAAGGTAAATCTAAAATCGGCATTCAATTTTATTCATGCTGTAACTCCTTTGATGATGCGTCAGAAGTCAGGTAGTATCATCAATATGAGTTCTGTGGTGGGACTTTCGGGTAATGCCGGTCAGGCAAATTACTCAGCTTCCAAGGCAGGATTAATCGGATTGACAAAATCGATGGCTAAAGAAATTGGTTCACGAAACATTCGGGTTAATGCCATTGCTCCGGGGTTTATTATTACCGATATGACGGAAGCTCTTTCGGAAGAAGTACGCAAACAATGGGCGCAGCAAATTCCATTGCGTCGTGGTGGTACTCCTGAAGATGTAGCCAATGTTGCTCTTTTCCTTGGTTCGGAACTTTCTTCCTATGTAAGTGGCCAGGTGATTAGTGTTTGCGGAGGTATGCATACTTAATTATTTATTTCGATAAAAGTTAATAAAAAGAGGCACAAAAAGTATTGTGTCTCTTCATTTTTAATATGGAAATATTATACGAAGACAATCACATTATTATTGTTAATAAATCTCCGAAAGAGATTGTGCAGGGTGACAAAACCGGCGACCAACCTTTGTTGGATATGGTAAAAGATTATTTGAAAGAGAAATACCATAAGCCCGGTAATGTTTTTTGCGGAGTTGTTCATCGGCTTGACAGACCTACCAGTGGGGTGGTTGTTTTTGCCAAAACAAGTAAGGCACTTACCCGTTTGAACGAAATGTTTAAAAAGGGAGAGATTGATAAAACCTATTGGGCTATTGTGAAAGATTTACCACCACGGGATGAGGATACCTTAGTGCACTATTTGATTAAGAACCAAAAAAATAATAAGTCCGTAGCATATGATACCGAAAAGCCGCGCTCTAAAAAAGCGGTTCTTCATTATAAACTTGTTGGACGATCGCAAAAATATTACCTCCTCGAGGTAAAGCTTGAAACGGGACGCCATCATCAGATTCGCTGTCAATTGGCAAAAATCGGGTTGCCAATTAGGGGTGATTTAAAATACGGTGCTCCTCGCTCTAATCCCGACGGCAGCATTTCTTTGCATGCAAGAAATATATCTTTCGTTCATCCGGTTTCTAAAAAAATTATCGATATAACAGCGCCCGTTCCCGATGATCCTTTGTGGAATGCTTTCGAAATTTAGATTTTTTACAAAAAGTTGAAAGAAATAACATCAAAACCATGAAATATAAAAACTATATCTGTAAATTTGCGGATATAGTAAAATTTTTATCTAAATAAAGAAGTATGAAACCAACATTGTTTGTATTAGCCGCAGGCATGGGAAGTCGTTATGGAGGCCTAAAACAACTGGATGGGGTTGGCCCATCAGGAGAAACCATTATGGATTATTCTATTTACGATGCTATTAACGCAGGTTTTGGCAAGCTAGTTTTTGTTATTCGAAAATCGTTTGAAGAGGATTTTAGAGAAAAAATCGTAAAAAAATATGAACAAAAAATTCCGGTAGAATTGGTTTTTCAAGAGCTGGATGATCTACCCGAGGGATTTACGGTGCCACCAAATCGTGTAAAACCATGGGGTACCAATCATGCTCTAATGATGGGAAAAGATGTTATTAACGAACCTTTCGCTGTAATCAATGCCGACGATTTTTATGGACGTGAAAGTTTTCGGATCTTAGGTGATTTTCTTTCTCCACTTTATGATAGTAAAAATTTGTACGCTATGGTAGGATATAGAGTGGGAAACACGTTGTCGGAAAGTGGAGCAGTTGCTCGTGGCATTTGCGAAATAGATGAGGATGGTAATCTTATCGGAATTGTGGAGCGTACACAGGTTATGCGTATTGACGGTGTGGTTAAGTATAAAGATGAAAACGGTAATTGGATCGCGATTGATGACGATACGCTTGTTTCGATGAATATGTGGGGATTTACACCCGATTATTTTGATTATTCTGAAGACTATTTTGTCGATTTCCTGAAAGAGCATGCCGATGATATTACGGCTGAATTTTTTATACCTACACTTATCAATCATTTAGTTACTAATAAAATTGCAACTGTGAAGGTATTGGAAACCCCCTCGAAATGGTTTGGGGTAACCTATCCTGAAGATCGACCGGGAGTTGTAGCAAAGCTTCAGAAATTGGTGGATGAAGGGGTTTATCCATCGCCGCTTTGGTAAAATAGGGGTGTAAGGCAGAGAGCGCAAATTTAACCCGATTTAATGGATTAGTTAATGGTTGAGGTTCTTGTTATTCTGCTTCTTATTATTTTGAATGGTTTTTTTGCTTTGTCAGAGATAGCAGTAGTGTCAAGCAAAAAAACGAAACTTGAAGCGGAAAGAAAAAAAGGGAGTAAAGGTGCCGAAATGGCACTCAAGCTTCAAGCAGATCCTGATAATTTTCTTTCGGCTGTACAAGTAGGGATTACGCTTATCGGTATCGTAAACGGAGCATATGGTGGAACCACGCTTGCAGCTGATGTTAAGCCCTTTTTTGAAAAATTTGCATGGAGTGCCTCTCACGCCGAAACCATATCTGTAGCAGTCGTTGTTTTTTTAATAACATATGTGTCTATTGTTATTGGAGAATTGGTTCCGAAAACCATCGCTCTGAATAATCCTGAAAAGGTATCGATCGCTGTTTCAAGACCTATTTATGTTATCAGTATCATTTTTTATCCGTTTGTAAAATTTTTAGCTGCTTCAACCGGTTTCTTTAACAAAATTATTGGCCTGAAACCGAAAAAAGACATCGTTTCGGAAATGGAGCTTCGGGCTATGTTAAAGACAGCCTCAAAAGAGGGAATTATCGAGAAAGAAGAAAATATCATACATGAACAAGTCTTTTATTTTTCCGATAAACGTGCTAAGCATTTAATGACCCATCGTACCGATGTGGAATGGGTTGATATCTCGAAAAGTAAGGATGAGGTTATTCAAGATTTGCTGAATTGCAAACATAGCAAAGTGTTGGCATGTAACGGGAAATTGGACGATTTTATAGGGATTATTTCCATTAAAGAATTTTTGTACGAGTTGCATAAAAATGAGGATTTTTCTATTAACGATTTGATCCAGGAGCCTTTGATTTTTCCATCGACTTTACGTGCACAGAAAGTACTCGAAATGTTTCGGAAAAATCATAAATCAATAGGTGTCGTAGTTGATGAATACGGAAGTGTAGAGGGTATCATTACTTTACACGACATAATGGAAACCTTGGTTGGGCCTATTGCCGACGAAGATGAAACCGAAGAACCTGATATTTTTATGCAGAATGATAATTCAGCTTTGGTAAATGGTGAAGCACCTCTTGAATTGCTTACTTTGTTTATTGATGATTTTGTTATCGATTTCGAATCGATAGATTATTCAACAATTGCAGGTTTTGTTTTGGCTAATATAAACAAAATACCTCAGGTAGGAGACAGATTTACATATAATAATGAGGTAACATTCGAGATCGTGGAAGTGGACGGTAATAAAATCAATAAAGTGTTGATAACCAAAAATAAAAAAGACAAAGAATAAAGATTATTTTTTAAATATATTGCATACTATGAAATTTTTTGTAGATACTGCCAATTTAGAGCAGATTAAAGAAGCACATGCCTTGGGTATATTGGACGGCGTGACCACTAATCCGTCTCTCGTTGCAAAAGAAGGAATCGTTGGAAAAGAAAATGTAATGGCTCATTATAAGGCTATCTGTAAAATTGCGGTAGGAGGAGACGTTAGTGCGGAAGTAATTTCAACAGATTATGAAAGTATGGTAAAAGAAGCCAAATCGTTGGCAGCCATTAGTGGACAGATTGTTGTGAAAATTCCCATGATAAAAGAGGGGATTAAAGCTATTAAATATTTGGCTTCAGAGGGAATAAAAACAAACTGTACGCTTGTTTTCTCTCCCGGACAAGCTTTGTTGGCCGCAAAAGCCGGAGCTACATATATTTCGCCTTTTATAGGAAGACTTGACGACATTGCTTCCGATGGTTTAGCTTTGGTCAGAGATATTCGTTTGATATTAGATAATTATCATTATAGGTCACAAATTATCGCGTCTTCAATTCGCAATCCTATGCATATTATTAATTGTGCAAAAATGGGTGTAGATGTAGTGACATCTCCATTGGCTTCTATTTTAGGACTGTTAAAACATCCTTTAACAGATTCCGGCCTCGAAAAATTTTTAAAAGACGCAGAGACTTTTAATAAGTGAATTATCAATAAATTAAACAAAACAATTAATGATGATTGAAGAGAATAATTGATTTTATTATGAGATATTTTTGAAGTTCCAGATAAAATATGTTTTATAACACATTTTTTTATTAGGTAGAAAAAAAAGTATGTGTTATTTTTACACGAATTTTATAAAAAAATCCAATCTTCATCATCTTTTATTTATACACCGGAAAAATATGAATGTAAAGGAAACAAGAAGTAAATCCGGTTTGCTTTTGAATGCATTTGAAAAAATTGTAGACGGAAAGCAAACCGGATTGTACATTCTTACGAACAAGAATGGATGTGAAGTTGCCGTAACTAATTATGGTGCAAAGATTGTTTCGTTAATGGTGCCCGATGAAAACGGTCCATTAACGGATGTAGTAACGGGTCATCAATCTATTGATGATTATTTGACTTCCGAAGAACCTTATTTCGGTGCTGTTTGCGGAAGGGTTGCCAATCGGATTGCCAAAGGTAAATTTACTCTTGATGGGAAAGAATACACTCTTGCTATTAACAACGGTCCAAATCACTTGCACGGAGGTATAAAAGGTTTTAATGCGATTGTATGGGATGTTAAAGAAATTTCCGACAACTCAATAAAACTTTTTTATTTATCAGTAGATGGTGAAGAAGGATACCCGGGGAATTTGAGTGTGACAGTGACGTATGTTTTAACGGATGAAAATGCGTTGGATATTTATTATGAAGCAGAAACCGATAAACCGACTATTTTAAATCTTACCAATCATTCATACTTCAATCTTTCGGGAGCAGGAGATCCTTATATTGGGGATCATATTCTTAAATTAATTGCGGATCAGTATCTTCCTACTGATGAAACGTTGATTCCTCTTGGAGACCCCGAATCGGTTTTCGGTACGCCTATGGATTTCACAGTAGAACATGCTATTGGTGAACGAATAGATGATGATTTTCAGCAATTGATTTTCGGAAAGGGTTACGATCATAATTATATCCTTAACAAGGAGAATGTGGATGATTATGTCTTTGCCGGTGTGTGTGAATCACCCAAGACCGGTATAAAAATGGAGATTTATACGTCTCAGCCGGGGATTCAATTATATACTGGTAACTGGTTAACAGGTAATTTTGTCGGAAAGAACGGTCAACGTTATCCTAAACGTTCAGCAGTTTGTTTCGAAACACAACATTACCCTGACAGTATTAATCACCCGGAATATCCTTCAATTGTTTTGCGTCCCGAGGAAATTTTTAGATCGAGAACAACCTATAAATTTTTGATATAAGACTCTTGCAAAAGAATCAATTTTTTATAGTAAACAAATTAATTAATTAATTAATAAGTAAAAATATGAATACAACAACGAATGAAAAAAGGAGTAATCTTGTGCCGATAATAATGATGATCATTCTGTTTGGAATGATATCATTTGTTACAAATTTGGCGGCGCCGATGGGTCAGGTATTGAAAGAACAATTTGGTGTTTCCAATTTCCAGGGATTATTGGGGAACGCAGCTAACTTTATTGCTTATGCAGTTATGGGAATACCGGGAGGAATTCTTTTACAGAAACTCGGGTACAAAAAAACGGCTTTGATAGCCATTGCCGTTGGTTTTGTGGGTGTATTTATTCAATTTCTTTCAGGTCACGCTCCTGAAACATCAGCTTTTGGCGTTTATTTGCTGGGAGCTTTTGTGGCAGGTTTTTCGATGTGCTTGTTGAATATTGTAGTAAACCCGATGTTGAATACTCTTGGGGGAGGTGGAAATAAAGGAAATCAACTTATCCAAATTGGTGGTTCTTTTAATTCTGTGATGGCTACTTTTACTCCGGCTTTTGTAGGTGTTTTGATTGGAGAGACGACAAAGGCAAGAATTGAAGATGTTTTTCCTGTTATGTATATTGCGATGGGTGTTTTTGCCGTAATATTTTTTGTTCTGCTTTTTGTAGATATTCCTGAACCATACGCACAAAAAACATCTGAATCACTCAAAGAACTAATGGCAGGAGCTTTGAAATTCCGACATTTTGTGTTAGGTGCGGTTGCTATTTTTATTTATGTTGGTGTTGAAGTAGGAACTCCCGGCCTTTTGATTCTTTGGCTTTCAGATACTCCTGTTGGAAAGACAACTGCAGGTTTTGTTGCGGGAACTTATTGGTTTCTCATGTTGATAGGTCGGTTACTGGGAGCTTCCTTTGGGAGCAAGATATCCAGCAGAACAATGCTTGGAACGGCCTCCTTTGTTGGGATGATTTTGATCGCCTTAGCCATCTTTTCGCCTGTAACTTTACAAGTTTCTTTGCCGGTTCTTTTAAGATCGAGTACAGGAGCCCTTTCTTTTGGATTAGCTGAAGTACCAATTAATGCTATGTTTATCGTATTGGTTGGTCTGTGTACTTCCATTATGTGGGGAAGCATTTTTAATCTTGCAGTAGAAGGTTTAGGCAAATATACAGCGGCAGCTTCAGGTATATTTATGGCGTTAGTATGTGGTGGTGGTATTCTTCCGGTTATTCAGGGAAGAGTGGCTGACATAGCCGGTTATATCTCGAGCTATTGGGTAATTTTCATTGGATTGGCTTATTTGTTATATTATGCTTTAGTTGGATCTAAAAATGTAAATCCTGGTATTTTGGTCGATGAGTAAGTAAATGAATAATAACAGCAAATTAATTTAAGATACGTAATGACGAAAGAAAAAATAATCACTTTATTTCAAGAGAAATTTGATAAAGCAATTCCTGAGGTTTATACGGCTCCCGGCCGCATAAACCTTATTGGAGAGCATACGGATTATAATGGTAGTTTTGTTTTTCCGGGTGCAATAGATAAAGGAATAACGGCTGCCATTCGTTTAAATGGGACAAACAAAGTAAGAGCATGCGCTCTTGATCTTGATGAATATTCCGAATTTGGCCTCACTGAGGAGGATATTCCTAAAGAGGGGTGGGCAAAATATATTTTTGGCGTTTGTCGAGAGATCATTAAACGCGGCGGAAAAGTCGAAGGTTTCGATACCGTTTTTTCAGGCAATGTTCCTTTGGGAGCAGGAATGTCTTCTTCGGCTGCCTTGGAGTGTACCTATGCTTATGCATTAAACGATATGTTGAATCTTGGAATTGATAAATTTGAATTGGCTAAGATTGGACAGGCGACCGAACATAATTATGTGGGTGTGAAATGTGGTATTATGGATCAGTTTATTTCACTTTTTGGAAAAAAAGGTCATCTGGTGCGATTGGACTGCAAAACAATGGAATACAAATATTTTCCGTTTGATCCTCAAGGCTACAGGCTTGTTTTGTTAGATACACAGGTAAAGCATGAATTAGCTTCATCGGCGTATAACAAACGTCGTGAATCATGCGAACGTGTTGCTGCTGCTATTCGCAAAAATCATTCCGAGGTGGAATTTCTTCGTGACGCTAATATGGATATGCTTAATGAGGTCAAAAACGATATTTCGGAAGAAGATTATAAACGAGCTAAATATGTAATTGAGGAAACGCAGCGTGTACTGGATGTTTCAGAAGCACTTGAAAAAGGGGACTATGAAACGGTTGGCAAGAAAATGTACGAAACACACGAAGGAATGAGTAAGTTATACGAGGTTAGTTGCGAAGAGCTTGATTTTCTTAACGATATTGCCAAAAAAAATGGTGTAACAGGCTCACGTGTTATGGGAGGTGGGTTTGGAGGTTGCACCATTAACCTGGTAAAAGACGAATTGCACGATAAATTTATTGAAGATGCCAAAGCACAATTCAAAACTAAATTTGGTTATGAGCCAAAAGTTTATGATGTTGTTATCAGCGACGGTGCACGTAAATTATAATTATTAAGCCAATTATGAGAGGGGTTGAAAGTTTATGAAAAATTTTTTAACCCCTCTTTTTTCAATTTTTATATTACCTATACCTATACCTATGATGAATACAACTTTTTATTTGGAGAATGCTACTTTTTTGATCGCAGTAGATTGTATTATTTTTGGTTTTAAGAATAAAGAACTCCATATTTTGCTCACGCGTCGCCCTATGGAACCACTTAAAGGAGAGTGGTCTTTGATGGGAGGATTTGTGGAAGAAAATGAAAGTCTGCACGAAGCTGCGGAGAGAGTTCTTTATCAATATACTCAACAAAAAGGGATATACATGGAGCAGGTGAAGGCTTATGGGGAAGTAAATCGTGATACAGGTGGTCGGGTAATTTCAGTGGCTTTCTATGCGTTGGTGAGATTGGAAGAATTCGATACGAGTTTGGCAGCAAAATATGATGCACGATGGGTAAATATACGCGAACTCCCTTTGCTTGTTTTTGATCATAATCAAATGGTAGATGATGCATTGACGCTGCTTCGATACAAAGTTTCCATGCAACCGATTATTTTTCATTTTTTCGATAAAAAATTCACGTTACCGGCTTTACAAGATCTTTATGAAGCTATTTATCAGACACCTATCGATAAACGGAATTTTCGAAAAAAGATCCTTTCTATGAATATTCTAGATAAACAAGAAGAAAAAGACAAGTCTTCATCTAAGCGTGGAGCATATTATTATGTTTTTAATAAGAAAAAATACGAAGCGTTTTTGCGTGAAGGCAAGCGATTTTCTTTATAATCGTGAAATTACTTTTTTTAGAATTTTTTTTCTACCTTTGTGCCCTAATATCAGACAATAATCAATTTAAAAAATAAAAATACGCACTATGTATCGAGGCAAACCTGTGCGATTAATCCTTGAAAATGGAATGATCTTTCAGGGAAAATCGTTTGGTGCAGAAAAGGCAACATCGGGAGAAGTAGTTTTTAATACCGCAATGGTTGGTTATCCCGAGAGTTTGACAGATCCATCATACGAAGGGCAAATTCTTACCTTCACTTATCCAATAATCGGAAATTACGGCGTCCCTCCAAACAGCGAGACTAACGGAATTTCCGATTTTTTTGAATCCGATCGTATTCATGTAAGGGGAATTATTGTGCAAGATTATTCGCATGAATATTCTCATTGGAATGCGACAAAAAGTTTGGGCGATTGGATGCAAGAAGAAAATATACCGGGAATTTATGGAATCGACACACGCATGTTGACGAAAATACTTCGTGACAAGGGATCCATGTTGGGGAAAATTGTGTATGATGAAGAAAATGAAGTGGAATATTATGATCCTTCAAGTGAAAATCTTGTAGACAAGGTCAGTTGTAAGGAAATTATCGAATATAATTACGGGGAAAAGAAGGTGGTTTTGGTGGATTGTGGCGTTAAGCTAAGTATCGTGAGAGAGCTTATCAAGCAGAAAGTTAATCTGATTCGTGTGCCTTGGGATTATGATTTTAATCAAATAGACTATGATGGTCTTTTTATTTCCAATGGACCCGGGAACCCCGATTATTGTGAGATTACAGTTGATCATATTCGTAAAGCAATGAAATTGGATAAACCGATTTTTGGCATTGGTATGGGAAATTATCTTCTCGCGAAAGCTGCGGGAGCCAAAATATATAAAATGAAATATGGCCATCGTGGTCTTAATCAACCGGTGCGTAAAGTAGGTACGAACGTTTGTTATATTACTTCTCAAAATCATGGTTATGCTGTAGATCAAGATTTTCTTGACGATGATTGGGAACCCTACTTTGTAAACATGAACGATGGAACCAACGAAGGCATTCGACATAAAACAAAACCATTCTATTCGGTGCAGTTTCATCCTGAAGCAGCTGCCGGACCGACGGATACCTTGTTCTTTTTTCAGGATTTTGTAAAAATGCTGTAGTTTTTCAATATAAACTAAAAAGATTTTAAATAATAGCTCATAAAGAAAAGGGAAAAATAAAAGATGATAAATACAACCAATCACTCTATCGATGAGGAATTTGCTTTAGAGTCTGCAAATCTTCCCCAAAGGGATTTAAGCATTTGCAGAGTTCTTCTTTTAGGTTCCGGCGCTTTGAAAATCGGTGAAGCAGGGGAGTTTGATTATTCAGGTTCTCAAGCCTTAAAAGCATTGCGCGAAGAAGGAATCGAAACGATATTAATAAATCCTAATATTGCTACGGTACAAACTTCGGAAGGTTCTGCAGACAAGATTTATTTCTTACCTATCACGCCATATTTTGTAGAAAAAGTAATTGCTCGTGAACGTCCCGACGGTATTTTACTTTCCTTTGGCGGTCAGACAGCCCTGAATTGCGGAGTTGCTTTGTATGAAAGTGGAGTACTTGATAAATATAACGTTAAGGTTTTGGGAACACCTGTACAGGCTATTATGGAAACAGAAGATCGTGATCTGTTTGTGAAAAAATTGGATCAGATTGGGGTAAAAACCATTAAAAGCATAGCAGTAAATACAGTTGATGATGCTTTAAAGGCTGCGCATACTCTTGGATATCCGATTATTGTACGTGCAGCTTATGCCCTCGGCGGATTAGGATCGGGTTTTTGCAATAACGATGAAGAATTGAAAGCGCTTGCAGGAAAAGCATTCTCCTATTCCAATCAATTGCTGATCGAAAAATCATTGAAAGGTTGGAAAGAGATCGAATATGAGGTGGTGCGCGATAAATACGATAATTGCATTACGGTTTGCAATATGGAAAATTTTGATCCTCTAGGTATTCATACAGGAGAAAGTATTGTTGTGGCACCATCCCAGACACTTACTAATTCGGAATATCAAAAATTGCGTGAATTAGCCATTCGTATTATCCGTCATATTGGCATTATTGGTGAATGCAATGTGCAATTTGCACTCGATCCCGAATCGGAAGATTATCGGGTAATAGAAGTGAATGCCCGCCTTAGTCGATCATCGGCTTTAGCTTCTAAAGCAACAGGATATCCGTTGGCTTTTGTGGCAACAAAACTGGGTTTAGGTTACGGACTTTTTGATCTAAAAAATTCGGTTACAAAATCTACCGGTGCATTCTTTGAACCTGCTTTGGATTATATCGTAGTAAAAATTCCACGATGGGACTTGGGTAAATTCAATGGTGTTTCCAAAGAGATTGGATCGAGCATGAAATCGGTTGGCGAAATCATGGCAATTGGGCGTACTTTTGAGGAAGCTATTCAAAAGGGGCTTCGCATGATTGGGCTGGGTATGCATGGTTTTGTTGAAAATAAAGAACTGAAGATCGATGATATAGATAAAGCTCTTCATGAGCCTACCGATCAACGTATTTTTGTTATTAGTAAGGCTTTTCGTAAAGGTTATACCGTAGATCAGATTCACGACCTGACAAAAATCGATAAATGGTTCCTTTATAAATTATGTCATATTATCGAAATAGCGGAGGAATTGGAAAAATTAACCCCCGAGTCGATTGATTTTCAAAAAGACAAGAATCCCGGTTTCGATGAATTATTGAAATTAGCAAAGCAGAAGGGTTTTTCCGATTTTCAGATTGCGCGTGCTATTTGGAAAGATAAAATGGATGAAGAGAGCCAAAGAATTATTCGAAGCTACCGGAAAAAACTGGGTATTGTACCGGTTGTGAAGCAGATTGATACACTGGCGGCGGAATATCCTGCACAAACAAATTATTTGTACTTGACATACAACGGTATGGAACACGACATCGAATATGTAGATGATCGCCGTTCTGTAATTGTACTGGGGTCGGGTGCTTATCGCATTGGCTCTTCGGTAGAATTCGATTGGTGTTCGGTGAGTGCGCTGAATACGGTTCGTAAAGAAGGTTATCGTTCAGTGATGATTAATTATAATCCTGAAACAGTTTCTACCGATTACGATATGTGCGATCGTCTTTATTTCGATGAGCTTACTTTTGAACGGGTAATGGATATTGTTGAGCTTGAGAATCCTTATGGCGTTATCATTTCTGTTGGAGGACAGATTCCTAATAATCTAGCTGTACGTTTGGATAATGCAGGGGTGAACATTTTGGGTACACCGGCAAAAAGCATTGATAATGCCGAAAATCGTCATAAATTTTCCAGTATGTTAGATGAACTTCATATCGATCAACCTCGTTGGC
>Ga0208938_1001609_pt1 | contig 12918 bp, 10 predicted proteins | sample AD_UKC125_MetaG_FD_184434 | JGI IMG/M metagenome (GOLD analysis project Ga0208938, IMG submission 184434) | Active sludge microbial communities of municipal wastewater-treating anaerobic digesters from USA - AD_UKC125_MetaG (SPAdes) (version 2) | ecosystem: Engineered > Bioreactor > Anaerobic >... | reverse complement strand
GGGGTCCAGAAAGGCATTGTCCTTGACGTTGATGAAGAACTGGGCCGTCGCCGAATTCGGGTCATTGGTGCGCGCCATGGCCACGGTGCCGACCACGTTCTTCGACCCACCCTTTGCAAGGGCCTCCCGGCCCTCGTGTGTCACCGGGGTACGGGTCGGCTTCTGGGTGTACTTGGTATCGAACCCACCGCCCTGGATCATGAAGTTGTCGATCACGCGGTGGAATACCGTGCCGTCGTAGTGCTTGTCCTTGACGTACTGAAGGAAGTTTTCAACCGTCTTGGGCGCCTTGTCGGGATACACCTCGATCACGATATCGCCTGCGGTGGTCGAGAACTTGACGCGCGGGGCGTCGGCGGCCCGGGCACCGACCGCAAGTGTCAACAGGGCCGCGCCCACGAGCAAGGTACGGCGGGCTGCAGAGATTGCGCTGATCGTCATCCAATCACTCCTTCAAAGAATATTTTCCATTGAGTGCCCCGGCGCATCCAGTACTGTCGCTTGACGGCACCGGTCCGGGCGCCGACAACCACTTCCCCGAAAGTGGCGACCATGACGTCGGAACTGTCGGTCCAGCGAAGGAAGGACAGGTCCTTGATTTCAATGTCACGCCCCTTTGCGCTGGCCATTTCTGCACGCAGCGAGGGCGTCCACTCGGTCAACGTCTTGGCAAAGCTTCGGAAGTCTGGCGAATAGTAGCCCAGCACGCGGTTCACGTCGCCGCTGACTTTGGCACTTCGCCACGCTTGCAAGGCGTCTTCAAACGACTTGCTGTCCGCCCTGACGCTATGGGGCGGTGCCCAATGCAGGTTTTGGGCGATGACCACCGGCGTGGTGCGGACCTCGACCTGTCGGATGATGCGTTCCAGATCAGGATTGGCGAGCACGACACAGCCGTCGGAGGCCTTGGGGGCTCGGGAAAACTGGCCTGGCGGGGTGCCATGCAGCCAGATGCCGCCGCCGGTCTTGCCGCGGCTGACGTCCAGCGGATTCGGGTAGTTGATGGGCAGCGCACCCGAGCCGTAGAAGTCCTTGAGGGTCTTGGGGTCAAGGTTGCTGGTGATGTAGTACACGCCCAATGGTGTGCGCTGGTCGCCCTCAATCGCCTTTTCAATGCCGGACTTCCCGATCGAGATGTAGTAGTCAGCGATCAGTTTCAGACCTGAAGCCGAATTCTCGAACAGGTAGAGCCGTGACTTCGACGTATCAACAGCGATCGCGTGCTTCGTCCTGGGTGACAAGGCCAGGAATTGGGACGGAATGCTGCCGGCAGGCGGACGCTCCGCCAGGGCCTTCAGGCGGATGCGAGATTCCTCTCGCAGGTCAGCCAGCATGGGCCCAGCGGCCTGAGCCGTGGTGTCGGGCACATCACCAAAGGCGCGAACCGGGCGGGTCTGGCTGCTGAGCAGATCACCGTACACGAGTTGAGCCAGTTGAAAGCTCGGGTAGTCCCGAACCAGCGACTCGGCGCGCGCCAGAGCGTCCCGCCCCCGGGCTTGGCCGATCAGCCGGTAGATCTCGATCAAGCGGGCTTCTGGTTCGCCCGCGCGCAAGGTGCTCGATCCGGTCTTGCCCACGTCGGGCGTGGCGGGTTTGACTGCCGGTGCGGTTGCCGCCACAACCACTTTGGCGGGCTTCGCCGGCGCACCTTTTGATGTGGGTTTGTGGCGGCTGGCGTGGCGGGCGGGTTTGGCCGTCTGCGCCGAAGTCCGCGTCGAGGCTTCGGCGGCGGCCGCGGCCGGTTCCGCGAACAGGTTGGAAAGCGCCAGGAACAGGAACGCGACGAAGACTCGCATCACGCCGGGCATGGCTCAGGGACGGCACGCCGCGCCGGAGCCGAAGAACCCCGTTTCATCAGCCGCCCGTCGATTCCTTCACGATGACCCAGCGGTCACCGGACTTCACCAGATCCAAGGTCTTTCGGCTCGACACGTTCAGCGTATCGGCATGGTAGTCCTGGCGAAACCTGGCGACGGCCTTGTTGCCGTTGACTTCAATTTTCAGGTCGGACAGCTTGACCGCGATCCGCGACTTGCCAAGGATGCGGCTGCGCCGGTCCTCCTCCCAGGCTTTGCGGGTCTGGTCGCCAGGCGGATCAAAGTCTTTGCCATAGGCTGCCAGGTAACGGGCGACATCCTTTGCCGACCATGCGGCTGCCCAGGCCGCGACGGCAGATTCGATGTCTTTTTCTGCGGCCGACGGGGCGGCCGGCGCGGGAGCTGGCACAGGCGCGGTTGCAGGCACGGCAGGTGTCGCGGCCGGCGGCTTGGCGGGGGCCACCGCTGCCGCGACCGGGGCTTGTGGTGCCGGGACTGCTGCGGGCGCGCTGGCGGCAGGCTTGGCCGCAGCGCTGGTTGCTGCTGGTGGCGTGGGGGTGGGGGCCGCCGGCGGTGTCGCCGGCTTCGCACCCTTGGCGCCAGGCGCGGCGAAGAGGTCTCGAATCAGGGCCAGTTTGGGCTGGACACCAGTGTTGTTGCTGTCGAGTTGCAGCGCCTTGCTGTAGGCCTGGCTGGCCAGCTTGGCGTAGACGTCGCCCAGGTTCTCGTGCGCCGTGGCATAGCTGGGGTTGGTTCGGATGGCCATCTCCAATGCCGCACGTGCCTTGTCGTACTGCCCCTGGCCTGCGTACAGGACGGCCAGGTTGTTGTAGGGCTCGGGCAGTTCCGGGTATTCCTCGGTCAGCTTGACGAAGGTGCTGATGGCCTCATTGGGCTTGCCCGATTCCGTCTGGATCACGCCTTTGAGGAAACGCATTTGCGGGTCGCGTGGCTTTGCGGCCAGATACTGGTCAGCCTTGGTCAGGGCCTCGGCGTATTTGCCAGAGCGCAGCAGCTGATTGACGTCGCTGTACTCGTCCGCATGGGCCAGCGGTGCGGCAAAGGCGGCGGCCAGTGCAAGCAGACCAAAGACCTGGCGCAGGGAATGCGTGATGGCGGACGGGGCGTTCTTCATGGCGTCTCTTCTAAAATGCGCAGCGGCAGGGCCCGACCACGGGCTTTATACTGCCTTGGATTGTAGCTGAGGGGTCAAGTTCCGACCCCGCCGCGCAAGCTGCTCCACAACCCTGAAAGGAGCCGGAAAAACACGGTTCCCATGCGCTGTCTGGCTCGCTGCACACCCTGATCCCATGAGTCTTCGTATTTACAACACGCTTTCGCGCGCGGTGGAAGAGTTCCGTCCCCTGGAGGCCGGTCACGCGCGTTTGTACGTCTGCGGCATGACGGTGTACGACCTCTGCCATCTGGGCCATGCGCGTTCCATGGTCGCGTTCGATGTGGTCCAGCGTTGGCTCAAGGCCAGCGGCCTGCGCGTGACCTACGTGCGCAACATCACCGACATCGATGACAAGATCATCCGCCGCGCCGTGGAAAACGGCGAGTCGATCCGCAGCCTGACCGACCGCATGATCGACGCACTGCACCAGGATGCCGACGCCCTGGGCATCCAGCGCCCCGACTTTGAGCCGCGCGCGACCGACTATGTGCCCCAGATGCTGTCCATGATCGGGCAGCTCGAACACAAGGGGCTGGCCTATCGCGCTGGCGATGGCGACGTGAACTTTGCGGTGCGCAAGTTCCCGGGCTACGGCAAGCTGTCCGGCAAGTCACTGGACGAGCTGCATGCGGGCGAACGGGTCGCGGTGCTCGACGGCAAGGACGACCCGCTGGATTTCGTGCTTTGGAAGAGTGCCAAGGCCAGCGAGCCGGAGGAGGTGAAATGGGACAGCCCGTTTGGCAAGGGACGCCCGGGCTGGCACATCGAATGCTCCGCGATGAGTTGCGAATTGCTGGGCGAAACCTTCGATATCCATGGTGGCGGCGCCGACCTGCAGTTTCCGCACCACGAGAATGAAATCGCCCAAAGCGAAGGCGCCAACGGGAAGCCCTTCGCGCGCACCTGGATGCACAACGGCTTCATCAACGTGGACAACGAAAAGATGTCCAAGTCGCTGGGCAACTTTTTCACCATCCGCGAAGTGCTCAAGGCCTTTGACGCCGAGACGGTGCGTTTCTTTGTGGTGCGCAGCCACTACCGAAGCCCCCTGAATTACAGCGATGTGCACCTGAACGATGCCCGTGGCGCACTCAAGCGGCTGTACACCGCGCTGGACCTTGTGGCGCCGACCGACGTGGGCCTGGACTGGACCCAGCCCTGGGCGGCGCGCTTCAAGGCGGCGATGGATGAAGATTTCGGCACGCCCGACGCGGTGGCGGTGCTGTTCGAGCTGGCCAGCGAGGTCAACCGGACCCGTTCGCCGGAACTGGCCGGCTTGTTGAAGGTCCTCGGCGGTGTGCTGGGGCTGTTGCAGGACGAGCCCCGGCGCTTTCTGCAGTCTGGCGCCGGTGGCGACGAGACCGAAATCCAGGCCCAGATTGAAGCCCGCGCGGCGGCCAAGAAGGCGAAAAACTTCACCGAAGCGGACCGCATCCGCAATGAACTCCTGGCCCGCGGCATCGTGCTCAAGGATTCAGCCAGTGGCACGACCTGGGAAGCGGCCCAGTGAGTGTTTTTCAGATGAAATCAGCCAGATCCCGGCGTAGAATGGTCAATGTCTGCTATCAATAACAAAGCTACAGAGGTGGTCACGCCCGCGTACTGGGAAGAGGCCTGCAAGCACCTGATCCGCAAGGACCGGGTGATGAAGCGGCTGATCCCGCAGTTCGGTGACGCCTGCCTGCAATCGCGCGGCGATGCCTTCACGACGCTGGCGCGCAGCATTGTGGGGCAACAGATTTCCGTCAAGGCGGCGCAGACGGTCTGGGACCGCTTTGCCGCGCTGCCCCGCACCATGACGCCGGCCAATGTGCTCAAGCTCAAGGTGGATGACATGCGTGCTGCGGGTCTGAGCGCGCGCAAGGTCGAGTACCTGGTCGATCTGGCCGTGCATTTCGATGCGGGGGCCGTGCACGTGGCGTCCTGGGAGTCGATGGACGACGAGGCCATCATCGCCGAACTGGTGGCCATTCGTGGCATCGGACGCTGGACAGCCGAGATGTTCCTGATCTTCCACCTGCTGCGACCAAATGTGCTGCCGCTGGACGATGTGGGCCTGATCAATGGCATCAGCCGGAACTATTTTTCGGGCGAGTCCGTCAGCCGCAGTGACGCGCGCGAGGTTGCCGCAGCCTGGGCGCCTTACCGCAGTGTGGCGACTTGGTATATTTGGCGTTCCCTCGACCCCGAGCCCGTGGCCTACTAGGCTGGCGGGGATCGGGCATCCGCCCCTTGCGGCGAACCAGGAGATAAGTCGTTGGCCAAAAGAACATTTCTGGATTTCGAGCAGCCGATTGCCGACCTCGAAGGCAAGATTGAAGAGCTTCGTTACGTGCAGACCGAATCGGCGGTGGACATTTCGGAAGAAATCGACCAGCTCAGCAAGAAGAGCCTGCAGCTCACCAAGGACATCTATTCGGACCTCTCGCCCTGGCAGATCACCAAGATCGCCCGCCATGCCGAGCGGCCCTACACGCTGGACTACGTGAATGAAATCTTCACCGATTTCATCGAGCTGCACGGTGACCGTCACTTTGCCGATGACCTGAGCATCGTCGGCGGCCTGGCCCGCTTCAATGGCACGGCCTGCATGGTGGTGGGCCAACAAAAGGGGCGGGACACCCGTGAGCGCGGCCTGCGCAACTTCGGCATGAGCAAGCCCGAGGGCTATCGCAAGGCCCTGCGGCTCATGAAGACGGCCGAGAAATTCAAGCTGCCGGTGTTTACCTTCGTGGACACGCCCGGCGCTTACCCCGGCATCGACGCGGAGGAGCGCGGCCAGTCCGAAGCCATCGGTCGCAACATTTTTGAAATGGCGCAGCTGGAGGTGCCGATCATCACCACCATCATCGGCGAGGGCGGCTCCGGCGGCGCGCTGGCGATCTCGGTGGGCGACCAGGTGCTGATGCTGCAATATTCGATCTATTCAGTCATCAGCCCTGAAGGCTGTGCCTCGATTCTCTGGAAAACGTCCGACAAAGCCCAGGACGCAGCCGAGGCGCTGGGCATCACCGCGCACCGCCTGAAGGCACTCGGGCTGGTGGACAAGATCGTGAACGAGCCGGTGGGCGGTGCGCACCGCGACCACAAGCAGATGGCCGCATTCCTCAAGCGGGCGCTCAACGATGCCTACCGTCAGGTCGGCGATCTCAAGGTCAAGGACCTGCTGGATCGACGGTATGAGCGGCTCAAGGGATACGGCCGGTTCACCGACACCAAGGCCGACAGCAAGTAGGCGTCTGGTGGGTGGCTGGGCCACCCGCGCCGCCGCACCCCCATGAGCCAGACCCTGCCTGAGGCGCTGGCCGCGTTCAACCCCGGATTGCCGCTGGCCGTGGCGCTCAGCGGGGGGGCCGACTCCACCGCGCTGCTGCTGGCCTGCGCCGAGAAATGGCCCGGGCAGGTGCGGGCCATGCATGTGCACCATGGGCTGCAACCGGCGGCCGATGGCTTCCAGCGCCATTGCGAGGCCTTGTGTGCGCGCCTGGGGGTGCCGCTGGCGGTTCGACGGGTCGACGCGCGGCATGGGCCCGGCGAAAGCCCCGAAGAGGCTGCGCGAACGGCCAGATATGAGGCTTTTTATGCCATACCCGGCGCAGAGTGGTCAGGTGTAGCTATTGAAAACATAGCGATTGCCCAGCACGCGGATGACCAGGCCGAGACCCTCCTGCTCGCGTTGTCGCGCGGTGCCGGTTTGCCTGGGCTGGCGGCCATGCCGGCTCGCTGGCAACGGCGCGGCCTGACCTTCCACCGCCCGTTGCTGGCCGTGCCCGGCACGGCCATCCGCGACTGGCTGCGCGAGCGCGGCGAGACGTGGGTGGACGACCCCAGCAATGCCGATGAACGGTTCACGCGCAACCGCATCCGGGCGCGCCTGCTGCCGGCCATCGAAGCGGCGTTTCCGCATTTTCGTGAGACCTTTGCCCGCAGTGCGTCCCACGCCGCACAGGCCCAGGCAATCCTCGCCGACCTCGCTGCGCAGGACCTGGCGGCCCTGGGCCTGCCACCCCGGATCGCTGGAATTCGGGCTTTGTCCCGGCCGCGCCAGGCCAACGTGCTGCGCCACTGGCTGCGCCAGGTCCACGGCACCCGCGCGAGCACTGCGCAACTGGATGAGCTACTGGACCAACTGGCCGACTGCGCGACACGGGGCCATCGTCTGCACCTGAAGATCGGCCGGGGATTCGTGCGCCGGCTGGGCGATGCCCTCGAGTGGCATGCCGCCTGAGCGTGGCGTCGGGTTGCTGTCAGTCCGATTGGTACAATCCCAAGGCTTTGCCGGACCCTGCCGGCGGAGCTTTCTTGGCGCGTCAGGGGCTCCTTCGAGCCAATCCGCGGCAGCGCTATTCCCGTTTTTCCGCATCACACCACATGGCATTGATCGTTCATAAATACGGCGGCACGTCGATGGGCTCGACCGAGCGCATTCGCAATGTCGCACGCCGGGTCGCCAAATGGGCTCGCGCCGGTCACCAGATGGTGGTCGTGCCCAGCGCCATGAGCGGCGAAACCAACCGCCTGCTCGGACTGGCCAAGGAACTGGCGCCCTCCAAGGCTGACACGGCTTACAACCGCGAGCTCGACATGCTGGCCGCCACCGGTGAGCAGGCCTCCTCGGCGCTGCTGGCCATTGCGTTGCAGGCCGAAGGCATGGAATCCGTCAGCTACGCGGGGTGGCAGGTGCCCATCCGCACCAACAGCGCCTACACCAAGGCCCGCATCGAAAGCATCGACGACAAGAAGGTGCGCGCCGACCTGGCCGCCGGCAAGGTGGTCATCGTCACCGGCTTTCAGGGCGTCGACGACGCCGGCCACATCACCACGCTGGGCCGTGGCGGCTCCGATACCTCGGCCGTTGCCGTGGCAGCAGCCATGAAAGCCGACGAATGCCTGATCTATACCGATGTGGACGGTGTTTACACCACCGATCCGCGCGTGGTCCCCGAGGCCCGGCGCCTGCAGACGGTGAGTTTCGAGGAAATGCTCGAAATGGCGAGTCTGGGCTCCAAGGTGCTGCAGATCCGCTCGGTCGAGTTTGCCGGCAAGTACAAGGTGCCGATGCGGGTGCTGTCCAGTTTCACGCCCTGGGATATCAACATTGACGAGGAAGCCAAGTCCGGCACCCTGATCACCTTTGAGGAAGACGAACAAATGGAACAAGCCGTTGTTTCCGGCATCGCATTCAACCGCGACGAAGCCAAAATCTCCGTGCTCGGCGTGCCCGACAAGCCGGGCATCGCGTACCAGATCCTGGGTGCGGTGGCGGATGCGAACATCGAAGTGGACGTGATCATCCAGAACGTCAGCAAGGATGGCAAGACCGACTTCAGCTTCACCGTGCACCGCAACGATTACGCGCGGACCATCGAACTGCTGAAAGACAAGGTGCTGCCGGCGCTGGGGGCGCAGGAAGTGGCGGGCGACGCCAAGATCTGCAAGGTCTCGATCGTCGGCATCGGCATGCGCAGCCACGTGGGCATTGCCAGCAAGATGTTCCGCTGCCTGTCGGAAGAAGGCATCAACATCCAGATGATCTCCACCTCGGAGATCAAGACCTCGGTCGTGATCGACGAAAAGTACATGGAACTGGCCGTGCGCGCACTGCACCGCGTGTTCGAACTGGACCAGCCCGCCGCCTGAAGCGGCGGCCTGCTTGAGGCATAATACGCTCGCTGGAAACGTGACCGAGTGGCCGAAGGTGCTCCCCTGCTAAGGGAGTATGGGGTGTAGAGCCTCATCGAGGGTTCGAATCCCTCCGTTTCCGCCAGGCAACCCCGAAAAAGCGCCGTTTCAGGCGCTTTTTCTTTTTTCATCGCCCAGTTCTTCGAGCAACGGGCTCTGTTCAGTGGCCCGGGTTCTAGCCGTGTTCGAGCGCGAACTCTTCCTCCGGCGACAGGATCAGCCGATGGCGGCCGATCAGGGCGAAATACAGGATGGCGATGGCGAACCACAGCGCGACCCAGAAGACGCCTTCGCGGTACACGGGATCGGTGAGCTGGAAATACAGGGTCACGGCAGCGATCACCACGGTGAGGCATGCCCCTGGGATGCCGAACGGGCTGCGGTAAGGCCGATGGAGTGCTGGGTAGCTTCGGCGAAGGCCGATGAAGGCGGCGGCCTGCATGATGTAGGAAAACATGGCACCAAACACGGCCATGTTCAGCAAGGTGCCACCGATGACCGCCGCCCCTTTGTCGGCCCCCAGGGTGAACCAGAGAACCAGCATGACCGCCAATGCCAACACCGAGCCGGCCGTCATGGCCAGGTGCGGCGTCTTGCGGCTGCCATGGGTGACGGACAGCGCAGCTGGGAAGTATCCGGCACGACTTAGAGAGTAGATCTGGCGGCCTTTGGCAAAGATGATGGTGTGGAAGCTGGCCACCAGGCCCAGCACGGCGACTGTGGCCAGTGCCTTGGCGATGCCTTCACCGTAAATGGCCTTGAAGCCGTCGAGCAGCGGTTCGCCGGAGGTGCCCAGCTTGTGGGACCCGATGCCGGCCACCGACGGATTGAGCCAGAGGATCATGAACGCGGAAATGATCAGCGTGAAAATGCCCGCGAGGATGCCCCGTGGCATGTCTCGCTGGGGATCCACCGACTCTTCCGAGGCCAAGGGCAGCTGTTCAATTGCCAGAAACAGCCACACGGCAAACGGCAGGCAGGCCAGAATGCCCATGCCCCCCTTCGGCAGGAAGGGACCCCGGCCATCGGGCAGCGCAGAGCCATCCGCGCCGACGTTCATCGCCCAGCGGGTGAAATCGATGACCGGCAGCGCGCTGACCCAGAACACCACCAGACAGGCCAGGGCGAGCAGGGTCACGACCAGTGTCACCTTGAACGAAAGCTCGACACCGACGATGTTCAGGCCGACAAACACGATGTAGAAACCGATCCACCACAAGGGCAGGGTTGCCGGTGAGGTGCCGAAAATGCCCGCCATGTAGCTGCCGATGAAAAACACGATGACGGCAGGTGTCAGCACATATTCGACATTCTCGGCCAGCCCCGTCAGGAAGCCGCCCCAGGGCCCCATCGCGGTTCGGGCGAATGAATAGGCGCCACCCGTGTGCGGCAGTGCAGGGGCCATCTCGGCCAGCGAAAAGGTGAGTCCGAGATACATGATGGCGATGATGACGGTCGCCAGAAACATGCTGCCCCAGCCGTTGGCCAGTCCCAGGTTCCAGCCCGAAAAATGCCCGGAGATCACGGCGCCCACACCCAGCGCCCATAGAGACCAGACGCCGGCGTAACGGCGCAAGCCCCGCTGTTCAAAATAGGAGGGGTCCACCCGGGTGTAGTGGACGCCGGACGATTCACTCATGAAGCCTCCTTTCAGATGATCCCTGGCTCAAAGGACCGGCAATGGGACGAAACGCGCTTGCTTGGCAACGTCATCGGCCGGAATATCCTGGCATTTTGGCCTGATCCCGGCGCTGTCAGGTCGTCGGATGCTACCAAATCAGGAGCTTTCGAGGGCCGCACGCCAGCTGGCGCTCGGCCCTCGCCGCGGACGTGGCTCAGGCGCTGGCCACCGGGTAGTCGGTGTAGCCTTTTTCGCCAGGGGTAAAGAAGGTATTGAAATCCGGTGCCGTCAGTGGCAAGCCTTTCTTCAGACGCTCGACAAGATCAGGGTTGGCCAGGAAGTTGCGCCCCATCCCAACCAGGTCCGTGAGGCCCTCCGCAACGGCTTGCTGGGCCGACGCGAGGTCGAAACTGCCGCCGATGATGAACGTGCGGGGCCAGGTCGTGCGCAGCGCCTGCTTGAAAGCCAAAGGAATCGCCGGCGCGCCCAGTCCGGCATGGTCGACCAGGTGCACGTACACCAATCCCGCGTCGGCGAGTTGCTGGGTTAGCTTCAGGTAGGTTTCGTCCACTTCCGGGTAGGCGCCCATGCCCGAGTTGGTGCCGTACGGCGAGATGCGGATGCCGACCTTGTCGCCCCCGATGGCGGCCACGCACTCGCGTGCCACGTCCACCACGAAGCGGATGCGCTTTTCAACGCTGCCACCCCACGCATCGGTGCGACGATTGGTGTCCGGACTGAGGAACTGTTCCAGCAGGTAGCCGTTGGCGGCATGCAATTCAATGCCGTCAAAGCCAGCCGCAACAGCGTTCCTGGCGGCCGCCACAAACTCAGCCTTGGCCTGCGCGATGTCTGCCTCGGTCATTGCCTCTGGCACGGGGTAGTCCTGCATCCCTTGGGCATCGGTGTACATCTGACCGGCCAACACCACGGCGCTCGGTGCCAGCACCCGGGTGCCAGCGGGCATGTTGGCGGCGTGGCTGACGCGCCCCGTGTGCATCAACTGGGCGAAGATCTTTCCGTTTTTCGCGTGCACGGCGGCCACGATGGGCTTCCAGGCTTCGACCTGGGCGGCGTTCCACAGGCCGGGGATGCGCGCGTAGCCCTTGCCGTTGCCGCTGGGTGCGATGCCCTCGGTCACGATCATTCCGGCGGTTGCTCGTTGTCCATAGTAGGTCGCCATGATGGCGGTGGGCACCGCGTCCGCATCCGCCCGGCTGCGGGTCATCGGGTTCATGACCAGGCGGTTCCCGAGCGTCAGGGGGCCCAGCAAAACGGATTCAAAAAGAGTCTTCTCAACCATGTCGTTCCTCGAAAATTGTCGGATGAATGAATCGGCCAATAGTGGCTCATGGCATGGTAAAGGAGGCGCGGCGGGCTCGCATGGGTAGGGTTGAATGGTGCGCACTGGACGGGTCACGGGTGGCGACGCCAAGGCAAGCCGTTGCCGGCCGCAACAGGCAAACCATAGTCATCTCTTCTTGCCAATTCGCTCGATCATGAATCAGTCTTTTTCGGCCACTGGCCCGTCGTATCGCCGCGCGCTCGCAACGTGCCTTCTTGTGTGCAGCGCCCTGACCACTGGGTGCGCAAACCCTGATTCACTGACGTTCGGCGGCACGGGCATCGCCGCCACCGATCAGGCTCGCCTCAACCGCAGCGGGTTCCTGACCGATTCCGCGCGTCTGAAACCGACGCCCTGGGGGCAGGGGATCGAGTGTTGGCACGATCCGAAGCTTGACGCCCGCGCGTACAACAAAGTGCTGGTTTCGCGCATCGTGGTCTCCCTGGCTCCACCCAAAAGCGGGAGCGCGGCGCAGACCATCGACCCCAGTGACCTGAAGACGCTCACCGACTACTTTCATGCGTCGCTGGTTCAGGCCTTGAAGCCACAGATTCAGGTCGTTGACCAGGCGGGGCCCGGGGTGGTGGTTCTGCGCATTGCGCTCACGGATCTGGTGCCGACGGTCGTGACCGACAGCCTGGCCGGTACGTTGGTGCCCTATGCGTTTGTGGTCGAGGCCGGCTCGGGTGTCGCGACCGGCAGGCCCGCAGGCTCGACGCCCTACATGGGCGAGACCGGCATGGAGATGCAGTTCCGTGACGGGGCGACAGGGGCCGTGCTGGGCGAATGCCGCGACACCGAAATCGGCCGCAAGTACGCGGCAGACGTCAATTCGGGGATGGCCGGGGCGGCGCAGACCTGGGTTGGCGGCTACCTCAATTCGTTCCAGGCCTGGTCCTGCGCGCGCAATGCGTTCGACAAATGGTCGGCTCTGGTGGCCCAGCGCCTGGCACAGCTGCGGGGCGTTCCGGCCACGGCAAAATGAAGCGAAGGCCTGGCCTTTGAGGGTGCGCTAGGCGCGCAGGGATCGGGCGGGAGGCCGAGCCGTCGCTGGGAGTTGGCGCGATCAGAGGACGGTCAGAGCCAGGCTGGAAAGCGGTGAACTGAAGTCGGCGGTCCAGTGATCGCCGGCCTGAAGCGGCCAGGCATCCGTCCATGTGCCGGTGGTCACGACGTCTCCGGCCATCAGCTCGGGTGCGCCAGGGCATTGGCGCAGCGCCACCAGGAAGTGATGAAGGGCATGAAGCGGGCTATCCAGCACGTTGGCTCCCGCTCC
>Ga0208938_1001605_pt1 | contig 12942 bp, 13 predicted proteins | sample AD_UKC125_MetaG_FD_184434 | JGI IMG/M metagenome (GOLD analysis project Ga0208938, IMG submission 184434) | Active sludge microbial communities of municipal wastewater-treating anaerobic digesters from USA - AD_UKC125_MetaG (SPAdes) (version 2) | ecosystem: Engineered > Bioreactor > Anaerobic >... | reverse complement strand
CACCCTGCTGCATCCGCAGCAACTCGGTGGTGCCCTCGTCGAACTCGTGGTTGCCGACGCTGCTGACGTCCAAGCCGAGGGTGTTGAGCGACTCGACCGAGGGCTCGTCGTGGAACATGCCCGACAGGAAGGGCGACCCGCCGATGAGGTCACCGGCAGCGACGGTGAGGCTGTTGGCCGCACCGGCCTTGGCGCGCAGCTGGCTCAACCGGGTGCTGAGGTATTCGACGCCGCCGACCTTGGTCTGGGACGGGTCGAGGCCAAGAGCCAGCGGCGTGTCGGTCGCCTCCAGGTGACCGTGGTAGTCGTTGAACGACAGCACCTGAACTGTGACGAGATTGGGGTTACCGGCCGCCGGCGGGCCGGCCACGGCACCGCTGGTCGGGACGGCCACTGCAGCGGCCAGAGCCAGGGCCCCCACCCCAGCCAAGCGCCTGCGCTTCAACGCCATGATTCCTCCTCTGCGGGCGTCTCCCTACGGACGCCACCAGCGGAGACTAGCCGCCCGGGGTGACAGGTGGGGAGATGGGGGCGGCGGTGATCAGACCCGCGGCGGTGAGGATCTCCCGGGCTCGCTGGGCCACCTTGTGCTCACACAGCAGCTCGAATCGGGACGGAACGACATGGCTCACCGAGGTGAAGTCGCGGCGGCCCCGGGTCAGCGCGTAACCGAAGGCAGCCCAGACCGCGCCGAAAACCGCGCCGTAGAGCATGGTCGAGACCACGAGGCCGGCAGGGTTCACCCCGGACACGAACAGCGAGAGAATCAGCCCGACGAACAACCCCAGCCAGACACCCGACAGCGCGCCGCCGAGCAGCACCCGGCCCCAGCTGAGCCGACCGGTCACCCGCTCCAACTGGCGCAACTCGGTGCCGACGATGAGGCAGTTCTCCACCGGGAACTGCTCGTCCGAGAGCGTGTCGACCGCCTTCTGAGCTTCGGCGTAGCTGCCGAAGACACCGACCGACATGGGGTAATCCAGCGTCAGGGCTGCGAAAGGCACACGTCCAGCAGGGCTGCTCATACCTCCAGTTTCCCACGACCGGGCCGTCCGGGCCGTTGACGGTGCATGGTGCGCACGGTCCGGTCGAAGACGCGCTCGACGAACGGGTTGATCACCGGGCCGAGGGCGACGAGCGCGCGCAGCTGGATTCCGGAGAAGACCGCGAAGCTGCCCTTCTCGATCGCTCGCACGACACCTCGGGCCACGGTGTCCGGGCTGATCGGTGCCACCGCGGCGCTGATGGCAGCCGTCTCGGCCGGCTTGTACTCGTTTTCCGCGGTCAACATCGGGGTGTCGACGTCGGGTGGGTAGACGCAGGCCACGTGGACGCCGTGCGGCTTGAGTTCGCCTCGCAACGCCTCCAACAGTCCGCGGACGGCGAACTTCGCAGCTCCGTATGCCGTGTAGCCGTAGATCCCGAGCAGTGCGGCGGCGGAGCTGATCCCGACGATGCTGCCGTGGCCCCGCTCGGCCATGCCGGGCGCCACCGCACGGATGGGATGGAGGGTGCCGAAGTAGTCGATCTCCATCATGTCCCGGAAGACCTGGTCATCCAGCTCCAGGAAACGGCCCGGATGCGACACCCCGGCTGAGGTGACGAGGATGTCGACGGGCCCGTGGTGGGCCACCGCCCGATCGTGTGCCGCCGCGACCGCCACGGGGTCAGCGACATCGACACTGTCATGCCGCACGTCGGCCCCGTCAGCGCGCAGGGCAGCGGCTGCGGCCGCCAACCGATCCTCTCCCCGGGCCCAGATGGTGACCTTGGCGCCCTTCTGTCCGAGCCGTAGCGCGATGGCGAAGCCGATACCGCTGGACCCACCTGTCACGAGCGCGTGAGAACCGGGAATCACCTGCACCCGGCTAGGTTAGTGGCCGGTCAGTGCGCCATCTGGGCCACTCGGGGATGCCGGAAGTCATCGGTTTCGCGGCATACCGGTGTGAACGCCAACCCGCGAGGGTCGGCGCTCACCGCCCTCAGCCCTTGAGCTTGTACTCCTCGAGCAACCGCCGGCCGATGATCATCTTCTGGATCTCGGCGGTGCCTTCACCGATGAGCAGCATCGGGGCCTCGCGGAAGAGGCGCTCGATCTCGTACTCCTTGGAGTAGCCGTAGCCACCGTGGATGCGGAAGGACTGCCCGACGACGTCGGCGCAGTATTCGGCCGCGAGGTACTTGGCCATGCCGGCCTCGAGGTCGTTGCGCTGGCCGGAGTCCTTGAGGCGGGCGGCCTTGACCATCATCTGGTGGGCGGCCTCGACCTTGGTCGCCATGTCGGCCAGGCGGAACAGGATGCCCTGGTGCTCGGCGATCTTCTTGCCGAAGGTCTCGCGCTGCTGGGAGTAGGCGATCCCGAGCTCGAAGGCCCGCCGCGACACCCCGCAAGCACGCGCGGCGACGTTGACGCGACCGACTTCGACCCCGTCCATCATCTGGTAGAAGCCCTTGCCGGGCACCCCGCCGAGGATCTGTGCAGTCGACGTCCGGTGGCCCTCGAAGACCAACTCGGTGGTGTCGACGCCCTTGTAGCCCATCTTGTCGATCTTGCCCGGCACCGTGACGCCCTGCGCGGTCTCGCCGAAGCCCGAGGTCTTGTCGATGAGGAAGGTCGTCATGTTCTTGTAGGGGCTGCTGGACTCACCGAGGTCGGTCTTGACCAGCACCGCGACAAGATTCGAGGAGCCGCCGTTGGTGAGCCACATCTTCTGGCCGTTGATGACCCATTCGTCGCTGTCGCCCTGGCGCACCGCCTTGGTCTTGATCGCGGCGACGTCGGACCCGAGGCCCGGCTCGCTCATCGAGAATGCGCCGCGAATCTCGCCGGTGGCCATCTTGGGGAGGTAGTGCTGCTTCTGCGCCTCGGTGCCGTGTTGCAGCAGCATGTAAGCGACGATGAAGTGGGTGTTGATGATGCCGCTGACGCTCATCCAGCCGCGCGAGATCTCTTCGACGCACAGCGCATAGGTGAGCAGCGACTCGCCGAGCCCGCCGTACTCCTCCGGGATCATCAGCCCGAAGATCCCCATCTCCTTCATCCCGTCGACGATCTCCTGCGGGTATTCGTCGCGGTGCTCCAACTCGGTGGCGACGGGCAGGATCTGCTCGTCGACGAACTGGCGGACCAGTTTGAGCAGCTCTTGCTGGTCGTCGGTCAGGCCGTCGGTCTGCTGCAGCCGGGACATGGAGTGCCTCACTTCGTACGTCGCGTCGGGGTCCAATCCCGAGTATGCCGAGCGGCTGGCCGACAGCCCAACGCTGGCAGTGTGAGCCCCAGCACGCCGACGCTCGCGCGCCTACCCTGGGTGGCATGACCGTCTCCCGTCGAGCGCTCCTCGTGACCGGCGCGGCCACGATCGCGACAGGGATCGGCGGGTATGCCGTGCTGCGCCGCGCCGACTCGGGCGTCAGCTGGGCGCAGGGCCGGCTCTCCAGCCGGCACTGGCCCGGTCGGGCAGTGGACTGGCGGTTGGCCCGTCCCGATCCGGCGCGAGTGCCCTCGCCTCGAGTCGTGGTCGCCCTGCACGGCCGGGGCGGCAACGCCGGTGACGCCTTCGACGGACTGCGGCTGCACGAGCAGGTCGAGCGGCTCAGCATCGCCGTCGCGAGCGTCGACGGCGGCGAGCGCTACTGGCACCCTCGACGCAGCGATGACACCGGCGCCATGGTCATCGAGGATCTCCTCCCGGAACTGTCGCGACACGGCATACCGGCCGGCCCGATCGGCCTGATCGGATGGTCGATGGGGGGTTACGGCGCCCTCTGGCTCGGGGCACACTACGGCCCCGGCGTCGTCGGTGCGGTCGCCGCGATGAGCGCGGCGTTGTGGACGTCCCCGGGCGCGAGTGCGGCCGGCGCGTTCGACAACCGTGAGGACTTCCTCGCGCACGACGTGTTCGCGTTGACGACCGAGCTGGCCCGGATGCCGGTGAGCCTGGCCTGCGGCACGGCCGACCCATTCATTGCGGCCAATCGGGCCTTGGCAGCTCGGCTACCCCACGCCGCCACGACGTTCGACGCCGGTGGGCACGACGACGCCTACTGGCGGCCGCACGGCATCCGGGCCCTGGAATGGTGCGCTGCTGCCCTCGCCCGGTGACCTGCCCAGGTCAGCCCAGGTGTCAGCCTCGGGCAACCGTCGACGAGTTCAGCCGGCGGCGAGCGCATCGATCGCGGCCCGGGTGGCGAGCACCTTGCGGGCCGTCTCGACGTGCAGGTTTTCCACCAGCTTGTTCTTGTAGGTGACGACGCCCTTGCCCTGCGCCGAGCCCTCGGCAAACGCCGCGATCAAGCCCCGGGCATCTTCGACCTGCTCGTCGCTCGGTGCGAAGACCGCGTTGCACGGCTCGACCTGGCCGGGGTGGATGAGGGTCTTGCCGTCGAAGCCCATGGCTCGCCCGGCGCGGCATTCGGCCTCGAAGCCCTCCGCATCGCGCACATCGTTGTAGACCCCGTCGACGATCGCGATCCCGGCAGCGCGAGCCGCGAGCACGGCATACGAGAGCGACATCTGCAGCGGTGCCCGACCGGGCACGTGGAAGGCGTCGAGCTCCTTGACCAGATCGTTGGTGCCCATGACGAGCACGGCCAGCCGCGGTGAAGCGGCCGCAAGCTTGCGGGCACCGAGGATCGCCTCGGGCGTCTCGACCATCGCCCACAGCCGGGTGCGGGCGGGGGCCTTGAAGTCGGCCATCGCCTCGACCAGCCGCCGCACCGCTTTGGCCGATCCGACCTTGGGCACGACGATGCCCTCCGGGCCGGCTGCGCAGGCTGCTTCCAGGTCGGCCTCGTGCCACTGGGTGCCGACCCCGTTGACCCGGATGGTCAGCTCCTTGTGGCCGTAGTCGCCGGATTGCACTGCCGCACAAGCGGCTTCGCGCGCAGCCTCCTTGGCGTCGGGCGCGACGGCGTCCTCGAGGTCGAGGATGAGGGCGTCACACGGGATGGTCTTGGCCTTCTCCAGCGCCCGCTCGTTGGAGGAGGGCATGTAGAGCACCGAACGACGCGGCCGGTATGCCGTGTCCGTCGCCGACCCAGCACCGCCGGCGCGCTTCTTCTTACCCATCAGGCCGTTCCTCCTTCGCCGCCGTCGACGGCATACATCGTCGCGAGCTCGGGGTCGCTCTTGGCGAGCCGCTCGGCGAGTTCGATCATGACCAGACACTGCTTGAGGCTGGCGTCGTCCTCCATCTTGCCGTCGAGCATGACGGCGCCGGTGCCGTCGCCCATCGCGGCGACGACCCGCCGCGCGTGCGCGACATCGGCCGGGGAGGGGCTGAAGACCTTCTTCGCGATACCGATCTGCACCGGGTGCAGCGACCAGGTGCCGACGCACCCGAGCAGGAAGGCGTTGCGGAACTGGTCCTCACATGCGACGACGTCCTTGATGTCGCCGAACGGCCCGTAGTAGGGGAAGATCCCAGCGCTGGCGCAGGCGTCGACCATCCGGGCGATCGTGTAGTGCCAGAGATCCTGCTGGTATGCCGTGCGCGGCCCGCTGATGTCGCCGTTCACCGGGTCCTGACGCACGAGGTATCCCGGGTGGCCGCCGCCGACCCGGGTGGTCTTCATCCGGCGGTCTGCGGCCAGGTCTGCGGGGCCGAGCGAGAGCCCCTGCATGCGCGGGCTCGCCGCGCAGATCTCCTCGACGTTGGCCACGCCCCGGGCGGTCTCGAGGATCGCGTGGACGAGGATCGGACGAGTCAGCCCGGCGCGCGCCTCGAGCTGGGCCAGCAGCCGGTCGACGTAGTGGATGTCCTCGGGGCCCTGCACCTTGGGCACCATGATGACGTCGAGCTTGTCGCCGATCTCGGTGACCAGGGTGGTGAGGTCATCGAGCACCCACGGCGAGTCGAGGGCATTGACCCGGGTCCACAGCTGGGTGAGGTCGCCGAAGTCGACGCTCTTGCCGATCTGCACCAGGCCGGCGCGCGCAGCCTCCTTGTTGTCGGCCTTGACCGCGTCCTCGAGGTTGCCGAGCAGGACGTCGACCGACCCCACCATCTCGGGGATCTTGGCCGCCATCTTGGGGTTGCTCGGGTCGAAGAAGTGAATGACCCGAGACGGCCGTGCGGGCACCGAACGCAGCGGCTGCGGGGCCCCCACCGCGAGCGGGGCGTAGAAGTCCTTGGGGTGACGCATGCGCGGCTCCTTCCAGTGGGGGCGGGCCGTCCGGGGACACCGGGTCGAAGGCCAGCCCGAGGGCACTCTCTGGCGACGCTAGCAGCGCCGTCGCTGCCTGCCCCAGCCCGCGGTTAGCCTGACCTTCGTGACGTTGCCCACCCGCTTGTTCCTCTCCCGCTTGGCTGGGATCGAGGTCTTCGACCCCCTGGGTGATCCGGTGGGGCGGGTCCACGACGCCGTCATCACCCTGGGCATCGGTCAAGGCCGACCACGGCTCATCGGACTGGTCCTGGAAGTGCCCGGACGGCGGCAGGTCTTCATGCCGATGACCCGGGTGACCTCACTGGATGCCGACGCCGTCATCACGACCGGCCTGGTCAACCTCCGGCGGTTCGAGCAACGCCCGACCGAGCACCTGGCCATCGCTGAGCTGTTCAACCGGCGGGTCACGGTGGCCGACCCCGACGACCCACAAACGAGTGCCGACGCGACCGTCGAGGATCTGCACGTCACCGTCCACCGCCGCGAGTGGATCGTCGACAAGGCTTTCGTCTGCCGGGTCCTTCCGTCCGGCCGCCGGCTGTCCTTCTCCCGGCGCCGCGGTGAGACCGCGCTGGTGCCCCTCGACCGGGTCCGCGGGCTGGAGATCCACGGTCCGAGCCAAGACGCCCAGCTGTTGCTCGCGGCATACCAGAACCTGCGGGTCGCCGACCTGGCCGATGTCATCCACGAGTTGTCCCCCGAACGCCGCGCCCAAGTGGCTGCCGCGCTGGACGACGCCAAGCTCGCCGACGTCCTCGAGGAGCTCTCCGAGGACGACCAGGTCGAGATCCTCGCCGGGCTCGACACCGAGCGCGCTGCCGACGTGCTCGAGGCGATGGAACCCGACGACGCCGCCGACCTGCTCGCCGAGCTGTCGACCGACCAGCAGGAGACGCTCCTGGCGCGGATGGAACCCGACGAGGCCGCGCCGCTGCGCCGCCTGCTCAGCTACCCCGAGGACACCGCCGGTGGGCTCATGACGAGCGAGCCGATCATCCTCGGCCCGGAGGCGAGCATCGCCGAGGCGCTCGCCCTGGTGCGCCGGGAGCAAGTGCCGACGACCCTCGCGACGACGGTCTTCGTCTGCCGTCCGCCTCTGGAGACCCCGACCGGCCGCTATCTCGGGATCGTCCATATCCAGCGGCTGCTGCGCGATCCCCCGCACTCCCCCGTGGGCGCGGCACTCGACCGGGTGGACCCGCTGCTGCCTTCGGCGAGCGTCGACGAGGTGCACCGCCATCTGGCGACCTACGACCTGGTCGCCGCTCCCGTCGTCGACCCCGACGGGCATCTCGTCGGCGCCGTGACGGTCGATGACGTCCTCGACCACATCCTGCCCGAGGACTGGCGGGAGGACTGGCGGGGTCACGAGTCCGAAGCCGGGCCGGCCGACCCAGCCGACTCGGCCGGCCCGGCCGACCGCCGGAGCACCACCCACCCGAGGGAGGCGACCTGATGACCACGCCCAATCCCCGCCGTCGACCACTCGACGCCCTCGAGCTGCCGCGCGACCGCCAACGCCGCAGACTGCCGGTCTCGGTCCGCACGCCGACGCTCACCCAGGAGCGCTTCGGCGTGTGGAGCGAGCGGTTCGCCCGCTTCATGGGCACCGCGAAGTTCCTCATCGGGATGACGGTCTTCGTCGTGGCCTGGCTCGCGTGGAACACCTTCGCGCCCACTGCCCTGCAGTTCGATCCGCGCGAACTCAACTACACCCTGCTCACCTTGATCCTCTCCTTGCAGGCCTCGTATGCCGCGCCGCTTATCCTGCTCGCGCAGAACCGACAGACCGACCGCGACCGGATCTTCCTGGAGCAGGACCGCACTCGCGACGAGCGCAATCTCGCCGACACCGAGTTCCTCACCCGAGAGGTCGCCGCGCTGCGGATCGCCCTGCGCGAGACTGCGACCCGCGACTTCATCCGTTCCGAACTGCGCGAACTCCTCGATGAGCTCAACGACCGGCGGCCATCCGCTCCCACCCGCCGACCGACTTAGGATGGCGAGCATGACTGCCCCCACGACCGAGACCCTGCTGGCCGCGCTTGCCACGGTCAACGACCCCGAGATCCGCAAGCCCATCACCGAGCTCGGGATGGTCAAGGCGGTCGCCGCCGACGAGTCCGGTGCAGTCGTCCTCGACCTCTATCTCACCGTCGCAGGGTGCCCGATGAAGGACACCCTGCGCAGCGACACAACAGCCGCGCTCATGAAGGTCCCGGGTGTCACCGGCGTGCTGGTGCGCCTGGACGTCATGAGCGACGAGCAACGCGCTGCCCTCAAGACCAAGCTGCGCGGTGGGGTCGCCGAACGTGAGATCCCCTTCGCGCGCAGCGGCTCACTGACCCGCGTGTATGCCGTGGCCTCCGGCAAGGGCGGTGTCGGCAAGTCCTCGGTCACCGTCAACCTGGCTGCCGCCATGGCCGCCGAGGGCCTGCGCGTGGGCGTCGTCGACGCCGATGTCCACGGCTTCTCGATCCCCCGCATGCTCGGGGTGGCCACAGCGCCCACCCAGGTCGACGACATGATCATGCCGCCCATCTCGCACGAGGTGAAGGTCATCTCGATCGGCATGTTCGTCCCGGGCAACCAGCCGGTCGTGTGGCGCGGGCCGATGCTGCACCGCGCGCTGCAGCAGTTCCTCTCCGACGTCTTCTGGGGCGATCTCGACGTGCTCCTACTGGATCTGCCCCCCGGCACCGGTGACATCGCGATCTCCATCGGCCAGCTCGTGCCGACGGCCGAGATCCTCGTCGTCACGACTCCGCAGCTGGCTGCCGCCGAGGTCGCCGAACGCGCTGGCGCCATCGCCCTGCAGACCCACCAGCGGGTCGTCGGCGTCGTCGAAAACATGTCCTGGCTCGAACTGCCCGACGGCTCCCGTCAGGAGATCTTCGGCAGCGGTGGCGGCAAGGCAGTCTCGGAGTCCCTCACCCGCTCGATCGGTGCTGAGGTGCCGCTGCTGGGCCAGATCCCGCTGGACACCCGCCTTCGCATCGGGGGAGACGAGGGTATGCCGGTCGTGCTCGGCGAGCCGGACTCCCCCGCCGCCGTGGCGCTGCGCGCGGTGGCCCGCGGCCTGGCCAGTCGCGCCCGCGGCTTGTCCGGACGTTCGCTCGGGGTCTCCCCGATCAAGCGCTGAACGCAACCTTGCGGCGTAGAACACCTAGTCCACCCGCGATCACGCCCAGGACGGTTTGGAACGCTCAGGTAGCGTCCGGGTCCCAGGGCGTGGGTTTGACCGGGTCGTGGACCGTGGGTGACGGGCCCGCCGCTGCGCCAAGGTCGGTGCCCACCGCCGCCGCGGCAGCAGCCGCGGCGGCCGCTGCCGCGGTCGGCACCGGGTCCATCAGGGCTTCACGGACGATCCGTCGAGGGTCGTACTGTCGAGGGTCGTACTGCCGCCAGTTGAGATCGTCGAACTCCGGCCCCAACTGGTCCTTGAGCTGAGCCTTGGCGCCTTCGGCCATGACGCGCAGCTGACGCACCGTGCGGCCGAGCTTGGCGGCATACTCCGGCAGTCGTTCCGGGCCCAGGACGACGACGGCCACCAAGAGCAGGACGATGAACTCGTACCCGTTGATATCGAACACCGTCTCCTCCTCCTGCCCGATCAGGCCCGTTGCCGGCAGCGAACGAGGCTAGCTACCGGACGACTGTAGCGTCAGTTGGAGGTCCACCCGCTGCCCGTCGCGCTCGATGGTCAACGTCACCGTCTCGCCCACCGTGCGAGCGCGAATCGCCACGACCAACTGGTTGCGATCGGTGACCCGCTTGCCGTCGAACGCGACGATGACATCGCCGTCCTGCAGACCCGCCTTGGCAGCCGCGCTCCCCTCGGTGACCCCGCCGGGGGTCAGCACCTTGGCACCGCTGCCCTCGAAGCGGCCGTCCAGGCGCACGCCGATGACCGGGTGCACGGCCTTGCCGGTCGTGATGAGTTGTTCAGCCGTGCGGGCGGCCTGATCGCTGGGGATCGCGAAGCCCACCCCGATGCTGCCGCTGACGCCGGTCGCCGACCCCGGGTCTCGGGCGATCGCCGAATTCACCCCGATGACGCGACCGTTCATGTCGAGCAACGGGCCACCGGAGTTGCCGGGGTTGATCGCTGCGTCGGTCTGAATCGCGTTGATGAAGCTGGACTCGTTGCCGTCACCGGCGACGACCGGTCGGTCGAGTGCCGAAATGATCCCGCTGGTGACCGTGGCCTCCAGCCCGAGCGGCGCGCCCACGGCGATGACCCCGTCACCGACGACCACCTCGGTCGACCGCCCCCAGGCCAACGGAGTCAATCCGGTGCGCGCGACCTTGAGCACGGCCAGGTCATAGGAGGCATCACGCCCGACGATCGTGGCATCGACGCTGCTGCCGTCGGACAGCTCGACCGCGATCGTTCCGCCGTCAGCGGCTGAGGACACGACATGGTTGTTGGTGAGGATGTGACCGGCCCCGTCGATGACGAACCCGGAACCCGTGCCGGCGCCCTGGGCCGTCGAGATCTTGATCGTCACGACACTCGGCAGTGCCGTCGCGGCGATCTTGGCAATGCTCCCGTCCGGCCGCAGGGTCGCACCCGGCTGCGGGGCCGGCAAGGGCGAGCTCACCGTCGGCGCCGTCGAGCGGTTCACGAGGAAGGCCCCGGCCCCTCCACCAACCAGCCCCGCCGCCAGACCGACCGCCGCGGCAAGCGCGAGCAGCCCGCGCGCGCCCGTTGTCGCCTTGGCGGCGCTGGTCTGGACCGATCCGGGCGCGGCATATGAGGGCATGGTCCCGAGGTAGGCCGGGCTGGTCGGTTGCCAGGACCCCGGGTGCGCGCCCGGCTCGTATGCCGTGTTGCCGGGTTGCCAGGTCGGCACCGGAAGGGTCGGGCTGGGTGCCTGACCGTATCCGGTCTGGGCGGCGACTCCATCGGGCTGGGCCGGTGCCACCGGAATCTGCGCGATCGGCTCGGTGAGACCGGCATGAGCCGCGGTGGCCGCGCCAGCCGGCTGCGCAGCCTCGGGCGAAGCGAGTGCAGGGGGCGCGGACGACTCGGTGACCTCAGGCTGGAACCAGGCAGACGGGTGCGGCAGCTCCCTGCCGTCCTCGGTCTCGTGGGGACGGTCGGGGGTCTGGCTCATCGGTCGGAACGCTCCGGGGTGTCGGGGATGGCGTTGGTCAGGCCGGCGGGGCTGGTGAGGGGCTCCCGGTGAGTGCCCGGTGTGAGGGGGGCGATGGCGGGGACAGCGAGCCTGGTGGTGTCTGCCCCGAAGGTCGGGTACGTCAGGCGTGCGCTCGGGTTCAACGTGGGCTGTTGAGCCGGCCCGGCTACCCCGACGGCCCACGCCGCCGCGACCGTCGCGGACGCCGCGAGTCCGGCCAGTGCGGCCGCCCTGCGCAGCGACCGGTGCAAGGCGGGGGCCGCGGGCGCCACGGTGGGCAGCCGGAAGGGGGTGACCGCAGCTAGCGCGGTCGGGATGGGGGACACCGGGCCACGGTCAGGCGCGGCATCGCCGGCGACCGCGCAGGCCCACGGGGCCCGATGACCCGGCGCGGGGCTGGGGCCTGCGACGGTTGGCGCGCTGTCCGCGAGCGAGAGCAACATCGACTGCAAGTGCGGCGACACCGACGGCGGTCCGCTGCGCAGCGAACTGAGCATGCGGCGCTCGGCGGCCACGGCATACCGGCAGTGTTCGCACACCGACACGTGACGATCCCACGCGAGCAACGCCGGCCCGCTCATGCGGCGGTCGGCGTAGTCGCTCAGCTCGTCGGTGAGGTGTCGTGTCACCGGGCCCCCGAAACCGCGGGCGTGGGGCGGATCGTGCCGACGGGACGCGGCGGGGCCTCGACCGGCGTCGCGGTGGGTGCCCGGTGGGCGAGAGACTCGCGCAATGCGGCGCGGCCCCGGTGGATGCGCGAGCGCACCGTGCCGAGCTTGATGCCGAGCGTTGCGGCGATCTCTTCGTAGGACAAGCCCTCGATGTCGCAGAGCACGACCGCGGCCCGAAACTCCGGGGAGAGCGAGTCGAGTGCTCGCTGGACGTCGTCGGTGAAGTGGGTCTGGTCGTAGACCTGCTCGGGGCCGGGCTCGCGGGTGGCCATTCGGGAGGCGGCGTCGTCGGGCAGGGCATCGAAGCGGATGCGCTGCTTGCGGCGCATCTTGTCGAGGAAGACATTCGTCGTGATGCGGTGCAGCCAGCCCTCGAAGGTGCCGGGCTGGTAGGAGTGCAGCGAACGGAAGACCCGGACGAACACGTCGTGGGTGAGGTCTTCGGCGTCGTGGGCATTACCGGTGAGGCGGTAGGCGAGGCGGTAGACGCGAGCAGAGTGTTCGGTGACGACCTGCTCCCAGGTCGGCGGGGTCCAGGCGTCGTGACTCGGGACCTGGCCAGCATGGGGCGCGGCAGCAGCCGCGGGGCTGTCGGTCGAGACGAGGATGTCGGTCACGAGGGTGTGGTCGCCTTTCGGAAGCGTCGTGCGGTTGACGATCGAGGTGAGCCCAGGGTTCCCGGGTATCCCACGATGCAACTGTGACGCGCCTGTGGGCGAGCCAACTATCCGGGCCACCCCTGGTATTCCCCTGACGATGCCGGGGTCGTCCGAGGGGCTGGACGGTCGGGGTTTGACGGCGAGTCCAAAGGTTTCCCGGCATACCCCAGCCGTGCCGCACGGGTTGACGGCGGGTCGGAAGGTTTCCGGGGTTCACGGGTGCCGACCGGCCTCCCGGCACCGAGCCAATTGCGCGGCTAAGGTGGGCGGCATGAGCACCAACCGAGCGGTGAGTTTGGCGTA
>Ga0208938_1001604_pt1 | contig 12943 bp, 10 predicted proteins | sample AD_UKC125_MetaG_FD_184434 | JGI IMG/M metagenome (GOLD analysis project Ga0208938, IMG submission 184434) | Active sludge microbial communities of municipal wastewater-treating anaerobic digesters from USA - AD_UKC125_MetaG (SPAdes) (version 2) | ecosystem: Engineered > Bioreactor > Anaerobic >... | reverse complement strand
ATTAAAATCTTATGACCATAGTTTAATAATAGAATAAACTATGGTCATATAGTCTAAATTACATATCGTTTGCCCTATGACATGCTACAAAATGATCTTTTTCTATTTCCTCTAATTCTGGAGCTATTTCCTTACAAATTTTTATAGCATAAGGACATCTATCAGCAAACCTACAATTATCTTCAGGATTTATAGGACTTGGTACATCTCCTTCCAATATTATCCTACGCCTGCTCCTTTGAATCTCTGGATCTGGAATAGGTATAGCTGAAAGCAAAGCTTTTGTATATGGATGAATTGGATTATCATAAAGTTCCTCTGAACTTGCAACTTCAGCTAGATGCCCTAAATACATAACCCCCACTCTATCCGAAATATATCTAACCATGGATAAATCATGGGCTATGAATAGATAAGTTAGTCCTAATTCATCCTGCAATCTTTTCAATAGATTTACTACCTGAGCTTGTATGGATACATCTAACGCGGATATAGGCTCATCACAAACTATGAATTTTGGATTTAATGCAAGAGCTCTTGCAATTCCAATTCTTTGACGTTGTCCTCCAGAAAACTCATGAGGAAATCGCAAAGAATGCTCTTCATTTAAACCTACAAGTTCTAATAATTGAATTACTCTATCACGACGTTCCTTAGAATTATCATATATATGATGAACTCTTAAAGGTTCAGATACAATTTCTTCAACTGTCATCCTAGGATTTAATGATGCATAAGGATCTTGAAATATCATTTGAAAATTTCTACGCATATCCTGCATTTCATGTCTAGATAATTCGTATATATTTACTCCCTCAAAAAACATCTGCCCACCTGTAGGTTCATAAAGTCTAATTATTGTTCTAGCAGCCGTAGATTTACCACATCCAGATTCTCCTACAAGCCCAAAAGTTTCCTTAGGATATATATCGAAACTCACATCATCCACGGCCTTTAATTCCCCTTCTCCAACATCAAAATATTTTTTTATATTCCTCACAGAAACTAAAGGTTCTACCATTATACTACACTCCCTTCCGCTACACTTTTGGCCATTGGATGATTTAACCAACAACAACTATAATGTGTATCCGTATGATATTCCCGTTCTGGCATGTATTCCTTACAAATAACCATCGCCTCATCACATCTATCAAAAAATGGACAACCTTTAGGAGGAGCATATAAATCAGGAGGCGTTCCCTCAATAGAGTGTAGGGATTCAGATCTATCCATATCTAGGCGAGGAACACTACCTAATAATTTTCTAGTATAAGGATGTTTTGGGTTTTTGAAAATTTCATATACTGTACCTTCTTCCATCAATTGCCCAGCATACATTACAATAACTCTATCACTCATATCAGCAACAACACCTAAATCGTGAGTAATCAAAATAATAGACGTATCAAATTGATTTTGAATCTCCTTCATAAGGTCTAATATCTGTGCTTGAACGGTAACATCTAGTGCAGTAGTAGGTTCATCAGCTATCAAAAGCTTAGGATTTGAAACCATAGCAATTGCTATCATAACCCTCTGACGCATACCCCCTGAAAATTCATGAGGATATTGCTTAATCCTTTTTTCTGGTTGAGGCACAGATACTAGATTTAACATATCTATAGCCTTCTTCTCAGCCTCACTAGGACTTAATTTCTTGTTTTTAACTAATCCCTCCACTATTTGTTTTCCAATCTTCATAGTTGGATTTAATGAAGTCATTGGATCTTGAAATATCATCGAAATTTGACTTCCACGAATTTGCTGCATTTCTTTTTCGCTTTTTTTAATTATATCTTCACCTTCAAATAAGATTTGTCCACTCTTATAAAATGCAGGTGGCATAGGAAGTAGTTGCATAATAGAACTTGCTGTTACGCTCTTACCACAACCTGACTCTCCCACTAAAGCCACAGTTTCTTTTTTGTTCACGTGAAAGCTAACGCCACGCACAGCTTCAACTTCTCCAAAAAAAGTTTGGAAAGATACTGCTAAATCCTTCACTTCTAACAACTTCTCCATTTTTCCACCTCTTTCTATTTACGTAATCTTGGATCAAGTGCATCCCTTAAACCATCACCTAATACATTAAATGAAAACATTAAAATAGATATTAATACTGCTGGTATCAATATTTGATAAAAAAGTCCTATTGGCATAACAGCTAAACCATCATTAGCTAAAGTTCCAAGACTTGGTTTAGGTGGCTGTAAACCCAATCCTAAAAAACCTAAAGTTGCTTCTGAAAATATTGCTACTGGTATAGTTAAAGTTAAATTAACTAAAATAGGTCCTAAGGTATTTGGCATAATATGCTTTCTAAGGATCCATCCCTTAGAAGCACCTATAGACTCTGAAGCTAATGAGTATTCTGACTCCTTAAGTTGAAGTACCTGGCCTCTAACTAGATTAGCCATAGGCACCCACCCTGTTATAGTCATAGCAAGAATTAAAACAAACATGGATGTCCCCGCTCCTGCCTCTGAAAATACTACAGATAGCAACACAACAACTAACATATAAGGAATACTATAAATAACCTCTGCTATTCTCATCATAATGGAATCTACCTTAGGAGATGCCATTCCAGCAATCCCTCCATATAAAACCCCTATACCAAAGTCAATAAGAGCTGCAAGTATTCCAATAATTAAAGAATATCTAGTACCTAACCAAGTTCGAGAGAATAAATCCCTGCCTAATTCATCGGTACCAAACCAATATTCTTTATTTGGTTTCATATTTATCTTCTTTAAATTTTGTTCATAATACTTATATCCACTTATTTGGGTTCCTATAATGGACATAATAGTTAAAATTATAAGAAGTACTAAGCCAGTCATGGCTAATTTGTTTTGTTTTAATCTACGCCATACATCAGCCCAATATTTTATACTAGGCCGCTTTATTTTTTCAGAATCTCTTAATTCTTGAGGGGCTTTTTCAAACATTTCTTTAGTGTATGCTATATCATTTCTCATAGTTAACGTCCCTCCTCAGTAAGTCTAATTCTAGGATCTATCAACGTATATGCAACATCAACAAATAACAACATAAGGATTAGTATAATTGCATAAAAAACTGTAATCCCCATTATTAAAGTATAATCCCTATTATATATTGAAGTGGTGAAAAACATTCCTAAACCAGGAATACCAAAAATCTTTTCAATAACAAAACTACCCACTAAAAGATTGGAAATTGTAGTCCCTAATATGGATACAATAGGTAATATTGCATTTCTAACAGCGTGTTTCAAAATAACTGCCGATTTAGAAATTCCTTTGGATTTTGCAGTTTTAATATAATCTTGTCCTATTACCTCTAACATACTAGAACGCATAAGCCTTGCCATTTGAGCCAATGGCATCATTGCTAAAGCAATAGATGGCAACAAAGTATGTCTCCATTCTCCCCAGCCTCCTATAGGAATCCAATTAACTTTTCTAGCAACAAATTGAATTAAGAAAGTTCCCATTACAAAGCTAGGTACAGAAACACCTACAATAGAAATAATCATAGAAATATAATCTGGAAATTTATTCTGATATAGTGCTGCTATTGCACCAAGAGCAGGCCCAAATATCAAAGCTATAAGAAGAGCCTGTAATCCCAATGAAGCAGAAACAGGAAATCCCCTTGCAATCATTTCATTTACAGTTTCAGTATTGGATTTCATGGATTCTCCAAAATCCCCTCTAGCAATATTCTTTAAGTACATTAAATACTGCTGACTATAAGGTTTGTCTAATCCATATTTTTTCAACAAATTTTGATAAACTGCCTCAGGTATTCTTTTGTTTTCATTAGCAAATGGGTCCCCAGGGACAGAGTGCATTAAAATAAAAGTAATAGTAATTATTACCCATAAAGTAACTATAGCCATTGCAAGTCTTTTTATAACGTATTTACTCATATTACCTCCCCTTTTCTATATATTAAATATAAAAACCAATGCTCATATGTGTATAAATTAGCTCTTTAAATTTATTAAATAAACATTAGATTAAATCATACATTATTATTTTATCTGGGACAGTACTAGTACTGTCCCAGATATTTTTAAACTATTTAGTTATATCAGCATAAGTTATTACTGGATATCTTATAGGAACCTTAACAACACCTTCTACTCCATCCCTTAAAACATATGGTTGAGTATAGAAGTATACTGGAATAACTGGCATATCTTCCATTACCATCTTCTCTGCTTTCCTCATAGCTTCCATACGAATATTTTGATCTATTGTTGATTTTGCCTCATCTAATAATGCATCATACTCTGGATTATTGTAATTTACATCATTAAAAGCACTCTTTGACCACCAAAGTTCTAAAATTGTCATAGGATCCATAAAGTCTCCTATCCATCCACCTCTAGATATGTCATAATCTCCTGCTTTTTCTCTATCAAGTTTTACTTGGAATTCAACATTTTCAAGACCTATCTCAATCCCTAAAGCAGTTCTCCACATTTCTTGAACAGCTTGTGCAATTTTCTTATGGGATTCTGAAGTATTATAAAGAAGAACAAAATTACTGTTATTAAAATCTTCAATGGTCATTCCTTCTTCAGCTAAACCTTCTTCTAATAATTCCTTTGCTTTTTCTGGATTATATTCGATTAAATTGCCAACACCATCTCTAAACTCCTTGCCATTTTCATCCTTTAATCCATAAGGAACCACACCTTCAGCTGCTATTTGACCACCTTGCGTAATGTCTTTTACTATAGTTTCCCTATCTAAGGCCATAGATAAAGCTTTTCTTACCTTTACATTATTAAATGGTTTAACATCTGGATTTACATTATAATAATAAGTGCCAACTTGAGGTCCTATGTGTAATTGAGGATCATTTTCTGCTTGAAGTTGTGCAACTACTGATGTTGGTATATCCACTAGAATATCATATTCTCCACCTTCATATTTTTGCCATGCAGTATTTTGATCTTCTATAATATCCAATTCAATACCATCTAACTTTATCTTATCTGCATTATAGTACAAATCATTCTTTTCCATGGCAATCTTAGCATTATGTTCCCATTTAACTAATTTAAATGGCCCATTAGAAACATGAGTTTCAGGTTTTTTTGCCCAATCTGGATTGGATTCTACTACTTTTTTATTTACTGGGAAATATGTGTAAAATGCAGTTAATTCTAGAAAATATGCTGTTGGAGATTCTAAAGTTACTTCCAAAGTTTTTTCATCTAAAGCCTTAACAGCTACATCATCCCTTGAACCTTCACCTGTATTATAGGCTTCTGCACCTTCAATATAATAAAGTATATGTGCATAATCTGCAGCTAATTCTGGATCTAAAGCCCTCTTCCAGCTAAATTCAAAGTCTTCAGCTGTTACTGGATCACCATTTGACCATTTGATACCATCACGAAGAGTGAAGGTATAAGTTAGCCCGTCCTCTGAGATTTCATAATCTTCAGCCATTCCTGGTACTAACTCTCCTTTTTCATCAAAAGTCATAAGTCCTTCAAATACATTTTCTAATATCCAAGACTCATGAGTTCCTTGAGCCAATGGAGGATCTAAGGAGCCTGGTTCACTACTATTATTAGATCTTAAAATCTTTTTACCTCCTGTACCTCCATCTGAGTTAGAACATCCTGTAAAGAGCATTGATACTAAAAGGATAATGCTCAAAAGGACTGAAAGTTTCTTCTTCATTAAATTTAACCCCCTTTTATTTTAATTATTCCGTCAAAAATATGACAGAAAAATTTTATACATATTTTATCAAAATAAAATCGGCTCTGTAAAAATATAAAGCTCCCCTATACACTATATGAAGTCATATCTTCAGTTAGTATGGGAGTTTTGTCCAGAATATTGCAATATAAAATTTATTCACTCTATTCATTCTATTCACACATTATTTCCAAAAACTCTCTTACATATTTATTTATATGAGACTATCGACATAATATATTCTATACCTATTTAATTAATCGATAATTAATAAATAAAAAGAATTTATTTTTACAAGTATACCACAATTATGATTCTTTTTCAAGAATATTTTTTTTTCTGTTTTTTGGATTAAAAAAACTTAATTGCAAAAATAAAAGCCTATTCTACATTTATAACTAGAATAGGCTTTCCTATCTTTATTTTAATTCTATTTTTGTTACTTGGTTTAAATTGTTTTTTTCATAGTATTCAATACTAACTTCATCATCAATCTTTATAAAGGGCAGATTTTCTGATACTTCAATATTAGCTATAAATATTTTATCACTATTATCCAATAAGAAATAATAATGAGTATTCCCATCTATGACCACAGATTCAATACCCATGATTTTACCCGTTATATTTAAAAACTCCGTAGGTTCTTCATCTGCTTCAGGTTGAAGATTGGTTATATCCTTGCCTAAATGAGTACTAACCACATTATCTACTGTTGTACCAATAGATACCTGCTGATAATTGCCAGCATCAACTAATGCATACATTTTAACAAGCCCCGCTTCATCTTTTAATGACATAAAATAAGTCGGTTTATTACCTATATTTAATAGTATTGGAAAAGTTGATATATATCCTTTCTCCTGCACCGCTCCCTCGGCACTTTCCATAGCTGAAAATTCTTCCGCCGACGACATCTTATAAAATTTAGTATCCTTTGTTCTCATGTTTACAAGTACAAAGCCAACATTAGATTCATCAGCTCCTACCGAGGTCATACCTGTATACAGATAAACATCATCATCTATAGCTAAATAATTGTAACCTTCTGTTGTTTGCAACACACCTTTTTGAGCAAATATGGAATTAAAAAATCCGGATTGAAGTCCACCATTCCAATTAAGCTGCCTGATTATTTCCTCTGCATCATAGATCCTATCAACCCATTTTGGTACATCTTCTATATTGTATTTTTTCGTTTCACCATTTGTTGCATTGGTTAGTATTACTTCCTTTACATCAAACCCACCAAACCAGCCAATGGTATTGTGATATACAGGTGCTACCCAATAAGGAACTCCCTCCTCATCAATTTCAAAATTAATTTCAAAGAACATATCTGTAGGGTATTTTAGCCTTAAATGTCTATAGATATCCCTTGAAAATTTATCTGACTTAGAATACTTTATATTGTTTTCAAGTTTCTTTAGCTCTACTTTTCCATCTATCATATCCACTATAATATAATTAGGGATACCTTCATTCTTGTTACCTATCCACTTTAAAAATCCATTGTATTCAAGAGGTGTAACCCTTACCGGCTTATCATCGTAGTTAATTTGAGTATAAGCATCAGATACATTGTATTGAGAGACTAAATCCAACATTTCTCCCATCTTCCTACTACCTAATCTTTGGGCTGTATCCCTATCAACTGTAGGAACTTGCTCAAAGGAAGCTTCCTTTATATCTTCTTCAAAAGAACTATTTTCCTTATTAATTAAATTAGCGTATCTAGTTGAATGAAATATCACCGTTGAAGATAACTTTAACACAATTAATAATATAAATAAAATTCCCGGTACTACAAATAATTTATAGTATTTTTTATCAAATGTAAGCAAGATAACTACTGCAAATAATAAATTAATTATCAAATAAATCCAAAATTCAAAAGAATGTAAATTAATTGCTGGTAAAAATACATACCATAACATAAATGCTAATAATGGTATTAATAGGACTCTTACAATTCTAGAAAATTTTACTTTCTTTTCTTTTTGTTCCATACAAACTTCGCCTCCTAATATTTATTAATTAATTTCTTGCTAAATCATCAATTTATAATAGCAAAATGATAAAACTATATCAATGTCATTTATCTTTCTCTCTAATTATTATTGCCTGAACTACTTCCTATGGATAAACTGTCATCTTTTTCATAATTTACCTATTCGCTTTTTATAATTTTTCTTAAAAATATACATTCTTTCATCTGCAACTCTGATCAAATCTTTAAGGTGAATCCCCTCTTTAGGAAAACTTGCTATACCATAGCTAAACCCACATATTATTTCTTTCCCATTAATACATAGTGGATTGTTTTCCATATATGTAAGAAGATTTTGAAATTTTTTATCAAGGCTTTCTATATGACTGTTAAGAAAAACACCTACAAATTCATCCCCACCGTATCTTCCAATAATATCTGTCTTTCTAATATTGTTTTTAAGTTCATAAATAAATTTTTTAATAACCTCATCTCCTGTTAAATGTCCAAAAGAGTCGTTAATAGCCTTTAAATTATTTATATCCCAAATAACTAAATTAAAGGTTTCTTTATAGCATAAAGCTTTATCTATTATGCTTTTGACTTGTTCTTCAAAATAAGATCGATTGCAAACATTAGTTAGTTGATCATACCTTGCTAGGTGAGATTTCTCTTCATATAGTAGATAATTAGTTATTATTATTTCAATATAATTTCGTATAAATTCCATAGATTTAACATCTTCTCCATCAAAAGCGTTAGTTTCAATGGAATCTATATTAATCATGCCAAACAAACTGCCATTTATGTAGATTGGAGCTGTAAGGGTTGATTTAATATACTTTTTTTCTCCATGCTTTGTTTCAATGGGATAATATTTTCTATAATGCACCAGATCTGGAATATTTACAATTTCATCCATTCTACCATTAGTTGCTCTATATAGAAATGCATCTTCAATTGGCAATTTAAAATCTTTAATATCCCCAGAAAATCCCATTTGAGAAGCCACAGTAAAATAGTCGTCTTTTTTTATTAATATTGTTCCTATTGTCCCATTCTCAATGGAATATAATGCATTTCTTAAAATAAGTTGAAATAATTCACTTATATCCTCTATCTTCAATGCAAATCTAGTGGTTTCTAACATCAAAGCCCTAACTTTAGAAATTCTGGATAGATTTGATTTAAGTTGTTTTACATCAGAAATATCCTTTAGACTTGCAAAAATACATTTTTGGCTATTATATATAACAGTCCTTCCTATAAGTTCAACCCACAACTTTTCCTTATCTTTATTAAGTATAGAAGTTTCATACCTTATATGATACGTACCATCCTCTAAAATATGATGTGTATTCTCAATAAATTCTTTTTCAAAGCTGTCGAATATATCTAAGGTTTTGCCTTTTAATAGTTCTTCATAACCCAACATCTTCTTGCAAAAATCATTCAAATATAGTACCTCTTTTTCATTGAAAAGAATCATTGGGATGTCAATAAATTTTTCAAAGGAATTCAATTCATCATCCGTTAATATTTCTACGGAATGACCATTAGCATTAGACAACTTACCTGTTTTGTTATTTTCATAATAACCTAATTTTGATATAGGCATATCGACACCTTCCTTATAGTATCTATATGTCTATATTATATCACACATAGGTCTTTTGTCTCATATATAAACCACTATCTATTCCTCCCAGGTATCTTTTAATCTTGATTAGTTTCTTCTTAAAGAGTACAATATATAGGTGTGACTTTGCTTAAATTTTATAAATTATCAAATTAACTTAGGAGGAATGTATATGGTAAAATTCAAAGAACTATTTGCTCCCAAAGATTTAACAGAGGGACCACCTTGGAAACGTATTGTTGAATTTGCAATACCTATGTTGATTGGTAACATTGCCCAACAATTTTATAATACTGCAGATTCAATTATCGTTGGCAAGTATATAGGAGATAATGCACTTGCTGCAGTTGGCAGTGCAGGCCCCATATTAAATCTATTATTGGTATTATTTGTGGGAATATCTGTAGGTGCTGGAATAATGGTATCCCAGTACTTTGGAGCTAAAGATAAAGAAAAACTTTCACGTACCATAGGTACTTGTATAACACTTACTGCTATTTCATCAGTAATTATAATGATTATCGGGCCTATTGTTACTCGACCACTACTCTCTTTTCTAAATACTCCAAGCTCTATTATAGACTGGTGTACAGATTACCTTGTTATATATTTTATTGGAATTGCAGGTCTTGCTTATTATAATATTTTAGCTGGTGTTTTAAGGGGACTTGGAGATTCTTTATCAGCACTTATTTTTCTACTTATCTCTACAGCTTTAAATGTAGGACTTGATATTTTATTTGTTGCAAAATTTAATATGGGGGTTCCAGGCGTTGCCTTAGCAACTGTTATAGCACAATCAATATCAGCAATACTTTGTATTATCAAATTAATTAATATGAAAAGTAGTTTTACTCTAAATTGGAAAATGCTAAAATTAAAAAAAGAATATTCTTATAAACTTATAAAACTAGGATTGCCCTCAGGCTTAACCCAGGCAATATTTTCTCTTGCAATGATTGTTGTACAATCCCTAACTAATAGTTTTGGAGAAATGGTTATAGCTGCTAATGTAATTATCATGCGGGTAGACGGGTTTGCCATGATGCCAAACTTTTCTTTTGGAAGTGCAATGACCACCTATACTGGACAGAATGTAGGAGCAAAAAAGTTTGATAGAGTAGAAAAAGGGGCTAAAGATGGCCTTAAAATTGCTGTTGGAGTTTCTACTACTATAACAATTTTAATTTTAATTTTTGGCAAATATCTTATGGGTATTTTCACCAATACAAAGGAATTGGTAGATTTAAGTATGCACATGATGAGAATTCTTGCTGTAGGCTATATTGCAATGGCTGTAACCCAATGTTTATCTGGAGTTATGCGGGGTGCAGGTGATACTATTACACCTATGTGGATTTCACTTATTACTACAGTTGTCATCCGTGTACCTGTTGCCTATGGTCTTGCTTATTTAACCCGTAGTGCAAAGTATCCTACAGGAAGGCCAGAATCAATATTTATTTCTTTATTAGCTTCTTGGGTAATGGGTGCAATTATAAATACTATTTTTTATAAAAAAGGTAATTGGCGTGAAAAGGCTATTATTGATTAAGGCCTTTTTACACTAGCTTGTTCGACAAAATTCGGGTTGTACCAGGTAACTTAAAAAAAAGAGAAGCTATTGCTCCTTATCTATATTAATCTTTCAAATATATACTAATATCTATTTTCAGCCAATTATCTATATATTCTTTATCCTCTACTATACCATATATTAATTTCCCTGCATCCATAAGCCTTGCCAATACTTCATTTTTATCTTTGGGTACATAGCCAATTTTATTTCCCTTTTCATCCTTGATTATTATAGCTAATTCATCATATTTATTGTCCTTTTCCCTAAAAAAATTTAATTTAGTCCCTTTTACTATATTTTCCCCTATAACATCTATATCTTCCACATAAGTAGTGCCTGCCACATGGGTATCTATAAGAAATATTTCCCTTTGGAAAGGTTTGCCTAATTCTATATTACCCACTTTATTTATTATTTCTATTATGGCATTTTTTGTAGGTTTCTCTATATTACTCATATTGCACCTCAATTCAAATAACTATTTTTACTTGGCAATAATTCTAATAATTCTTTTTCAGTCATTTCTAATATTAATTTTGCTATTTCAATTTTTGCCTTCAATTCCTCTTGCTTTTCCGTAACTTTTTCCTCATTCATTAAAAATGTTTCCTGATTAAAGGGAAAATCATTTTGAATGGTTTCTATTTCCATAGAAATAGTATATATTTTATTTTTAAAAAAATTAATTTTCCCTCTTAATTCTTCCATAGAATTTATTTCTTCTATGTTCTCATTTTCCATAGCCATTCCATAAAAAATTTTAAGTAAATCCAAATCTCCCATTTCATAAGCATCCTTAGCTCTTTGCCACAGAACTTTTTCTTTTTCTGTAATATTAGAATTTAAATCAGGATGTAGTTCTTTTGCAATTTCTATGTAAAGCCTTTTTAATTCTTTGGATTCTTCAATACTTAAATCCCTTAAATTACTTATTTCCTTAGCAGTCCTAATATTTTCTGCCATTATTTTCAATTTGTCCATATATTCTTTATATTCTTTGTCCAATTGTTTTTCTATTTCTTCTTCATCTATTTTCTCCTGATGGTTGATTTTAGCCTGTATCATTTGAATTTTTCTATGGGTTCGCAAAATTTGGGTTTCAATTTCAAAAATTTTATATTCATATTTTCCAATTTTATTTATGTAGTGTGTTTCAAGTTTAATTCCCTTGTGCTCTATTAGATAATCTTTTGTTTCAATTAAACGAGCTAATTCTCCTTTTAAAATATTGTATTTATCTATTAAAGATTGATACTTTAAATGAATTTTTAAATTTGACATGGTATCCCCTTCTTTTCTCTGATTATATATATTATATCTTATAATTGAAAATCTCATATTGGTATTGTAGATTCTACCTCCTATTTTATTATTAGCACATTCGATAAAATCAGAACCTTAGCGACTATCTAGCATATTCTATGCCTATTAATTCTCCAAATTCAATTGCATTTTTGGGATTTGAGCAATATAGGATTATGTTTAACCCAGAATTAGAATAGAGATTAATAACTCCATATTTACAAATAGGTAATTGTCTATTATCTTTATATCTTTTATCTGGTGTTCCATTTTTATTAACCTTTTCCCATGTATAATCTATTATCTCCGTATCTTTGGGAACTGTTGAGGTTTCAATAAAATTAGTATAGCTTATATCGATATGAATATCATCATAGGAAATTGCCCCTATTTTTGAACCCTTGATTACAATGACCTTATCAGGTAAAAAAACAAGAGTTTCTTTATGAAGCTTAACTTGAATTATTCTTATATCAGTTTTCAGATAAAAAGGTGCTTTTTCTATTATTTTAAAATTTTTTCTATTAACTAAACTTGATGCTCCAGCATAAATTTTTTGATTTGAAACATCACCTGATTGTAATATTTGCCATAATGACGAAGACTTATTTAAAATCTCCCAAGCAGCTATTGTTTTATTATGATGTTCTAGGTAGAATTCATCTAGTTCATAGTCTATGCTTATTTTACCTTTAGTTTTAACATAAATTTTTAAAAAT
>Ga0208938_1001603_pt1 | contig 12945 bp, 8 predicted proteins | sample AD_UKC125_MetaG_FD_184434 | JGI IMG/M metagenome (GOLD analysis project Ga0208938, IMG submission 184434) | Active sludge microbial communities of municipal wastewater-treating anaerobic digesters from USA - AD_UKC125_MetaG (SPAdes) (version 2) | ecosystem: Engineered > Bioreactor > Anaerobic >... | reverse complement strand
ACAAAAACTTTTCTCATTGCTATCCTTTATGAGTCGACGCTGACGGGAGAAAGGACGATAAAGGTACGAAGCAACGACGTTTTGAAGGTCTTGGGCATACATAAGAGAATCCAGAAAAAGATACCTGAAGAAGCCGAAAAAGCGGGCCTTGCCGTCTTTAACGTCAGAAAAAAGGGCGGGACGGAAGTAACCTTTAACGAAAATATATTTAACCCAAGTGACAAAAATGGTTCAATCGAGATAGATAGATTGATAAATATATATAATCTATCTATCTATCAAAAAAATAATAATGAAGAAAAAATCGAAGAAAGAAGACGCATCCCATTACTGGAAACAGGCAAGTATGTGATGCTTTTAAGCCTTCATCTGGCGGACTTTCCCTTAAACGCGGTCACGGGAAGCCTAATGGAAGCAATAAAGGGAAAAGACCCCGAGCTGGTTACGGCCTTTTGGATTTACGCCAAGACGATCACAGGCAAGATTAAGTCTCCGGGTGCATATTTAATAAAGGTTCTTAAAAACAACGACACGGGAAGCCTGTCAGGCGAGATCATGGAAAAGGCGAAGGTATGCATAAAATCGGCACAGACGATCGTTCATGAGACATATGACGAGCCGGAACTGGCCTTTTTGAAAAACCTTGCGCAGAAGCTGTCGCTAACCGATGCATACTACAAAGACAGAATGTCGCTTACAGTAGAACTTAAAAGCGCGGGGAGAAAATTGATCGACGAGTGCGAAAAAATATTAAGGAAACTGCCAAATGTCGACAACAAAAACTAAATGGGCTAAATTGGTATTATGCCTAAAAGGACGATAATCAAGACCTTTAAATACCGAATATATCCCAAAAGAGCCCGGCAAGAAAAAAATAAAGAAAGACGACAAGGAAGGCAAGAAAAATGAACAGTAAAAAATCTCCCGACAAAAGAATAGACAGAGAAATCACCGAGCAGCTGATAATTTATGTCCTTGCTAATTATGAAGAAAAGCCGCAGCTGACGGAAAGGGTTCTACGCAACCTTATCTACTGCTGCGATCTCAACTACCATCGACTGTACGGTGAGACGATCACAAAATCAAAGTATACAAAAACGGAACGACGAGTTTTAAACCCAGAATTAAGTTCCGTGATAACCGATCTTCAAAAAAACAAAATCATCAAAAGAAATTTTAATACATCATCCAACGGTAAATTGATAAATGTTTACTATACATCGGCCTTTCCCTTCTGCCCTTCAGCCTTCACCGACGAACAAAGACGGATCATCGACGAGACGATAAAACAATACGTACCGTCAAGGCAATAAAAACTTGGAAGACGGATTATTTATTCCGATTGTCTTTTTGTATTGCCCGCAGCCCATCTAAGACGGCGTAGAAGGCATCAAACTTATTTAAGGCATAGTTTTATACCCTTTTAAGAAAGAAAATGCAAAATAGGGCATCCTAGAAGCGGGTTTTAAGATTCTCACGTTTTCTTGTTATCATCCGACGGTTTGAATATGTTTTAATTTGGGTGAGATCATGGAAAAATCAGAAAAATCATTTGAAAAGATATTGGAAGCACAACAAAAAATTCAAAAGTTGTTTCCCGAAAACGCTGTAGCTATGAAGCGCAAACATCGCGTCTCTTTCGATGCGGATAACGTCATGGAAGAATTAAAACAGAATTTCGAAAAAATACTTAAAAAACTCGAGTCTTTATCGGGATGGAAGACAAAGCGTTTGCGCCCGCCGGTGTTGATATTGGGACGATTTGAAGATATAGACGTGGGCATCAGGCAGTTGATAAGAAAAAAACCACTGGAAATTGAGATCATAAATGGCATCAAGATACCGACCGACAAGGAGCTTCTTCGCATAAAAGCCTGGCTTATCGTGACAAGGAATGCCGTCCGTGATTACGTCGACTTTATTGCCCTTTGCGATGGAATGTCAAAAGAAGACGTGCTCGATGCAATGGATAGCTTTGATGAATGCTATCCACAGCCTGAAAATTGCGAAAAAACGTCTTTTCAGTTGATAAGAATGCTTGCTTTAGCTAAGCCCTACGACCTAACCGATGTAAATCTCGATATATATAAAGGCATTGTTAGTCCCTACAATTCATGGCAATATATTAAAGAAAGATGCAAGCAAATTTCTGATCTTCTTTTCGACAGATTGTTTCTTGAAAAGGGTGATGCAGATGATCCATCGCCACATAGATGACGAACTTGATTTATCTATCCCTGCGATAGAAGACGTTATTCTGCGGGGAAATTTTGAAGATCAGCGCAGGCTTGCCCGTCGTATTGCACGTGATCCCTTTGGCGAAACGGCACAGGCTTTAGAACGCATCCTGAATGCCATTCCGGAAGAGCTCGGAAGCTATGGCATTGTCTGGGCAAGATTTCTTGAGAGAGCAAGAGATAGAAACAAGAAGTGTGAAGAAACGTCGAAGATATCTTAAACGGACCACCTTCCTGCAAAAGCCTGTGATGCAGGAATTTATGAATGTATACAATAAATCTATCTCTTTGTTGAGTGTGGAGTTTGGGCGGCCACCCTTGCTCTGCACTTTAAGTTATTTTGCAGGCATCATCGGTCTATCATCATCCATTCTCCTTCGTCGAGATATTCTTCTCTATCCCTTTGTGCCTTATAAGCTATCTCAACACCCTTTATTACATGTTCCAAAGGAATTCCACTTTCTCTTTTTAGTATGCTTTCCCTGCGTTCTAAAGCGTCCAGCTTCTCAGAATTTTCGGACGTCTTAGCCAACTTTCCCCTTTCAGTCTGAATTTCTTCTAGTTCCTTTTGCACCAGAAGTTCAGCGATTTCCATGATCTTACTATCAGAAAGCTTTAAAACTTCAAGCATCTTTTGATAATCTTCTTCCTTCACAGCAACTGCGTCTCCCATAACGATTTGTTTTATCCCCAAAGAAAATTCCGCAAAGCGCAGCTTCCCCAGTATTGGGATTCCAAATGAGCGGTCAAGGATATCTTCACTTTTTTCGCATCGCATGACGGGTTTCCATTTGCTTAAATCAATGCCATTTCGCCTGAAAAAACCGTACCTGCTGGAGTGATACCGAACATATTCGTCCGATACGCCTGTCTCTTTAGCGAATTTCGTGTCAAGAAGAACGTCTTTGACAAGGAATTCATCTTTGAAACGAGCTACAATTTCTGACGGTTCTTCAGGAAGCATTTTTAAGGATCTTTCTATGGGTTTTCTAAGCTGGTATAAGTTCATGCTCAGGTCACTTGGTAATGTGTAAACGAAATTTCCCCGCTTGCCTTGCTTTAGCATTTTTTCTACAGCTTCATACCACAAACAAAGTGCGTTTAAGCCAGGTTCGGCCATAGATCTAATTTTTTGCCGAAAAGGTGCTGCTTCAGGTCCCTTTGCTTGGCGGGCACGTGCTCGTAGTATTTGATACATCTTAAGCAATAAATACAAGTTGTCCGCTTCTTCTAATGAAATATCCCCATGACTATATAAGCGGGAAGTAAGAGAGTTTATGTACGATATGTCTTTTGGGGCACGTGTTTTTGTTTCTGTTAGTTTATGCAGTTTTTCTTGTTCTATTTCACTTTCGTATACCGGAAGAAGCCCCAATACACCATAACGCACAAAGTGTATTTTGCCACGACTACCTGGCATTATGTCAAAAGACAGCGGAGCATTTTCTTTAAGCCATTGAAACATCCTTTCGTCGACGTTATGAAGGCTATTTGACGTTGTCCAATTGCGTTCAAGGATATGTCCCTTTTTATACCAAACTTTGTATATTGCATGTAATGTGCGCGCATACGATCTTTCAACACCTATGAGCACTGGACATAAAGGTATTGAAGGGATCGTCGTTATAAAATTGTGAAATTCAAATTCGTCAGATATTTGTGAACGGACTTCGTCATACCATTCCCCAAGTGCTTCTGATACATCCGGATAATTGAATTTAAAATTAAAGTCGTTTAAGTGCTGTTTTCCAAAATGTTGTCCCAACTCATAAGTATATACCACCGTTGCTAAGATAAAGATATAAGTCGCTTCATCTTCAGTAACATCACCTTGAGTCTTTAGTTTTTCCGTCATCGACTTTATAAATTCAATTTCCCTTTTCATCGCGTCATTTCCATCCAGTTTCCATCATCGATATATTCTTTTCTATCCTTTTGTGCTTTATAAACCAATTCGACGCCTTGAATTACATGTTCTAAGCTTGGGTTTTTTGTCCCCATCAATTCTTCCCAGGTATTTTTATTATCCTGTGCTGTTTTAGGATCTTTTTGTGCCACAATTTCAGCAGCCAGCATTATCTTTTCGTTTGGTAGGTTTAAAATTTCAAGCATCCTTTCGCGGTCTTTTTCTTTTACGGCAATTACGTTTTCTACAACGATATATTTAATTCCCAAATATTCCGCAAAACGTAATTTGCCCAATACTGGATCGCCATAAAAAAGGTTCAGCACGGTATTTCCCATATAGCCATGACATCGTAGGACTGGCTTCCATTCTTTCAGGTTTATGCCATTTCTTTCAAAGAAGCCATACCGGCCGGACTGGTAGCGAAAGCTTTTCACGTCGAACCTGTTTGTCCCAATAATGTGTTCTGTACTGACGGACGTGCAGCTTGTATCAAGGAAGACGTCTTTAATTGGAAGGTCTTCTTTATCACGGACTGCTATTTCCGGCGGTTCCTTGGGAAGCATTTTCAAGCAATTTTCTACGGGCTTCCTGAGTTGATATAGGTTCATGCCCAGGTCGCTTGGTAATGTATAAACAAAATTGCCGTATCTGCCTTTTTTCAGTTCTTTTTCTACGGTTTCATACCATGAACGAAGCGCGTTTAAACCAGGTTCTACGGCTTCTTGTATACTATCCCTAAGGTAGCCATTCCCATCTAAAGCAGCGACCATCAATGCCTGATATGTCTTAAACAGCAGGTATAAATTATCAGCTTCTTCTAAAGTAATGTCTTGGTATGGAAGACGCTCAGTAAGGGAATTTATATATTCTATATCCCTTGGCGCGCGTGAACTTTCCTGTGGTATCGGCGGAAGGGGAAGGTCGTTAGCTACGGCGTCCACAACGTCTTTATATTCGGGGGGATACGTAATTAAACAGAGCCCGTGATCACCTTTTGTTTTTTGGGAAGCACTTCGTAAAAAGGGCACATGAAGTTTCCACAACGTTTCGATCTTTTCTTTTTTAATTATTTTCTTACAAGTCGGAAGAAGCCCTAAAACCCCGAACCTTGCAAGTACTGTGTGTACATTATAACGTATTGCGTCAAAAGACAGCGGAACGTTGTTTTTAAGCCATTTCTGCATTTCCTTGTTGGCGTTAACTTCATCAAAGTAGAAATAGTCCGTTGTGCTAAAAAGGCTTTTAAGTGAACGTTCTTTTTTGTTGGGCTTTTGGTTTCTTGTTTTTGTCATTTTCGTATAAAGCTTATTATCTACTTTCATCTTTATCAGCGGGCATAAAAAGCGGGAAGGAATAGATGTAACAAAATTGCGATATTTATTCATTGGCTTATAGTCCGGTATCCGCGAAAACACTTCCTTATACCATTCGTCAAGCGCTGCAGACATTTCCGTGTAGTCAAATTTATCCCCAAAGGTTTTACGATATCGATGTTCAAAAACGTGCCCTGCTTCATAGGTATATGTCACTGTTGCTAAGATAAAAATACGGGTTGCTTCATCTACGGTAACATCGCCTTCCGTTTGTAGCTTTTTCGTCATTGACTTGACAAATTCTATTTCTTTTTTCATTTTATTTTTCCCTTCTCAGCTATAACGGGAATTTCTCTGAATACTTCCCACTCACCCTTTAACGGACATTTAACGGACATTTAACGGACTTTTCGGACAAACCGACAATTCCAGTAACCATGCAGGTTTTCACGTTTTCTTGTAAAATAGCTATAAAGTCGATAGTTGTCATGTTTTTAGACGTTCCTAAAGTATGAAGGTGCACCAAAACGACCCAGGATAAAATTTGAAACGGCCGTTGGTTGATTGTCGTCTTCGGAAAAGCAGGGACTTTACAGGCTATCTTGCGTCGAGTTTTTAAATACACTATCGATCCACGTCCATCCAGCTACCGTCTTCAATATATTCTTCCCTGTCTTTTTGCGCTTTACGGATCATTTCGATGCCCCGTATTATGTATTCTAACGGTGTATAATTAGTTGCTCTCAACCATTTTTCTTTACTGACCAACTGTTCATCGTGGGGGTTTTTAGATAGTTTGTCCCTTATTTTATTAAGGTCTATTTGTATTGCAAATTTAGCCGCATGCATAATCTTTTCATTTGAAAGACTTAAAACTTCAAGCATCTTTTGACGATCTTTTTCCCTTACAGCAACTACATCTCCTATGACGATATATTTAATTCCTAAGGAAAGCTCCGCAAAGCGCAACTTGCCCAAAAATGGATCACTATAAGAACTGTTTAGTATAGAATGTCCCGCGTCCCCTTCAAACTGTAAAACCGGCTTCCACTCTTTTAAATTTATGCCATTCCGTTTAAAAAAACCGTATCGACTGGTTCGATAACAGAAACATATGCCAGGTTCTTCTGTCACGTTCACACCTATCACACTCTCCCTGGCGCATCTTGTGTCAAGGAAGACGTCTTTTATGGGAAGATCTTCTTTATTGCGAACTGCAACTTCCGGTGGCTCTTTCGGAAGTTTTTCTAAACACTTTGCTATGGGTTTTCTAAGCTGGTACAGGTTCATATTTAAGTCGCTTGGTAATGTATAAACAAAATTGCCACTCCTGCTCTTTTTCAATTCCTTTTCTACAGCTTTATACCATGAAAGAAGTACGTTTAAGCCAGGTTCAACTGCATTTTGGGTCTGCCGTCTGAAGTGCGAATCTTCCCTTAAAGCGGCTACCCTTAATGCTTGATACGTCTTGAGCAACAAATATATGTTATCCGCTTCTTCTTCCGTTATATCTTGAAACGGCAAGCGAGCGGTAAGCGAATTTATGTATTCTATATCTTTTGGTGTGTGTATGTCTGTCCTTTCCGGCGGGACTTCGGGAATAGGCAGGTCGTTGGCAACAGCATCCAATATGTCTTTATATTCGGACGGACATGCAACCCAATAAAAATCTGTTCCCATTTCTTCTTTTGCGCTTTGACTTCGCAAGAACGGAATGTCAATTTTCGATAACGCTTGAATCTTTTCTGCTTCGACTTCTTTTTCGTAAATGGGTAAAAGCCCTAAAACCCCAAACCTTGCAAGATCTACGACAGTGTGTTTGTTGTTGTTTTCAAGTTCATAGATTTCATAATGACGTATTATATCAAAAGACAGTGGAAGATTGTCCTTAAGCCATTCGAACATTTTGTCGTTGACACAAAAAGAATCCGATATCTTTATGTTTTTTTCGAGAACGGGTTTTATGTTACGCCATGTTTCTTCTACTATTCGCATCATATAAAGTGTATTTTTGCTTGCGTACGTAGCCGAATATATTCTTGGGGAAAGAATTGAAGTAATAAAATTATAACGCTTATTAAACGTAACATCATTGGAAGCTTGGGAAGAAAATTTATCAGATACTTGTGAAAAAACTTCTTCATACCATTCGTTAAGCGCTTTCGACATTTCAGAAAAATCAAATTTATGATCGAAACTATTTAGGTACTGACCTTCAACCCAGGAGCCCATTTCGTAGGCATATGTTACAGTAGCCAGTAAAAAAATATAGGCTGCTTCCTTTGCAGATATATCGCCTTGTGTTTTTAGTTTTTCCGTCATCGACTTTATAAATTCAATTTCCCTTTTCATCCGCAAAGCTCCCTTTCAAAGACTTCTACAAACTCTTTCTTCCGCTCTTCGTTAAAAAAAGGCATTCCTTTTAATCTGTAACGATCATCTTCTGCAAGCGTTATATACTCTTTTTCTATGCTCTTCAAAAAATCTTCCTTCCATCGGTCTGTCTCAAGCAAATGCTCGCCCTTGGCTTCCACAAAAACTTGATATTGAACCCAGTCTTTCTCGTCTTCTTTTCTCAAGAACAACACGAAGTCCGGTTCCATAGCGCGACCATCAGAGAAATTGTATATCTTAAACAAATTTGCGTTCCTTACCAAGTAGACGTCTTTATATTGTTTTTTCAAATCATCCATGACCCCGTGAAGAAATCGGATAAAGTACTTTTCTTCGGAAGTCCCGTAGTTTTCATCGTATACATACCATTCTTCCTTAGACAGATCCAGTTGTAGTTCAGCAATTGCCGGATCTTTCATCGGGCGACCAGCTTCCCGGTCCGAATCTATATTTATGTTCAGCGTCTTATCCTTGACGACTTCACTGACTTTACTGCTCATAAACAATCTTGTCCCTTCATATTCAGTATATCGCGATTCGATTTGTATCTTCAGTTGGTCTAAAAGGACAAGGATAATTTTTAGCTTATCGTCGGGCATTAGCTGTCCATTGGTCGTCACGTTAATCCTTGCGTCTTTTATGCATTCGATAAGTAAGCTTATGGAATCTAACTTTGAAAAGTACTGTTTTAAATTATCGAACCTGTAAAAGTCGTTTTTAGCGATGGCTTTTCTTATCACGGCATCACTAAAATCTTTCAATTCAATATTTTTCGTCTTTTGCTGGTTTTCCGACTTTCCATTTTCAAAAAGTGCTTCTTCCTGCAATCGGCCGCTTTTCAACACGACTGGACCGTATACTTTATTATGTATAATTGTGGAGATATCTTCAAGTTTTAGCCCGTCATTTTTCTTTCTGCTGTTTATAAAGATAAGACCGCTTTTCCAAAATTCGGTATTCTTGAAGTCTTCCTTGACCTTAAGCTTAACCGTCTTGGGTTCCTGTGGCGACATAATCCCGCTTTCCCTAAGCGCGCTTTTCAGTTCGGATATATATTGCGGCACGTAAGAACTATGATAATATAATTCTTCTAAAATTTTTATTTCGTTTTCTGGGTCGTTATCGAACTTTCGTTTGAACTTGTCTTTTTCGTCTATTGTAAAAGGATAATACCTTGCGCCCCTTCCAATGAGCTGGACTTCCGACAACGTCGTTTTACCCGGAATGTATTTCCCGTCGATGTGCTTTCCGTCACAAGTTTCATAAAGCCTAACGATATCGAACAAGTTTAGCGTATCCCATCCTTCATTTAGCATGTTGACGGCAAAGATAGCCCTAATACCATTTCCTTCGTCTTCAAGGGAATTAAGCTGCAGCTGTTTATGTTCGTCGATATTTTGGGAATCAAGCAGCATGCACTTTTCTTCCCCAAAGTCTTCTTTTAACTCGAGCTTCAAAACGTCGTTTGAAATACCATGTTCGTCAAAATAATTAAAAGCTTTTTCCAAAACAGTCCCGGCGGACTTACATCTGATATCTTCAAGGTCTTCTTCTTTCAAATTCTTTATCGTTTTATGGAACAGTTCTGCATTTTCAAAAGATTCTTTGATAGTCTTAGATTTAAAAAGCACCACTGGCTTCAGGTATATTTTGTTCTTTTCCGCTATCTTTCTTCGGTACTGGCTTAAGATGGCAGCAGATAGCATCCTATCTATCTTTTGCATGTCGGCAGTTAAGACTTTTACTTCCTTGCTGTAGCCATCTTGGCGGAATTGCTTCAAGCTATATTCGTAAATTAGCTTGTCCGAGTATTTCTTCCAAATTTCGGGGTTATTAAGATCTATCGTCGCCGTGTATTCAAGCATAATGTTGTCAGAATTAGAATTAAATATTTTCATAACGGTGCCTTCCCAAGTCTTCTTTTCCTGTGCTTCCTTTTCGTTCAGTCCGTTTCTTGTCCAGGCGTTGATATGGTGGGCTTCGTCGGATATGATGACAATTTCTTTGTCGGCGAAGTCTTCTTGTGATACCATTTCTTCCTTTACCATGTTCATGTCGGAATGCAGTTTTTGTATCGTCGTAAATACGATGTTTATATCTTCTTTGTTCGTTTCACTGAAGTTCTTTACTTCCCTTATCCTGACTTCTTTGTTATCAAAGACAATTTTTTCGTTGAACAAATATTTTGAAGAAAAGGAATTTAGAAAATTATTCCTTGTCTTTTCTATGATGTTTGTGCTATTGACAAAAAATAGGAAATTATAATATCCATACTCGTGATAAAGATAAAGTATGCTTGCAGCCATAAGCAAAGTCTTTCCAGAACCGGTCGCCATATTGAAAAGCAAATGCGATGGCATGGCCCGGTTTTTATCATCTTTAAGATAATAAATCAATCGCTGGATAGCTTCTTTCTGATATTCGCGCAACTTAAATTTTGGATTAAGGTTGCTTTCTATATAATCGGGTACTTCACCAGCCAATTTGCCCCAAAGACCCTGTTTTGAAAGGGTGTCATACGTTTGCCTTAATGTAAGTTCCATGTCAACGCCCCACTTCTGTATAAAATTTCCTGTTGAGCTGCACGTCTTCTTCGCTTACACCGTATTGTTTGTCTTCTATTTCGCTGTAGTTGACGTAAAGATCGTTCTTGTCAAGCAATTCCATTAGAAATTTCTTCTGGCCTTTAATTGATAAGTCTTTAAATTCTTCTATGTTAGCATCAATATCTTTTGGGCTAACCCTGTAACTTAAGAATGCTTGCTGTTTCATTCGTTCCCATATTTCAAGAAGTTCTTCCGTCGTCTGCGCGGCCTGTATACTTTGCACAAACTTCTCGTTAAGTTCCATTAGTTCACAATAAACGAAGTCCCCGCCGCCCTGCCAGCCGACAGTCTTAGAAATACCAGTGGGATCGCCGTTAATGACGTTCTTCAGCCGTACGACTGCGCTGTTTTCTCCGTAGTCTAACTGCTCAACGCCGATATACTGACGACCCATCTTGTGAGCTACAGCGCAGGTCGTGCCGGTGCCCATGAAGAAGTCCATTACAAGATCACCTTCTTTGGTGACTAAGGCTATTAGCATGCGAAGGAGTTCTTCGGGTTTTTTGCCGTTGTTGAGTTTTACACCGCCTTCGTTGGCAATCCCTGTCCACCAATCGGCCGCAATAATGTTTGATAAATACTCCATCTTGAATATAGTTTTTTTATTGTTAACAATTTTTGTCTTAGCGTAATCTTTTAAAAAAAGCATTCTATTTTTTTTGTATATATAACGTTTGATTTGTTTTCCTTCATGTTTCCCCTTAGAAGGAATATGATAATAAGAATATAATTCATTGTCTGGCATTATTGTTTTTTCCATACCAGTTCGAGATGGCTCCGTCAATCTAAATATTTTATCAATATTGTTTGCGTAGTATTCGTTTACATCATCTATTTCATCTATTGGAATTCGTGTTATTTTGTAATTACATCTCCTTTTTATCTCAATGGTTCCCGTGCTTGTTTTTAATTTAGCAATTGTTTCCCCTTCAACCCCTTCATCTTCAAGGATCATATTATATTGTTCGACGGTTTTAGAATTTCTATCTATAAATTCTTTTTCTATTAGGTTTTCGTAAGGGGTGACCGGGTCTTTTTTGCCATAGACAAGTATATTTTCTTTCACGTCAAATATAAGTCTAGCGCCGGACGCAAGGCCCATTGGTGGTGTAACCTTTACGGCAATATCACTAATGAACTGCCCCCGCGAAAATATTTCATCCATCAGGACCTTTAAATATGCATGTTCCCTGTCATCGCACTGCACAAAGATGACCCCATCGTCTCTCAACAGCTCGCGTGCTATTTCCAGTCGGTTCTTCATAAAGGTCAACCAAGTTGAATGATTAAAGCTGTCATTATACATGAACTCATCGTTACCGGTATTGTATGGCGGGTCTATATAAATCATCTTTACCTTGCCGTTGAATCGTTTATTCAGTGAATGCAAGACTAAAAGGTTGTTGCCCTTGATAATCAAATTATCCGTTGGTTTTATCTCTTCAACAGGATGCTCTCCATCTTTGTCTATTCTTTTGAAATTAGTGAACGCCTTAGGGTCTAACAACCTGTCTATTTCATCAGGGGCTAATATCTCGTTATGAAATACTTCCTTTCGTTTTTCGTCAGGATCTTCCTGCCCGCCTTCGAGTATGCAATCTTTGTATGGCCAGGATAAGACCACTTCCTTGCTTTGGGAGATATAATTCCCATCTACGGTCAAACCTATTTTGTTCTTAAAGGTGGTGTATGAATCGGGCAGGAACGCTTTATTGTTGATGAACTTCATGAACTTTTCTTTATCAAAGATGAGCACTTCATCGACTTTAGTGAAGAAGTGGTTCTTAATCCTTTCGTTGCTTAGTAGGAGACTGATAAGTTTCTTGTCACCTTTTGCCGTCAGCTCTACGATCTTGTTTTTCAAGAGCTTTCCTTCAGACACGATCCTTTCATCTTTTTCCAACAATAACTGCAATTCTTCTAAAAGCGTCATTTGCAAATCTCCTTTACGTCTTTGTCAAAAAGCTTGAAAATAATTTTAACATATGTTCCGGACATCCCATCCTGTTTGAATATTTTAAAAACCGCGTGGTTATGGGTTTCTCTTATTTTGACGAAAAAGGCCTGAAAATACGATAACCATGCATATCCTTTTGTATGTTAACGCACCAAGAATACCCTATTTTATGCAATCCGAACGTGTCGGTGGTACGTTCATACCTTTCGGAAAAGATACATGCCTTACAGGGCATCCTAGAGCAGGCGTTTTCAAAACAGCAGGAGCTTCCTTTGGAACAGCCTGATCCAGTCGTCGGGCGCAAGAAAGTCCGACACGACGTTTTCCTTCGGCACGGGAATTGCGCTGTCGATGTTCCACTTGCCCGACAGGGTTCGGGAATCCAGAACGGTGATCGCTCCGTAATCCTTGGGGCTTCGTATCAGACGGCCGATGCTCTGGCGCAGGGCAAGCTTCATCATGTCCAGCCCGTGATCGAAGGGGTTTTTCAAAAGTCCCCATTCCCGCAGGAGCTTTGCCGTCGTGTTCG
>Ga0208938_1001602_pt1 | contig 12952 bp, 9 predicted proteins | sample AD_UKC125_MetaG_FD_184434 | JGI IMG/M metagenome (GOLD analysis project Ga0208938, IMG submission 184434) | Active sludge microbial communities of municipal wastewater-treating anaerobic digesters from USA - AD_UKC125_MetaG (SPAdes) (version 2) | ecosystem: Engineered > Bioreactor > Anaerobic >... | reverse complement strand
TTCGGAGCCGAGCCGGGCTCCGTAAAGGCCGCTACTGACGCCATGAGGATATCGTTCTTTCATTGGGGGCTTCACCCCTGGGCAGGCTATACCGTGATTGCTTTGCCTCTGGCGTATTTTCAGTTCAGGAAGAACGGGTCGGGCTTGATAAGCACGCTGTTTACTCCGTTGTTGGGCGAAGAGGGAGTAAGAGGCCCCATAGGCAAGGCCATTGATATACTGGCCATATTCGCTACGGCAGCCGGAATCGCGACATCGCTGGGATTGGGTACTCTTCAGATCAACAGCGGCCTTAAGTACCTGTTTGGGGTCCCACAGACTGTTACGGTTCAGTTTATGATCATCTTTGTATTGTGTCTGATATACACCGGCTCAGCCATTTCGGGTCTCGAAAAAGGCATCAAAGCAATATCCGACTTAAACTTATTTTTAGCAACCCTGCTTTGCGTAGCTCTCTTCTTGCTTGGACCGACAATTTCAATACTGGACTCGCTACTGACTGGCATAGGGGAGTATTTATCCAACCTGGTGTCCGAAAGTCTGACCTTAGCCCCCTATGGCGGCCCCTTTAAAAAATGGCTCGGCAGTTGGACGCTTTTTTACTGGGCGTGGTGGATTGCATGGGCGCCCTTTGTCGGCTCATTCATAGCAAGGATCTCAAGAGGGAGGACCGTTCGCCAGTTCGTGACATGCGTTTTGATTGTACCTGCCCTCGGGAGCTTTACCTGGTTTGCCGTGTTTGGTACGTCAGGACTTTACCTGCAGCTGAACGGAATAGCCGACATCGCTTCAAAGGTGAGCGCCGACATATCAACGGGAGTTTTTGAGATGTATATGCATTACCCCTTAGGGATGGCGATGTCGGTCGTCATGGTGGTGCTGATCTCGACGTTTTTCATAACGTCAGCGAATTCGGCAACGTTTGTGCTTTCAATGTATTCGACCCAAGGCGACTTAAACCCGCCAAAGTCCAAGATGGCCATATGGGGAGTGCTTCAGGCTGCATTGGCCTTCGTCCTTTTGATGAGCGGTGGGCTGCAGGCCCTTCAGATAGCTTCCATAGCCGCAGCAGCGCCTTTTGCCGTGATCATGGCTTTAGCCTGTTATTCCTTGATAAAAGCCTTGAAGAGCGACGAGGAGGTATCAAGAGAGATCAATAATTGATATTAGCAGTATATTGAGGCAATATTTTGCTAATATGTTGTGCGCAAAGATCAAAGATAATCTTGATAAACCAGGAAATTTTTTATATACTCACTTTAAACGAAGAGAAAGGCGTTTTCTTCGTGTATGGAAGGGGAAAGCGCCTATCTCTTTCATCTATGGCCTTTGAGGATAAGGAGGTGTGACAACTGATTTAGCTGCAACATCAAGTCTTTAGATTTAATATGGTCTGTGGTTAAGCGCCTGGACTGGTCGCAAGCCAGTTGACGAGGTCGGGGGAGGATCGAAGCTATCGGCGGATGCCCCCGGGTCCCGGAAGATGGGCCAATCAGTCGTCCTACAAAGCCGCGGAGCGATCTGCGGGACAAAGGGGGCGACGATCTTCCGTTTGTCGGGAAATAGAAAGGATGAAGCAGCAGTGTGCGGTATAGTCGGTTATATTGGCTATCGAAATGTTTGTGATGTGCTTTTAGACGGATTGAAAAGGCTGGAGTATAGGGGATATGATTCTGCAGGAATTGCCATTAACGACGGCAATGAGATAGAGATCATAAAGGAAGTCGGGAAAGTTTCAGATCTGGAGCGCATCGTCGCGAACGTGGCGCCCAAGGGAAACCAGGGGATCGGACACACCCGCTGGGCCACTCACGGAGGAGTTACAACAGTAAATGCACACCCTCACTCTGACGAATACAAGCGATTTGTCCTTGCCCATAACGGGATAATTGAAAACTACCACGAACTTAAGGAAGCACTTGCCGCTGAAGGGTTTACCTTCATATCGCAGACGGATACCGAGGTTATAGCTCACCTGCTTTCCAAAATTTACGAAGGCGACATGTTAAAAGCTCTCACATCGCTCCAGGACCAATTGAGGGGTTCTTACGCTTTGGCCATAATGGATCGTGAGGACAAAAACCACATCTATTGCATGCGCAAGGGGTCACCCTTGGTATTGGGAATAGGGGAGGGAGAGTCGCTTTGCGCATCGGACATACCTGCAATCCTCCCATATACGCGTAAGGTCATGTACATGGACGACGGTGAGATCGCTCAGTTGTCGTCTCAGGGTATAAAGGTCTGGGACGCTAAGGGAACGCCTATTCAAAAGAAAAGCTTCTTTATTGACTGGGACCTGTCCATGGCAGAAAGGGGCGGATATCCTCACTTCATGCTCAAGGAAATCCATGAGCAAGGCGGCGTTTGCAGGTCCACCCTTAAGGGCAGGATATCCGGCGGCAGCGTCGATCTATCCGGGGAGCTTTCAATGGATGAGCATACCATGATAAGCTTCAGGGCGGTTCACCTCATTGCCTGCGGAACATCTTATTATGCATCCCTGATTGCCGAAAGGATATTTGAGCGTTGGACGGACCTGGACGTTAAGGTCGATATTGCATCGGAATACCGATATCGCGACAGCAAAATTACGCCCGATACGCTGGTCGTATTCGTATCCCAATCCGGGGAGACCGCCGATACGCTTGCCGCTCAAAGGAAGGCGCGTGCCTGTGGGGCATACTGCTTGGCTGTAACGAACGTGCAAGGGTCCACCCTGGCCCGCTGCTGCGACGACGTACTGCTCCTTAAGGCTGGCCCGGAGATAGGGGTAGCGGCGACCAAGACTTTCATGGGCCAAATAACCGCCCTGTACCTTCTTGCCATGTACATCGCCAAGGTTAGGGGAACATTTCCTATCGAGCAGGAAAGTGAGTTAATAGATGAGCTCTTGCAAATTCCCTACAAGATAGAGACCGTCTTAGAAAGGGAACACCTCATTGAAGAGTTGGCCTCTAAGTTTGCCTTTAGCCAAAATTTCCTGTACCTTGGAAGGGGCATATCATTCCCGGTGGCCTTGGAGGGCGCCCTTAAATTAAAGGAGATATCCTACATTCACGCCGAAGCTTACGCCGCAGGCGAGATGAAACACGGTCCAATCGCGTTGATCGATCCAAACGTTCCCGTGGTAGTCGTTGCACCTAAAGACAGCCTTTACGAGAAAACTTTGTCCAATATTCAGGAGGCAAAGGCAAGGCACGCCCCTATAATTGCAGTGGGTTTCGATGGCGACGAGCGACTGGCGAGTGACGCGGACCACGTCTTATGTGTTCCGCCAACCTTGGAGGAATTTTCGCCCTTTGTCACGGTCGTGCCCTTGCAGCTTTTTGCCTACCACGTGGCCAAAAAGCGCGGATGCGAGATAGACAAGCCCAGGAACTTAGCTAAGAGCGTAACGGTAGAATAAAAAATAATATGGCGCCGAAAACTCCAAGCTTCGGCGCCATATCTAATATATTAATTACGCGGTCACAATAAAACGCCTTAATAGCTCCGAAATATCGCCACGACCAATCCTTAACCTCGCATAATAGGCGTTTTCTTCCACATTGGCAGCCAGGAGTTCTACGGAAGAAGGATCTTCGAGTTGAGACATGATCTTCGTCAAAAAATCGATCTCTTCTTTGCTATCATAGCGCCTTTCGACGACAACCCCTTTTAATTCTATTTCATCTTTAAAGGAAACCTTAGAGATGTCTTTGATTTTTCCTATGGCTATATGGGCTTTCCCTTTAAGTTTTCTTTTGGGATAGATCAATATATAAACCCTGTCCCTTCGCCCCAAAAGAAGGGAAATGGGGAAATAAAGCAAGCTGTGATGGGGCAAGAGAGAAATTGTCCCCTTGACCTTTTCGTAAATCTCGTGCTTTAAATCATATTCGGCCACTACGCCGACATACCCGCCTATCCAAGTGTAATTTTTGTTTACAGGTTGAAGAGCTTCTTCCATCTGCCTTGAAAGCTCCCTGATTAAAGTTAAATTCAACCTCCTGCCGCGCCAGTACTGAAGGCTTGCCGCCAATCCCAAAATGACCAATAAAGTTACGCCCGCGTTCACCTTGCATCACCTGCATCGAGGAAACCGCAAATTACATCGCCAAGGTCAAGCAAACTTTGAGGGTCGGATATATCGCTTCCAAGGTCGGGTAATTCTATCCACGGTATCTCGTCGTAAAGTTCCATCAAGTTCGATAACCCGCAAGAATCATAGAGGAAAGTGCGCTCTTCTCCTTTCGAAGCCCTGTTTATAAAACAGGCGCCTATTCGATAACCGTTGCTGTCGAGTTTTCTGATGGTCCTTTCCGTCTCTGATACCGATAGTTTATCGGCCTGAAGCACCAAAAATATAAAGGAGCCTTCGCCAAGCAAGAAGCTCCTGGTCGCCTCAATTTCGATCTTGTACCTGCGAAGCTCAGCCATTACTATGTCATCGCCAGGATCTGTTTCGAGATCGGTTCTTTCAATATTTTGAATGTAAGCGCGCCTGTCTAAAATTTTAGAGCGTAATTTCACTAGTTCAGCTACCCAAAGAAGAGTTATATCTGGAAGGGACAAGACCCTCACGGTCATGCCAGTTGGAGGAGTATCAAGTACCACTGCATCGCACTTTTCTGCAAAAGCAGATATTTCTCCTATGGCTTCAAGGATGGCAAACTCCTCCATGCCCGGAGATTGCTTGAGGGCATCTAAGATTTTGTCTGCATTAAATATCTGTAAATTGCCGTAAAGGGGGCGCATTTGGCGTAACTTTTCTTCTACGAACCGTTGTACCTGTTCATCCAAATCCAATTCAAAGGCGGCCAGATGATCGTCAATTTTTTTAGGCTCACTGCCCAAGGAACACCCTAAGACATCGCCCAAATTGTGGGCGGGATCCAAGGAGACGGCCAAGACGTCCTTGCCCTTCGATGAAAGCGCACGAGCCAATGCAGAAGAGATAGTGGTCTTTCCAGTTCCACCCTTGCCCATTACGATGAAGCGCTTGGGCTGAGCGCTACCGTCACCTGTAAAGGATCTGCTATTTTTCCCATGCCTAGATCCTGAGAATCCCAGCAACCTTCGCAAAAAGGTCATCGCTTTCTGCCACTCGCCTTTCTAAAAGTTCAAGTTCCGGCCCCAAATGGGGGATAAGCCGGATTACCAGCCCCGCCGAAGGAGCCGGTAATCCGATGAAGCTACCCAGAAGCAAAAGGGCAAATGTCTCTTCCAGCGCCGTAAGTTCCTCTTTCACGTAATCCGTGGCCTGAAATTTTGTCATTTTCTTTAGTAGCTCAAAAAAGCCCTCGCCAATCATGGAATAATCCTCACTGGAGCTGTAAATTTAAGGCTTTATTGTCTCGGGATATTTTGCTTTTAGAGAAGATGTATTCTGCAGCGAACGATAAAAATCATATAGGAATATGAGGGCCAAAAGGATCTCCAAAACTACGAATCCTCGCACTAAGAGCGAAGATGGCACGGCAAACAGGAACCACCAAAGCCCAGCAAAGACTGTAAACCATAAAGCTCCGGCACAGGCAATTATAAACTTGACGTGTCCCTTGGGAGCAGAGCCTAGCTGCAAGACCCACAGAGCAACCGTTAATAAAGTGGCGGCTGCAAGCATTTGGTTTGCGCCACCGAAGGCGGGCCACAACACGTTATAGGCTTTGCCCCAAGCAAGGGCTACGCTCAAAGCCGATGGTATAGCCGATGCCAGCCAACGGTTGGTAATAGCCCTGTAAAGCCTTCCCCCTCGGCTTTTGAGCGGATCCCACACCTCTTCCCAGGCAAAGCGCAACACCCTGTTTCCCGTGTCCATGGACGTAAGGGTAAAGGCCGAAACCCACAGGCTCGAAAAGATCGTCCCTGCCTGGGCTGAAATGCCAAAGGCCTGCTCGAAAAGCCTTCCGTAGCTTTCCGTGAAAATTCCCAGGGGGCCCCCCAACGGCTCCTATGGCCTTCACATAATTCTTACCAAGATAGAGAGGCTCCTTTAAGCTTTCAGCCACTACGCCGATTTCTGACAACTTTCCGCTTGCTTCCTTAAATACGAGCAAACCGAAGGCAGCGATGGTCACCGTTACGACCGAAGAAAGCAATCCTTCGGTCAACATGCCTCCATAGCCTACGATAAGGCCCTGAGTCTCCTTGTCCAGCTGTTTGGAGGTTGTTCCTGAGCCAATAAGCCCGTGTATCCCCGAGAGGGAACCACAGGCAATTATCAGGGGAACGACGGGCCAGTAGGGAGACGGTACTCCTCCGACGATATTCGGGCTCCAACTTGAAAAACCCGCTAACTCCATCTTTGCTCCTGCAAAGATCAGGGCAACTACTCCCAGGACAAGGCCGAAGACGAGTATATAGGAGTTAAGATAATCTCGCGGTTGAAGCAATATCCACACCGGCAAGGCACTAGCTGCCATCATATAAAAGAAAAATACGAGCAACCACCCCTTATAACCGATGCTCAGCGGCGTCAAGAATCCCAGCCATATGGCTCCAAGAGTGAGCAGAATACCCAAAAGGCTTCCCAATACGAAGTTGATCCGTAATTTGTAGAGCAAAAGGCCCGTTATGACAGCAGCTACTATGAACCACATGGACATGCTCGCCACGTCTGGGCGGGCAATAAAAAGGTATGCAAGGGATGTGGCAAAGGCGGCCAAAGCCAAGACCAACGTAAGGTAAGCGAAGACTTGAAAAAGGTAAGAAGTACGCGGCCGCATCATTTTGCCGGCTATCCACTGGATCGATTTTCCCTCGTGTCGCACCGAGGCCATGATGGCCAAATAGTCGTGGACTGCTCCTATCAATATGTTTCCAAACCAAATCCAAAGCAAACCGGCCCACCAGCCCCAGGCCATGGCCAACGCGGGACCAAGTATTGGCGCTCCGCCTGCAATTGAAGCGAAGTGATGTCCAAACAAAACTGCCGGATGTGAGGGAACGAAATCTACATCGTCAAACTTGGAATGCGCAGGGGTTGGCCTGGAATTATCCGCCCCGACGACCTTTCGTTCGAGGCTTTTACCGTACCATAAATAGCAGACGAGATAAATGACGATTCCAATTATCAATAAAGTCGATGTGTTCACCCCTTCAAACCTCCTTTTTATATTTATACTTATATTTATACAGTTCTTGCCACCGGATGGGCTATTATGGAGAAAAGGTCAAAAAGCGTCTCCTGTTTTTCTCTGATCTCCTTAAGCTTTTCCGTGCTTATGATCCATATATCCATTGGCTTTGCAGGCTCTATTAGCGATTGGCCGAAGGGCTTAAAACAACCAGCAAGGCTTAAAGCCTCTTCCTCGGTTTCCGTAATCCAGGTGATCCAACTCAGCGAATCCTGATCGGCCAGGTCCAGGTCGAAGTATCCCGGCAGGTACATGTGCCGTTGGTTCATCAGGTAAAGATGCACTTGGCCTATCGTCTCAACGAAATTTCTCAAGTTATCTTTAAAAGGAGGGCAGGCCTTAAAGAAAAAGAACCTGTCGGCATTTACCAAGCCGAGCCTATCGTTGGGATGCTTCGGGAATTGCACGTAGTAGGCAAAATCGTATCGCGACAGGAAAAGCAGATCTACTGTGAAGCATTCACGCGATATATTGTTTTCCTCAAGCCACATACGGATTTCATCCAAGCTATGAGGTTTCAACTCCCTTGCCTTTAAACCCGTAACGGAAAAGTGAGTTTTTATCCTTTGTACTTCCGGGTTTGATAGGTAGGTCCACTTTAAGTCACAACCTTTAAGCGAGACGATTTCTTCTCCCTTTAATCCCGGCACGTATTCAAGAGCAATGCCCGGATGAAACTCCTTAAGCCCCCATCGTGCAATAAAGCTTTTATCCAGTAAAACCTGAAGCCTGGTGCGCCATAAGGACCGCCTTTGATCCGAAGGCTTTTCAGGAGCCATGCCGGGATTTGCTTCGACAAATTGGCCCTTGCAAACGTCGATGTAAGCCTTGCGGCCCATTTCCGTCAAAATGTAAATATTTTCCCTTTTTTCAAGCAAGCCCGAACGTTCCAATCGTTTCAAGCCTTCGCTGTCCTCTCCGGCTAACCTCACGGTTTCCTCGTCCCAACAAGGATGCTCTTCGTCAAAGAGCAATAAGATCGCTTCGTCCCCCATAAACGTCTCCACCCTTCCTTGTCATCATTCGTCCAACAGATATTTTTGAAGGTCGCGGCCCGTAAGGTGCATGCCAATGCCCACGGCAAGTTTCAATCGCGCTTGCAGGGGGGTGAGGCTTCCTCCCGAAAGGACTCCAAATTCAATCAGCTTTTGCGCGCTTCCCTCGTAGCCATGAGACGTCACGACCCTTCCGCGAAGACACCTTGAAGTGACCACTACAGGTACGTTACGCCTGATGATCTGCCTTATCTGTGGGACCCAGGCAGGGTTTACGTTACCTGCACCAAAGCCCGCCAGGACCAACCCTTCCAAGCTTTCGTCCTCGGCCAGCAGTTTAAGCATCCTTTCGCCGCCGCCAAGCGTTGCCCAGATGATTTCAACCTCCTTGGCGGGTACTACCATTTCCTCTATTGCTCTGCCACGCCTTGGTTTTTTTATGATGTGTATCCTGTTTGCCACTATCTCGGCAACAGGCCCGCGATAGGGTGCAGCCAAGGCATCTCTCTTGAAGTTGCTGATCTTGCATATCTCATTTGCTGCAAAGAGTTGATCCTGAAAACATATCAAGACCCCTAACCCCCAGGTGCATTCCGAGGAGGCGGCAAGGATGGCATGATATAAATTCAAAGGACCGTCGGAACCCAATTGGTCCGATGGCAGCGTGGATCCGGTAAATATGACCGGGTACGGGTAAGGCCAAAGAAGATCTACCAGATATGACATCTCCTCGATGGAATCCGTTCCTGCTGTTACGACTATGCCGTTGATCCCTTGGCCGGCTTGTTTTCTAAGCAGCTCCACGAGGTCGGCCATCATGCGAATGTTGTAATGGCTGCTAGGTTGGCGACTCCAGTCTAGTACGCTAACATCACACGGTAATTTCTTATCCTTAAACCAAGCCAGCATATCACCTGCACCTAGGGTTGGAGCGTAACTTTTCGCACGTTCATCATACGTCATGCCTATCGTTCCCCCTGCAGCTACAACCAGTACATTAGGGCGTTCCGGCATCCCAACCACCTCCTCGACGTACGTACAAGTTTAACACTTTTTGACTTACAAAAGATGACTGTAGTGATAGAATATTATACCCGAGGCAAGGCAAAAGAAAGGGAAGGGTGATCATATTTGCGGACCGTTGTGGTGGGCGGAGGCAGTGTCGGTTTTTCAGTGGCAAAGAATTTAGTCGAACAGGGACACGACGTCATAGTGATAGAACAGGACGAGGATCGTGCCGCAAGGATCGACGATATGCTTGATGTCATGGTAGTGACCGGCAACGGAGCAAGACCACAGGTGTTGGCACAAGCCGGGGTTCACCAAGGCGGAGACGTGAATTTGCTAATAGCCTGCACAGATAGGGACGAGGTCAATATCCTATCTTGTTGGATCGCCAAAAAGGCCGGAGTAAAACATGTTATATCCAGGGCTCGGAGCTTAGAGTTCACCGACAGCCGCATTTGGGCCGATGCACTAGGCATCGATGAGATGATATCGCCGGAAAGGTCAGTTGCGGGGGTCATCGAAGATATGTTGTCGATGCGCTCGGTCATTGTTTCTGACGAGCTGTGGAACGGCATTGCATGCCTCTATGCAATGAAGGTAAAAAAAGGCGCCCTCCTTGAGGGCCGTCCCTTGAAGGAGGTAAAAGATCTGCGTCCCGACGTGGATGCACTTATCGTATACATAGATCGTCAAGGAGAGGGAGGATTTATCCCCCGCGGCAACACTGTACTAAAGGAAGGAGACCTGTGCTACGTAGTTACCTTGAAGAAAAATGCCCATTTACTCGAAAAGCTTTTTGGCATTGAAGATTCTTTCAGGTTGAGGCGCATTATGATCGCTGGGGGAGGTAAAATTGGCTTTCAAATAGCTAGACGCTTCGAGATCCATCATAAAGACGTTGATGTGAGGTTAATAGATCTTGACCCGGAAAAATGCGAGCGCCTGTCCAAGGAATTGAGCAAAACCTTAATCCTGCAAGGAGACGTAGTCGATGAAGACGTGTTGCTAAGCGAAGGCATCGACGAGACTGACGGATTTGTAGCAACGACGGCCAATGACGAGCTTAACATACTGGCAGCCATATTAGCAAAGGATCTTGGAGCAAAAAGGTCCATCGCGATCGTAAGAAACGATACTTACAGAAAACTTGAGGGCAGGCTTTTACTTGATGCGATGGTAAACCCCCACGAGGCATTAGTAGGTGCGATAATGCGCTTCGTTACTTTGCGTACAAAGGGAGCAATTATGTCCACTATAAAGCAGTTAAATGCAGAGATGGTTGACTTGATCATACCCGAAGACGCCTATGTGGTTGGAAAGAAAATAATGGACCTGCATATATCTCCTATGGCCATAGTCGTGTTGATCCAACGTGGCGAGGATATATTCGTTCCAAACGGCATGACCGTGTTAAAACAGGGCGACAGGGTCTTGCTTTACTTAAAAGCTCCAAATGACGAACGAATTTTGCACATGTTCATAAAACAAGAAAAGGATTAACTGTCATGAGGTTTAAGATCATACTAAGGGTTCTCGGCCTCATAGTCGAGGTTGTGTCTTTTTTCATGCTGTGGCCGCTCGTATGGGCTGTATTGGACAGGTCGCATGACGTCGGGGCGATATTTACTTCTATGATAATAGGAATTGCCCTGGGCGTGGTTTTGCTTTTATATGGGGGCAACAACGCTTCCGAAGACATGAGGCCAAAGGAAGCACTGGTAACGGTTGGGCTATCGTGGTTGGTCGTTTCCGCCATAGGCGCCTTGCCTTTTTGGCTTTCGGGATCAGCGCCTTCTTTTACGGATGCTTTCTTTGAGTCCGTTTCCGGTTTCACTACGACCGGAGCATCAATCCTGACAAACATAGAGGCAAACCCCAGAGGAATTCTTTTTTGGAGAAGCTTAACTCACTGGTTGGGCGGCATGGGCATTATAGTGCTTGGCTTAGCCATACTCCCATTCTTAGGAGTGGGCGGACGCCAGCTATTTCATGCGGAAGTTCCCGGCCCTGTGCCTGAAAAATTAACCCCGAGGATTCATCATACGGCCCTTCTTTTATGGGGGGTTTATGTATTTTTAACCATCTTGGAAACTTTGTTTTTGTACTTCGGCGGTCTATCCGTTTTTGATGCGCTTACCCACACGTTTGGAACAGTGGCAACGGGCGGATTTTCTCCCTTAAATGGCAGCGTCGGACAATACAATTCGGTTTATGTGGATGTCGTGATCACCGTATTTATGTTCATATCGGGTGCAAACTTTGCATTGCATTACAGAATGTTAAAGAAAGATTTCACTGCCTGGTGGAAGGATGAGGAGTTCAGATTTTATCTTTACATCGTCTTAGGATCAATTGCTACGATCTCTCTTGTGTTGCTTAAGGACCACATTTATAGCAGCATCAGCGATGCCTTACGTTACGTCTCATTTCAGGTCGTCAGCATCATGACCACTACAGGATTTGTAACGGCGGATTTTGAACAATGGCCGGCTTACGCTCAACTTCTGCTCATCCTTTTGATGCTCATAGGCGGCTGTGCAGGCTCTACGGGCGGCGGCATGAAGGTAGTGAGGCTTTTAATTTTGCTTAAGCATCTTAGCATCGAACTTAAGACAATGCTTCACCCGCGCGCCCATTATGCCATGAGGCTCAACAATAATACGGTAGAAAAGGAAATAGCCCTCTCCATTTCGGCGTTCTTCGTGCTTTACTTCGCTGTCTTTGTCGTATCGTTTCTGTTGTTATCGCTCATGGGAATGGACTTTATATCGTCAGTTGCGGCTGTGGCTGCAACGTTGGGAAACGTTGGCCCGGGATTGGGCGCAGTCGGTCCCATGGATAATTATTCTGCCCTTGCTGCACCTGCTAAATGGATATTGTCCTTCTGCATGCTCTTTGGACGTCTTGAACTATATCCAATGATTGCCCTATTTTTGCCCGATTCATGGAAGAGATAGCCTCGTCCAATGATGTACAATAAATACAACGGCGCAAATCCAATGTATGGGTGAATGAGATGCTCGAGCCTAAAAGCAAGAAGGCAGTACTTTTAGCGGATGCGGCACTATTCGTGGCGGCCATGTTTTGGGGGTCCGGCTTTGGGGTAACCAACTGGCTGCTCAAGTTCATGTCGCCCCTATGGTTGCTGTCCGTAAGGTTTATGTTGAGCGCCGGGATTTTGGCCTTGATATTCAGGTCAAGGCTTCCCCTTCTAAGCCGCAGAGATGTCTTTTTGGGATTCTTGCTCGGAAGCCTTTTGGCTTCAACTTTTATAGCCCATATATTTGGCCTTCTTTTCACCACGCCGGGCAAGCAATCCTTCATTGCAGGAAGCAACGTTGTGATGGTGCCTTTTATATATGCCCTTATCTACAGAAAAATGCCTTCTTTGATAGCTACAGCCGGGGCTTTCTTGACCACCGCAGGCCTTTTGATCATGGCATTCACTCCCGGAATGAGCTTCAACTTTGGCGACTATCTTTCTCTTTTGCTGGCCTTTGGATGTGCCCTGCACGTGCTATTCGTTGGCAACCTAAGCAGAAAAATGGACCCCATAGCGCTAACCGTGGTGCAGATAACTGCAGCAAGTTTAATCCTGACTGTTCTGGCATTATTCTTGGAGCCCCTACCTCCCTTCGGAAAGGTGCCATCCAAAGCCTGGCTTGGCATTCTCTACGTGGCCGTCTTCGTAACGGTCATTCCTTTTCTGATTCAGACCGTCGCCCAGCGTTACAGCCCCGAGATCCACGCTGCCGTACTTCTTTCCCTGGAAAGCCCCTCCGGTTACATGTTTGCTTACCTGATAGGCGAAGAATTGATCAACTTTCA
>Ga0208938_1001597_pt1 | contig 12976 bp, 9 predicted proteins | sample AD_UKC125_MetaG_FD_184434 | JGI IMG/M metagenome (GOLD analysis project Ga0208938, IMG submission 184434) | Active sludge microbial communities of municipal wastewater-treating anaerobic digesters from USA - AD_UKC125_MetaG (SPAdes) (version 2) | ecosystem: Engineered > Bioreactor > Anaerobic >... | reverse complement strand
TGGTCTGGTAGTCGTATATCCCAGCACCCGGAAATTCAGGCATGGCAAAGTTGTTTATGATGATGTGAGAAGCCGTTTTTTGCTTTATGGATTTAACAATTGATTCAATAGTATTAAGTACCTCAGACTCAATAAAGCTCAGCACATCCCTTTCAAGGATGGAGCTTTCAAAAAGCTTCGGCGCCATGTCCTCAAGCCTTAAGGCAATTATCACTATGTCCGGCCTGGAAGCGTAAAGCTCACTTGTATCGTTTAAGACATATTGAAGGTATTGATTGAAGCCGCCAAGCGTTATTTGAGCCAAAATGTCGCTGGCAAAGCACTTTGCCCTGAGCACGGGTATCAGGTTTTCTATGGTAAATGACCTTAGGGTAAATACGTTTATCCTTTTTATGTCTGACGTCTCGTCTACGAGCTCGTCTATTTTGCTGTTGATGTTTAAATAGTCTCTCAACTTTTCGGCCTTAGCGATATCTTTCTTTATTGCATCAACTGCGGACATCTGCATCACCTGCCAGGAGCTCTATTATCGTGCCGTTTTTAAGCATAGCGAAGACGACCTTCCTGCCGTTAAAAGCAGGGGCCGTAATTTTGTCAGTAAAGATCTTGCCCAACCCTGCATCCTCAAAGGAAAAGATAGCATTATCCAAATCCTCTGCTTCATAACATATATGATGGTATCCTAGATTCCTTGGATTATAAACGGGAGATGAGCTATTAATGGGTTCAATTAGCTCTACAAGCAGCTCTCCGTTCTTAAGGAAAAGCAACCTGTTATGCTGAACGTTATCTTCGATGATAGAGCCTACTTGCACGTATCCGAGGCCCCGATACAGTAAACAGGCCTTCTCGATATCCTTAACTACGATGCCTACATGATGTACTTTCATATCGCAACTCCGTGTCTTTTAAGTACGTTAACCATGGATAAATAGCCGTTGTTCATCTCCATGATTTCGCTCGGATCTATCTTGATGCCATATTCTTCTTCAATCACAATAACCATGTTTAACAAGGCAAAGGAATCCCAGCTTTCTATAAAAGCAGGAGAAATTTTTTCATCAGGATAATTTTCCAGGTCAACTTTCAGGATATCCGATAAGATTTGTTTTAAGCTGTTCATTAAGGGCACCTCTTGCTTATAACATTTTCGGGAAGCAACCGCTTTCGTATAATTAAATTATAACCAAAGGTAAGGTTAATCACGATATGCAATCCCACGAAAGCGGCGTCCCGCATTTTATGTCCCGTGCGGATTTTCGGCCTAAAACTTCCTTTAAAAATTTGGGAGGTAGACCATAGCCGGGGCGGATGGAACGTACGTTTTCTTCGGTAAAGGTTTCGCCGGCCTTCATGTCCTTTACCACAAACAAGGATCGCCTAAAGACCCTGCTTTGCGATTCCTTCTCGCTGACGCCGTAGTAGACCCTGCCCAAGGCCTTCTCGGCCGTCCTTATGGCATCGACCAAAGCCTTAAGCTCGTGAGGTTCTATGGAAAATGCCCTGTCAGGGCTTGGGATATCGCGAGACAATGTAAAATGCTTTTCTATTATGCAGGCTCCGACGGCAACGGCAGCAACGGGCACTTCTATGCCCAGGGTATGGTCGGACAGCCCTACGGGTACGCCAAAGCCCTCGGCCATGTGAGGTATCGTGCGCAAATTCATCTCCTCAGGGGGCGCCGGATATGCGCTGTTGCACTTAAGCAGAGCAATTTGCGTCGCTCCTGCCCTTTTGGCCGCGGTTACGGCTTCATCTATTTCAGCTAAAGTGGCCATGCCGGTGGAAATTATCAAAGGCTTTCCCGTTTTGGCCATTTTTTCGATCAATGGGATATCGACGATCTCAAAGGAAGCCACCTTATGGACGGGGACGTCCATTTCCTCCAAAAAATCCACGGCCGTCGGGTCAAAGGCGGTAGAAAACAGGTCAAGTCCCATATCGTTTGCTATCTCCTTTAGCCTGGGTTGCCATTCCCAGGGCATATAGGCTTCGGAATAAAGATCGTAAAGAATGCGCCCATCCCAAATCGTCCCGCTACTTATACGAAATTCTGGCCTATTAGATTTAATTGTCATGGTATCAGGAGTATATGTTTGAAGTTTAACTGCATCTGCACCGGCATCTTTTGCGGCTCGTAAAATTCTAACGGCTTGATCAAAATCCATATTGTGATTTGCTGACATCTCGGCAATAATATAGGCAGGGCATCCAAACCCAATATAATGTTCACCTACTACAACATATAAACTCAATCACTTTGCCTCCTAATAAATCATCTTTAATTAACCTAAAAGTTTTTAAGGCTTACCATTTTCTTTTTATACAACAACGTAAGATCAAAACCATTATCAGGTAAATCATTAATAATTAATAATAGATTGTTTCCAATGCTAATGATAAGTTTGAGTATTTTCGATAAGTTCCATAGAATGCAGGTTAACCTTATTCCGTTTTATACCCAAAGCAATGACTTTTACTAAACCCTTTTTTCCTAACTAACACATAATGTTCCGCATTATATCCTTTTATATTATATAGTCCAACATATCTAAACCCAGCTTTCTCAAAGCTCCTGATTGAACCGATATTGTCCGGCTTAATAAATGCATGCACAGACTTGATTATCATGCTCCGAAAGACCTCTTTTACTCCCTGCTCAATGAGCAAGGTCCCGTAGCCTAAATTGCGTTTACTTTTATCTACGCTTACACCAACTTCTGCCCCCTCGCCAGTAACTTCAAATCGTATTTGCCCAACAGGAGTACCATCGGCATCTTCCGCAATAAATATAAGGCAATTAGGGTCATTTAACCTTTCATTAAACCATTTTACGTGTTCTTCCCAAGGAATGGGATCCGAGTTAAAGGAATAATTCCTAACCACAGCATCATTAGCCCATTCCCAGAGTAACCGACAATCTTCTTTATATGCAGGCCTTAAGTTAAGGACTTTAAAACCAGCGGATGATAAAACTCTAAAAACTCCCTTCCCGTCTACCATTCCTTGTCCGCACTGACTCATTTCTGCTCGCCATCTTTGATCCCGCATTAAGCGCATCAAAGATTCTGACACTCTGAAAGAAGGCAGATTACAATGCCACTCTAAATTTAAAGCACAACCGATATTATCAAGGCTATCAGCTACAAGCTGTTGATTTTCTGCAAGAACCACAATAACGAACGGTACCCCCATAAACGTCAGCTCCCAACAGGTTGTGCCTCCTGCCGTTATAGCCACGTCAGCCCAGGCCATCAGTTGGGACATATCTTTAACGTCTCTTTCAATGCGAACAGGCAAATTTGCGGTCTCAACAAAATCTTTTAAGGAACCATAATGAGGATTGCTGCCGCCGACTACACAAACGGCTTCAAAGCCGTCTATGTCGATATTCTTTAACGCCTGAAGCACCTTCAGCGTGACGTTTTGCGGATCGCTTCCCCCCATCGTGACAAGCATATTGCGGGCAATCTCCGGTATTTCCCGCCTGTAACCTTGCCACCTTAAAAACTCACGCCTTAAGAGCACGTAGCGGGCTCCAAGCAGAAGTTTCGTATAGGAAGCCCTGTTTCGGTAAAGATCTTCGTCGGCATGTATGTTTTGGTTTAAAACTATGTCGGCCGGGTAATAGCCTGCATGCCCGTAGTCGTCGATGAACAAAAGATTTAGGCCTGCTTCTTTTATGATCTTTTGATAATCTCCGTCAAAATGATATCCGTCAACAACGACCCATGAGGCCCCATATTTATGCGCCAGTTTCGTCGTCAAACGTGCATCCTCCGCACTGCCGAGCTTCGCGTTTATATGAAGGACCTCAAACCCTTCGGTGGTGAGTCTTGCCTCTGCGTTAGGCGATTCCGTTGCCAAGACAAACACAGCATCACCTCCGCCATCCTGCCAAGCCTGAGCCAGGGCCAGACAGCGCATTACATGGCCGCTGCCTAAATTTATGCCGGAGTCGACGCGTACCAACAAAACGTTATTGCCTACCAAACTCATGGCAGTGTCTTTTGTACGATGTGTTTATTGATCTCAAGCCATTCGGGGTGTTCTTTCAGCAAATCTAGCACCTCGCGCCAGGAGAACAAATCGTGCCCAAAGTGGTCGTAAATACGGCGGACAAATTCCAGGTCTTCCTGGGTGTCCACCGTCCAGCGCATGAAAGACAGATCTTCGTTGTTGCAAACGGCCTTTATGCTAAATTTTTCTGGATGGCGGTAAATGTAAGGCGTAACATGCTCGCGCCAGGCGGGGTTTTTGTCCTCATGCCATATTCGCTCCAAAACGTCAAAGCCAAAGACCTCTGTATCAAGTCCGCGAGGATAATTACGGGTATGGGCATAATCCGGTTTTGTCTCGATGAATTCTTTGATCACCAAATCAGTAACTTCAGGCTCTATCAAAGGACAGTCCGATGTGATGCGAACTACCACATCGGCAGAAAACTGTTTTGCTGCCCTGTAATAACGGTCCAACACATCCTCTTCGCTTCCGCGAAACCAGGGCCAGCCTTCGCTTTTGCACAAATCTACCAGGTCATTGTCTCCGGGCTTTGTAGTGGTTGCCACGACGATCTCGTCCAGCAACTTAGCCCTTCGCACGCGGTTTACAACTCTGGCAAGCATGGGTTTTCCTGCCAAATCCTTTAACACCTTGCCCGGAAGGCGCGCGCTTCCCATGTGGGCTTGAATTATAGCTACTATGCGAGTCATGTCCATTCACCCCAAAATGCTTAATTTATTCAGCGTACGCCCTAAGCACTTTTTTAACTGCCTTTATGACATCCCCGGCGTCCCTGTCACTCATCGCAGGAAACAAAGGAAGCGTAATGATTTCTTCGTAAGCTTTCTCCGCCACAGGACACAAACCTTTTCCGTAACCTAAGTTATTGTAATAAGGATGCCAATAAAGGGGAATATAGTGCACGTTAACGCCGATGCTTTCGGCCCGCAGGGCACCAAAGACCTGCTGGCGACTCGCGTTAAGCTTGCTTAAATTAAGCCTAACTACGTAAAGATGATACGAAGACTTCCTGTCGTCCCGCTGGGCTAATGGAAAAAGTGCAGGCATATCGGCAAAGGCCGAGTCGTAAAGGGCAGCTATTTGCCTTCTTCTTGCCACGAATTTATCGAGCTTCTTTAATTGGCTTAATCCCAAGGCGCAGTTTATGTCGGGCAACCTGTAGTTGTAGCCCAGTTCAGCCATCTCATAAAACCATGAGCCGTCGGCCTCGCGCTGCCTGTGGTCCGCAGTTATGCCGTGGTTTCTAAAGGCGCGCAATTTTACGGCAAAACCGGGATTATCTGTTACAACCATCCCGCCTTCACCTGTAGTTATGTGCTTTACGGGATGAAAGCTGAAGACGGTCATATCGGCAAGCGTTCCGACCTTACGGTTTTTGTATGTAGCACCCAGCGCATGGCAGGCATCGGCTATGAGCACAAGGCCATGTCTGTCGGTAATTTTCTTTAAGGCGTCGTAATCGCAGGGTTGACCCGCGTAATCTACTGCTATTATGGCCTTCGTCTTGGGCGAGACCTTCGACTCCACCGAGGAAGGATCCAAAAGCAGCGTGTCGGCTTCGACATCGCCAAAGACGGGACGTCCCCCACAGTAAAGCACGCAGTTTGCGCTTGCAGCAAATGTCATAGGCGTCGTTATGACCTCGTCTCCCGGACCTATGCCTGCTGCAAAGGCTGCAGCATGAAGCGCTGCCGTGCCGCTGTTTACGGCGACGGCATATTTAGCCCCGACCATTTCGGCAAAGCGCTTTTCAAACTCCGCCACTTTGGGCCCCGTGGTCAGCCAATCCGAGCGCAGCGCGTCGACGACCGCTTTTATATCGTCCTCGTCTATGCACTGATGGCCGTAAGGCAGGAGAGTATTTCTTACGGGACTGCCTCCCTCTACAGCTAAAGTATTTTTATCGTCCAAGCTCAATTCACCTTGCCTTGCTTTGCGTAATCGTCCAGGCTTTCGACCATGTTTTTAAGTTCTTCTCCCGTAAGCCACCAATCGTTGCTGTCGCTGGTATAGCAAAAACCGTCCGGCAAAGGCTTACCGCCGTCACCGTCATCTTTCCTCCAAAAGGAATGCTCCGGTTCGATGACGTAAAAGCCGTCATATTCCCTGGCGTGTCTTGCCTCTTCTGCCGTAATCAGGCATTCATGAAGTTTTTCGCCCGGACGTATGCCTATGGTCTCCTTGCATATCCCCGGAGCCAAGACGTCAGCAAGGTCAACAAGGCGCATGCTTGGAATTTTGGGCACAAAAATCTCGCCGCCCTGCATCCTGCCGATGCAGTCGATGACGAAACGCACTCCCTGCTCCAGGGTGATCCAAAACCTGGTCATCCGTTCGTCGGTAAGCGTTATCCTGCCCTTTTCCCGCTGGGTTAAAAACAAAGGCACCACGCTTCCCCTGCTTCCCACGACGTTTCCGTAGCGAACGACGCTGAATTTAGTCTTTCTGCTTCCCGTGTAGGCATTTGCCTGAACGAACAGCTTTTCCGCGACAAGCTTAGTGGCTCCGTAAAGGTTGACAGGCTGCACGGCCTTGTCCGTACTGATGGCCATGACCCTTTCAACGCCGTTATCTATTGCGGCATCTATGACGTTTGCCGACCCGTCGATATTGGTCTTTACGGCTTCGATGGGGTTATACTCGCAGGTCGGAACCTGCTTTAAGGCGGCAGCATGGACGACTATATCTACGCCGTTCATCGCGCGATATACGCGCTCCCTGTCTCTGACGTCTCCTATGAAAAACCTTAGCCTAAGGTCATCGTCGAACTCCTGGCGCATCTGGTACTGCAAATATTCTCCTCTAGAAAAGATCCTCACAGCCTTGGGGTTGTGGGTTTCAAGGAGCGTGCGAGTAAACTTTTTCCCAAACGACCCGGTCCCCCCGGTAAGTAAAATAACTTTGCCATCTATGTACATTACAGCTATCCTCCTGGGTTACGACTTGCGCATGTAAATTCTATATAAATTATCGGCACCGTTGCAATTTTTCATAAGCAACGGTGCCGATACTTTTGGATTTATAAAACTATAAGAATTTGATAACAAAAGTAAGTTAATCCCACCAATTTTACAAATTACCGCCGGCATCCAAGTAATCGAGAAACTTCTCTGTAACCATTGAATGCTATAACACAAAAACTTCCGCCCTGAATAACAAAAAGCGAGTTCGGTTTAACCAATTAAATTAAAATTCAAGATTAAAGACCTGGCCCAGGAATTTTAGACTTCAGTGTCGAACAGAGCGCCGAGCATTTCGTTGACGGCAGCGATGAAATGTACCAGTTCGTCGGGGGGGATTTTTCGGATGACCTTGTCGTTATTGGCGTGGTCGATGACGTGGACCTGATAGATGTTGGCCTCTTCGATGTACTTGAATTTAAGGCTTCGGTCGAAGATCATCGCCATCTGCTCGGCCTTGTGGATGGCGGATTTGATGTCTTCCTTAGAATATTGCTGCCAGTTCGTCTCGCCATTCACTCTAGCCTGCAAGCCCTGTGAGCTAATCCTTTCTTTATAAACAACATCCCCAAGGCTGTTATCATCTATGATTTTGTGCAAACTGCCTCCCTGAGGAAACGAACTCAACCTGCCGATGCCGTCTGTGCTCACGACAAGCCCCTCCTTAAATTGAAGTTGAAGCTGCAAATGCAGGTTTAAAGCAATAGTTGATTTTAATTATTTCGCAAGGGAGGAGACTTCCTCCCTTGCGAAATTTTAAACCAATTACTTAAACAGCGTCAGCCATTCACGCTAAAGCACTACCGCAGCAACTGCAGCACAGCCTGAGGTAAGGTGTTGGCCTGAGCGAGCATGGCGTTGCCGGCCTGCATCAAAATCTGCAGCTTCGTAAAGTTCATCATTTCCTGAGCCATGTCGAGGTCGCGGATGCGGCTTTCGGCAGCGGTCAGGTTCTGAGAAGCGGTGTTCAGGTTGTTTATGGTGTGCTCCAACCTGTTTTGATATGCGCCGAGCTTTGCCCGCTGGCTAGAGACGCGGTCCAAGGCGGAGTCTATGATTGTTATGGAGCGGGAAGCCGAGTCGCGGTCTGTTACCAACACCCTGTGGATGCCGAGAGCGCGAGACGACATGTTGCCGATGTCTATACCCATGTCTTCGCTCTCGTTGGCGCCGATCTGAAACACCGTGGAGTTGTCGGCCAGATGCAGATAGGTCTCATAAGTGGTCGGTTCGGCTGAAAGCTCAAACTGCTTGGTGTTGTCGTTCCATTTTATGGCAACATCGGCCATCGGGTCAAACTCGACGTCGACGTTCGGGTGCACTATGCCTATGAGCATGTTGCCCGTCACCTTGGTGTTGGAGGCAACGGTAGCGCCGCTATGGGCATCCTGGACTGATACGCGGAACTCGTTTTCCTTAGAGTTTTGAATTACGCTCAAGCTCAATGCCTTTATTACGTCTTCGTCTCCGGCAAAGGCTATTTCGCCGTTCGTTCCGGCAACGACACTTCGGATAACGAAGGTCCCGGCGAGGGCCTCAGGCGTATTGGAGACCTCATCGCCTTCGGACACGTAAGTTACAAACTTATCGGCATTGCTCGATACGTACTGTCCCTGGCCCAGCTGGTCGCGGATCGCGGCGTTGAGCTTTTCCTGGACGTTTCTGATAGTATCTGTGGCATATAGAGTAACGGAGGCTTTTGTTCCGTCGCCCTGGATGAGCGTTATGGTTTGCGGGTCTTCAAGCAGGAAACGGCCATTGGAATCCCAGAAGCGGTCGAGGTCGCGAAGCATGACGTCGTCTGCCGCCACCTGACCCACGTAGGCCGCGGTGAAGCTTGCGCCTGTCACGGAACTGCCTGCTGCAAGGCCTGCCAACGAACCGAAGCGGGCGCTAATGTCGCCTTCGTATGTAACACCGTTTGCGGTGTTGAGATAGAACGTCCTGAAGTGGACGGTCTTGTTGTCAACACCTGTTTTATTGAAGGCAAATGCCAACGAACCTGCACCGGTCCAGCCTAAAGACCAAGCGGAATTAATCTCAAAGTCCCAGGTTGCTCTAACATCATTACTTGCTGCAGATGCCTTTATTTGATAGACGAGTTTGTCGCCCACATGGGCATATTGGATAGTGCTACCAACACCCGACAATGAAAGCTTGACTCCTAAACCCAGGTACGTATTAAGGCCCGCAGACCCTATGACGATATTTTCGTCAACATAGTTTGTTAGGTTACCATCTTTGTCCAATACATAAGAAACGCCACGGAACGTGACCTGTTTTGCCGAGGTGTCTACGGCAATGATCTCAAAGAGTATGTTAGCATTTTTACCAGCGTAGGAAGCAGTGGCAGCAGTGACAGCAAGTGCTTCAACCTTAAGACCATCATAACCATAATAGCTCACCCGGGCTGCAGATACAGCTGAATTCCCAGCCAGCCTTTCAAGGTTAAGCTTGTAATCTCCAGCGGGCAGGCCGTCTATCTCGACGTCGTTAACGCCTTCAAGCGTGTTTACGCTCACGTTCATCATGACGTTTTCGTGCTTGATCTTAAACACGTCGCTTTTTTGGATCTGCCCCTGGCCCGGAGTGGCGTTGATAGAGATCTTAAAGTTGCCTTCGGCAGCCGCCTTCTGGCCAAACTGATCTATTTGGCGCAGGCTGCCGCGCACGAAAGCCTTGGTCTCAAGCTTGTCTGCAGACCAAAGCACGGATGCCGAACCGTCCAGCAATTTTTTCTTGTTAAACTGCGTTGTGGAGGCAATGCGGTCAACCTCTTCTTTTAGCTGGTCGATCTCTAGCTGGATGACCTGGCGGTCGTTTGCCGTTAGCGTGTCGTTTGCGGCCTGGACGGCGAGCTCTCTCATCCTCTGAAGGATAGAGTGCGTCTCGTTTAAGGCACCCTCTGCCGTCTGGATCATGGATATGCCGTCCTGGGCGTTTCTTACGGCCATATCCAAGCCCCGAACTTGAGCCCTCATCTTCTCGCTTATGGCAAGTCCCGCAGCGTCATCGGCAGCCGTGTTGATCCTTAAGCCTGTGGAAAGCTTGTTGATGGATTTCTGCAGGGATTCATTGGTGCTGTTTAAAGCATTATAGGTAAATAACGCAGGAATATTGTGGTACACTCTCATAATGACTTCACCCTCCTTGATAAATTTTCCGAGCGGAGCATCCTTACCCCACCCGCACCGTGATACTTGATCAACCAAATCATCCGCACTTGAAAGAATACTTCCTGTCTACCGGGCTGCACACCACCTCCTTATAAACTTATTCGGTCTTTGCCGACAAAAACTTTAATTCAAATCCCAAATAAATTTTTTGTGCCAAAGCAGGATCCAGGGGCACCTTTAGCTTTTCTATGACCGTTACACTGTCGCGGAGTCGTCTTAGAAACATCGAGACTTCCGGGCTTTCACTGTCCGATGCGTCTGCGAGCCTTTTTGTCGCAGAAAGACACCAAAGCGCCAACGTTCTGCTTTCGTCGGGCAGTGTATCGCAAAAAGCTTCGACCATGCTCCATGCCCTGTGAAGCGCTCTAAACGTTTCGCCGACCGAAAGCAGCCTTTCGACTTCTGCTCTCTCCCTGCGCCACCTTACAGCTATGTTTTCGGGGTCTATTTCCTTTATGTCCTCAAAAGTCTGACGCTCCTCTTCGATCAGAGACAGCCACATCCTTTGTATCTCGCCGTCATCGGGATCGTAGCGCAGGGCATTGCTTAAAATAAGCCTTGTCAAGTCAAACTGAGGCAGGCGGCACAGGTCAGGCGCAGAAAGCATACGTGCCCAGGTTTTAAGTACTCCTGCTGCTTCTTTCCTTTCGATTTCCTTATCCTCCAAAAGACTTGCGACCTTTTGCATGTAGGCACACCCTTCTTCGGCCCTGCCTTCGCTTTCAAGATGAAGCGCAATTTTCCAAAGCAACCTGTAAGGCCAATCTGCCGACAAGGGATCGCACCTGGCAAGGAGGTTGTCAATAAGGGGTTTGCGAAATTTCTTTTTATTATCATCCGTATTTGTTTCTTCTGTCGCGGCATCCCTTTGATATAAATTTTCGTCCCGAACGCCGTGGTCTTCGCTGTCTAAATTTAACAGCGATTCAAGATGACTTTGAGCGGTCTTCTCGTCAACAGGAGCAAGCCCGAAGGGCAAATCCTTTTCGGCAGTCTCCTTAAAACCTTGAATCGCGTCTTTTATATACGTCAGCCATTGAATTGTAAAGTTAGCCGCAACTCGGTGAGCTGCAATGAGGTCATCATGAGCCTTCTCCCACCTGGTTATCATCTCCATATTTTCAAGCGTGCGGGTTTTTAGTATCTCAAGTAAAGTGGCGTAGGCGTAAGTCTGCCCCAAAAACTCCAGGACCCTGTTTTGGGCGTGTAACGCATCTATCACGGCCGAGGCTTCATAGGCAAGCTTTTGCCTCCTTGCCGGCGGAAGGCCGGGAGAGACCACGCGCTTTTTTTCTTCTTCCAGCTTTTGCAGCAGCTCAAGCGAAAATTCAAATCCTTTAATGCCGCCTTCGACGTTTTTAAGTACTGCATCTGTAACAGCAATTCTGTCTTCGGTTTTTGCTTCAATAATCACCTGGGACGGCGAAGCCGAAAAGCCTTCAAGGCCGTCCACAAACTCGTCTATAAAGCTCTTAAAAGGCATAACTTCCGTGCCTCTGATCAAAGCGCCGCCTTCGGTGCAGTCGTAAACCTTAAAACCTGCTTCTGTCAAGGGACCTATCATCTGCTCAAACATGCGCAAAAACATCAGCCATATTCGATGAGTGGCCACAGTCCCGCCCAAGGCTCCGGGCACAAGAATCCGATTGCTTTCGGAGACCTTTGCATCGCCCGATTTTTCTTTGGACCATGCCGTGTCGCTGCTGTGGGTGGTGCCTTCCTCGCCATAGGCAAGGTCCTGTCCGATGAGGGCTATTTTATCTGATCCTAAAACAGCAGCTACGTTCATGCACATGTGGGCGACGGAGGCCCCGGAAGGGATCACGTCACCGCCAAGAAGTTGACCCACCACCCAATGGTCAAGGGGCAAACCTGCTTTTCCTATTACAATTTTAGGACCCGGCCAGGTGCCGACTATCTGCGGGACACAGACCGACTGAACAATCAGCAAAACATCTTTAAGCTCTTCCTTGTAATCTCTTATGACATCTCTGAAATGTTTGTCGAGTACGGCAAGGCCTCTTTCGAGGGCACATACGATATGGGGCTTGATGCCGTTTTTAAGGAACTTTCTAAGGACGGTATCTGTGGCAATTATAAGAAGTTTATCTTCTTTGCCCTTAAGGAGCTCGTAATTTTTATCCAAAGACGGCCCCGCAGAGACCACGACGGAAGGCCTTCCCTTGAAGACCCCTCTTAGGGTTTTTAGCTTCGACCCAAAGACTATCCAGGGCGAAGACAGAGCCATCTGCCTCAAGCCAAGCAGGGTATCTTCCACGGAGTTTCCTATCATCTGAAGGTTTATCAAGATGCGTTCCTTTAGTTTTGCCAGTATTTCATCGAAGGGCTTCGGGTCTTCAAGCTCACCTCTATGAACGACGTGTCCCAAATCGCCTGCCGCAAAAGTCCCTAAAGGCGTAACAGTAATGTCCAAAAGCTCCAAGATGAGGTCGTCTTCGTCATTTACCGCAAAGCCTAAACGGATGAAAGGGGGTAGTAATTTATACACTAAGACTTCTTCAAAAAGATAAAACAAAAGGTCGATGTTTGGCTCTACTACTATGACAGCCATAACCGACCAGCTCATGGACTTGAAAAGACCCGTAAAATAGCGCGGGCTGCCCGCCCCGATCACAAAAAGACAGGCATTCTTCGGAACATCTTTGACGCGGTCATCTTCAAAGGGTTCAAAAAAAGGCCGCCTTCGGCTTTTTATCCAAAGGCCGTTAGGAGTCTGCGCAACCTCCGGGATTAGGCGCGTCCCGCTTTCGATATATGATTTCCTTTCCTTTTCGAGGAACGCAGCCAGCTTGGGCT
>Ga0208938_1001588_pt1 | contig 13021 bp, 8 predicted proteins | sample AD_UKC125_MetaG_FD_184434 | JGI IMG/M metagenome (GOLD analysis project Ga0208938, IMG submission 184434) | Active sludge microbial communities of municipal wastewater-treating anaerobic digesters from USA - AD_UKC125_MetaG (SPAdes) (version 2) | ecosystem: Engineered > Bioreactor > Anaerobic >... | reverse complement strand
CGGGTCACCGACCGAGGCCCCTTCGGTGGCCATCCCGAGGAGGTCGAGGAGGGCCACCTCGACTCCTGCGCACGGCACCAAGAAGACATCAGCGCATATCGCCAGCAGACCGGCTGGGACGACTAGGGCCTGTTACGAAAGTCGTCTGAGCCAGTGGTCGATGCTGGCGACGTGCACGGTGGCGGCGTAGCGGACGGCGAGCTTGTCGTACCGGGTGGCGAACGCGCGATGGTGCTTGAGGTGGTTGAACCCGGCCTCGACGGCGTGGCGGTCCTTGTACCGCTCGGCGTCGAACGCGGGTGGACGCCCGCCGGAGGATCCGCGGCGCTGCCGGTGACCTTGCTGGTCGGCCGGGACCGGGATCGTCGCTGCGATTTTGCGCTGGCGCAGCCAGGCCCGGTTCGCGCGGGAGGAGTAGGCCTTGTCCGCCAGGACACGGTCGGGTCGTTGCCGTGGTCGGCCGGGCCCGGGTCGGGCGATCCGGATCTGCTCGAGCACGGGGATGAACTGCGGGCTGTCGCCGTCCTGGCCCGGGGTGAGCAGGAACGACAGCAGACCGCGGTGCTGGTCGATCGCGGCGTGGGTTTTGGTGCCCCAGCCGCCGCGGGAGCGACCCAGCGCGTGGTGATCGGGTTCTCCCGCAACCCGATTCACGCTGTCGCGGCGGGCGCCGGCGGCGTGGATGTGGGCGCGTGCGGTGGTGGAGTCGACCGACACCTGCCACGACAACCGGCCGTTGCGGTCGGCAGCCTGGCGCAGCGCGGCCTCAACCCGCGCCCACACCCCGAGCAGTTGCCAGCACGCGAACAGGGCGTACACCCGCCACCACGGGCCGTACCGGACCGGGACGTCCCGCCACGGACAGCCGGCCCGAGCCCGATGACGGACCCCGTCGACCAGCCCCCGGATCGGCCATCGCCGCGGACGACCACACGGAGCAGTCGGCGGAAGCAGCGGCTCCAACAGCGCCCACTGTGCGTCGCTGAGATCGTGACGGGCTGCGGCGGATACGGTGAGCATGAGGCCTCCGGCAGTAGCGGGTGATTCGACACCACTTCCTCTACTGCGGAGGCCTCACCTCACGCTCGGCGACACACCGAACACCACATCCGTCACTTTCGCAACAGGCCCTAGTTGCTGAACTGTGATATCGGTGGGCCCCGTGGGGCTGACCCACAACCTCCGGTCTACGGAAAGCCTCTGCTCAGCGAGGCCGCAATGGGCCGATGACCGCGGGAATGCAGCGCGTAGTAGGTGGTCGCTAGTCGGAAGTGGTGTGACCCCACACGTGTCCCGTACGTGGCCGGCCGGGGATGATCTCAGTAGTACTCGCGGACGTAGGCGAGGGCCTTCTCGTAGACGTCGTTGTCGCGGATCTTGAACTGGACGTACAGGGTCTGGCGCAAGGCTTTGCGGACCTCTTGGTCGCCGGCGATGGTGGACTGCCAACCGTCGAAGCGGACGCCGCGGACGACCTCGTCGATACGGTCGACGACGTTGGAGACGATGATCGGGGTCTCGTCGCCCTTGAGGGCCTCGAAGAGTTCGGTGAGGGCGGCCTTGCCCTTCTCTTCGCGCGGGATGAGCTCCTCGGCCTTCTCGGCGGCGACGGTGTCCTTGGCCAGCTCCAGGAGCTCGCGGAGGAAGTCGAGGCTGGATTGCTGGATGTCGGCGTACTTCTCGCGGAGGGCGTTGAGTCGCTGACCGAGCTCGATGAAGACCGGGTTGTTGAGGTGGCGGGCGATGCGGGCGGTGATCTGCTTTTCGATCTCCTTGGTGGGCACGTCCTTGCGTTTGCCGGTCATCAGGTCTTCGATGGTCTGGGCATCGAGGACGATGGCGTCTGCGCCCTGGGGGATCTCGACTTGGATGTTCTCGTTGATCAGTTCGATGGTCTTGGCGCCCAGCGCGTGCCATACGAGCCGGCCGGTGATGTCGGCGGGCCGCACGGACTCGTAGACGTCGGTAAGCCATTTGTAGTCGTCGCGGTGCGGCGTGAGCATCGGGTCCGGACTGAGCGCCTCCCACAGCTGAGACACCACGCTGTACGCCGACCCAAAAGCGTCCTTCACAGTGTCGTCGGCGATCGCCGCCTGGGCTTGGATCAGCCCCTCGTAGCCGCCGATGGTGCGGTCTACGCCAGGGAAGAATGCCAGCGCGGTCGCCATCGCCGGGGCAAGCTGCTTCTTCAGCTCCTCGATGTTGGAGATGACCTTGAGAACGGTGGTCTCGTCGAATGCAAGGGACTTGGCGACATCGTCGAAGATCCCGAGGTAGTCCACGATCAGGCCGTGGGTCTTGTTCGGTGGATAGACCCGGTTGGTGCGGGTGATCGCCTGGAGGAGGGTGTGCTCCTTCAGCGGCTTGTCGAGGTACTGCGTCTGAAGGATCGGCGCATCGAACCCGGTGAGGAGCTTCGCGGTGACGATGAGGATCTTGAGCGGGTCAGCAGGGTCGTTGAAGCGGGCGACGACCTGCTCCAGCTCCTCGGCTCCGGGCGTCCACGCCGCCCACGCGGCCGGGTCGGTGCGCGACTTCGACATCACGATGGTCGATGCCTCGGGCCGGAGCATGGTGTCGAGCGCGTCCTTATAGGCAACGCATGAGGCCTTGTCGTAGGCGACGAGCTGTGCCTTGAACCCCTCCGGCTCGACTTTGGTGGTGAAGTGTGCAAACACGTCTGCGGCGACCTGGCGGATGCGGTCGGGTGCCTTGATGAGTACCTCGATGGAGGCGGCCTTCTTCGACAGGGTGATCTTCTCGCCCTCGGTGAGGTTGCGGGCATCAGCGAGCTCCTCGAAGGCGGCATCGATCTTCTCCTGGTCGAGGTGGATCTCCGACAGGCGGGGCTCGAAGTGCAGCGGCAGGGTTGCGCCGTCGCGGATGGAGTCCTGGAAGGTGTAGCGCGACAGGTAGCCACCCTCGTCCTCGGGCGACCCGAACCACATGAACGTGTTGCGGTCGCGTTTGTTGATTGGCGTGCCGGTGAGCCCGAACAGGAACGCGTTGGGCAGGGCCTCGCGCATCTTCTGTCCATAGTCGCCCTCCTGGGAACGGTGAGCCTCGTCGACCATCGCGATGATGTTGTGCCGGTCGTCCAGCACTCCGTCGGCCTCGCCGAACTTGTGGATCGTCGTGATGATGATCTTGCGCGCGCCCTGGCTCAGCAGCGTCTGGAGCTCCTTGCGGGAGTCCGTCGACACAAGACCTGGCACGTCGGAGGCGTTGAACGTGCCGGTGATCTGGGTGTCGAGGTCGATCCGGTCGACGACGATCAGGATCGTCGGGTTGGTCAGCTCTGCCATCGCCCGCAATTTCAGGGCGGTGAACACCATCAGCAGCGACTTGCCCGACCCCTGGAAGTGCCAGATCAGGCCCTGCTTGACCTTCCCGTGCAGGACTCGCTGCACGATCAGGTTGGTCGCCTGGAACTGCTGGAACCGGGCGATCAGCTTGATCTTGCGGTGCTTCTTGTCGGTGGCGTAGATCGTGAAGAACCGCAGGAAGTCCAGCACGGCGGCCGGCCTGAGCACCCCGTTAACGGCGTCCTTGACAACCTCCAGCCCGAGCTTCGCCGCCGCGTCGGGATCGGTCTTATCTTCCCGCCAGGGCCCCCACAGCTCGACCGGCATCCCGACCGTGCCGTAACGAAAGTCCTTACCCTCCGTGGCGAACGAGAACACGTTGGGCACAAAGAACTGCGGCACGCTCGCCTCGTAGTCGTCGTGCACCTGTGCGGCCCCGTCGATCCACGAGTAGGCCCCTCGGATCGGGGTCTTCGCCTCACCCACCACCAGCGGAAACCCGTTGCACCACAGAACCACATCGAACCGCTTCCCGACCCGACCGACCTGAAAGGTCACCTCGGTCGCGACCACCCAGTGGTTCGATGAGTCGTCCTCGGGATGCTCGAAGTCAATGAGCCTGACCGTGGTGTGCTCACCGTGCGGACCGAAGGGCATCGACTTCTGCCCGGTTAGCCACGCCATGAGTTCCTCGTTCGCTACGACGGGGTGCGGCGCAGCCCGTGCCGAGATCAGAATCGCGCGCAGCGTGTGGATGACCTCGTCAGCCTTCCTCGGGTCCGCCTCGATCTCCGGATTGAGCCGGATCAACGCGGCTCTGACCGAACCCTCCAGCAACACCTCGTCCGGACGACGCGGAAGCCCGTTTCCCGGCACGAACTGAACGTCGAGCGACTTCACCAGATCGCGTAAAAAGTCGCGGACCGTATTCGCCTCGCTGAACAGGCCCATCAGTTGCCTCCAAAGACATCGATCAGGACGGCAGTTCGAAGGCCTGTCAACGATGTGACTTCGTGGAGCACGCCGTCACGGAAGTCGCCGATTGTGCGATAGGCAGCACCCACGCGCCGCTCGGCGCCATGAGGCAGATCAGGAAAGGCGACCCCGCCGACGATCTGTTGATTGAGTGACGGGACCACTCCGCCGTTGCTGGAGCGAGCAAGCTGTGTCTCGGCGAGCACCGCTAGCAGATACGCAGGGTCGATTGCGTGAGGTCGGATGATTAGATGGTTCTCGTCTACGAGTGCAGGCGCAGCGAGCGCCCGGCGCCGTTCGAGATGGATCGCGGCACCGACCCGCGCAGTCACGACGGTACCTGCGGGGAGAACGTCCGCTGATAGCGCTGCCACGTCATCGGCCGTCACCCACCCGCCCGGATTTGTCAGGTAACGCTCGTTTCCTGGCCGATCAAGATCAGCGACCTTGAAGAACGGCACGTCACCTGCCCGCCCATCCTGCATGCTTTTGGGGTAGTTCTGGCCATTGCGGACGGTCGCAACATCACGCACGTACTTCACAGCCCGCCGGGATCCGCGGAGGTCTTCGATCAGCATCGTGGCAGCCTCCCTGAGCTTCGCGGCTACATTGACGAGCTGAAGCCGGTGCCGCTCAATCGACCAGAGGAGGTCGGCGATGCGCATCTGCTCATCGAAGGGCGGAAGTTCGAACTCGAAGCTGGCGAGGTCGCGCCAGTTGGTGCGTGGCGAGAGCGAGCCGGCCGAGGTGCCGAGGGCGTGGTCGAAGAACTCGTTGGACTGGACGAGGAACGGCAGGAACTCTCCGAGGATCTGCGTCTCGTCGGCCTCGAAGGTGTAGATGTCGCCGGAGCAGATGGCATCAAACTCGGCGAAGGCGACCTTGCGCTGGTAGGCACGGCGCTTGCCGAAGAGTGTCTGTCCCGGCCTCACGCGGCGGGTGAAGGTGGTGCCGTCTTCGGTCGATCCCCAGCGGCTGATCTTCAGCTCACCGGGGTCCAGGTGCTCCATTGCGATGATCCGGCCGATGCCCGCTGCGTCGAGGTTGCGAATCGTTTCGTTGGCATTGCGGACAACGTCTCCGAAGGCGACGCGCTTCCACGCGGACTTGTCGAGTTTCAGAGTCATGCCGATACCCCCGCTCGCAGGAGCGCGAGCACGTCGGTGATAGCCCCGTCGGACGCGGAAGCGGCGGCGCGCCAGGTAGCGACGGCATGGGTGACGTCGACCTGCTCGCCTTCAGCGGCGGCCTTGGCACCGATGACGTACAGCGGGATGGCGAGGCTGTAGGCCTTCTCGGCGATCTGGTCGAGGGTCGCGATGGCGGTGAACTGATCGATGTCAGTGAAGTCTCGATAGGCGTCGAGGATCCTCTGCTGATGGGTAGCACGCAGGAACGATTGAGCCTGTTCACGCGCGACCTCGTTTACCGCATTGACGAACAGCACCTTGCCCTGGTGTTCGGCGGGCTTGGTGGCGCGCAGGGTGACGACGACGGCCTCCATCGGGCTGTTGTAGAACAGGCCGGCACCGAGGCCCAACACGCACTCGATGAGGTCGGACTTCACCAGCGCCTCGCGCAGTGCGACTTCCTCGCGGCGGAACAGGACGCCGTGGGGGAAGAGGATCGCGGCGCGGCCGGTCTTGGGGTCGAGACTCTTGGCGATGTGCTGGAAGAAGGCGTAGTCGGCGCGGCCTTGGGGCGGCACTCCCCACACGTTGCGGCCGTAGGGGTCTTTGGCGAAGGCGTCTCGGTTCCAGGCCTTGATGGAGTAGGGCGGGTTGGCGAGGACGACGTCGAAGGTCTTCAAGCCGCCCTTGGCGTTGAGGAACGCAGGCCGGGCGAGGGTGTCGCCGTGGGCGATGTGGCCGTCGGTGATGCCGTGCAGGAACAGGTTCATCCGGGCGATCGCGGAGGTCCCGTAGTTGAGCTCCTGGCCGTGGAGGCGGACGCTGCGCCACTCCCTGTCTTGGCGTTTGAGCTCGGCCACGGTGGAGATGAGCATGCCGCCGGTGCCACAGGTGGGGTCGTAGACCGTTTCACCTGGCTGGGGTTCGAGCATCAGCGTCATGAGGTGCACGAGCGTGCGGTTGGTGTAGAACTCCTGAGCGGTGTGGCCGGAGTCGTCGGCGAACTTCTTGATGAGATACTCGTATCCGTTGCCGAGTTCGTCCTCGGGCAGGTTCGCGATCGAGAGGGTCTTCGTCGAGAAGTGCTCGATCAGGTCCGCGAGGGTCGCGTCGGGCAACAGGTTCTTGTTGCCCCAGTCACCGTCACCGAACACGCCGGGCAGAGTGTCCGGATTCGCGGACTCGATCGCTCGCATCGCCTTGAGGATCGTGGCACCGATGTTGTCGGTGACTGAGCGGACGTCGTCCCAGTGGCACCCGTCGGGGATGGCGAAGCGGTGGTTCTCGGGGAGGTCGGCGAGTTCGTCGTCGTCGTCGTAGGTCTCCATCGCGGCGGCGTGCTCTTCGTCATACACGTCGGAAATCCGCTTCAAGAATACGAGCGGGAAGATGTACTGCTTGTAGTCGCCGGCGTCGATTAGGCCGCGCAGCACGATCGCCGCGCCCCACAGGTAGGTCTCCAACTCCCGCTGGGCGATCTGCTTAGTCATGCCGGTAGCCCCCATTTGGCCAGCTCTGCTTCGAGCGCGGCGCGGGTTTCCTGGGCGGCGGTCTGCGCGGCTTCGAGGGTGGCGAGAGCGTCGGCGAATGTGAGCTTCTCGCCGGTGTCTGCGGGTGCGACGTAGAGGTGGAGGTTGAGGTTGAAGGCGTTGCCTTCGATCTCGTTGAGCGTGGCGACGTGGGCGCGCCCGTCGATGTCGGCGAACCCGGCGTACGCCTCGAACAGCTTGCTCGCGTGTTCGGGCTCCAGGGTGTTCTGGTTGCGGCCCTTCTTCATCAGGTCCTCGCCGTTGATAAAGAGAACCTGGCCCTTGCGGTCGGCCGGTTTCTCGTGGCGGAGGATCAACACACACGCGGCGAGGCCGGTGCCGTAGAACAGGTTCGGCGCAAGGCCGATGACGGCTTCGATCTTGTCCGCCTTGAGGGCGTGCGTGCGGATGCGCGCCTCGGCTCCTTGGCGGAATAGCGCGCCCTGCGGGAGGACGACCGCGACCCGGCCGGCCTTGGGGTTGGCGGAGGTGAGCATGTGTTGGACCCACGCCCAGTCCGCGTACCCTTTCGGCGGGACCCCGCCGAGTTGGCTGCGGCCCCACTTGTCGGATGCCCACTCGACCTCGCCCCATGCCTTGAGCGAGAACGGCGGGTTGGCGACCACACAGTCGAACTGCGCCAAGTGGTTGCCGGTGAAGAAGGCCGGGTTTCGCAGGGTGTCCTCGCGGACGATCTTGAAGTCCTCGACACCGTGGAGCAGCAGGTTCATCCGGGCGATGCCAGAGGTGGCGAGCACCTTCTCCTGACCGTAAAGCCTGCCCCAGAGGGTCTTAGGGTTGCCGCCCCTCGCCTTCACGTGCTCGATGACCTCGATCAGCATGCCGCCCGTCCCGCACGCCGGATCGTACACGGACTCGCCCTCGCGCGGGTCGAGGATGTTGATGAGCAGGCCAACCACCGAGCGCGGCGTGTAGTACTCACCGGCCTTCTTGTTCGAGGCGTCGGCGAACCGCTTGATGAGGTACTCATATGCGTTGCCAAACACGTCCGGCGTGACGTTGGCATTGCTCAACGTCCTGGTCGAGAAGTGCTCGATCAGGTCGGCCAGCTTGCGGTCGGGGAGCTTGTCCTTATTGGTCCAGTTGGCGTTACCGAAGATGCCGTACAACGTCTCCGGGTTGGCCTTCTCGATCTCCCGGAATGCGGTCTGCAAGGCGGTGCCGATGTTCTGGGTCTTCTCCCGCACGTCCGACCACAGGTTGCCCTCGGGGATCGCAAACCTGTGGTTCTCCGCGAAGGTTGCGTACTCGTGGTCGCCGCCCGACTCGTCCAACGCCGCCTCGAACTCCTCCACGTAGACGTCGCTGAGGCGCTTAAAGAACATGAGCGGGAAGATGTAGGCCTTGAAGTCCGCCTGGTCGATGCTTCCCCGCAGCAGGTCCGCAGCCTTGGCGAGGTACTGCTCAAGTTCCGTGAGGTTCAAGCGTCCAGCTGGGGCTGAAGGCTCTTGGCCCGGGCTCGGCTCCACGACCACCGCTACCAATCTCCTCTACCAGTTGCTCAACATCACTTCGGTCTCCCCCGTCATGGACGGTAGTCGACAGGTGCAACACCGGCCCTCAGGTCCCCTGAAGAGGTGCGCGGCGCGCCGCCCAGTCACGTAGCGTGGTCGAGCTGAACGGCAGCACGGCCCGAAGCAGGAAGAGCGCCCGTTGCCGACGGGGGGTCAGCTGTCCGTTGGCGGTGCCCTACTGCGCGGCCGAGGACGGCGCGCCAGCGCCGCCCGCAGGCTGCCGCGGCGCGAAGCGCCGCCTTGATCCAGTAGAGGTGAATTCGGCAAGAGATCGCTTGGGGGACGTTGAGGACGCCGCAGCTGGCAGTCCACTTCGCCCAGTTAGCCCGGCGACTCAGCGCGCCCACTGTGCCCATCCTTGCGACCGCCGCCAAGGCACCGGTTCGTCGGTAGCAGTCGCACCTGTCGGTGCCGTCTGGTTGCATGCCTGCGTGAGCGATGATCAACAGACGCCCGAGGAGGCCGAGGCGCAAGCCGGGGATGGGAGCGTGGGTCAGTTCGTCATGCTCTGGGTGAGTGCCATTCTCGACAGTGGTGCCTGGGCGCTCGCGATGGCAACCTCGACGCCGGAACTCCGCCTCGCGAGGGCACAAGCCTGGGTCATGAACGCTCAGAGGACCGGTCAAGCGGATGGCTTTGATCGCGACGCTCTCGCTGCGTCGCTCGCCGCAGTTGACGAGAGTCACGCGCTGTGGTCTGACTACGCTGCTGCTGAGGTCCAGGGTTTCCGAGAAGTGTGGGGCGACGTTGGCAACCATCTGGCCGTTGGATCACGTCCACGTCCATTGGACCCCGACCACGAGCTCGTGCTCGTGGTGGACTATCGAACGGTGCCAAATGACGAGCAAGCTCACGGAGACCACGTCGCAAAGGTGGTCGACTCTCCCACTGAGATTGCGGCCTTTCCCTTCGTGGTGCGGCACTACGAGGGCGGGCGATTCCTGATCGCCAGCCACAACGGGCCCGACAACATGCCAGCACCGGGTTGGCCACCGCAGCTTTGATCACCCCTCGTCGACCGAAGGAGACCGTTGCTCGATTTTGATGCGACCCGTCAACCCGTGCGCCCGCACGAACTGACTTCGCTGGTGCGAGCGATCGAAGGTGCCCACTCCTCTGACGAGCAGGACTGGCTCGAGTGGAAGTCCGGGCTCGATCTGGGCAGTAAGACCCACTTGGCATCTATCGCCCGTTGCATTCTGGCGTTGAGCAACCGGGACCCGGCGATCGCCAGCGACGCGGTCGAGGGCTACGGGTACATGGTCATTGGGGTCGAACCGGGCAGAGCAGAGGGCGTTGCCGTGCGCGACAACGCGGATCTCGATCGTGATCTGCAGAGGCTCCTGGGTCAGGACGGCCCGCGCTGGCGCCCACTGTGGGTTGAGTACGCCAACGTGTCGATACTCGTCGTCGAGGTGTCACCCCCTCGTCCCGGAGATCCGATCTTCGTAGCGCAGAGGAGCAGCGAGGGACTGAGCGAAGGTGCCGTCTACGTCCGTCACCGGGCACGCAGCCAACCTGCGACCGCTGCGGACATACGGGTGCTCAGTGAGCGGCTCCAATCGGCGGGGCACACCCTGAGACTCTCTTTAGCGCCGTCGGGGGACGAAGCCTCCCTATGCCCAGTTCAGGATGCGTCAGGGGAGGTCGCGGAATACGTCGCCGCCAGCGCGAAAGACCTTCTGGACTTCCTGCCCAAGCCAGAGATGAAGTCGACGCGATTGGGTGACTTCAAACCCGACCTGTCTGCGCTCCTCGGCATGGACAAGGTGAGTGTCAGCTCGCTGAGCAGCTTGGTCAACATCCAAGAAGAGACGCGTACAGAGGACGAGTACCGCGCCGAAGTGGCGGCCTACGCATCGGACCTCGCCCGGGGGATGCAAGATGTTCTGGACCACATCGCGGCTCAATACCTCGTGCCGCTGTCTCTGCGGCTGGCGAACCTGACCGACAGCAACTACGAGGGCCTCCGGGTGGAGGTTCACCTCGAAGGTGACGTTCGAGCAACTGAACCAGTTGATATGGACGCGTCCTTCGGCTATCTGTTGCCAACCCCGCCGAGAAAGTGGGGGCCTTATGAGAGGTCGCCCATCGGCATCCGCAACTTCGGGCTGGCGGGGAGCTACATGCCTCGCCAAGCTCCCGGGAGCACGCTGCGCATCGAGAACGGAGGTTCTGCGACCCTTACCTTCCCAACGTTGCATCTTCGACCTCGTGCTGTAGAAGAGCTGGACGCGGTCATCGTGCTTGCGCCCGAGGGCATGGAGACCATCCATGCGCGCTGGACCGCTACGGCAACGAACATCGAAGGTGTGGCTGGGGGTGCCTTCGAATTTTCGCTAATGGGCGAGCCCTTCGACGGCTGGGACGCACTCGTCACAGAGTGGAATCTTTAGTCTCATATTCGAGCATCGCGAAGTCGACGGTGGCCGAGGAGGTGGCACGCCTCCTCGACCCCAGTGCGCTGGTTAACGACGGCCAAGTGCAGACATTTGGTGCCACCGGCGCGGATGCACTCGAATCTGAGGATGTCCGGCGGTGCGCAGAGGCGTAGCCGCTACCGACCAGTCGGGAGCTGATGCCTGGAGTCATAACCAGTGGCGCACTCGGGAGTCCCTCGCCGCACCTTCCGCCCCAGGTCGAGTTGGTGGTCACTTGGAGAGTGCTGTGGACGCGACGTCGAAGCGTTCTCTGAGTAACCCAAGTTGGCCAGCATCACCGCCAGTAGCTCGTGTCCACTGGCGACGGGCCGGATGCGGCACTTCCAGCAGTGCGCACGTCGGCGCGGACGAGAGGGAACGCCAGAACATCTGGGCGAACTTCCCCGCCGCCGCCACCGACGTTGTAGAGCCGATGCCCATTAAAGCGACGCGACGGCCGAGATCAGGAAGGAGACACTCAGCGTATTGCCTTCTGGCTGCCCTCAGGGCTTGGACCTTCCTTGCCCGCGATCGGCGTAGGTCCTCGACTGCAGTCCATTGCTTGTCATCCAGAGGAGATATCGTCGTGATGGCTCGGCGCTGCAGTGGAACCTGGCTGACGTTGACGATTGCCACACGGAAGTCACCCCGCTTATGTCGGCGGGCAACTTCCTCGCCAAGAGATCTGTTCGCGTCAGCACTCCCCGTCAAGAATGCGAGGGCGTCCTTGCCGGCGGGACCGGCGAGAGGGTGCTGAGCGTGCAGCTCGGCGACGTGAGGAGACTCAAGGAGGAGCACGAGGTCGACATGTGATCCGTGTCCACTAGTCAGATCGGGAACGAGAAAGTCCGCGTAGACACCGACTCCGGTCTCCCGCAGGTACGCGTCGACTGTCACCCAAGCAGGCTAGCCCTCGTGTGCATCTCGAGTCGGTGGGGGCTTCGGCGGACGCTCGGAGCCTTACAGCTGCGCAACTCGCCCGCGTCTTAGCCGCTAGGGCCTGTTGCGAAAGTGACGGATGTGGTGTTCGGTGTGTCGCCGAGCGTGAGGTGAGGCCTCCGCAGTAGAGGAAGTGGTGTCGAATCACCCGCTACTGCCGGAGGCCTCATGCTCACCGTATCCGCCGCAGCCCGTCACGATCTCAGCGACGCACAGTGGGCGCTGTTGGAGCCGCTGCTTCCGCCGACTGCTCCGTGTGGTCGTCCGCGGCGATGGCCGATCCGGGGGCTGGTCGACGGGGTCCGTCATCGGGCTCGGGCCGGCTGTCCGTGGCGGGACGTCCCGGTCCGGTACGGCCCGTGGTGGCGGGTGTACGCCCTGTTCGCGTGCTGGCAACTGCTCGGGGTGTGGGCGCGGGTTGAGGCCGCGCTGCGCCAGGCTGCCGACCGCAACGGCCGGTTGTCGTGGCAGGTGTCGGTCGACTCCACCACCGCACGCGCCCACATCCACGCCGCCGGCGCCCGCCGCGACAGCGTGAATCGGGTTGCGGGAGAACCCGATCACCACGCGCTGGGTCGCTCCCGCGGCGGCTGGGGCACCAAAACCCACGCCGCGATCGACCAGCACCGCGGTCTGCTGTCGTTCCTGCTCACCCCGGGCCAGGACGGCGACAGCCCGCAGTTCATCCCCGTGCTCGAGCAGATCCGGATCGCCCGACCCGGGCCCGGCCGACCACGGCAACGACCCGACCGTGTCCTGGCGGACAAGGCCTACTCCTCCCGCGCGAACCGGGCCTGGCTGCGCCAGCGCAAAATCGCAGCGACGATCCCGGTCCCGGCCGACCAGCAAGGTCACCGGCAGCGCCGCGGATCCTCCGGCGGGCGTCCACCCGCGTTCGACGCCGAGCGGTACAAGGACCGCCACGCCGTCGAGGCCGGGTTCAACCACCTCAAGCACCATCGCGCGTTCGCCACCCGGTACGACAAGCTCGCCGTCCGCTACGCCGCCACCGTGCACGTCGCCAGCATCGACCACTGGCTCAGACGACTTTCGTAACAGGCCCTAGTCGTCCCAGCCGGTCTGCTGGCGATATGCGCTGATGTCTTCTTGGTGCCGTGCGCAGGAGTCGAGGTGGCCCTCCTCGACCTCCTCGGGATGGCCACCGAAGGGGCCTCGGTCGGTGACCCG
>Ga0208938_1001587_pt1 | contig 13021 bp, 9 predicted proteins | sample AD_UKC125_MetaG_FD_184434 | JGI IMG/M metagenome (GOLD analysis project Ga0208938, IMG submission 184434) | Active sludge microbial communities of municipal wastewater-treating anaerobic digesters from USA - AD_UKC125_MetaG (SPAdes) (version 2) | ecosystem: Engineered > Bioreactor > Anaerobic >... | reverse complement strand
AGGATCTTGATGGGGACATGGAAGGCGTTCTCATCACCGCGGAGGAACTGCAGACCCGCCTGCGGCAGCTGGCAACGCAAGTGGACTCCGATTACGCGGGCCACAACCTGCTGATCGTGGGCGTGCGCCCGGCCACCGGCACGAGGGTCCGGTCCGACGTGCTCGATTCGATCACCTCGATGATCGGCATGGTGCCCGAAGCCGTGCTGCACCTGTCGGTGGGACGGGGTGCCGGTGGCGGTCCCGCATCACCGACCACGACGGTACGGGCGTACGTCACCGGTCCCGACGGGTCCGGTGAGCTTCTCGACGAGATGGCGGCCGTGCTGGCTCCGTATGTGGAGACGATGTCGTCGTGGCCGGATGTTCCTGCCGGGACCCGGCCGGCCGAGCGCCGGTGGATCCTGCGGCCGGAGGCAAGCCGTTTCGGTTTCATCACCGGAGAAAACGGTGGAACCGGGGAAGCTGCCGTCCGCGCCTACGAGTGGACGCCGGAAAGCGCTGTAGCACACGATGACTACCACCGGCTGTGGCGGACGTTGTCCTCGTGGCCGGACGGGCGCATCGATGTGACGGTGCGCGCGGGTGCGCAGGCGGACACCTTTCGGGTGACAATTACCCTCGCCGGCGTCTCGGGTCCGCCACTGGGCGTGCGGGCCGCCGTCGAGAATTGGTTTCCCGGTTTGCGGGCGGTCGCGGCGGCCGGCGACGTGGCTGAGCTGCGTTGCGTAGCAGCGGACACCCAATTGGCGCTGCTCCTCCCGCTACCGGTCAACGATGTTCTGCCGGTGGGGTTTCTGTCTGGTTCTCCGGCGCCACTCCCGGTGTCGATGACGTTCGGGGCGTTCGGGGCGCGGCATGCCGGAGGGGATGCCGTGCGGATCGGCGATGCCCGGACCGACGCACACGAAACGGTCGATGCGGCGCTGGAGGATGAGGAACTGCGCAGGCACGTGCATGTCGTCGGTGCCACGGGAACGGGCAAGAGCACCCTGCTGGCCGATATGGTGCATCAGCTCGCCCACAGCGGCCACGGTGCATTGGTGCTCGACCCGCATGGCACCCTCGTCGACCGGATCGTCGACGAGTTGCCCGAATGTGCGGCGGACCGTGTTCAGGTGATCCGCGCCGACGACCTGGAGCATGTGGTTCCACTCAATCCCCTTGCCGTAGGCAGCGATACGCAGCTAGATACCGCTATTTCCGACATGTGCGAGATGTTCTACGAACTGTACGACCCGGGCCGTACCGGTATCGTCGGGCCCCGATTCGAAGAACGTCTCGGATACGCGTTGCGTGGTCTGGCGAGTTTGCGAGGTAGCCGGTCCAGCCTGCTGGATGTACCGACCATCCTGGGCCACAAGGGTATGCGCATGGCACTGCGCAAGGAGCTGACCGATCCGCGGGTCAAGCAGTGGTGGGACAACGATGTACGGAACATGAAGTCGAGCGAGTATGCCGATCTCGTCTCCTGGACGACTTGTAAGTTCGAACGGTTCTCGGCGTCACCGGCATTGCGGGCGATCCTCGGATCCGGCGCGGACGCCTACGACCCGGTCGGCGCGATGGACGACGGCCGGCTCATCCTCGTGGATCTGGCGAAAGGCCAGATCGGTTCGACCGCTGCGCGGTTGCTCGGCTACCTGCTGCTCAACCGCTTCTGGGTGGCGGCGATGAACCGCAGCACTGACCGCCGATTCCACGTTATCGTCGACGAGGCACACGAGGTGATGGCCGGATCGCTGGTGAACATGCTTTCGGAGGGACGGAAGTTCGGCTTGTCGGTGACTGTCGCACACCAGTACCGCGACCAACTCGACACCGGCATCCGCAACGGCTTGTCGGGCAACGTCGGCACCACCGTCATGTTCCGGGTCGGCGGCCGCCACTCCGACGAACAGGCCACCGCGATGGGAAGGGAGATCGACGCCACCACTCTGGCAAATCTGCCCATCTTCAACGCCGTGGTGGTGCGGACAGCCTCGGAACGGTAGACGCGCGTCACTGGTGACGACTCAGATCGGCGATTGCCGTACCCGGGTTGCCACCACGGCTTTTTGGGCGGTCAACTCATCCCGGTAGCGAGCAACTCGGTCAGGGTAGGACCCGAGGGCCCACCGGTTTCGGGTGCTTCCAGCGGAATCCGCGAAAACTCTCCGACGGCGTCACTGTAGCGGACGAGAGCCTCGTCGGTGCCGTCGGTACGTTCACCCAGCATTCGCGGCTGGCCCACTGCCACCCTGGCGGCCGCGATCGTCCTGGTCCGAGTTGTATGGGATTGTGCTTGCCGCCACGCCAATTCGGCTTCGTCGTCGGTGAGGGCGGCGCTGGCGAGCAGCGCTCCCGATTCGCGGTATAGTGACCAGGCGTATCGGCAGTAGCGGTCGACGAGGGTGAGCCCCACGCCCAGCCAGTCGAGTCTCAGCGCCTCCAGTGGCGTGTCAGCGGAGATCAATGCGAACCGAAGTTCCGCCGGATCGTTGGTTCCGGGGTACAGTTCAGCGCTGATCACGTCACTGGAGACTGTGCATGGTGAGACGGCAAGGATTGTTCCGGTCGACGCATCGGCGGCGACGGCAAGCGTTTCCTGTATTTCGATTGTGTCGGGGATGACGTCCTCGCGCAACGGCCCTCGCAGCGAGATCGCGCCCTCTGTTGCGGTGATCACCAGGTCGGGCATGTCGGGTTTGGTGAAACGGAGCGTCCGGGGAAGGAATGCGCCCAGATCGTTGAGCTGGCCGATTACCGACGACCCGCCGCCGAGAGTGGCAGCCGGCTGCCCGTATCCGAGAGAACCTCATCAAGGACACCTTGGGCGTATCTGTCCAATTCCGCGAGTGTGCTGTCGGAGCGGACGTCGGGCAGCACAATGCCGTACTTTGCCGTCGCAGATGGCGAGTTCGTCGGTCTCCTTGGTCGTCAGGTTCCGGCTGTGCAGCAACTTCCGGACGTGGCCGAGGTAGGTTTCGAGTGCGACCCGGGTGTCCTTGGCATGTCGCCGGCTTTGGTCCTGGACAAAGGCCCGCGCGCTCTCGGCGTCACCGAGCACATCGCCGTCGGTGATGATCGACAACCGGACCTCTCTAGGGGCTCTACGGGCACCCTCGCGGATGGAGGTGTACAGGTCTTTGGCGGCACGGGGCGGGCGGACCGCGGCAACCGCAGCACTCCAGCCGCCCGAGTAGCGGCTGAGTGGTTCGATGAGCCGTGTGAGTGCGGTCAATACGTGCTCAATTTCGGTGGGGTCGGCGAGGTCGACTTGCGATGACCTCATCATCATTGCGCCACTGTGGTATTCACGGACAACCCAGTCCAGGTAGCCGAGCTGGCTCGACCATGAATGGAGTTCGTTGTCCAGCAGCTTCTTCTCAGGCCTGGGTGTCATCATTCGTTCACGCCATTGGTCGAGCAGTGCGTTGCGCCGGATGCCTTCCGGTGGGATGGTGAACGAGTCGATCGACGGCGGCACCTGACCGGGTGCGGGGATCACCGGCGGGGTGAGGCGTTCCACTGGTGTCCTCCTGGTGGTGAGTGCGCTCATCCGGATGGTACTGGCTCACGGTGCGCGATGAGAGCGGCCGTTTGGCTGAATCGTCGGCGTCAACCGTTCACCGGAATATCCGTTTCCTCACAAGTGTGCGCGAACAGCGATCGGGTACGAGGATCTGAGTGCTCACCACAGTGGGACCTACCACAGCGGGACCTCGGGGCTGTTGGCGAGAATATCGGTCAGATCGGGGTCGGTGATCGCCGCGTGGGCGCGGTGGTGGCGGAACAGGATGCGGTCGGTGTCGGCGATGAGTGCGGGGGGGGGGGGTGAGGTGAGCGGCAGCGCGGCACTGGTGAGCAGGGCCGCGGCTGCGCCCAGCGTGATTGCGACGTCCCGATGGCCACCACGCCGCACGATCGGTGCGGCGGCCATCGGGTATTGAATCGGTCCGTTCGGGCGGACACCGTGGGTATGGCCGTACACGCCCTCGTTGATTCCGGACTCGATGAGGTCGGCGACCAGGTCGTCACCGCCGAAGTCGAACGCCATTTCGAAGATGGTGGTCAGCAGTTCGGCGAAGGCGCCGGACCAGTCCGAGCGGCGGCGAGCATCGGGAAACTGAAAGCGCTTATGGGACAGAACTATTAATGCCACGATGGAAATATCGAGCGCATCCTGCGTCAATGCGTTCTGATACTGTGGGTGGGTCTTGGCCTCCAGCAGAAGCCGTTGACTGCGATTCCGGAGCAGATACGGGATCCGGTGGTGTTGCCCGGTGTCTGCCAGTCCGCGTAGCGCTCTGTCGTACGCATCGTCGGCGTCCGTGAACTTGTGTGAGAGTCCGTACAGGTTCGCCAGGTTGTAGTCGCAGTAGGCGACCTTGTCTGGTCGGTCGTCGGCGACAAGTAGTTCGCGCAGGTCCAGTGTGCTTCGGATGGCTCCGTCGATGTCATCGTTCAGCGCCCGCACGTGGGCGGGGACGATCTCGCAGTCGGTCGCGTCGTCGGCAGCGCCCAGATTCTCGAAAGCCGATCGGGCCTCCTCCAGTAGTGCTAGGGCATCGGCGTATTGTACGTTGTCTGCGTACAGAAACCCCAGGGATGCAGCGCATTTAGCGGCCACCAGGGTTTCTGGTGGTACCTGTTCGAGTTCGGTGCGTAGATGGAGTTCGGCACGGCCCCGGCGGCCGATCAACCGGTCTACGTTGGCACGGTTGATACGGATATCGGCGAGCAGATCGGTCAGATCCTTCGAATTATTTGGGAGAAGTATCGTCATCGCCGCCTGTAGGGACGATTCGGCCACATGGTATTCACCGGTCTGGATCGCGGTCACGCCGAGGTAGTTGCCGGTGATGGCCATCAGTGCGCTGTCCTGAAACTGTGTGGATTCTTCGTTGGCGGCTTCGAACAGGTCTTGTGCCTCGTCGTATTCGCCGTCATCGAGGGCGACGAGTCCCGCCGCGATCAGGCAGCGAATTGCCGCGCCCCGGTCGACACCGTGATATGCGTCGTACGCGATCAGCAGGAGACCGATGACGTCCTCGGCGGCACCGACGTCGACGAGGTGGTCGGCGAGGACGGCATACGCCGAGCCGATCGCTTGCCGATCACCACTGTCGTTGGCGGCTTCGGATCGGGCGTCGAGCTCATCCCAACGCTGTTCCCAGCGAGCGAACCTGTCGTCGACATCGGCGCGCGGCGAATCGTCGATGTCGGCGTCACCCTCCGCATTGTCATCATCGGGGAACCGCTCGTCAGCGGCGGCGCGATGATGTTTCGTCATCGGCCAACTCAACGACTCGACCATGTCGATCCGATCACGGGTGATCTGCCGCGATGGTCGCACCCTACGGGGTTCGCACACGTTGCAGACGATGGTGGCCCACGTCAGCGGTGAGGTGGCCGGACCCGGATCCGATTGCCAAATCCGTAGTTTGTGCCGCTGCCACTCGGCAAGGGCGCGCACCGGATCGTCCTGCTCATGTGTTTCGTCGACCGCGAGCGCCAATTCCGTAGTAGGTCCGGGGATGTCGGTGATGCCGGCGTACATCGTGAACGCGGCGTCGGACGGCAGCACCCACCGAGTGGAGGTAACCACCTGCGCACCCGCATGGAACATGGCCGTGACCAGGCCGAACGTCTCCGAACTACGGAAGTCGACGCCACTTTCGCAAGCGATGAGTGCGACCCGCGCCGGCATCGGCCACAACTGATGACCACGTGCCTTGTGGCGAAGTGTTGCCGCGCCGCGTGGCCCGAGGTGCGGGTACTCGGTTCCCAGGAACAGGTCCAGTGCCGACAGTGGGCGGTGGGCCTGGTTGACCACTTCGGCCAGTCCCCATTCGGCGGCATCGTCGGACAGATGAAGTGACGCCGACCCCGGTTCATCGATGGTCGATGACGCATGCCCGAAGTACACGAACCGCCGGGGACCCGATTGCAGGGCCGAACTCAGATCTCGCCGGCTGATCACCTCGCCGACGCCAGAATGCCTGGTGGTTGCACGATTAGCCATCCTGCGGACGAATAGATCGGTGTTTGTTACCGAACCTTGGAATTCGTCGTGAGACAGAATTCTCTGTAGCCCGGAAGCCTCATTCACATGCGGGTCGATGACGTACAGGACGGGGCGTCCGGTCGATTCCGCCTGCCACGGCTCGGGAATCCGCGCCCGCCGGACATGGATAGCCGCCGGCGGCTCGTAACACAGGTCGGCGACTTCGATGAGGCGCCGATCACCGTCGACCGCGAGAAGTTCGAACGGCACCCGTGCCAGCAGCTTGCTCGGAATGATCCGAGCCCGAATCGGGCAATGCTCGGCCCTGGCAAGCAACTTCCTGAGAACCTCACCCGGCAGCAGCAGACTGCCCAGTTCCGTCGCAAGCGCCAATTCGCTTTCCAGCTGGGAGAACAGTCCCAACACCGCCGCCCGTACCGGTTCCGCACCGGCAGCCTCGTCGGTCTCGGCGATCAGCGCCCGATTCAGCATCGCCAGGCACCGATCCCGTGCATCCGCGGTCACCCGATGTACCACCGGAGCATCGGGCTGGTCCAGCCACCGAAACGACATATATGTGTCACCGGCATCAAAAGCCCGGATCAGCAGCGTGTCATCGGTCGTCATTCAGAGAACTATGCCATGTGTTTTGCGGTCGTCGTTGAACCCGAAGTCCATCGTCCGGTTCGGGGTTACCTGCTCTTTGTCGGAGTGCGCGGTCATCAGGGTAGCGTCGAGATTGACGATCGGCCGATGACGTGCGTCTCGGGCGTGCTCGGGCACCTTGGCGCCGGCCCGGATTCAGCACCGTGCGCGGTCCGCGGACCGTGCGGTGGTGATCGCCGACAGTGCTGCGGGTGTATCGGCGGCCGGCGTCGAGACCAGCCGCGACACCGTTGGGTCCGAGGCTACCGGCCCGAACACTCCCGGATCGGTCGGGGCACGATTGATGTCGGCCAGGCGCTGGCCACCGGACGCGACCGCGGCAGCGAGGTCGAACGCGATCCCGCACGCCGGTGCTACACCACTCTATGGGGGCACTACTCGCACGCCACCGTCACGGTCCGTGGACCATCGCCGTCGTCAACAAGTGCAACCCAATTTCGCGTCCCAAAGAATATTACCTGAAACTCGATGACGACGGAGGTATTCAAGTATTGTTCTTGTCTCGACTCTCGATTGAACAGGACATAAATATTTAGTTCGTGGGCCAACTCACGGGTTACTCCACCGAGCAAGCTGTTTCGATTCGCTGTTCAGCGAGACATGGCTCTTGATGGGGTCTTGAAGGTGGATGTCACTGTGACTGTGTTTCAATTCGCTGTTCAGCGAGACATGGCTCTTGATGAAAACACAAGATCACCATCACCCGTGACACCGTTTCAATTCGCTGTTCAGCGAGACATGGCTCTTGATCGACGGGGAAGAAATCGATGCTCGTGTCATACAAGTGTTCAAGTTTCAATTCGCTGTTCAGCGAGACATGGCTCTTGATATCAATCTGCAATACGTCAGTGACCCGCAGACTGTTTCAATTCGCTGTTCAGCGAGACATGGCTCTTGATTGCAGCAGCAACTCGAAAATCTGGCGCGCCAACTCGGGTTTCAATTCGCTGTTCAGCGAGACATGGCTCTTGATCACGTGATGCCGACGGAAAAGAAATCGATACAGTTTCAATTCGCTGTTCAGCGAGACATGGCTCTTGATTCGAACTCAAATTCGACGGTGATGTTCCGCTACGTCTGGTTTCAATTCGCTGTTCAGCGAGACATGGCTCTTGATGGTACCAGGCAATTGGCGGGTCTGACCAGCCACGATGCGGCGGGTTTGCACACACCCCTGCGAGGGGCTGGTTCGAATGGGGACATATTCGGTCCTAATTAGCGTGTTTTCGCATGTCAGAGCGAATGCACACACCTCGGGGGGTGTGGCGGACCGCGCACCATCCTCCGCGGTCAGAACGCCTCCCAGCAGAGGTCGGTTCGTGGGGGTTCGCCTTGACCGAGTGTGGCGATGTCTGACCAGCACGTTTTGCATTGGCGGACGATGAAGATGGAGTCTTCGTCGAGGTCGACGATGCGGGTGATTTCGTCGGTGAGGGGACCGAGTTGTTCGGTGCCGATCCGGCAGATGAACACCGAGTACTGGATGCGGTCACCCCACGATTGGAGGAGTGCGGCGAGTCGGGCGCGTCGCCGGTCCTGGGTGACATCGTAGGCGACGAGAACGGTTACCGCCACGACAGGCCGGTCCACTGCTCGTCGGGGTTCATGACTGTTCGCATCAGCAGTTTCGCCTGCCGATACAGGTGCCGGCGCCAACTGCCCCGGAAGCCTGGGATTGCTCCTGCTGTGACCTGCAGCATTCGCCGTTCGTAAGCGCGTACGAGTGAGCTCTTTCCCGCCTTCGTCAGGTAAATACCCCGTTCACCGGTGATGGCCGAGCCGTGTTCGGCGGTCAGCGCGAACTGCCGTGCGGCGGTAAGCACCACCTGATCGATGATGAGGGGCCGAAATTCTTCCATCAGGTCCAGTGCCAGGCCGGGACGGCGGCCACTGGCCTTGTGCAGCACCCCGATGTTGGGGTCGAGACCGGCTGCGACGAGCGCCGAAACGCATTCGGATACCAGTATGGCGTAGCCGTACCCCAGCGCCGAGTTCGCGACATCCATCGGTGGCCGGCGGCTACGCACCGTGAATGCCAGGTCATCGGGTAGCAGTTGCCCGTACGCCTTGAAGTAGGCGCCGGCAGCCGCGCCTTCGAGACCGAAAACCTCGTCGACGGTGGACGCGTCGACCAGCATTCGCCGCATCTCCCGCGCGGTCCGCAACGCTGATTCGACCGATTCCGCATCTTCGGGTCGGGTGAACCGCTGCAACAGGGTGATCTGGTGGCTGATCTTGGCGTCGACGATACGACGGGCGACCGGTAAAGTCAGAGCGGGATCGGAGACGAACTTCAACTGTGCGCACAGCCGAGCGACGCGACTGCCGTCGGCCGCGGCGAGTTGCTGCCCCTGATAGTTTCCGCGCCGTGACAGAAACACCACGTCGGTGCCCTCATCGAGAGTCCACGACCGCGTTCCGGCTGCAAGACTGACAGCTCCGAAGCACACTATCCGTGACACAAGATTTTTTGGAACGTCCGCCAACGTGGTGTTGTCCTTGGACTCTACGACGACGCGCCCATTCTTGGTGAACACACGACTGCCTTGGCGGCCGCAATACAGTATGCGCCTTGTCGGTACCTCCACCCGGTGGCTGTCGGTACTCGGAGGGTATCGGCTACCGAAATCCTCGCCCAGAAAGCAGAATCCGTCATCGAAGTTCATCACTTCGGTTTTGTCCTCACCAAGCGACATGCCGATCCCCTCCAATGCGTCGGTCGCGACCCGTGCCGCCTCCAGCACCGTGTCGCGGGAAACGCCGAGAACAACGAAGTCATCGGCATAGCGGACCACCGGTAGGCCCCTGTCGAGCAGCGCGTCGTCGAGATCGACGAGTATCAGGTTCGCGAGCATCGGTGAGAGTGCGGTGCCCTGCGGAACACCGCGCGTTTCCTTGAGGCCGCGTCGGGTGGCGACGAGCCGATGAGTGAGCAAATCGATCAGCGGGTCGAGTGAATCATCGGGCAGTAGCGCTTTGAGCCGGCGGACGGCCGTGTCACGGGGAATGGTGTTGAAACAGTCGTCGATGTCGGCGTGCAACACCCAGTGGAGACCTTCGTCGCGCAGGCCGACAACAGCGGCAACAGCGTCCACCACACCGAGCCCCTCCCGGTACGCGTACGACGCCGGACCCAGATGAGGATCGACATATGGGGAGACCACGTCGAGGATTGCACGTTCGGCGATCCGGTCACGCAGGGCCGGCACATTCAGTTCCCGGGTGGTCCCGTCCTTTTTCGGGACGTCGAACAGGGTCAACGAGACCGGCTCGTACGTTCCGGCGGCCAGTTCGGACGCGAGGATGTCGAGTTTGCCGTCGTCGACGAAACGTTGCACCTTCTCAGATGGCCTGTCGCCGGGTTTGCTCAGAATGCGCCGCCACGCCGCCATTAACTGGTCAGGGGCGATCGCGCGTTGTCGTAGAGACGTGGGCGGCATCGTCGGCTACCTCACCGGCGCCGGTTCCGTCGACCGCGGCGGCGTAGTAGCGTTGGTCGGCTGCCAGGTAGGTTCACGTAGAATCCTCCCAAGCCCGGAAGTCGTGTAGGAGCCGATTCCGGCGTGTTCGGCGAACGCCCAGACGGTACTGAACAGTCGTGCTGAATCCTTTGTGGGGCAGACGAATCGCATCCGTCCTACGAAGCCGGAGATGGTGATACGGTGTCGTGTGACGATGCCGTTACGGCCGTCCAGATCTGAGACCCACGTCCCGGCGGCATGTCTATGATCGAGCAGCAGCGTCGGATTGTCGACGAGCTTGTTCCACCGCTTCACCGCAGATTTCGCCAGCCGCGAAGGTTCCAGGAACGGCGACGAAATATTCCCGTCACGTACCGATGTGGGTGTCACGAAACGGACACAGTGCGCGGCCTCCACCGGACAGTCGAAAAGTTCTTCGTAACTACGCGTTTCCAACGGAATCGGGTCGGTCAGAAAATGTCCGGTCTGTGAACCCAGCCGCACCGGTCGTGTTGCCACCGCAACCGAGTCGAGCATCTGATCTGCCCGGTCGGACAATCCGACCACGTGAATGGCGTCGACACCGTCGATATTCACCATCGTCGCCGACGTCCACGGAACCAGCGGATCATGACCGAGCCACGATGTGACCACCGCATGAACATGGATGTCTTTCACATGCCTGGCGTCGATGCCACCAACCGGAACAGCCCAATGCGTGATCATCCTCAATCCTCCTGCGGTAACACAACAATTCGGCCGAGTGTCCGGCAACCGACGATCCGCCCACCGTCCCGGACCTCGTCGGCGGGGAACACCACATCTACGCGGTCTGTGAGTGTCATCGCACTCAGCCGAGACACCAGCAGCAGCACATCGGGTTCCGGGTCGGGGAACGCGGTTACGTAATTGCCCGCCAGGTCGGTGAGGTGCGCGCTGGGGATGATCCCACCCGACGTGTCCGGAACGTTCGATGACGTGGTGTTCTGCACGATGTCGCCGACCGGTGCTGTGACACCGGAAATATCTAATGTTGATCGGCGGGTGTATACTTCCCCGATCCGGCACACGAGACCGCTACGCGGTACTTCCAGTACCGCGTTGTCGCCGTCGTAGAGAGCGAAGTCGTGAGGGGTGAGGTTTCTCAGCGACATTGGCACTATCAGGGCCTCCTAACCGGGTCGGTCGCTTATAGGTAGGGAAGCGTCGGTGCTTGCTGGTTCGTGTGCATGCGTTTCAACGCCTTCCGGTTGGTCGGCGTCTCATTATTTGTCCACCATTCGTAGCCATTGTTGCGGGGTGGTGTGGTATTTCCTGTGCGAACGCGCGGGTAATGAACAGGGAAGCCACGGTAACCGATCACGGCATTGAGGAACTCGGTCCGAACTGCGCGCAAATCTTGGTCCGCGAACAGCAGGCGATCGAAATCATTGATGAGGTCCTGCGCGGTGGCGCCACTGTCGGGAGCGGCGTCGAGCTGAGTTGCCGCCCGCGTCAGTGAGCGATAGCGTTCGGTGATATCGTCGGGGCCCTCGATGCGGACACGTTCCCATATGGCCTCGATGCGGGTCGCCCCGAAACCGAGGGGCCGACCCATCCCGACCGTGTACACGGCGTCCTCTGGTAACGCCAGCAGCCACAGCAGCGCACCCAGTTCTGTGGCGGTGAGATTGTCAACAATGATCTCGGTCGCGAACTGGACTCCGATCGCCACCCAATCGGTGACCGATACCGAGACATTTGCCGGAGTTCCCTCCACCGCCACATGTTCTGGGTAACGATGGCGGCCTTGCACCTGCACCCTCTGTTGTGGCGTCCTGCTGCGCCAGTAGTCATTCACCCGCTGCGCTTCGCCGATCACATCGCGATGGGGCAGGTAGAACTTGCGACCACGCAACTTGTCAGTATCGCGGAATCCGTTCACACCTCGGCGGGGACCGCTTCCAATTGGCGCATTGTCGGCGGCGGAGGTGTAGAAGCGGTATTGACTTGACTTCGGCCCGTTGAGAACCGTCAACGGCAGCGGGCCACCGGGGATGTGTTCGACAGCACCGCCGGCGGGGCAGTGGGTGACACGCGGCGGTGCGATACGCAGATGCCCTTTGACTGCTGCCGCACTCCGCTCCTCGCGACCATCGGCAACCCAGCCGAAAACACGGTCGGCCGGCGATAATTCACCGAGCGTCTGGGCAGGTAGATGATTTGCGGCAGTGAGATCGTGTGGGGAATTTCCGAAAACAGAACGTCCCACCATCGCCGGCGTCACCTGGGTGATCCGGTCTCGTTCGACGCGTGCATGCAGAGTTCTGCCGACCTCGAGCTTCCATTGGTCTTTGCGCAGAATATACGAGGCGAGGCCCTGTTGTGCCTCCTCGGAACGATGCTCGTTCGCACGTGCGTACGAGTCAATTGTTGCTTTCCATTCACGAACATTATCGGAGCTGATGGTCTTCGGGTCCAAGTCGACCCGTGCGAAGGCATGGTCTTCCTCGAATACCTTTGTGACAACCAGTCGTTCGTCATTTTTTCCATCAAAGGTGCCACCGGTCCAATGTATGTAGCCGCGAACGCGGACAGCTTCGAAGCCCTCGTTCAGATGCGCCTGCGGTGGTGGGTCCGGATATTCCGGCAGGGCATCGAAGTCGGAGGCCAGATTGCTCACACGCCACATGTAAAAATTCGGGTTCGTGTGCCTTTGCAGGTGAATCCAGGCGACGACAGGCATCTTGTCCAACGTCCATGCGGCACAGTGGATTCGCTGCGCAAATGATCGGCCTTTGCTGATTGGCAGCCATGCCGCGGGCTGAGGAGTGATGTCAGGATAGGGATTTCCATCCTCACCGAGTGGGACCAACGACTTGACCGTCATTGCCATCAGTCCGTTGGAACCACGTATGACTACGGC
>Ga0208938_1001586_pt1 | contig 13021 bp, 8 predicted proteins | sample AD_UKC125_MetaG_FD_184434 | JGI IMG/M metagenome (GOLD analysis project Ga0208938, IMG submission 184434) | Active sludge microbial communities of municipal wastewater-treating anaerobic digesters from USA - AD_UKC125_MetaG (SPAdes) (version 2) | ecosystem: Engineered > Bioreactor > Anaerobic >... | reverse complement strand
GGAAAGTGGGAGGTGTGGTTGGTGCTGCAAAGTAGAGTATTAGTTTATAAGGTTCGGGGCGTTCGTGTTTTTGTAAATATTGTCGTTGAAAATCGCTTAAGAACGAGCGAAGTAAAATATCGTCAGGTAAAAAACGGGTATAGTGAAGCGTTTTTATCGTGTCGATTTTCGTACTGTCGTCTTTATTGAAAATGGTGTCTTGACGTACAGCCGATACAGTTGTAGGACTGATTACAGAATCCAGGAAAGCAATGGTTTCCTGAGGATTGTCGTATTTGTAATCGCGATTAAGATCATTCAGTGCATAGATTTTGTATTTTCCCGGAGCCATTCCTTTTATGGTGAAGTTCCCGCGTGAATCGGTTCTTGAAATACGTTCAAAGGGGAGTTTTGTGAATGCAGAGTCGTGGAGGTTGGAATGAATACCCACATAAATACCTTGTTCCGGTTCGAGATTTTCAGCTGCAAGCACTTTGCCGGAAACAGCTAACGTATCGAGATTGTCGCCGGTAGAGAAGGAGATGGAAAAATTCTCCAGCGGGTTCCCTTCGTTGTTGTCCACAATGGCATCGGTAAAATCGATGGTGTAAGTCGTATTAGGCAGCAATTCGTCTTCCAATTTCACAATAGCTTTTCTTCCGATGGCCTGAATGATTGGGAAATTTTTTTGAGGAGGAGTAATGATCACCTTCTCCATCGGTTTTTCGATTTTGATGTTTTCGTCAAATTCAATCACGATGGTTTTCGTTTTCACGTTCAACGCATTAAAAGCCGGGGTGACTTTTTTTACTACCGGCGGGGTAATATCGTAATCGCCCCCACTCGGTGAAGCTATATTAGCACACGAGTGAAGAATAACGAGCGTTAAAGCGATCAAAAAGAAAGCGCACAGAAAAGATAAAAGTTTGTGTTGCATTTTTATCGGTTGCCGAAAATGTTTATTAATTGCCACAAAAATACAATGTTTATGAGAGTTTTAAGAAACTGAAATCTGAAAAATAGTAAAAAACGCTTTTAATGCGATAGAATGGCATGTCCAATTCGGCAAAACAGGCATTTTCGCTGATCGCAATACACTTTGCGTAGTTGGATGAGTGCTTGAGTATCAAATGCATTTTGAGGAATTATTCCCGCAGATTTAAAATCTTGCACAATTCTATTTTGTTCGGGTTTTACCGATTCTAGAATGCGGATAGATCGATCGCAATATTTTTCCATATTGTTCTTTTTTCCGTAAGCAAAAAGAATCGGGACAACAGTATTGATGAGGATAATGTCCAGCGAATTATTTCCGAGATATTTGGGAGTTTTTCTCGATTTTTTGCCGAATGTGTAATGCGTTTGCCAATATTCTGACGTATTCACACGAAAGAGCAAACGAATTTGTTCGTAATCGTCTGTTTCAAGAACGGTTGAAAATAATCTTCCCGAATGTTGTACCACTGCTGCCAATTCGGCAATACGCAGTTGCGGAAATCCATGTGGACGAACGCGCAACGATTTGAATAATACATTGTTGAGACTTTTCAAGGTGAACTTCTTTCTCAAAAAGTCGTATTCTTTTCGTAAAAAAATATAATAGTCGTCAGTAATGGTTTCGTCCTCCAACATGCCGGCCTGACCAAAGAATAGTGCTTCTACCTGAAATAGGTTGTCGGCATGTTTGAGAATATAATTATAGGGAAGGCTGAGAGCCAATCGTTCAAATTCATCTGAATTAAGCCCAAAACCAAAATTTCGAGACAACAACACATAAAATGTTTCGTCCCATGAATTGTTGAATCGGTCCAAATGTTGGAAGATATCGTTGGTTTTTCGTTCCAATCGTTCTATAGCCAAGGCGTCCAACCACGATTGCATCTGTCCATTCGAAATAGTGGGCAACGATGAGAGGCAGGGTACGTTTACATTACTGAAAAGAAGAAATTCGGCATTGTCACGCAGCTTTTCTGAGACAGAGATGCATAGTTGAGGAATTTTTTGGCCTTTTTCATTATAAATTTCTTCGTTAACATTTTCCACTATATGTAGGATAACAGAATTATAGGCTTTATCGGTATGATGCCGGTGTTTTTTCCATTCACCTGACGTGCGATGAATTTCAATGTTTCCTGCCCATAATTTGTTGCCGATTTTGATCTTTGCATTGAAAAAATCCGGTCCGGCATTGCTATTCGAGATTCCCGGATCAATTACTTCCACCGGTTCACCTTCGGTAGTGAGTAAATCTTCGTGGGAATACAGCCTGAATTTCCAGATGTAATGCAATAATTCTTCCTTATTTATCATCGATGCCGGTGTTTACAAGTTCAAATTTAGAATTATTTTATGGCATTGCAAAAAAGCCGTGATATTTTACCTGATAAGTATGAGGCTGTTTCGGTTTTTTTTCATATTTTTGTCTGGGGAATTGCAAAAATAATCATCAATATAAAAATTTACAAAATATGAAGAAAGTTGTTTTAGTTCGTCACGGCGAAAGTGTGTGGAATAAAGAAAACCGTTTTACGGGTTGGACTGACGTAGACCTTTCTGAGAAAGGGATGCAAGAAGCACACGATGCGGGCAAACTGTTGCGTGAAGAGGGCTATTTTTTTGAAAAAGCGTACACTTCGTATCTGAAAAGAGCCATCAAAACGTTGAATATCATCCTTGATGTTATGGATTTAGATTGGATTCCGGTTGATAAGACTTGGCGCTTGAACGAGAAACATTATGGGGCATTGCAAGGATTGAACAAAGCAGAGATGGCTGCAAAGTATGGCGAGGAACAGGTGCATATCTGGCGCAGGAGTTACGATGTTGCTCCCCCACCGTTGTCGAAGAACGATCCCCGTTCACCTTTTATGGATAGACGTTACAAAAGGGTGGACGAAAAAGATCTTCCCTTGACCGAATCACTGAAGGATACGGTAAACCGCATTCTTCCTTATTGGAACGAGGTGATTTTGCCCAGTCTGCGCGATTATAATGAGATTATTGTGGCTGCTCATGGAAACAGTCTACGTGGTATTGTGAAGCATCTAAAAAATATTTCGGATGAAGATATTCCGCAATTGAACTTGCCGACGGGAATTCCTTATGTGTTTGAATTTGATGACGAACTGAACGTCGTAAAGGATTATTTTCTTGGCGATCCCGAAGTTATTAAGAAGCTGATGGAAGCGGTTGCTAATCAAGGAAAAGCAAAATAATATTTTATATAAATATATTTTGTTTGTTTATATCCTGTTGATCTTTATGGATTGACAGGATTTTTTATATGCTTTCAGACAGGCTTAATAAAAAAACAGAGAAGGAACAAATTTCTTTCTCTGTTTTATTTAGGTTGTGCTATGAGCGGAAAACGGGACTCGAACCCGCGACCCTAACCTTGGCAAGGTTATGCTCTACCAACTGAGCTATTTCCGCAAAAGTCTTGTTTTGAAACCTCCCTCGATTTCTTATTTATGCAAGGTGTTTTGTCTTTTTTATTCTGATGGACTTGGTATTGAGTTATTTTTCGTATACCTTTCCTTCAATTTTGCGAGTGCAAATGTAAGCATGTTTATTGATTTTTCAAAAAAAATGCTCGATTTTTTTCAATTTAAGATGCCGTTTATGCGGTTTAATTCTGCTTGCGTGAAAGATAAATTGTCCAATGCTTTCAAATTATCCTTTATTTGATTCACATTTCGTGCGCCTATAATTACCGATGTTACCCGGTCGTCGTGCAACGCCCATGCCAGTGCCATTTCTGCCATTGTTTGTCCACGTTGGTTGGCTATTTCGTTCAGTTTTTTCACTTTTCCGATTAGTTCGTCGGTAACCTGTTCTTTGCGTAAAAAGCCGGTTGGGTCTGCTGCGCGGGAATGTTCGGGAATGCCGTTCAAATATTTATCGGTCAGTATGCCTTGTGCCAATGGTGAGAAAGCAATGAATCCCGCTCCAAATTTGTTCGCAATACTCAGTATTTCTTTTTCCGGCTCACGCTGAAACATGTTGTATCTATCCTGAAAAATAAGGCAGGGAACATTGTGTTCTTTCAAGTATGTCATGGCTTCGAAGGCCTGTTGCGGTGGATACTTTGAGATCCCCACATAGAGCGCTTTGCCTTGATGGACGATATCTACCAGAGCCCGCATGGTTTCTTCAATGGGGGTATAGCGATCGTAACGGTGTGAGTAAAAAATATCGAAATATTCCAATCCTGTTCGTTTTAGGCTTTGGTCGATACTAGCCATGAGGTTTTTTCGAGATGACCCGTCGCCATAGGGTCCCGGCCACATCCGATGTCCGGCCTTGGACGAAATGATCATTTCGTCGCGATGCGAGACAAGGTTCTTTTTCAGTATCTTTCCGAAATTTGTTTCAGCCGAGCCCGGTGGGGGGCCGTAATTATTGGCCAGATCAAAATGGGTGATTCCTTGTTCAAAAGCATAAAGAATCATCTGTTCTGCTGTGTCAAAATTGTCCATAAAACCAAAGTTATGCCATAATCCCAGTGAAATGGCAGGTAATTGCAATCCACTTCGTCCGCAAAATAAATATTTCATACCTTAATATTTTTATTGTTCCCACAGAATAAATTAAACGTTTCAGCGGTTCATAATGTTTTTTCATGCTTTTTACTTTCTCCGGAATCGCATGTAAGTGCTAAATTTTCAGTCTTGTTAAATTTTTTATAAAACATTCCTTACTGTTTATTTCTGTTTTGATTCGATTGTGTTATTGGATTACGGTTAAATCTGATTTTCAATATAGATAATCTTGTTCGAAAAAAATGAGGGAGAATGACAAGTATTTGATAACTCATATTTATGTTAAAAAAGTGTTTTATATTGTTGTCCTATTTTTTTCACTTAATTTTAAAGCATAATTTTGTTGTGTTTAAGTAATTTCTATTCATGAATACATGAAAAACGATGCATACATAAAAAATCTTTTTCATAAGGTTGCTTTTAAAGATGATCAGCAAGCTTTTAAGGAGCTGTTTTTCGAATTTTATCCTTCACTTTGTGTGTATGCTGAAAGCATTACCGGTTGTAAAGAAACAGGCGAGGACCTTGTGCAAGATGCTTTTATGAAAATATGGAAAGACAGAAAAAAAATAGAAATTACCTCATCTTTTCGCAATTTTTTGATAACCATTGTAAAAAACATATGTTTGGATTATCTTCGTAAACAATCTTTACAACAAAATTATGTTGAAAATAAGAAAAAATTATTTGTTTTCCCGGATTCGCCCGAAGAGATCTATACGTTGAAAGAATTGGAAGAGCTGATTAATTGTGCGTTGGAGAAATTGCCCGAAAATATTAGGCAGGCTTTCGTAATGAGTCGTTTTAAGGATATGACTTATGATCAAATTGCGGGAAAGATGCAGATTTCGCCTAAAACTGTTGAATCTTATATCAGTAAAGCATTGGTCCTATTACGGATAGAACTCAAAGATTATTTTCCTCTCCTTCTTCTTTTTTGCCAATTCTTATGCGATCTGCGTTAAAGATATATAAATAAAGTTATTTTCAATAGGGTGTTTCTCGATTCGTTCGTCTATTAAGAAAGTTGGCATTTTAGAAGAGTTCAATAAATTTAGTCAAAAGTATAAAGTAAATCCATTTTATCAGGTAGAACAAGAACATGAGTGAAATTTTTGATGAGTCGCAAATTTTTTCTTATCTCGACGGCAACTTATCGCCGGATGAGAGAAAACGTTTTGAGAAATTGCTTCAATCTTCTCCCGAATTTCGAGTGGAATTTCAGGAGATGAGTCATCTTTATCGCCTTTCGGAGAATTACAAAAAACAAAAGAACATCGATGTTTCAGCTGCATGGGATACCTTGTCGCGAAAAATTGCCCTTTTGACTTTCAAGGAAAAAGCATGGAATTTTACCCGTACGGCTGCCGCTATTCTTCTGCCGTTGTTTTTGTTGTATCAATATGTTTTGTTGCCTTCCGTGAATCGCAATATGCCGGAACAAACGATTACCCTTGCTTCCATGCCGGGAGTAATCACCAAGGCAGTTCTCCCCGACGGCAGTGAGGTTTGGCTGAATTCGCAAAGCGAACTGACTTATCCTCTGCGGTTTAAGGGGAAGGAGCGTATAGTCCGGCTTAAAGGGGAAGCTTATTTTAACGTAGTTTCCGACAAGAAGCACCGATTCAACGTGCTTACGCCACATCAGATGACGGTAAGCGCATATGGTACAGAATTTAATGTGGATGCTTACGAAGACAATGCCCGACACAAAGTCACTTTGGTTCGGGGAAATGTTGAAGTAGCTGCTGAAGGTTTAGCTGAAAAGAAAGATTTAAAACAAGGGGAACAGGCGCTTTTTACACCTGCGACAAAAGAGATAACTACGGCAAAGGCAGACACGTATGTAGAAACGGCCTGGAGAGACGGGAAATTGGTATTTAGGCGCGAAAAGTTTGAAAACCTTACGGAAAAACTCTCCCGCAAATTCGGTGTAACGATTGTGCTACAAGATGAAAAATTGAAAGATTACGAATATACCGCGACATTTACGGATGAGTCGTTGGAGGAAATTTTGGAGCTGTTGAAAAGATCGGCGCCCATTACGTATACTGTTTATAAGCCAGAGCAGCTTAGCGACCATACGTTTTCCAGACGTGTGATCACGATTAAAAGCAGAAATTAGTGAATCATTGAATTGTAAAGATAAGGAGGAAAGCCTATGAAAACATGATGATAGTTTTTAAACAAAAACGGGAGAATGAATTCACATTCACTCTCCCTCAGAAAATTTAAGCTTACCATTTTCGGAAAATACCACCTCACCGACAGGTAAGCAAGTTACTAAAACTCATAACAAATTTAATAACAGAGCAAAAATATGAATAAATTATTAATCGTCAAAAAAATACCTATCACCATGAGGATAACGTGCCTATTACTCTGTTTAATTGTATTTCAATTACAGGCAGAAGATGTGTATTCTCAGAAAACGAAGATTTCGTTGGACATGAAAAATACAACCATCGAAAAAGTATTACAAACCATTGAAGAGAAATCCGACTATCATTTTCTTTACAACAACAAGCTGGTGAATGTTGACCGAAAAGTGAGTGTGCGGGTAAAAGATGCCACTATTGCCGATATTTTAGATAGACTCTTTGAATCGGAAAATGTGGAGTATCAGGTAGAAGGCAATCACATCATTTTGTTGCCCAAGGAAAAGGTGAAGGGATTAGTTTCCGGAGTTGAATCTGTTCAGCAACAGCAAAAAACCATTACCGGCAAAGTAACCGATACCAATGGAGAACCCATTATCGGGGCTACCATTCTAATAAAAGGGACTACGCAGGGTACCGTTACCGATATGGATGGAAATTATACGCTACAGAATGTGCCTGAAGATGCAATTCTTCAGTTCAGCTATGTGGGGATGGAAACTCAAGAAATGCCCGTGAGAGGGAAAACAGTCATCAATGTAGCAATGAGTGAAGCTGCGGAACTTCTTGAAGAAGTTGTAGTGGTAGGGTACGGCGTGCAGAAAAAAGTAAATTTAACAGGTGCTGTGGCTTCGGTTAGAGGCGATGAATTAGCGCAAAGGCCAGTTGTTGATGTAACGCAAAGTCTTCAGGGGGTAGTTCCTGGTTTGATTGTTTCCGTTCCAACGCGAGGAGGAAAACCCGGTCAAAGCTTTTCTTTAAATATTAGAGGGCAAGGTAATCTAAGCGGAAGTGATTTACCTTATGTTTTAGTTGATGGCGTAGAAATGAACCTCGCTGACATAAACCCCAATGATATTGAAGATATATCTGTTTTAAAAGATGCCGCAGCTGCTTCTATTTATGGCGCGCGTGCTGCTTATGGGGTAATTTTAATTACAACTAAAAAAGGAGAAAAAGGGAAAATGCGTGCATCCTATCAAGGGAATACAGCATGGTCAACACCTGTAAATTTACCTGTGATGGCTAATGGATATGAATTCGCCAAATATTTTAATGAAGGTTGCATAAATGCAGGACAAACGCCTCAATATTCAGAATCTCAGTTAGCTATTTTAGAACAATATGTTCAAAATCCTGCAGGAATTAATTGTTGGCCGGTAATAGAAGATAATTATAGCATGACAACTTTATATGAAAATAATTCTCGAGGTGTGGGCAGTACTGATTGGTTTAAATTTCATTATAAAGAGTTTGCTTTCAAACAAAATCATAATCTTAGTTTGAGTGGCGGTGATAAAACCTCTCAATATTATGTTTCAGGGGGATATTATGGGGAAGAAGGATTATTGGAGCATGCAGATATCAATTATCGAAGATTTAATTTTAATGCTAATCTTAGTTCAGAGCTGACTGATTGGTTAAAATTCAAAATAAATTCAAAGTATTCTTTATCAAATCATCGAAGCCCTTTTGGAGATGGTGCTTTAAATGAAGGCATGTTTTATCATGGCCTTGCAAGATTTAGACCCACTGTTTCGCCATATGATTTAAATGGGAATTTTTCAGAATTATCTCAGGTACCTTATTTAAGGTCTGGAACTTATGCTAAAACGAATAATTCTAATTCTGTTATCATGGGAGGATTTGAATTAACTCCTCTGAAAAATTGGAATATTTTTATTGATTATACTTATAAAAAAGGAACTACTGATTATATGGCCTTTGCCACTCCTGCTACTTTTATAGCCATTGACGGAACTACTTATATTCAAAATACACGTACAGAATTGGGAATTCCTGATAATGGCTCTTTTACGCGATCGATGGCTGCAAGTCAATATCAGTCTATTAATTTTTACACGAATTATAATTTTTCGTTGGACGAAAAGCATAATTTTAATTTAATGGTGGGATACCAAGAGGAAGATAATACATATAAATATTTATATTCAAAAGTTTTTGATATTATTAGCAAAACTAATCCAGGCATTAATTTGGCAACAGGTGATAAAAATATTTCAGAAACAAGGAATGGATGGGCTACGAGAGGTTTTTTTGGACGTCTTAATTATGACTTCAAAGGTAAATATTTATGTGAGTTAAATGGACGTTATGATGGTTCTTCTCGTTTTATAGGGAAGAGTCGGTGGGGTTGGTTCCCTTCTGTTTCAGTTGGATGGAACATTGCTCATGAAGATTTTATGCAGTCAATGAATCATATTTTAAATACTTTTAAAATCAGAGCTTCTTATGGTCATTTAGGTAATCAAAGTGGCGCTGCTCTTTACACATTTGCCCAAACGATGAATATTTCTACCAAAGGGACTTGGTATTTTCCCAATGGTCGGGATATGATTATCTGGGGTCCTGGAACTTTTGATCCAAATGTTACATGGGAAAAAGTAGAAAGTTCGAATCTTGGTGTAGATTATGGATTATTCAATAATCGATTAACAGGGAGTTTTGATGTTTTTCGAAGAAAAACTAAAGATATGTTAGGACCAAGTGAAGATGTTGCAGATATGTTTGGAGCAAACCCACCAAATACCAACAATGCAGTAATGCAAAGTAAGGGATGGGAATTTACAGTTAATTATAGAGGTAAAATTGGTAATAAGATTGATTACTCAGTTGGCGGAATGATTTTTGATGCCCAATCTAAAGTATTAGAATATAGTAATCCTACTTTTACAAATCCTTCAGGAAATTGGTACAAAGGTAAGAAGGTCGGAGAAATATGGGGATATAAAGTTTCCGGAATTATACAAACGCAAGATGAGGCCAATGAATATAATAGAGTGATCAACACCTCATATTTAACAGGAATAGCGTTCACGCCAGGCGATTTGAAATTTATAGATTTAAATGATGACAAAAAGATCAATAAAGGAGAAAATACGCTAGGTGATATGGGTGATATGACAATTATAGGTAACGCTACACCTCGATATCAGTATTCTTTAAACGGATCAATTAGTTATAAAGGATTGACATTAAGCGTTCTCTTTCAAGGAGTTGGAAAGAGGGATTATAATCCGGCTGGGTCTAATTATTTTTCAGGAGCATCTTCATATGCACAGACAACCGTATTTAAAGAACATTTGGATTATTGGAGAGAAGATAATCATGATGCATATTATACAAAGCCTTATATTACAGGGGCAGGGAGCATCAATAGCTTTATTGCAAAAACTACAGGCAATACAACAGATTATTATTTGCAGGATGCTTCTTATTTACGATTAAAAAATTTAACGGTAAGTTATGATTTGCCAAAGGTTGTAACCGATAAAATTAAATTGTCAAAGGCTTCTGTATTTTTTTCGGGAGAGAATTTGTTTACCATTACCAATATGATTGGATTTTTTGATCCTGAATTAGTGTTTGTATCTTCTGATGGTGGTAAAAATTATCCACTTAATAAAGTTTATTCTGTTGGTTTAATACTTAATTTATAGGAATTATGAAAAAAAGATATTTTAAAATTATAAGTTCGTTGCTTTTGCTTTTCTCTTTTTTTTTACATGGTTGCTTTGACCTCGATAAATATCCCGAAGGACAACTTTCGACGGTAAATGCTTTGAGTAGTACTTCTGAAATGGAAAAATATTTAAATCAATTTTATGAATCAGGAGTAAAAATTCAACCATATGGTTTAGCAACTTCCACAGGGATAGCTTACGGTGATCAACAAAGCGATAATATGGTAAATTCTGCACCCAATACACGGTTAGCCGGCTTAATTGCTTTAAGTGATGCCTCAAAATTAAATAATTATAATTATATACGAAATTTGAATTTCATGATCGAAAATATAAATAATAATAAAGAAGAAGGTCCTGAAAAAAAACAATGTATAGGAGAGGCGTATTATTTTCGTGCTTGGTATTATTTCCAAATGATTAAAGGTTATGGCGATATAACGTGGGTGAATAAAGTATTATCAATTGATGAGGTTAAATCTCCAAGAGATTCTCGTTTAGTTGTTGTGGATAGCATTTTACATGATTTAGATATTGCAATATTAAATTTAAAAGAAGAAAATTCTAGTGCAACTATGAGAGTCCATCGAGATGTTGCAAGAGCATTAAAAGCAGAAGTTGCATTATTTGAAGGAACATGGCAAAAATACCATAGAGCAAAAAATGATCCTTTTTTTAGTAAAGATGTTACAGATGCAAAGATTAAAAATTATTTAGAGCAAGCCAGAGATGCTGCTAAAGCTATTATTGATAGAGGTGTTTGGTCAATTAGTCAGGTAGGAGATAAACCGTATCAAGATCTTTTCATAATGCTAGATTTATCAAACAACCCGGAAATTTTGTTTTGGAAAAAATATAACGCTGCAGATAATATAGGTCATAGCGTTACGCGTTATATCAATGAAGGGGGTGGGCAAACGGGCATTTCTCAGTCATTAGTTGATGATTATTTGACGAAAGATGGAAATATTTATTCAAAAGAACAAAGAGAAAAAGATCAAAAAATTTATGGTAAAGAATTAAGTCCTCAAATTCGAGATCCACGTCTATCTCAAACAGTTTGTACTCCGGGTACTCAAATGAAACCTGATGGGACTCAATATCAATATCCACCTCTTCATGTGACTACTTATCATCAAAATACAACAGGTTATTCAATGTTAAAGTTTAATGAGTATAATACTTCTTATCTTCCGACTGTTACAGGTGAAGGTAAATCGCAGGCACCTGCAATTCAATATAGGTATGCTGAAATTTTATTAATTTATGCTGAGGCTTTAGCAGAATTAGATGGACCAGGGAATGCTGATGAAATAAAACGGGCACTTAAACCATTGCGAGATCGTGTTGGAATGCCAGGTGTTGATTTTGATAGAGAATATAATACTGATCCAACTTATCCGTTTCATAATTTAGATAAATATATTCAAGCTGTTCGTAGAGAAAGGAGAATTGAACTCGCATGTGAAGGACATCGTTTTGATGATATTTTGAGATGGGCCGCAGCAGATGATTTAATTGCAGCAAAAAGACCGTTAGGAGCGCTGTTTTTGAATAGTTCTTTACAACAAGAAAATGTTTCAGGGGGATATTATAGCGGGGCTTTAGTTGTGGGGAAAAATATACAAATAAATGAAGAAGGGTATATTGATCCTTATAAACTACAATTACCTAATGGCTTTGGATTTAAGATAGATAGAGACTATTTGCTTCCTATACAGCAAAGAATGTTGAGTTTAACTGAAGGATTGTGGAAACAAAATCCCGGTTGGTAATATATGAAAAATATCTAATATATAGAAAAATGAAAAAAATAATTACTTTCGTCATACTTTTTTTGGGAGTTTTATGTTCATGTGAAGAGGATCATGGGGCATATTATCCTGTTCCAACTGAATTTACGATATCTCCTACTAGTTTTACTATAAATCCAGACGGTGGCGACATTGAAATAACAATCCATGGAGGAAATTTAGGTTGGTGGATTGCAACGAGTGATTCATGGGTAAGTGTAACGAAAAAATATGGGTCAGGTAATGCAACTATAAAAATATCAGTTGCAAAAAATTTAACAGGAGAGCCTCGACAAACGACCGTAGTAGTGAATCCTACTTTTAATCAACCATCTGTAAGTGTTATTATTACTCAAACAGCATAACATTTTTTTAACGTTAGCAGATTATATAATAGATTTTTGATTAAAAAAATTATTACTATATGGAAACAATCGGATTAAAGCTTTTTTGTCCTTTTTTAGGTCTGGCAGCATTATCTTCTTGCGGGGGCGGTAAAAAGGTGGAGCATTCTCAACCTTACAACATTGTGTTTATCATGAGCGACGATCATACGCGTCAAATGATGAGTTGTTACGACAAGCGTCATATCGAGACTCCCAATTTGGATCGTGTAGCCGAAGGCGGTGTAATTTTCACGAATGCCTTTGTTGCCAATTCGATTTCGGGTCCGAGCCGGGCGTGTCTTTTGACGGGTAAGCACAGCCATAAGAACGGAAAATTGGATAATCGTACGGCCTTTGACGGGAGTCAACAAACCGTTCAGGAGTTGTTGCAGCAAGCAGGTTATCAAACGTCAATGATCGGGAAATGGCATCTGGATGGGGAGCCGAAGCATTTTGACC
>Ga0208938_1001580_pt1 | contig 13061 bp, 12 predicted proteins | sample AD_UKC125_MetaG_FD_184434 | JGI IMG/M metagenome (GOLD analysis project Ga0208938, IMG submission 184434) | Active sludge microbial communities of municipal wastewater-treating anaerobic digesters from USA - AD_UKC125_MetaG (SPAdes) (version 2) | ecosystem: Engineered > Bioreactor > Anaerobic >... | reverse complement strand
GTCAATCCCGCCCCGCCGCGGGCCGGGGTATGCCGGGAAACCTTCCGACTCGCCGTGAAGTCCGGCGCCGCGGGCCGGGGTATGCCGGGAAACCTTCCGACTCGCCGTGAAGTCCGGCGCCGCGGGCCCGGGTATGCCGGGAAACCTTCCGACTCGCCGTGAAGTCCGGCCTCGCGGGCCCGGGTGTGCCGGGAAACCTTCCGACTCGCTGAGAAGTCCGGCGCCGCGGGTGGTGACCGGCACGGCATACCTCGGGCACGGCATACCTGTGGACGGGCGCGGACGGAAGGTGACCGAGGCATGGGAGGATTCACCCCATGAAGGCAACCTTGCACACCAACCACGGCGACATCAACGTCACGCTCTTCCCCAACGAAGCCCCCAAGACGGTCGACAACTTCGTCGGGTTGGCCAAGGGCACCAAGAAGTACAAGGACGAAGCGGGCCGCACCGACCCGACGCCGTTCTTCGACGGGCTGATTTTCCACCGGATCATCGCCGGCTTCATGGTCCAGGGCGGCTGCCCGCTCGGTCAGGGCTACGGCGGCCCGGGTTATGCGTTCGACGACGAGCCGCACCCGGACAAGACCTTCACCAAGCCTTACCTGCTGGCCATGGCCAACGCCGGCAAGCGGATGGGCAAGGGCACCAACGGGTCGCAGTTCTTCATCACCGTGTCGACCCCGACCTACCTCAACTTTAAGCACACCATTTTCGGCGAGGTCGCCGACCAGTCCAGCCGCGACGTCGTCGATGCCATCGCCGCCGTGCGCACCGACCGCAATGACAAGCCGCTGCAGGACGTCGTCATCACGTCGGTCACCATCGAGGACTGACGCTGAGCACGCCTGGCGGATACCCAGGGACGGGCGCTCCGGCGCCCGTCCCGGTGTGCTCGCGCCATCCCGAGCGGCCGTCCTACGTCCGCTGCCAGCGCTGCCACCGGCCCACCTGCCCCGACTGCCAGCGCCCGGCGCCGGTCGGTATCCAGTGCGTCGACTGCGTTGCCGTCGCAGCAGCGAGTATGCCGCGCCCCCGGTCGGTGCTCGGGGTGCCTCTGACGGGTGACCAGCGACCCACGGTGACGATGTCGATCATCGCCGCGTGTGTGCTGGCCTATGTCGGCCAGCTCATCTCGCCGCAGGTCACCGCCAACTTCGCGTTCACGCCCTATCTCGGCTGGTCGGAGCCCTGGCGGGCCATGACCGCGGCCTTCCTGCATTCGCCGTCGATGCCTCTGCATCTGGCCCTCAACATGCTCTTCCTCTGGCAGATCGGGCCGGCGCTCGAGCACGCGCTCGGCCGGGCGCGCTACCTCGCGCTCTATCTGCTCGGCGCATTCGGCGGCAGTGTGGCGGTCGTCCTGCTGGCCAAAGCCCCCACCCGCCTCCTGCGCGGCGCAGCTGATGCCGCGGCATACCAGTCCTGGGTGCAGGGAGTCGTGGGTGCGTCGGGTGCGGTCTTCGGACTCTTCGGGGCGCTGCTGGTCATCAACCGGCACTTCGGGCGGTCCTCCACAGCCCTGTATGCCGTGCTGGCCATCAACCTCGCGTTCGGCTTCATCTACCCGGGCATCTCGTGGCAGGGCCATCTCGGCGGCCTGGTGACCGGTATCGCGGTCGCCGGCAGCGTGCTGGCCTTGCGCGCCCCGGCTCGGCGGCCCTACCAGTGGGCGGCGATCGCGACGATCTTCGTCGTGCTCTTGGGGGTCGTCGTCATCAAGTACCTCACCGTGCCGGCGTTCTACCGCTGACACCCCTGCCACTGCTGACACCACTGACCCATCGGGTCCGGCGAGTTATCCACAGGCTTGTCCCCAGGGTGGGGAGAACTACACCGGTGTAACTCGGTGGCACCCCGCGTGAGAGCTGGAGAGCGTCCGCTACTTCCACTTCATCGTCATGGCGAACCCGGTCAAGAGCAGACCGAAGCCGACGATGAGGTTCCAGTAGCCGAATGACTTGATCGGCCAGGCTCCCTGGGTGACATAGAAGACGACGATCCAGACCAGCCCGAGCACCAGCAAGGTGACGAACACCGGCGCCCACCACGTGGGGTTGGGGGCATCTGCGGCCTGGGCCTTGCGCCGGGCCTCCTGCTCGGCGGCGGCGCGCTTGGCGGCGGCTTTGGCGGCGGGGGGCACGACGGCCGCCTTGGCGCCGTCCGGCGACCGGTCGCGGTCTGCGGAGTCGGACACGGGGTCTCCTTGCGTGGGTGCTGGTGTGCCTTAGCGTAGTTGTCGACCCGCACGCTACCGTCACCACAGCGCTCGCCTCACCCGAGAGGCCCAAGAGAGGAGCACCGGTATGCCGTTCCTCTCGCCTCGGGTGCCCGGCCAGCCGGGGCGACGGGCCCGACCGACCACTCCGGCGACCCCACCGACGCCAGCACGCACAGCGTCGCCGGCGACCACAGCACAGACAGCGACCACAGCGCCGCCAGCCGCGACCGGGACCATTCCCACAGCACCGCCAGCCGCCGCAGCATCGCGGTCGATCTGGCGCTGGCTGGCTCCGGTCATCTTCGCCGTTGCCGGCCTGCTCTTCACCACGAGTTTCCAGACCGCGCGCGGCACCGACCTGCGCAGCGATCGCGGACTGCCCGGTCTCATCGAGGCCGGCACCCGCTCGGTGGCCGACAAGGCTGCTCGGGTCGCGACCCTCCAGACCCAGATCGACGACCTCACCGCCTCAGCGGCCGCGCGAGGTGATACCACCGTCACCAGGCTCACCCAGAGCGCCGACCAGATCGCGCCGGTGGCGGGGCTGACCGAGGTCGACGGCCCCGTGGTCGTCGTCACCCTCGACGATGCCAAGAAGGGATCGGCCCAACTGCCCGACGGGGTCACCCCCGATGACCTGGTCGTGCACCAGCAGGACGTGCAGGCCGTCGTCAACGCCCTGTGGCGCGGAGGTGCCGAGGCAATGATGATCCAGGACCAGCGGGTCATCGCCACCTCGGCGGTGCGCTGCGTCGGCAACACCCTCATCCTGCAGGGTCGGGTCTACTCGCCGCCGTTCGTCATCAAGGCGATGGGCAAGATCGACGCGCTTAAGGCCGCGCTCGATGCCGATCCCAAGGTCGAGATCTACCGGCAGTATGTCGACGCCATCGGCCTGGGATACGAGGTCAAGGTCATCACCAAGTCGCGATTCCCGGCCTTCACCGGGGCGTTGGGGCTGAGCCAGGCCGTCGTCCCGCGGTAACCTCCCTGCAGGGTCGTCAGCACACGGTCGGCCCGACGGTCCAGGTGCGCCGGGGGGGCTCGGCATACACGTCGGCATACAAGGAGGACGGGCGTGGCTGGTCGACGCTGGCGCGCGGTCGTCGGGGGCATCGGCGAGGTCTTCATCACGATCGGCGTGGTGTTGGTGCTCTTCGTCGTGTGGCAGTTGGGCTTCGTGGCGATCGTCGACTCCAACGCCCAGATCGGGGTGGTGTCGCAACTCGAGGCGCAGTTCGCGGCCGGGGGCGAGGGCTTGCCCGACATCCCGCTGACCTCCCCCGGTGGCACGGCCACCGATCCGGGCGGCACGTCCGGCACGACCGGCACGACCGGCAACACCGGCCCCAAGGTCACCCTCGAGGACGGCAAGGTCTTCGCGATCCTCCGGGTGCCCCGCCTCGGTGGCCCGGGGTGGGCCCGCCCGATCTACGAGGGAGTCGGCCTGCCGACCCTGGCCAAGGGCCTGGGCCGCTACCCGGACACCGCGCTGCCGGGCGCGATCGGCAACTTCGCGGTCGCCGGGCACCGCGCCGGCCACGGCAACCCGCTGATCAACATCGACGCGATCCGCGACGGTGACGTCATGGTGGTCGAGACCCGCAGCGGGTATGCCGTCTACCGAGCCCAACGGCATACCATCGTGCCTCCGACCTCGGTGGACGTCGTCGCGGCCGTGCCGCAGAAGCCCGGCGCCAAGCCGACCGAGGCGTGGTTCACGCTCACCTCGTGCGACCCGCGGTTCTCCTCGACCAACCGCTACATCGTCTTCGCCAAGCTCGAGCGGGTCATCCCCCGCGCCGAAGGCCTCCCCGCCGACCTGCTCGCCGACCCGAGGTAGGACAGCCCATGTATGCCGCCCTGTGGCGCCGGCTCCCCGGCAATCGCCTCGTCAAGTCGCTCCTCGCGCTGCTGCTGTTTCTCGCGGTCGTCGCGGTGCTCTTCGTGTGGGTCTTCCCCGCGGTCGTGCCCTTCCTGCCCTTCGAGAACGTCACGGTCGAAGGCGCCGGTCAGTGACGGGGATGATGACCGGTATGCCGTCCGCTCCCCGCATCCTCGTGGTCGACAACTACGACTCGTTCGTCTTCACGATCGTCGGCTATCTCGAGCAGCTCGGCGCCCACTGCCAGGTCGTGCGCAACGACGCCGTGACCCCCCAGGAGGGTGCGGACTTCGACGGGGTTCTGGTGTCGCCCGGACCGGGGACGCCCGAAGCCGCCGGGGTGAGTATGGCGATGATCCAGGCCTGTGCCGAGCGGCGGCAGCCGATGCTCGGCGTGTGCCTCGGGCACCAGGCGCTCGCGGTGGTCATGGGCGCGACGGTCGGCCGGGCCCCAGAACTCTTGCACGGCAAGACATCTCAGGTCGAGCACGACGGCACCGGGGTGCTGGCTGGGTTGCCGCGGCCCTTCCGGGCGACCCGCTATCACTCGCTGGCCATCGACCCGGCGACACTGACCGACGAGCTCGTCGTCAACGGACGCACCGCCAGCGGCGTGGTCATGGCCGTGCGGCATCGCGAGTTGCCCTTGCATGGGGTGCAGTTCCATCCCGAGAGCGTGCTCACCGAGGGCGGGCACCGGCTGTTGGCCAACTGGCTGGCCGAGTGCGGGTCGGTCGATGCGATCGAGCGCTCGACCGGGCTGAGCCCCCTGGTTCACCACGCAGGCTGACGTCCGGTCAGCGCCAGGCCGGCCCCGCAGCGCACCTCCGCAGCGCAGGTCCGTCAGTGCGATGGCTGGCTGCACTCAAAGCGATGCACCCGACGTGCAGAGCGGAAAGGCGGCCGGCATCGTCTGCCGTGAATCAATCGTCGACTTCCCCGGCCCGTCCATCGAACTCCTGCCGGCCGAAGGCCTCTTCCGGAAGGCATGGGAGCGGAGTATCCTCAGACATCCAATAAGTCCGGACATTCGACGGCCTGCTTTCAACGTCCTATGTTAAGAGCGCGTGTGGCGCGATCACCTATTGACTCCAGGATGGCAATGAGATCTCCCCGTCGATCTGTCGTTGTGACGGCGTTCGCCCTCGCGTCCGTCCTTGCGTTTGGCTGGGGCTCCACGCTACGTTCAGCCAACGCGGGCGAAACGGTTCCCTTGAGCGCCCCGGAGATTGCAGCCGGCGCTCCTGCACTCGAAACGCTTGCCTTGAGGGGCCTGAATCTTCAGATGGATTTGTGTCGGAGTGCGCGACCCGACGATGCTCTTGCGCCGGTTCCCGCACGTGGCACAAGCGCCGCCCCGCCGCAGGTCTCTGCCCGCGAAGCGCAGGACAAGTCAAGACAGTGCATTGAACGAATAAATTCTCTGTTTTCAGGCGCGGCTGTCAAGGCGAGATTGAGCGCCGCCACCCACGCCCTCCCCGAAGCCTATGCGGATGAGCATGTCCGAGACCTGGGCGCCGGGGTGAGTAGTCTGGTATTCACCACCGTCCGCGTCGGCGATACAACTGCGACGCTGGATGCGAAGGCCCACGTGTGGGCACATTCTCTCCTGAGGGGCGACAGCGGAAAATGGAACGATTCCCTTCCGGAGGAAGACCTGCTTTGGCACTTTGAGCTTGTCAAAGGGATCCGTGGCTGGACGATCGACGTCATGACGGGCAGTCGAGTCGACGGGGGTGGCCCCTGAATCGCTCAAAGCATGTCGCGTGGCTCGGCTGGAGATCGCCGACTTCACACCCGAGGCGTTCCTGGCCTCGGACGCGGTCCTGGTATCTCGCCCGACCGGCGAGCTCCGGATCTGGAACCTTGCCAGCGGCCTCGCGCAGTTGCCGACTCCTGCCGGGTATCGGCCGGTGGGCAGGACGGCCGCAGGAGACGTGGTCACGGTGACGGAGTCCGGGTCGGTCGTGGCCTTCTCGTGGCCCGAGGGGAGCCGCCGGTGGTCGAGCGACCGTCTGGCCGGGATCTGGCCTGCAGTCTCGCGCGACGGTGCCAAGGTCGCGATCCTGACGGCCGATCGACAACTCGTCCTCCTTCGCTCTCGAGATGGGACGGTGGAGGGCGACGTCGCCTGCGCCTCCGGTGAGGGCGCGAGGCTCGTTTGGGAGTCGAGCGAGAGCGTACTCATCGAGGGCTCCAGCCCGCACGGGGGCGCTCTTCTGCGCGGGACCGCTCAGACCTGCACAGTTGCCGCGGCCGAGGGTGGTGTCGTGGCGTCCTGAGTCCTGCCGGGCGCGTCGGGGCGGGGCGATCCGGCCAGGGATCCAGGTCCTCGACAATCGGGTCACCACCCGGTTCAGGCAGCCGAGTGCTGGCCACACCCCGGTCAGGGGCGTAGGGTCTGCCTCGATGAGGGTGACGTCGTGCCGGGGGTCGACGTCGTCTCGGGAGTCGAGGGAGTGAAGGTCACCGTTGCCGTCGGCCGGCGCGAGACGGTCACCTTGATCGTGGACCCGACATCGACGAGGGTGTCGGGTGCGATGTCCTGGGCGACGACCGTGCCTTCGAGCCTGGTGTCGTCCTCGACGCGAGCGGTGTCGTCGTAGACGAGCTTGAGCCCGGTCACCGTGGTGCGCGCTGTGTCGGTGAGCAGGTCGACCAGCCGCGGCACCTTGACCTTGCCGCTGGCGATCCGCAGCGTGATCGACTGGCTGAGCGGCGCGATCGTGCCCACTGCCGGATCGGTCGACACGACGGCGCCCTTGACCTGCGAGGGGTCGTCGATCTCGACCCACCCGGTCACGGTGAAGCCGGTCGTCGTCATCACCTGCTTGGCCGACTCCAGCGGTTGCCCGACGACGTTGGGCACGACCTTCTCGCCAGGCCCGCTGGACACCTCGACCGTGACCGTCGACCCGACGGCCACCTGGGTGCCGCGCGGTGGGCGCGTGTCGACGATAAGGCCCACCGCGATGTCGGCATTGCGCACCGGCTCGGAAACCATGACGAGGTTCTTGGCCGCCAGGATGGTGCGCGCCTGCTCTTGGGTCTGCCCGGCCAGCGGCGGCACGTCGACGAGGGTGGGTCCGGTGTCGCGGAAGAGCCCCTGGGCCAGCACGGTCGCCAGCACGAGCGCCACGGCCGTCACGATCCCCAGCAGCACGTATGCCGTGCGCCGCCGCCGGCCGGCAGTGCGGGTGGCGTCGGATCTCGTGGGGGGATCCCGGTGGGTGCTGAGCACCTCGGTGCGAGCGGCGGGAATCGCCTCGGTCGGGGCGGCCGGCGTTCCGGAGGGGTATGCCGTGCGGTCGTCGGCGTGCGCCCGGCCACCGGTGACCGGATCGATCGCACCGGCTGTGTCGGTCGACGTGGCGGTGCCGCCCATCGCCTGAGCACTGATGGGCTCGCCGGAGCGAGCGCGGGCTAGGTCGGTGCGGAACTCGGTCGCGTCCTGATAGCGGCGCTCGCGGTCCTTGACCATCGCGTGCAAGGTGATTGCGTCGTAGGCCGGCGGGATGTCCGGCTGCACGGACGACGGTGCGACAGGCGCCTGCCCGACGTGTTGATAGGCCAGCGCGACCGCCGTGTCGGCCACGAACGGGGTTCTGCCGGTGAGCAACTCGAAGAGCATGCAGCCGGTGGAATAGAGATCGGACCGGGCGTCGACCGGCATACCTTGCGCTTGCTCGGGCGAGAGGTATTGGGCCGTGCCGATGACCGCGGAGGTCTGGGTCATCGTCGCCGCAGTGTCGGCGATCGCGCGGGCGATGCCGAAGTCCATGACCTTCACCTCGCCGGCCGGGGAGAGCATGACGTTGCCGGGCTTGATGTCGCGGTGGACGATGCCCATCGAGTGGCTGTAAGCCAGTGCCGCGAGGACCCCTTCGGTGATGCGCGCGGCGTCGCGCGGGGGGAGGTGGCCCAGCTCGTTGAGCCGTTCGCGCAGGGTGCGGCCGCGCACCATCTCCATGACGATGTAGGGCACCCGGGTCGGGTTGCCGTGGGCGTCGACGCCCTCGTCGTCGCCGGAGTCGAAGATCGCGACGATCGACGGGTGGTTGAGCTGGGCCGCCGCCTGCGCCTCGCGCCGGAAGCGCACGAGGAAGTTGCCGTCGCGAGCCAGATCGGGGCGTAACAGCTTGATGGCGACCGGCCGGGACAGCCGGGTGTCGTAGCCGGAGTGGACGTCGGCCATCCCCCCGCGGCCGATGACGTCGCCGAGTTCGTACCGACCGCCCAGCAGTCGGGTCATTCCTGGACCTCTCTCCGCACGACTATGGCTTCGATGTCGATACCGATGGCGATGACGTGGTGACGCTGGTCGGCGGCGGAGGCGTGGTCGGCGCGGGTCCCTTGGAGACCGTCATGGTGACTTGTGCGTCGACGGCGACCGTGCCGTTCGGCACGACGGAGAGCACCGTACCCTTGGGGTCAGTCGAAAACTCCTCCACCGTGCGGAGTTTGGTGAAACCGAGGGCTGTGAGCGTCTGGCGCACCGTGCCGATCTGCTGACCGACGTAGTCGCTCTCAAGAATGACCTTGGTGGCGACGCCGCTGGTCGGCGGGGCTGCCGATGTCGTCTTCGGCGGCACCGAGGTCGTGGTTGTCGCTGAGGTCGTCGTCGTCGCTGAGGTCGTCGTCGTGGGATCAGCGGACGTGGTGGCCGCCGGAGTGGCGGACGTCACCGTCGGCGCCGGGGCCGGCTGCACCGGCGTGCTGTCCCGGGCCTGCCAGTAGAAGAACCCCCCGACGAGCAACGCGACGATGACCGGCACGAGCCACCACCACCCGCGGCCGTGGCCGACCTCGTCGTCGTAGTCCTCGTCGTCATAGTCCACCGGCACGGGCGGGTATGCCGTGTAGCTGGGCTCGCCGCCCGACAGCACCGCGGTCGGCGCGGCCGGGGGGACAACCGGGGGGACAACCGGGACTGGGGGCGCTGGGGGTGGGGCGACGGGCTCTGCGACGACCCGGGTGGTGTCACCGAACGTCGGGCGGGGCGGAGTCGGACCGGGAAAGCTGTGGGTGACGCCGAGGTCGCTGATCGGCACCACATGGGTAGCCAGGCTGGCCTCGTGCACCCCGGCGACCGGCATACCGAGCAGGGCGGCGAGCGAGGCGGCACTGGCCGGACGCTGGGCGGGTTCCTTGGCCAGGCACGATTCGATGGCGGCCCGCAGCGGGTCGGTGACGTGGTCGGGCAGGGGCGGCGGGGCGTCGTTGATGTGCGAGAGCGCGGTGGCGACCGCCGAGTCGCCGTCGAAGGGCCGTCTGCCGGTGAGCATCTCGAAACCGACGACGCCGAGGGAGTAGAGATCGGTGGCGCCGGTGACCGGATGGCCGAGGGCCTGCTCGGGGGCGAGGTATTGCGGGGTGCCCATGACCTCGCCGGTGCGGGTGTGACCGGAGCCGTCCGTGGCGCGCGCGATGCCGAAGTCGGTGAGCTTCACCTTGCCTTCGGGGGTGACCAGGATGTTGGCGGGTTTGACGTCGCGGTGGACGACCCCGGCCTCGTGGGCGGTGGCCAGCGCCAGGGCGCACTGCCCGAGGATGGCGCGCACCCGCTCGGCCCGCATCGGCCCCTGCCCGATGATCGTCGAAAGCGGTTCTCCTGGAACGAGTTCCATGACGAGGTAGGCCGTGCCGTCCTCCTCGCCATAGTCGTAGACCGTGGCGATGTTGGGGTGGGACAAACCGGCGGTATGCCGTGCCTCGTCCCGGAAGCGCATGGCGAAGGCGGTCTCCTGGTCGGCGCGGGGGCGCATGACCTTGACGGCGACGATGCGGTGCAGGACGGCGTCCCGCGCGGCATACACATCGCCCATGCCACCGGTGGCGATGCGCTCGGTGAGGGTGTATCGACCCCCGAGCGTGCTTCCGATCGTGGGACTCATCGGGTGATCACCGCTTCCATGACGGCTTTGGCTATCGGTCCGGCGAGGCGGCCGCCGGCGGCCTCCTCGCCCATGTTGCCGCCGTCTTCGACGACGACGGCGACGGCGACTTGCGGGTCGTCCGCGGGGGCGAACGCGGTGAACCAGGCGTGCGGCGGCAGGCCGTTGCCCTGCTCGGCGGTGCCGGTCTTGCCGGCGACGGCCACCCCGGAGATGCGGGCCGGCTTGCCGGTGCCGGTGTCGACGGTCGACACGAGCATCCGGGTGAGGGTGGCGGCGACCTCGGGGCTGACCGCCTGGGAGAGCTGCTGGGGGGTGTGCTGGTCGAGGATGTCGAGGTTGGCGCCGACGACCCGCTCGACGAGGTAGGGGGTCATCAGGACGCCGCGGTTGGCGATGGCCGCGCTGACCATGGCGACCTGCAACGGAGTGACTCGCACCTCGTATTGCCCGATGGCCGACTGGGCGAGCTGCGGTGGGTTGAGCTCGGCCGGCACCGAGCTCGGGGTGACTCGCAGCGGCACCCGCAGGCTCTCGCCGAAGCCGAACTTGGCCGCCTGGGCGCGCAGTGGGTCGGCGCCGACCTTGAGCCCGAGCCAGCCGAAGGCGGTGTTGCAGGAGATCTCCAACGCGTGCTGCAGGGTGGTCTGCTCGCCCGGCCCACAGGGCGCCTTGTCGTAGTTGGGCAAGGGGACACTGGTCTGTGGCAAGTCCATTCGAGCCGGTGCGGGGATCTGCGTCGCCTCGGTGACCGTCTGATTGGACAGTGCCGCAGCGGCGGTGACGATCTTGAAGACCGACCCCGGGGGATAGAGGTGGCCGGCGATCGCGCGATTGACCAGCGGCCGGGTGGGGTCGGCATTGAGGGCGTTCATCGCGGCGACTGCGTCGTTGGAGTCGTGGGTGGCCAACGCGTTCGGGTCGTATTCCGGGTGGCTCACCATCGCGAGGATCGCGCCGGTCTTGGGGTTGATCGCGACAACGGCGCCGCGCTGGTTGCCCAAGCCCTTGCTTGCGGCGGCCTGGGCCTTGGGGTTGAGGGTGAGCTGCAGGCTTGCCCCGGTGGCCTGCTTGCCGGACAGCAGGTCGGAGACCCGCTTGTAGAAGAGCGCATCCGAGGAGCCGGAGAGCAGGTCGTCGGAGGCCGCCTCGAGTCCGGCCGCGCCATAGACGAAGGAGTAGTAGCCGGTGACGTGCGAATAGAGCGGCCCCTGCGGATAGCTGCGCAGATAGGCCAGCTCACCGGCCGATGCCTTGGAGCTCGCAATCGCCTGGTCGCCGGGCAGCAGGATCGCCCCGCGCGCCCGGGAGTAGTTGTCCAGCAGGGTGCGCCGATTGTCCGGCCGTGCCCGCAGCGAGGGGGCCTGCGCGAACTGGATGACCGTCGTCGCGATGAGCAGCGCCGCGAAGAGCGCGGTGACCACGCGGGAGAGCCGGATGATCGGGAGGTTCACGGCATACCTCCCGCGGGTGCGGGGTCGCGCAGCGGAAGGCGAGCCGGTATGCCGTCCGGTTCCGGCACGGGGCGCCGCGCCTGGTCGGAGATGCGCAGCAGCAGGGCGACGATCGTCCAGTTGGCCAGCAGCGCCGAGCCGCCGAGCGACATGAACGGGGTGGTCAGGCCGGTGAGCGGGATGATGCGGGTGACCCCGCCGATGACGACGAAGACCTGCAGGGCGACCGAGAAGGACAACCCGATCGCCAGCAGCTTGCCGAAGCCGTCGCGCACGCCGAGGGCGGTGCGCAGACCCCGCTCGACGAACAGGCCATAGAGCACGAGCAGCGCGAACACCCCGAACAGGCCGATCTCCTCGCCGAGGCTGGGGAAGATGAAGTCACTGTCCGGGAAGGAGGTGATCCACGGGCGGCCTTGGCCCAGGCCGGTGCCGAAGAGCCCACCGGAGGCCATCCCCATGAGGCCCTTGGCCAGTTGGTCGGACTGCTCGATTGACTCCTTGGAGAAGGGGTCGAGCCAGAGCATGACCCGGCGCTGCACGTGGGGGAAGAGCAGATAGGCGACATAGGTGCCGGCGGCGAAGAGGCTCAGGCCGATGGCGATCCACGAGATGCGCTCGGTGGCGACATAGAGCATCGCGACGAACAGCCCGAAGAACAGCAGCGACGAGCCGAGGTCGCGCTCGAAGACGAGGACCGCGAGGCTGACCAGCCACGCGGCGATGATCGGGCCGAGGTCGCGCACGCGCGGCAGGGTGAGCCCGACGAACTTCCGGCCGGCCAGCGACAGCACGTCACGGGTTTGGACGAGGTATGCCGCGAAGAAGACGGTCAGCGCGATCTTGGCGATCTCGCCGGGCTGGAAGGAGTAGTTGCCCAGGCCGATCCAGATCCGGGAGCCGTAGACCTCCTTGCCCAGCCCAGGCAGCAGCGGCAGCAGCAGCAGGGCCAGACCGGCGGCCATCGCGGTGTAGGTGTAGCGCTGCAGCAGCCGGTGGTCGCGCAGCAGCCAGAGCACGGCGGCGGCGACGACGAGCGACAGGCCGGTCCACTGGAGTTGCCGGAAAGCGTTGCCGCTCAAGCTGTCTCGGCCGCCGGCGAGGTCGAGCCGGTGGATCATGACCAGGCCCATGCCGTTGAGCAGGGTGGCAACGGGCAGCAGCAGTGGATCGGCGAAGGACGCCCGCCAGCGCAGCACGAGGTGGAAGCCCACGACGAGGACGAGCAGCCCGATGGCGACGGTGGCCAGGCCCGCGGGCAGGACGCCCTTGAGGGCAAGGTCGACGTTGACCCAGGCTCCCAGGACGATAGCCATCGCGAACAGGCACAGCACCAACTCGACGTTGCGGCGGGTGCGCGGGGTGATGGTCTCGACGGTCGTGATCACCGGATCGACCCCCCTGGCGTGCGGGCCGGGGTGGAGCCTTGGGAGGCAGTCGAGGCAGTCGAGGCGGGGGTGGCTGTCGGCTGGTAGCCGCCGGACGGCATACCAGGGCTGGTGGCTGTTGCTGCTGTCGTCGGGGAGGTGGAGACCGGGGAGGTGGAGACCGGGACGGTGGTGCCGCAGGGCGTGCCGCTGGCGTTTTGGGTGCGACAGTCGAAGGCG
>Ga0208938_1001579_pt1 | contig 13062 bp, 13 predicted proteins | sample AD_UKC125_MetaG_FD_184434 | JGI IMG/M metagenome (GOLD analysis project Ga0208938, IMG submission 184434) | Active sludge microbial communities of municipal wastewater-treating anaerobic digesters from USA - AD_UKC125_MetaG (SPAdes) (version 2) | ecosystem: Engineered > Bioreactor > Anaerobic >... | reverse complement strand
TCATGGCCAGTGGCCCACGGCCACCGCGGCCGATCGCCCACCCGACGAACAGGGCTCCGCTGACGAGCATCCACGCGTGGAACCACTCCACGACATTGGCCAGGTAGGGGTTCGCCACAACGGTCAGCAGCGTTGCGAATTGATAGACGGCGTTAAGCCCGATGACGGAAGCGAACTCCCGACTCACCGGACGCTGGCACAGCAGCACTGCGGGAATGAAGGCAGCCGCAAGCACGAAGTCGGACATGGCCAGGTTCGTTCCCCCCGCGCCGACACGTGAAACCACGAGGAGGGCGGGGATGGCAAGGGTCGGCAAGGCGATCGGATCGAGCAGGGTCAGCCCCAGCGCCAACGCGCCCAAAGCGATGCCCGCCGATACCAGGGGTTGGCTCGGGACCAGCAGGCCGGCAATGGCGATCAGGCCCACGGCAACGACCACGCCCGACGCGCGGAGCGTCCATTGGCCCACCCGCCACACCGTCGTCATGGGGCACTCACCCGGGGTCGGCGGCGCGAAGGGACCAGCGTCCGTTCGGCTCGCAGCGGTCCGGTGCGGAGCAACCGCAACCGCGCGCGCGCCGCCGCTCCTCGGTCCCCAGGGAGCACGACCGCACGCACCGCGGCCCCGACGACCTCGCCGGAGCGGGCCACGGCCCAGCCCCCCGCGCCATGGTGCTTGCGCAAGTAGCGTTCGAGCCCGGCAGCAAAGTGCGTCTCACGTGCCGCCGTGTCAACGCTCGTCGCCGCTCCGGCGTGCAGGGCGCTCGCCTCGGCGACGACGGTATGCCGCCAGCCCAGCAGGGCGGCCCGCTTGGCCCAGTCGGTCTCCTCGGCATAGAGGAAGAAGTCTTCGTCGAAGCCGCCCACCTGCTCGAGGGCCTCGGCCCGCAGCAGCAACACCGAGCCGATGGCGTAGTCGATGCGTTCGGCCCCCTGCCCTGGCTGCCCATCGCCCCCGGCCCGACCAGGCCTACGACCGAGCACAAGACCAAGAGCTCGCGAGATCCCCAGTGCGACGACCCAACTGCGCGCGGGAGTCGGGAACGGCCAGCCGACCCGCGCTTCCCGTCCGGTCTCGTCCACCTGCCGGGGCCCGACGCTCGCCAGCCCCGCATCGGCGGCCAGTCGCGCCGACAGCGCGGCCACCGCGCCGGGGGTCAGGGCCGCATCGGGGTTGAGCAAGAGCACGTCGGCGCCCGGAAGCGCCCGATCGGCCAGCCCGACGTTGACGCCTCCGCCGAAGCCGAGGTTGGCTCCCGGGTCGAGGTATCGGACGCCGGCCTCGCGGCAGACCCGCTCGACGTCGGCCGACCCGGAGTTGTCGACGACGGTCACGGGTAGCCCCGGGACCGAGGCGAGGGCCCGGCCGAGCAACTCGGGGGTCCCGTAGGCGACGACGATGACCTCGACGGCCCGAGCCTCGGTCGGGTGGGCGCCTTGGGCAGAGTGGGCCGCATGGCCAGGGTGGACGGCGAGGTGGTAGAGCCGCCGGTACCGGGCCGCGACCGCACCCCAGGTCGCCTCTTGCGAGCGGGCGAATCCGTTGGCCCGCAAGGATGCCCACTCGGTGGGGTCGTCACAGATCGTCACCAGGGCGCGGCCCAACGCCGCCGCGTCCCCCGGAGGGACCAGCCGACCGGCCCCGCCGACAACATCAGGCAGGGCGCCGCTGTCACTCGCCACGACGGGTATGCCGCACGCCATCGCCTCGACCGCGACGCGCCCGAACTGCTCCACCCAGCTGGCAGTCGTCAGCGAGGGGACCGCGAGCACGTCCAGCCCGCGGTAGAACTCTGCCAAGGCCCCCGTGTCGAGCGCGCCGACGAAGCTCACCCGCTCGGCCAGCCCCAGCGCGGTCACCCGCTCGCGCAGGCCTGCCTCGTCGGGCCCGGATCCAGCCAGCCGCAGCGTCAGCCGGGGCTGGGTCGCTGCCGCGTCCAGCAGCACGTCGACGCCCTTGTGCGCAGCCAGCCGACCGGCATACCCGACGACGACGGGACCGCCCGGGGTCGGGGGGCAACGCGCGGGGTCAGGGGCGAAGACGGCGGGGTCCACGCCGAGCGGGATCACTTGCGGGCGACCCGGAAACCCGCGCCGCACCACGAGATCGCCGGCCGCGGCGTTGCACACGCTCACTCCGGCAGCGTGCCGCAGCGCCCGCCTGGCAAGCACCCGGAAGGGCAGCGGGTAGCGCTTGTCGAGGTTCTGCGCGCTATAGAGCAGATAGGGGGTATGCCGCGCGCGCACCGCGAGCAGCAGCAGCACCTCGGCGGTGGCCAGGGCGAACGGCTCCTCGTGCAGGTCGATGACGTCCCAACGCTCCCCCAGCGCCCGCCACAGCGGCCGCGGGTCGAAGAGGAACAGGGCGGGGTGGCGGCCGATGGTGGCGACCCCCTCGACCGGCTCGCCGGGGCGCGGGACCAGACGGACCGGCATACCGGCCTCGTCCCAGACCCGCGCCGAGATGGTCCGGACGTCGAGGCCGTCGCGCCGCAACAGCCGTTCGCGCTCGCGCCAGGCGTCGACGACGGCACTGTGGCTCACCCGCAGAACCCGCACCGATGCCCTCCCACACGTCTTGTGAGTCAGCCTAGAGCGACTTTCATCGAATTCAGGGCAGTTCGGACCAGGTGTGGGAGGATGAGCGCTCGGGTTTCTCGACGCCGGGGAGTGCATCGACGTGCAGTTGCGAGAGTTGCTCGGCGTCCTCCGCGCGCGGTGGAGGACCGTCGCAGCCTGCCTGCTCGTCGTCGTCGGCCTCACCGCCGCGGTGACGGTGACGACGACGCCGAACTACACGGCGTCCGCGCGCGTCTACCTCACGGTCGAGCGACCCGCCGACCTAGCCCGCGGCGACGCCGGCGGAGTGTCGGTCATGCGCTACAACGACCTCAGGACACTTGCCGAGGTGCTCTACTCCCCGACCGTCATGGAGCCGCTGCGTGCCGAGCTCGGGCTGCCGCCGGGAGCGGGGGTCGGCGTCTCGCTCAACATCTCCGAAAACGCCTCCGTCATGGACGTCGTTGGCAGCTCCAGCGACCCGCGACTGGCCGCGGCGATCGCCAACACCACCGGTCCCGTGCTGGCCAAGGTCGCCGTGCAGTTCTCGCCGCTGCTGTCCCAGTCAGCTCCCAACGCGACCTGTGTGAACATCACCAAGGCCGCTATTCCGGGGCTTCCAACCAGCCCCGACGTGCGCCGCAACCTGGCCCTCGGGATACTCATCGGCCTGGCCCTCGGCGTCGGGCTCGCCATGGTGCGCCACGCGATGGACACCAAAGTCCGGACCGAGGCCGACCTCAAGCTGGCATCCGACCGCCCGGTCCTGGCCAAGATCCCGTTGGAGTCCAGCGCCGTCGGCCATCCGCTCACCATCGAGAGCGACCCGCACGGCGCCCACGCCGAGAGCATCCGCCGGCTGCGCACCAACCTCATGTTCGTCGACGTGACGACCGGCAAGCACTCGTTCGTGCTCACCTCGGCGATGCCTGGCGAGGGCAAGACGACAACGACGATCAACCTCGCCCTCGCGATCGCCGATGCCGGCTCGCGGGTCATTCTCGTGGATGGCGACCTGCGCAACCCGTCGGTTGCCAAGGCGCTCGGCATCGAGGGCGGCGTCGGCCTCACCACCGCTTTGTTGGGCAGGGCGTCACTGGCCGACGTCATCCAACCGTGGGGCGACACCGGGCTGTCGATCCTCGCGGCCGGCGAGATCCCGCCGAACCCCAGCGAGTTGCTCGGGTCGCGGCCGATGGCCGAGTTGTTCGAGAAGTTGGCCACCGACTTCGACTTCGTCCTCATCGACTCGCCGCCCCTCGTCCCGGTCATCGATGCGGTGCTCCTGCAGCGGCTCACCGGGGGTCTGGTCATGGTCGTCGCCGCCGAACGGACCCGCAAGAGGGACCTCGCGACCGCCTTGACCTCACTGCGGACCGTCGACGTCGCGCCCGCGGGTTTCGTGCTCAACTTCGTCCAGGTGGACGCCAGCGACTCCTATCGCTATGGCAAATACCGCTATCAGCCGGCGCAGGCAGACACGAACAGCACCCCGGCTCCACGGAAGGCACCCAGCGCCCGGGGCACCCGCGCCTCGCGACGGCAAGCCCGCCGCGCCGGCAGCTAGCCCCGCGCGCCGACCCGTCGCAGGAGCCTGGCCCGCTCCAGCCCAGACAGGCACTCACTCACCGCTGCGTCGACCTCCGTGGGCACCTTCCCGTATGCCGCCGCAACCTCCGCCGTGACCTTGTCGGCTGGCACGTCGAGGGCGATCTGCAGGATCACACCAGCGACGGTATCGAGGACGACGATCGGCCCATCGGGGAGGGCGGCCAGATAGGTGTAGCCGGCGTCTTCCGCGACAGCGACATCCTCGGCAAGGACCCAACGCAGTTCGGCTGTCATCCTCGGCCTTCTCCTCGAAGCCTCTGGACCAGGCCGGAAACTGTCTCCCAGAGCGCGATCCTCGCCCGTCGCCCCAGCGCAGCGAGCACCTCCGGTGTGGTGGGCTGTCGGCCCAGATTGATGGCAAGGCTGTCGGTGTTGACCAGGACTGCTCGTGCGGCCGTGCGCAGCTTGGCACTGGCCGAGGGGGCGACCGCGATCCGCGCTCGCCACTCCTCGAGCCTGGTTCCGCCACGCGAAGCAACAACCCAGAGCCGGTATGCCGGGTCGTCCCGGAAGTCATCGAGGTGTCCCGTAACTGCCGCCCACCCGAGCTGAGCATCGAGCGCCGTGACCCACGCGAGAATTTCGGATTGACGGGCAGGCGTCGCCGAGGTCCAGGCGAAGGCGAGGTCCTGGGCGGCACGTGGGCTCCCGAACGAGCGCGCAGCGTGCAGACACAGGATGAGGGCCTGCGCGGCTGGCTCCGGCACGGGGATCGCGCACCCGGCAACAACGGCTTCGGTGCGTCGATCCCAGAGCTGCCGGAACGCAACCGCCGGGTCCGCGCCGATCCCCGGCACGCGACGATGGACGTCCAGGTGACCCCAGACATCGTGGTGGAAGGTCTGGGAATGTTCGAAGGATGAACCCGTCTCGAAACGGTCTATCGGCCGCCAGCCATGCTGCGCCAGCAGGGACAACCAGGGCCCGAGCTCATCAGGTGCCACCAGAACGTCGACGTCTGAGGATGCTCGCCCCGGGGGCGACACCGATGCATCCATCGCCGGGCCCTTGAGGATGAGCGCAGAGATGAAGGCGTGAGCAGCCAACGACGCCACGGCAGCGTGAGCGAGTTGGACCCGGATGTCTTGGGGAATGGGTCTGCGGTCGGAGACATCGGGCGCAACCACAAACGCCACCCTAGAGGGGAGCCGGGTTGGTGACAGCCACACGGGTCACCACGCCAGCAGACTCCATCTCGTCAATGGCCCTCTCCACGAGGGTGACGGCATCCGGATGGGGGCCATGGTCATGGCTCACGAGGGTGACGAGCTCATCCATCGACCGCGGCCGATCGAGTGCCGTCCAGATGCTTGCGCCGATTCCTGACAACCGCAGGGTGAGCGAGCCCACCAGGAGAAGGACCTCGTCTGAGCAGCCGATCGCGTCGAGCCAGGGAGCTCGCACCACGTGGCCCAGGTCACCCGTGCGCTCCTCTGAGCCGGTGGCGAGGGGCGGCCGATGCAGCCACGTCTCCACAGCATCGGGGCCTTTGGCCATGAGGGCTCGCAGCAGCGGTGCCGCCGACGCCAACTCCGCGTAGGTCAAGCGGTAGATCCCGCCGACCCGATCGATCAGTCTGCACGTTGACGCGAGAGGCTCAGGCAACTGAACGAGTCCGGACGACTGTGCCAGCAGCGTTTGAAGGCCTTCAAGGAGGGGCAGCCGGGTTAGGGACGGACTTTGCGCGTCTTCGGTACGTTCCAGCACGACGACTCGCCCGAGGGTGAGGTTCTCGGCGTGATGGGCGAGCCCGAGGTCATCCGGACCCACGACCTCTTTGACACCATCCTCAAGCAGGGCGACCGGTTTGGGATACGGGAGCACTCGCCCGTCCATGGTGACTCCCACGGTCTCGTCCGTGACGTATCCCCACCCCGACTGGGACAACCGCACTGCCGCAGTTGTCTTCCCCGTGCCCGACGGTGCCACCAGTACGAGCACTCGCCCATCAGGCAACGAGACGCCGGCGGCATGCCACAGGTGCAACTTTCCCGTGGACTCGGTGATGAGCCGCGCCGTCACTGCCGTCTCCAAGGCTCGGGCGCCGTGACCCAGCACCTCAGGGCCCACGTCGTCCGTTCCCTGGGCAGCGCAACGAGCCCAATCTCGCTTTGCGCGATCAAGGTCTCGGTCACACCGCAGTCGGAGCCTCACTCCGAGGGCGTCGATCACACCAACGTCCTCGCCTGCAGGATCAGGGTGCGCTTCGGGTCGAGGAGACTCGAACAACCCTACCGAGGCCTATGTCGGCCCGAGGCACGGGACAGCCCAAGCTGCCCCTGCGACCACTGCCCTGCGGTTGATCCCCGAACTCGACCCGTTGGTCGTCTTGCTGCCCATGGTTACTCCTCCGGCCCCTGCGACACAGGTGGGTGGTACTAGCCCGCGACCTCTCACTGAGGCGACGCTAACAGCTGTGTCGGCAACCTGTGGTGAAACGACAAGAATTGGGCGTGACACATGAACGAACGGACGATGGGCGCCCCTGGCCAACCTGGGGGGCAAGCGGCATACCCCCGACGGCCGGTGCTGCAGACTGGGACGATGCGGCGAGCCTCTGACACCACCCGAGATGGGGGCGTGCTCGTCGTGTGCACGGGCAACATCTGCCGTTCCCCCGCCGGTGAACGGTTGCTGCGCCATTCCTTGCCCGGCGTGCTCACGGTGACCAGTGCGGGAACGTATGGCGTCGTCGGACACCCGGTGGAATCGTCGATGGCGCGGCTGCTGCAGGCCGATGGGGTGGACGTCTCGGGCTTCGCGGCCCGCCGGCTCACGGAAGGCATGATCGCCGGCGCCGACCTCGTCCTCACCATGGAAGCCAGCCATCGGACCGCGGTGGTCCAAACCCATCCCCAGGCGCTGGCCCGCACGTTCACCCTGCGCGAGTTCGCCCACCTTCTGGACGTATGCCGCGAAGCCGACCCCGCGGCATACCTCCTCGCGGTCGGGACCGAGCCGACGACTCGACTGCGAGAGCTCACCCGGCTGGCGGCCGACACCCGGTCGCGACGCCTGGCCCCACCGTGTGCCGAGCCGGACATCGACGACCCCTACCGCCGCGGGGACGAGGCCTACGGGCGGGCGTATGCCGCGATCCGCGCCGCCGTGAACATCGTCGTTCAGCATGCGGGCCGACTCGACGGATAGGGCGCGGTCAGTATGGCCTCGAACGCGCGGGAGTGGCCCTCGTGGCCCGATCTGCTCTCCCACCTGACGTCCACGCACCGCTTTGTGCGTGTGGTCGAACACTGATCCGTGGGCGGCCGACGCTAGTCTGGGCGGATGAGCCCGTCCGAGACCGGGGGTCCTGTGGCGATCGAGGACTTTGCCTGGGTGCCGAGCCACGCGATCGTCCTGCCGGGGGTGACCATCGACCGAGGGGCCGTCGTCGCCGCCGGAGCGGTGGTGACCAAGGACGTCCCCGCGCCGGCAAGCGTCGGCGGCAACCCAGCGCGCATCATCGGGAAACGGCAGCCCGATCTTCGATGCCGCCTCGGGTCGGGCCGGCGGTTCGGCTGAGCCATGGATCATCCACCCATCTCGGTGATCATCCCGGTCTACAGACCCGGAGCACACCTGACCGCATGCCTTGACTCCGTTCTCGCCCAGTCGATGTCACAGTTCGAGGTTCTCGTGATCGATGACGGATCCCCCGAGGATGTGTCGTGGGTGGGGGAACTGAGCGACCCCCGCATCCATCTGGTGCGTCAGCCGAACCTGGGCGTCTCCGCGGCCCGCAACCATGGGGCCCGAATTAGCAGGGGAACCTGGTTGGCCTTCCTCGACCAGGACGACACGTGGCACCCGGACAAGCTGGCCCGGCAGTGGGAGTCCCTGTGCCAGCAGCCGGACGCGGCCTTCCACCACACTGGTTTCACGTGGGTCACGGGCCCGGACCGGCGGCCCGGTGGCCTGCCCGATGTCACCTATCGCGGTTTGCTCAAGGATCAGCACGTGTGCCTGAGCAGCCTGATCGTCCGCCGTGCCGCCTACCTCGACGTCGGCGGCCACGACATCACCCTGGCACAGATGCAGGATTACGACCTCATGCTGCGGCTGGCGCTCGGCCGTCCCGATCCGGTCATCACCCCGGCGCATCTGGTCGACTACCACCTGCACGACAACAACGCATCGCGGGATTACCAGGTGGCCGTTGCGGAACGCGCGTCCGTCCTGCGCCGCCATCTCGCAGTTGCGCGCCGCCGCGGCGACTCGCTCAGCGTTCACGCCGCCAAGGAGGGTCTGAAACGAGGGCGAGAGCTCTACGCATTCCAAGCGTTCGATACCGGACGCCGGGCCGCGCACCAGGGCGCCTATGCAGTCAGCGCCGGGCACCTCGCCCGCACGGTTCGGCTCTCGCCGCGCACCAGTCTGGTCATAGCTCGCTCGGCGGGTCGAGCGACCCTCGGGTCGATCGGCCGACGGATCGGTCGTTCCACGCCTTCGTGACGCCTGGGAGATAGGTCAGCCGAGCGCACCCGAGTCGATGAAGACTCGGTCGCCGATGGTGAGCGTGCCTTGTCCAGCCAGCAAAGTCGTCGCTTCGGGCGACCACAGCATGAAGTCGTCGCCGACCATCAGGTCCTTCACCTGGACGTCCGGGCGGCCCGACACCTGAGGATCTCGGCCCAACTGAACGGCGCCCAAGGCCCGGCGGATCCGCCCCTTGGCCCGAACCGCCCCCACGGCGTCCGCCAGGCTTCTACGATTCACCACGAAGCCTCCTCCCGCTGCGGTCGTTCCCGAGGGTGCCACTGAGCGCCTGCTCAGGGGCTGTGAACGCGCTGCTGAGCGGCCACCAGGCCCTGTTGGATCAGCAACTCGACCGCATCGGCGCCATCGCTCACCGTGAACGGCAACTCGGCCCGCTCGGTCGGCGCGAAATCGCGCAGGACGAAGTCGGCCGGGTCCATGCGGCCGGGAGGCCGTCCGATGCCGACCCGCACCCGCAGGTAGTCACGCGATCCCATGGCTCCCGTGATCGAGCGCAGCCCGTTGTGGCCGCCCTCGCCGCCCCCGAGTTTGAGCCGGATCGTCCCCGCGGTGAGGTCGAGGTCGTCATGCACGACGACGAGCTGCTCCAACGGCGTGGAGTAGAACTGCGCCAGCGCCTTCACGGGCCCACCGGACTCGTTCATGTATGCCGTGGGCACCGCCAACGCCGCTGCCGGGCCAGGGGCCCCGCCGGGCAGGGTCCCCAGGCGCACCGCAGCGACATGGGCTCTGGCCTTGTGGGCCTTGAGGTGTTCGAGGCTGGTGGTGACCACCGGGGCCCCGGAGGCGGGAGTCGAGCCGGACCCACCGGCATACCGGCGGGCCAGCTCGGCCACGACCATGGCGCCGACGTTGTGTCGGTTCCCTGCGTAACGCGGCCCGGGGTTGCCCAGGCCGACGACCAGCCAGGTGGCCATGGCGGGGTGGGTTACTCCGCGGCGTCGGCGGTGGCGGTGGCGGCAGCCGCCGGCTCAGCCTCGGCGTCGGCGTCGGGCTCCTGCGCCGACAGGCCGGTGATGTTGACGATGAGGGCGTCCTCGTCGGTGACGAGGGTCGCGCCTTCGGGGAGCACGAGCTCGCCGGCCTTGATCTGCGTGCCGGCCGGCAGGTCCTCGACGGACACGACAACCGACTCGGGGATGTGCGTGGCCTCGACGAGCAACTCGATGGTGTTGGACTCGACGTTGACGATGGTGTCCGGCCCGGCCTCGCCCTCGATGTGCACCGGCACGTCAACGTTGACCTTCTCGCCCTTGCGGACGATGACCAGGTCGATGTGCTCGATGATCGGGCGGATCGGGTCGCGCTGGATGTCCTTGGCCAGGGCCAACTGGCTCTTGCCCTCGAGCTCGATCGACAGCAGCGCGTTGGCGTGCTTCAGCGCGAGCGCCGTGTCGTGAGCCGGGAGGGTGATGTGCACCGGGTCGGTGCCGTGTCCGTAGAGCACCGCGGGGATCTTGTGGTCGCGGCGGATCTTGCGGGCGGCACCCTTGCCGAACGAATTGCGACGCTCGGCGGGAAGCTTGATTTCGGACATGACGCTCCTTGCAACAGACGTGAGCGGCAACCACGGAAGGTATGCCGCAGGGCTTGGGCCTCGACGCGGGACGCGACACGCGCGGCAGAGGCGAGCCGACTGAACGGCACACCTTGTCGATCACGGACGAGCCGTCATGGCACGTCCCTCGCCGAGGCAACTGTCCAATGCTACGGGACGCCAGCAGCGCCACGAAATCGCGGGGTCCGGCTCGATCGCCCGGCACGCTATGGACGACGGCGGAGGACCTGTTCGGCGCGTTGCACCGCCGCTCGGACGAGCCACCCGGCGACATCCACGGCGGCGCGGGTGAGCACCAGGCCCCGGACCGCCCGCGGATGACCCACGAGTGGGCCGCTGGTGGGGGCCAGGCGGATGGCGGCCCGGCGACGCCACTTGGGCCACAGTCCCTCGTAGACGCGCACCCCGAGCGCGTGTTCCGTGTCGCGGTTAACCAAGTGGTGAGAGGTGGTCTCGACCTGCCCGGTCAGCGTCGGGTGGGCATGGTCGAAGGCCAGCCGGCGCCCATCGAGAATGAGGGCCCGCCAATAGGCCCGCCGGGTGATCTCGTCGTCGCAGTACACCCCCCGCAGCTGTGGAGCGAAGAGCCCCGACGTGACGTAGAACCTCCGGGACACGATCGGATGGCGCAGCAGCGCGTCGTCCGGGTCGGGCGAGTCGGTGATCTTGACCGCGTAGGCGACCGCTTGCGGATCCCAACCGTCGAGCATCCGACGCAATGTGGTGTCCCAGCCCGGCTCGGGGAACAGGTCGTCGGCGAGCACGACGAGCAGATCGGCGGACGAGGCTGCGGCCGCCGCGTTCCAGTTCCGCACCGCGGAGACCGTCCCGTCCGAGGGCGGCCCGACCACCCGATGCCAGCCGGCGGTGTCGCGCACGGCCGGGTCGTCGCCGTCCATGGCCACGATGTAGTCGACCAGGTCGGCGCGGTCGGCCCGTCCCAGCCACGCGTCCCGCAGCGGCCCCACCCCACCGGGCCGGTGGTAGGTCGCGTGAAGCAGTGCGATCGTCGGCGGGCCCCCGGGCGCCGAGGGCGGGACGCGCTCGTCGCCGGAGAGGGGCATGACGCCCATGGTAAGTGGCAGTCGTCGGGCCGCGAGGGACGGCGATATCGTCTGGCGGATGACGGACGCCCAGCCCACGGGCCCGCGAGCCACGCGCCGATACGCCTACATCGACGCCCTGCGTGGCTTTGCGGCGCTCTGGGTGTTCGTGCTGCACGTGCACGGCTACTGGCTGGACGACGTGCGCCCGCCCAAGTTGAGCGCCGATGGCCTCCTCGTGCGGCTCATCGGGTTCGGCGGCGCTGGGGTGGACCTGTTCATCGTCCTGTCCGGCTTCTGCCTCACCCTGCCCCTCACCCAGGCGGGCACGACCGCGCTCGCCCGCATCGACGTCCGCGGCTTCTTCCGGCGCCGCGCCTTCCGGCTGTTGCCTGCCTACTACGCGGCGCTCGCGGTGGTCGTCGCGATCGAGCTGATCCCCGCTGTCCGCCCCGCACTCGTCCCACGCGACCTCACCGGCGTCGACGTGCTCACGCACCTCACACTGACCTTCCCGTTGTGGCAGAGCACCCTCGCTGCCGTCAACGGCTCGCTCTGGTCGATCCCGTTGGAGGCAACCCTCTATCTCGGGTTCCCGTTGCTGGTGTGGCTGGCCGGCCGGCGCGGCATCCGAGCCGTCCTCGTGATGACCGTGGCAGTCGCGGCGCTCTGGGCCGTCATCATCGGGTCGCTCAGCTGGCCGCTGCCCGGCGGCTGGCTGCCGCAGCCGGACAAGTACCTCCCGGCCCGCTGGCTCGAGTTCGCGATGGGCATGTATGCCGCGACGGCGGTGCGCGGCATACCTCACCCCCGCGCAACGACCCATGCGGTCTGGGCGTGCGCGCTCGGCTTGCCAGCTGGCCTCTACGGGTATGCCGCGGGCACCGATCTGGTGCGCACGCTCGGTTTCGGGGCGCTCGGGGCGGGGCTGCTCATCCTGCTGCAGCGAGTGCCGGAGCGACACTTCGGGGCTGGCCCGCTGGCCTGGTTGACCGGGCTAGGGACGATCTCGTACAGCTTCTACCTGCTGCACCAACCGGTCATCCTGCTGTTGTCCGGGTGGGGACACAACCTCGGGCTGGGGCTCATCCCCCTGTTCGTCGTCGCCCTGGCCACGTCAGGGACACTCACCGTCGCCGTCGCGACCGCGTTCTATCGTGGGGTCGAGCGACCGTTCCTCGTGCGCGGGAGCATGTCGGCGGTCGTGCGCGGCACGACGACCTGAGCTCAGGCGCGGCCCTCGAAGAGGCTGGTGACCGACCCGTCCTCGAACACCTCCATGATCGCCCGCGAGATGAGCGGGGCGATCGGCAGGACGGTGAGTTTGTCGAACTGTCGGTCGATCGGGATCGGCAAGGTGTCGGTGACGATGACTTCGCGAGCGCTCGATGCCCGCAGTCGGTCGACCGCCGGGCCAGAGAGGATCGCGTGGGTCGCGGCGACGATGACGCCCGCGGCGCCCTCGGCCATGATCGCGTCGGCCGCCTTCGTGATGGTGCCGCCGGTGTCGATCATGTCGTCGACGAGGATGCACATCCGCCCGGCGACGTCACCGACGACCCGGTTGGCGACGCTCTCGTTGGGGCGGGTGATGTCGCGGGTCTTGTGGACGAAGGCCAGCGGTGCGCCGCCGAGACGGGCCGACCACTGCTCGGCGACCTTGATCCGGCCAGCATCCGGCGAGACAACCGCGAGCTTCTTCTTGCCGTAGTTGGCGATGACGTAGTCGGCGAGCATCGGCAAGGCCATGAGGTGGTCGACCGGCCCGTCGAAGAAGCCCTGGATCTGAGCTGT
>Ga0208938_1001575_pt1 | contig 13067 bp, 10 predicted proteins | sample AD_UKC125_MetaG_FD_184434 | JGI IMG/M metagenome (GOLD analysis project Ga0208938, IMG submission 184434) | Active sludge microbial communities of municipal wastewater-treating anaerobic digesters from USA - AD_UKC125_MetaG (SPAdes) (version 2) | ecosystem: Engineered > Bioreactor > Anaerobic >... | reverse complement strand
GGCCCTCAGAATTGTCCACCTCGTACTCCATCGACTGAGGCTCTCCAGTGGTGAAGACCTCCTGCATGTGGGCTGACCAGTACGCCAGAGACGACTCTGGATAGCCAAGCTCCCGCAGCGACTTGCCGACCCAGGCCTCCGCCGGCACACCGGACAGTTCGGCTACCCGCTGGTTGACGTACTCGACAACGAGGCCCGGCCCATACAGTGCGGTGGCGTCCCGCGAGCCCTCGACCGTAACTGACAGCAGGGCCTCGGACTCCCTGAGCCGGGCCTGCGCCACCTTGCGTTCAGTGTCATCGCGACTCGTGCTGATCACGTGCGTTACCGACCCGTCAGGCCCGAGCTCGGGGTCGAGCCGGTACTCGATCCAGCGCATTCCAGCGGGTAGCGGGACCTGGACGGCGTTCGAGACTGACTCGCCGGTGTCGAACACACGGCTGACGTCGTCTTGCCATACCTCCGCCATTTCACGGGGGCAGCCCCCCACCTCAGGGGCTGTCTTGCCGATCCAGTCCTCCGCTGGGATCCCGGTGAGCTCCACGAGCCGCCGGTTCACGTACTCAACGCGCGCACCCGGGGCGAAGGACATGATCTGATCCGAGGTGCCGTCCAACACCACACGCAGCAGTGCTCCCGCGTCAGCCCGCGGGAACTGAGAGGAACCGTCTCCCGCGACGTCGCCAGCAATCACCACGACACCGTCACCTCCCGATCAGGACCCAAGACGACGAAGGCCTCCTCGAACGAGTCAAGAGACCCCGGCACCCGAGTCTGGTCGATCACCCGCCAGCAACCCCAGATACGGCCCAGCCCGCGCCAGGTAGACCCGGCCTGGAGTTGTTAACCTGGAATTCAGTTACCAGACGCCCATTGTGCATGAAATGAAGCATGCCGGTTCTGCGTTGCGCATGGTGGATTGATCTACCGTCATCGGTGTCATTGCAGATGCACGCCCTGCCACACCCGGCTTCGTTGGTTGTCGAGGTGGCGGACGCTCGATGCCTTCCGCGTGGCCCCGGGCGTGAGGCCACCGCTGGGAGGCGGGCGCCGAGGTGCCGAGCTGGTTAGGGGTCACTCCCGCGAGCGCACGGCGTTGCGCCCGGCCGCCTTGGCGTCGTACATGGCCCGGTCGGCGCGATGCAGCCAGGTGCCGAGATCGTCGTCGGACTGCAGCTCAGCGGCGCCGATGCTGACAGTGACGGTGCCGGCCTGGGCGAAGGGGGTGTCGGCGATCAGCGCCCGGAGCTTGTCTGCCCGGGGGACGGCCTGGGTCAGGTTGCAGTGCCGCATGACGATGACGAACTCCTCCCCGCCCCAGCGCACCAGGACGTCGGTGGCCCGCAGATTCGCGGTGAGGCGCCGGCACAGTTCGACCAGGACGAGGTCGCCGACCTGGTGGCCGTGGGTGTCGTTGGTGGACTTGAAGTGGTCGATGTCGAGCATCAGGAGCGACATCGCCGGGCCGAGTCGGCGGGCGTCGTACATGTCGGCGGTGAACAGCTCCTCGCCGTGCCGACGGTTCCACACGCCGGTCAGCGAGTCGGTGACCGCGAGGCGGCCGAGCTTCTCCTCGTACGCGCGGCGTTCGCTGATATCACGCGTGACCCCGAGAATGCGCAACGCGTTGCCGTCGGCGTCGACCTGTGGGATGACGTCCAGTTCGCCGTACATGATCGAGCCGTCCTTGCGGTAGTTTACTCCTGCTCGCCGTGGAAGGTCGGCAGCTCGGTGCCGTTTGCGATGGCCTCGAACAGGCGGGCGTAGTACTCCGCGCCCTTGGCCCGCGACTCCATTGGCTGCATTTCCTCCGGCGGCTGGACAGCGGCCTCCGCCGGGGTGAGGCCCCGCACACGTTCGACCGCGGGGCTGACGTAGGAGATGCTCCCGTCGAGCTCCATCGTCCAGATGACGTCCCAGGCGTTCTCGGCGAGCAGCCGGTAGCGCTGCTCGCTCTCGGCCAGGGCCTGGCGCAGGCTCACCTCCTCGGTGATGTCCTGGATGAAGGCCAGCATCCGCACTGCCGTCCCATCATCGGTGCGCAGGACCTTGCCGAACTCCTTCACGTGGATGGCCTCACCGGAAGGGCGGATCATCCGGTGCGTGAGGTTGAACTCCTCGGTCCCATCGACCGCCGCCTGCACGCGCCGCTCGACCTCGGCCCGATCGTCCGGGTGGATGGCGGCGAAGAATCCCTCGTAGGTCGGCAGGATCCCCTGCGGAGCATGACCGCAGATGCGGTACGTCTCGTCGGACCACCACAATTGGCTGGTGGAGACCCGCCAAGCCCAGGCACCCACATGCCCGAGCGCCTGCGCCTCGATGAGCATGTCCCGCTCGCTCCAGAGGTCCGTCAGCGACAGTTCATCAGGGTCCGCGCCCGACCCGGCAGACTCACTCACCGTCTTATCACCCCCTATTCAGGACAGCGATTGCGCCTCCAACCGTAGTCGGCCACGACCGTCCGACGCTCACGCAGTCACGTCGGAGGCCGCCTGACCACCTTCACCGGCTGAATGGGGGTTCGAGTCCCTCCGGGGTCGCTGCCGGCAGCCAGCAAGGCAAATGGTGATTCCGATGGACGACCGTTCATCTCTACGAATTCACCTCCGCCCTGCGTGACGGCCACTCAATCCTCGATCACGTCCAAACCCTGCTCCCGCAACCGCTCCAGACTCGCCAGCATGCTCGCCACGACATCTGGCGGGTGCCCTTCCCACTCGGGGACCTCACGAACGATCCGAACCGGAAACCTGGTCCGATACGACTGCGTGATGTTGCCGGGGAAGCGCTTGTTCGTGACGTTCGGGTCGTCCTCGAAGGGGCCAGTGGGCTCCACCTCGTAGATGTGCCCACGTTGGGCCTCATCGGCCAACGCGGTGCCGAGTTCGGCACCCCAGGCCGCCGTGTCCACCAGCGCGCTGAAGTAGACGTGGTTCATGACCCGACCCTGGTGATAGTTCGAGGCGCGGCCGGGGACCAGTTCTTCTCCCGGAGCGAACGCGAACCTCGTTCCGTGGAAGAACGGACCTGCCACATGTGCGCAGCTGTCCACGGTGACAGGAATCCACTGATCACTCATCTGCAAAGCCTTTCGCGTGCGGTGAGCCAGCGAACGCTACCGCTCACGGACATGCCGTTCCAGTCCCAGTGAAGCCGCCGCCTGTCGGAACCGTGTTGCCCGCCAGCCCAAACGGCGTGCCATCGGCACTGTTACGACCAGCGACGAACGCCTGCACGGCTGCGTTGTCGTTGTTCGCCTGCCCATAGCCCGGAAGCCGGATGGTTGTCGCCTGGCGCTGACGCAAGCGGAAGTCGTAGTCCGTACCAGGATCCGAGGCCGCTGCCTTGCCACTGCCGGAGATCCGGTTGGCCAAGCCGCCCTCACCACCGATCACAGCGCACGTGGCGAAGGTGTCGCCCGTCACCGTCCCGATGTTGAAGTGGATGCCGTTCTTCGGGAATTCAGCCTGGTTGGGAGTGCTACCGGGCTCCGCGATCGTATTGCCCGTGATCGTGGTGTTGATGTTGCCGGACGTGGCAGTTGCCCCACCACCGGCCAGCACCTCGATGCCGTGGTTGTTGTAACCGCGGATCTGGTTGCCGGTCACAGACCACGTCATCGTCCCTTGACCCACGCTCTGCAACTTCAACCCAGATCCCTGCGCCGACCCGGAGTTGCCGTCGCCAGTGACTCCGATCGTGTTGTTCTCAAAGGCTCCTGTGATCACCGAAGGTCCCGCCGCCTTGTAGACCAGGACCGCCGTGCCGACGGCATCCCGGAAGGTGCTGTTCCTGATGGCCATCGACGTGGTGGCACCAGTGCCGCCACGCGACAACGTCAACCCACCGCCGCCCGTGGCGATCCCCGAGTGGTTGTTCTCGAAGTCGCTGTTGTCGATGACCAGGTCGCCCTCTCCCGATCCGTTGTGGCTGTAGTCGACAAGGTCACCGCGAGCCCCCGTGAACGTACTGTCCTGGATCGTCGCCTTCAGCGCTCCCGCAGTGGCATCGGACTCCAAGTGCAGGCCGTCGTTGCCGTCGGCGTCGCTGTTCAACCCGATCGTCACTCGGGTCAACGAAAGCCGGTCCAAGGACCCCGTGGAGTTCGTCACGGAGATGTTGTCCTCACGCCCGCCGCTCACCTCGGTGTCGGTGATGGCCGCTGAGCCGGTGAGATTCTCGAACCTGATCGCGGAATCGTCGAACGGTGTCGCGCCGTTGGTTCCGTTGATGCCCTTGATGACACTGTTGGCCAGCGTGAAGCCTGAAACATCAGTGCCTCGAATGGCGTAGTTGGAGGCGTTGTCGATCAGCATCCGGGTCAGCGACGGCGCCTTCGTGTTCCTGAGCACAATGCCGGTGCCGCCCGGTGAAGCACCCGCGTCATCGCTGCCCGCTGAGTTGAGGATGGACCCACCCGAACAACCGGTGGTGTCACTTGAGGTGCAGGTCCCGCCCGCCCCCGTCACGGTCAAGCTGCCGGCCGTGCCCGTCGAGTCCAAGACGATGCCCTTGCTGGCACTGTTGCTGGAGATACGGCGGAACGTCAAACCGTTGGCACCGATGGTGGTGTTCGCAACCTCCAGGGCGGTGCCGGTCGTGGTGGCCAACGTGCTGGGGCTGCCCGTGACCGTCACCGTGCCACCACCAGTGGCTTTGAAGGCCGCGCCGGTCTCCGTGCTGAGATTCATCGCCCCGGTGAGGTTGACCGTGGCGCCGCCGTTGCCGGTCAGGGTGATGCCACCCCCAGCGTCCGGCCCGTCGGTGATCGAGCCGGAGAACGTGACCACGCCACCGCTTCGGTTGGTGACGTCGACGGACGCGCCGCTGCCATTCTCGATCTGTCCGGCGTACCCGACCGTCCCGCTCCCGCCGTCCAGGTCGAACGCGATTCCTTGCGCACCAGTGAGGGTGCCGCCCGTCGCGCTGAACGTGCCGGTGGCGAGCCCGGCGATGTTGATGCCGTCGTTCGCGCTATTGGTCGAACTCACGCTGTCGAACGCCAGGGACGCATTCGCGCTGCCCGTGATGTCGGCGGCAGGCCCGCCGATGGCGCTGAGGGTGGCCGAGGCCGCCGCCGGCACAGTGACGGCGCCAGCGTTGGACAGCGCGAACGCGGGCGCGGTACCGCTGGTGGTCGCCAGGCTCAGATCCTTGAAGTTCGTGGGACCCGGGACATTGGACAGGCTCACACCGCCCTGGCTGGACCCGGTCACCGTAATCGCGTCGAACTCACTGTTGGTCAAGGTAGTGCCGGAGACATCGAGTCCCGCGGCCCCACTGCTGACGATGGACACCGTCCCGGAACTGGCGAAGAGCACGCTGCCAGCATTGGCCAAGCGCACTCCGGTGGCTTGGGCAGTGGTGACGCTCAGGGCGGAGATACTCGTCGTGCCGGTGGTGCCATCAAGGTCCAGACCCGGCTGAGACCCGTTGACGCCTGTGTCATTGATGACCACATCGCTGATGATCGGGGCATTGACACCGGTCCCCCCGCTGATGCCGCCCCCCGAGCCGGAGGGGTCGAGGCCCAGACCGGTCACTGTGGACTTGGAGGCCAGGGTGACGACGTCCTTGTTGCTGGCGGTGAGAAGTGGTCGCTTACCCGCGGTGGCCGGGTAGAGGTCGAACGCGCTGAGGGGGCCGGCGCCATCAGGGTCAAAAGTGAGCCCAGCCACTTCGCCGATGAGGCGCTCGTCAGCGTTCAGCGTGTAACCACCACCAAGCCCCGTACTGGTGTCGTCCCCGTCGAAAACGAACGTGGTGTCCCCGGCTCCGGAGGCGGTCTCCGCTTCGGTGAGCGTATCGAAGGGCGCGCCAGACGTGCCGTCCCCACCTGCGGCGGCGGTGTTGTCGACGTACCAGACCTGACCCGCGAGCGGCAGGTTCAGGGTGCCTGTGCTGTTGGCGACCGTGCTCGCCGTGCACGGTGCGGCATCGCAGACCCGGTAGGTGTAACTGTCCGTCTGTCCCGTGATACCCACGGGGGGCTCATAGGTGAACGTGCCATCAGTCTTGATCGTGATGCGGCCACCCCGGACGGTGGCGGCATTGCTGACCGCCTCCACCACCAGGTTGCCAGCGGCCGTGTCTGGGTCGGTGTCGTTTGTCAGCAGCGAGCCATCGGTCACCCGGCCCGCCTTCCCGGTGGGCCGGGTCACGCTGACGAACAGTGCGGTGTTGCCGACCGCGTCGAAACTGTCCGTGTTCGCGGTGGGTGCATCCGAGACACCCGTGATGGTCAGGTCCACCGTCGCGGTGGACTCAGCGCCTGTGCCGTCGGCCATGGTGTAGGTGAACGAGTCGGTGTCCGACTCCCCTGTCGACAGCCCCTGGAACGTGTCGCCCGGATTGTACGTATAGCCACCACCGGCGGCGATCGTGACAGACGCCCCTTTGGCGCTGGTACCGGTCAACGTCGCTAAGCCGTTCAACTTGACCACGGTCTTCGTGTCGCCCAGGTCCTTGTCGGTGTCATTGGTCAGGACGCCAGGTGCCGACACGGTGAGCGTCGTGTCCTCGTCCGTCGTCCCGGAGTCGTCAACGGCGACCGGCGGGTCGTTCTGGCAAGTGACGGTCACGGACACGGTTGCCGTCGACCCACCGTTGAGGGTGTACGTGAACGTGTCCTTGGGTGATCCGCCGTTGCAGTAGTCCGCATCCGGCTGGTAGGTCAACCCGGCGCCACTCCCAGTGATGACCACGATGCCATCGTCAGGCTGCGTCGCCGAATCAATGGAAAGCGGCCCACCGTCGGCGTTGAGATCGTTGGCCAGCACATCTACCGCAGTGGCAGCAGCGTCCTCAGTCACGCTCGCGGAGTCGTCCACAGCCGTCGGCGGGTCATCCACGCAGGTAACGGTCATGGCCACGGTTGCCGTCGACCCACCGTTGAGGGTGTACGTGAATGTGTCCTTGGGTGATCCGCCGTTGCAGTAGTCCGCGTCGGGCTGGTAGGTCAACCCGGCGCCACCGCCAGTGATGACCACGATGCCATCGTCAGGCTGCGTCGCCGAATCAATGGAAAGCGGCCCACCGTCGGCGTTCAGGTCGTTGGCCAGCACGTTCACAGCGGTGGCAGCATCATCCTCGGTCACAGTCGCCGAGTCGTCCACGGCGGTGGCAGGGTCATCAGCACAGGTGACACGCACAGACACGGTTGCCGTCGACCCACCGTTGAGCGTGTAGGTGAACGTGTCCTCCGTCAAAGCACCATTGCAGTAGTCCGCGTCGGGCTGGTAGGTCAACCCGCTGCCACCGCCAGTGATGACCACGGTGCCATCGTCAGGCTGCGTCGCCGAATCAATGGAAAGCGGCCCACCGTCGGCGTTGAGATCGTTGGCCAGCACATCTACCGCAGTGGCAGCAGCGTCCTCAGTCACGCTCGCGGAGTCGTCCACAGCCGTCGGCGGGTCATCCACGCAGGTAACGGTCATGGCCACGGTTGCCGTCGAACCACCGTTGAGGGTGTACGTGAACGTGTCCTTTGGTGATCCACCGTTGCAGTAGTCCGCATCCGGACGGTACGTCAGACCGGTTCCATTGCCGGTGATGACCACGGTGCCGTTGTCAGGCTGCGTCACCGAGTCGACTGCGCGAGGTCCACCATCCGGGTCGGTGTCGTTGGCCAAGACATCCACCGCAGTGGCAGCATCATCCTCGGTCACCGTCGCCGAGTCGTCCGCAGCCGTCGGCAGGTCATCCACGCAGGTGACCGTCATGGACACCGTGGCGGTGGACCCACCGTTGAGCGTGTAGTCGAAAGTGTCCTTCGGTGATCCGCCGTTGCAGTAATCCGCATCCGGCCGATACGTCAGACCCGTACCACCGCCGGTGATCAGCACAGTCCCGTCGCCCGGCTGGGTCACAGAACTGATGGAAAGGGGTCCAGTGTCGCCCGCGTTGTCGTTGGCCAGCACATCTACCGCCGTAGGGGCAGCGTCCTCGGTCACCGACGCGGAGTCGTCCACGGCGACAGCTGGATCGACCACGCAGGTGACCGTCATGGACACGGTGGCCGTCGACCCACCGTTGAGCGTGTAGTCGAAGGTGTCCTCAGGTGATCCGTCGTTGCAGTAGTCCGCATCCGGCCGGTACGTCAGACCGGTGCCATTGCCGGTGATGACCACGGTGCCGTTGCCCGGCTGCGTCACCGAGTCGACCGCGCGAGGTCCACCATCCGGGTCGGTGTCGTTGGCCAAGACATCCACCGCAGTGGCAGCATCATCCTCGGTCACCGTCGCCGAGTCGGCCACAGCCGTCGGCAGGTCGTCCTCACAGGTGACCGTCATGGACACCGTTGCGGTCGACCCACCGTTGAGCGTGTAGTCGAAGGTGTCCTTGGGTGATCCGTCGTTGCAGTAATCCGCATCCGGCCGATACGTCAGACCCGCACCACCGCCGGTGATCACCACAGTCCCGTCGCCCGGCTGGGTCACAGAACTGATGGAAAGGGGTCCAGTGTCGCCCGCGTTGTCGTTGGCCAGCACATCCACCCCAGTGGCGGCAGCGTCCTCGGTCACAGTGGCAGCGTCGTCCTTAGCGGCGGATGCATCGACCACGCAAGTAACGGTCATGGCCACAGTCGCGGTCGAACCGCCCCTGAGGGTGTAGGTGAACGTGTCCTTGGGTGATCCGTCGTTGCAGTAGTCCACATCCGGCTGATACGTCAGACCGATTACACTCCCGGTGATCACCACGGTGCCCTTGTCAGGTTGCGTCACCGAATCGATGGACAGGGAGCCAGTGTTGCCGGCGTTGTCATTGGTCAGCACATCCACCGCAGTGGCAGCAGCGTCCTCGGTGACAGTCGCTGAGTCGTCCACAGCCGTCGGCCGCTCCTCTGGAGTGACGGGCGGCTGGCCAGTCGCATCGACCGAGATGGTGAAGCTCTTCGTCTGCCGAGCTCCCCAATTGTCGGTGGCACGCACACGGATGGAGTAATTCTGTTTGGTGCCGGCCTTCGTTGGCTCCAGCGTCAGAAGGCTTCGGCCGTCGATAGTGAAGGCCCGGTTGTCCTGCCCGCCGGCGCCCTCGACCAGGCGGAAGGTGAGCCGGTCGCCAGGATTGCGATCGACCGCGGCCAGCACGCCCACCGCGGTACCGGCAGGCTGTCCGTCGCGCAGGGTGGCGTTCGAAAGGGTCAGATCGGTCGGCCCCACGTTGTCGCGGTATTTCTCGCAGGAGAACTCCACGCGGTCCTCGACGTTGGCGCGGGCACGATCCAAGACTCCGGTGCCGCAGTCGACCTTGTCCACGAAAGAGCTGTCGTCCCGGGCATCGAGTCGGTCGGCGCCGGCACCGCCTTCGAGACGGTCCGGACCCGGCCCACCGTCGAGATCGTCCCAAGACGCACCACCGCGCACGGTGTCACGGCCGGGACCACCGGCAGCGTCATCGGAGCCGTCGCCGCCCTTGAGCAGGTCGCGCCCCTTCCCCCCGGCAAGAAGGTCGGAGCCGTCGAGGCCTTGCAGGACATCGTCACCGGCACCCCCCTGCAGAACATCGCCACCACGTCCCCCGCCGAGGATGTCGTCACCGGCCTCACCGCGCAGTTCGTCATTGCCGGATCCTCCGCGCAGCACGTCATCGCCGCCACCGCCGGAGATCACGTCGTTTCCGCCCCGTCCACACAACACGTCGTCACCGGGCGTGCCCACCAGTACGTCAGCGCCCGACGTGCCGACGATCGTGCACTCCGGTGAGTCCACGGCCGGCATCTGCGTTGATTGCGTCACCGGCGCGGCAGGCAGCGGGGCAGCCCCAGTTGCCATCAGACCCGCCGTGAGTACCGAGGCGAGTAGCGGGCGGATCACCTTCATCAGACAGCCGCCTTCAAGGATCGATTGATGATGGATTGATAGGTCATTCGCGCGGCGTCATCCGGCACGAGGAAGAGGTCCGTTGTGGCGAATCGTGGCCTGCTCAGACGGAAAGTGCCCTGCGACGGACCAGCCGTACCGGCGCGGAAGGTCAACGCGAAGGCATCATCGTCATCGGCGATTCCGCCCATGAGGTCACTGATCCTGGTCAGCGTCAGGGAGACCCTGTGCACGTCATCGGAGATCTCGAACGATTGGCCCAGTAACGGGCTGAAGCGCGAACGTGCGTACAGGTTGGTGGTCGGCGAGAGGAGCAGCGGCGACAGCATCAGTGCGAGCGCGCCGGCCTTGAGCAGGTCGCGCCGGGAGTAGTCGGTCATGTGCAGGTCCTTGGAGTGTGCTGGGAGGCCGGTACCATCGCCTGGTGACTGAGCTTCCGTGGTTCACGTGCGACGACTTCGCTGAGTTGGTGGGGCAGACCTTCGAGGTTGCGGTCGACCAGGACCCCATCGCTCTGCAGCTGCTCAAAGCGACCGAGGGCGACGACCTGGGCGGACCGGGTCCCGCCGGGCAGACCCGTAAGCAGTTCTCGCTGGTCTTCCGGGGAGACCTCGAACAGCCCCTCGCCCAGGGCACGTACCGACTCAAGCATGCGCAGTTGGACGAGATCGAACTCTTCCTGGTTCCGCTGGGACCGGATCAAGGATCCATGCAGTACGAGGCCGCTTTCGCGTGACGGTTCTGTGCCCACGGTCATGGTGCCACCCACTCCATACGGCGGTACGGGCCCTGCCGGGCGGCCTCCACGAAACCCAACCTGGTGTACAGAGTCCCGGCCCGATTGTTGATCTCGACATGGATGGTGAGTCGGCGATCGGAGGCGGCAGCCTCACGCATGAGGTCGTCGAGCAGGCCGCTGCCGATCCCCGCGCCCCGGAACTGCGGCAGTAGCGATATGTCGACGATTCTGATCTCCGTCGGGCGTCTGTCAACATAGAGCCGACCGATCGGCTCACCGTGCAACTCGATGACGTCGAACGTGCCGTGCGGGTTGTGTCGGCGGTATTCGGTGTCCTGAGCCGCGAACTGCATCCGGATGAACGCTTCCCGCTGCCCTTGCGCCCACGTGACCACGGCCAGTTCCTCGGCTCGGACACAGCCGTAGAGGTCGATCAGGAAGTCGCGATCAGCGTCGGTGGCCGGCCGTAGTCGCACCGCGGCACGGTTCGTCAACAGCGGTGCCATCGTCAGCCTCTCGGGGGGAATACGCCCTGCAGGGCGATGCAGAAGTAGAAGGTCAAATAGGGCTGCATGTTGTTGTGGGGCTGGTCGCTGCCGGTCAATGCCATCGCATCTTGGGCAAGCTGGGTGTCCGGCGAGGACTGATACAGCGCCCCGCCGGACGACAACGCGAGACTGGCATTGGTATTGGGGATGTTGGTGTCACCGGCATCGATGGTGTTTGCGCCGAGCGTGTGCGCATGGGCTGGAATCTCGGATTCCAGCAAAGTGACCGTCTCGCTGCCCCCCGCCTCTCCGAGGTCCCGCAGGCTCAGACCCGGCCCCTGCCCTGGCTGCATCGGCACCGCACCCTGCAGGTCAGGAAGCGCGAAGTTCGACTGTCCGTTGCCGCCGTAGGTGGTGCCGAGCAGGGAGAACAGCGCGGTGTTCTGTGATAACGGCAGCAACTGACCGTCGCACCAGGCCCAGCCCTTGGGTGCGAAGTTGAAGGGGAAGATGCGGATCTCTGCGACGAATGGGTCAGCCATGGTTGCTCCTAGGTTTGGGACGGGAAGATCCCGAAGAGCGAGATGATGAAGTTGACGCACAGGTAGGGCTGCATGTTGTTGTGCGGCTGACTGCCGCCGGTGGGCCCCACGGCTCCTGCCCGGAATGTGCCATTCGGCGCATCGTTGATGTACGGCACGACGTTGCGGGATTGCCCGAGCCGATTACCGGCGGGACTCGTTTGGGTCCCCGGAGTGTCAGTGGCGGTCAGGCCGTGGGAGTGCGCCGGGAGCTGGGGCACGGTCAGGGTCACCTCTTCCACGCCGCCGGTCTCGGCGAGAATGAAGTTGTTGCCCTGATGGATTGGGACACGACTGCGCAGATCAGGCAGGGCGAACGTCGACTGGCCGTCGCCGCCATAGGTCGTGCCGATCAGTTGGAACAGGGTTTCGTTCTCGGAAATCGGCAGAGTCTGCCCCTCGCAGAACATCCATCCCGCGGGCGCGAAGTTGCCCGCGAACATCCTGATCTCTCCCACGTAAGGCTGCGCCATCAGTCGGTCCTCACGTGCTCGAAGGGAAGATGCCCTGCAAGGCGATGCAGAAGCTGATGGTCAGGAAGGGCTGCATGTTGGGATGGGGCTGACTGCCGCCGACGCTCTGGACGGTGTTCGGATGCAGCGTGGTGGTAGGGCCAGTGCGGGCGTACACGTTGTTGCCCCCGCCCAGGACGTTGCCGCTCGGGGTCGCCGAACCACCCGTCGCACTTTTTGCGGCATTCACACCATGGGTGTGACCCGGGAGTTCAGACACTGCCAGAGTGTGTGCAACCTCTCCCCCGCGCTCGCCCAGTGTGTGGCTGGAACCGACGTGGATGGGCACGCGACCTCGCAGGTCCGGGAGGGCGAAATTGACGCGGCCGTCGCCCCCGAAGGTTGTCCCGAGCAGGGAGAAGAGCGCTTGGTTCTGATTGATCGGGAGCAGCTGTCCGTTGCACAGCGCCCACCCCCTGGGCGGGAAGTTGAAGGACATCATCCGGATCTCGGACAGGAAGGGCTCAGCCATGGGGATCCCTCCTAACCCGTCTTAGGGGGCCGACGGTTGTCGGCCCGCTTCATCCATCCCCCGACCTCATCGTTCTCCACGCCGCATCCAACGGTCCGGACCCGAGAAAACGCACCTTTTGCAGTGCGGTCTTGTCGCCGGAAAGTCGCTTCGTAAGAAGGATCATCGACCTTAGGGACTATAACTGTCTAGAGGCTGGACGGATTGCGCTGGTGTCAGCATGGCATCGCCGCGGACCTGGGGGTTGAGCGGGGCACGATGCGCCACTGGCTTGACCTGTTCGGGACCGCAGTGCGTCAGCGGACGTTCCGGCCGGACCTGCGAGCCACTCAACGAGCACCCGAGAGCAACAGCTGACGCTGGCATGTGACGACAGTTCCACCTGCAACAACCCGGAGGGCACCGGTACGAATGCACCACCTCCAAGCACAAACCAAGTACGCAGGAACAC
>Ga0208938_1001573_pt1 | contig 13080 bp, 4 predicted proteins | sample AD_UKC125_MetaG_FD_184434 | JGI IMG/M metagenome (GOLD analysis project Ga0208938, IMG submission 184434) | Active sludge microbial communities of municipal wastewater-treating anaerobic digesters from USA - AD_UKC125_MetaG (SPAdes) (version 2) | ecosystem: Engineered > Bioreactor > Anaerobic >... | reverse complement strand
GTACGGCTCCAAACGAAAAGGAGGAGGTTGAACCGATTCTCGGGCGGGCAACGTAGCTTCTGTCACTTCCCGCCCTCTGCCACAAACGTAACTGTGCGTATGTCAAGTAAGCAGAGGTGACAGCATTGTACTTAGTAAACCAAATAGATGACAAAGACCAGTGCCAGCACCGCAAGTACTGGGTGAATCTCCCTCATCTTTCCCGTAAACAGCTTCATGATGACGTAACTTAGAATGCCAAAAATGAGTCCGTTGGCTATGGAATAGGTAAAGGGCATAGCAATCATGGTGATGAAAGCTGGTATGGCTTCTGTTAGCTCAGAAAAATCAATTTTCAAAATGGGCTCCATCATGAGAAAACCCACCACAATGAGAGCTGGTGCCGTAGCTGCAGAAGGCACCACTTCTGCCAAGGGCCAAAGAAACAGCGAAAGCAAAAACAGTATGCCCGTCACCAAGGCCGTGGCACCTGTTTTCCCTCCTTCAGCAATGCCTGCTGCCGACTCCACGTAAGTGGTCACGGTGGAGGTACCAGCCACAGCGCCTACCATGGTGCCCACAGAATCTGTTATCAGTGCTTTATCGGCGCCTTCAAAACTGCCATCTTCCTTCAGTATGTTCAGCTTAGCAGCCAAGCCAGCAATAGTGCCCAGCGTGTCAAACATGTCCACAAAGGTGAAGGTAAATATGATGGACACAAAGCCCCATTTTAGTGCTCCCAAAATGTCCATGGCACCAAAGGTTTGAGAAAGCTCGCTCCAGTTAGGGAGTGCCACTACTGAACCGGTGAAGTTTGTAATAGGCGCACCCGTGCTGCCTCTTATGAAAGCGCCAATTATGGTGGTAATGAGAATGCCCAGTAAAATGTTGCCTCTTACACGGAGTCCCATGAGCACCACAATGATGATCAAACCCACCAAAGCCAGCATGGTTTCAGGCCTGGTCACACTGCCCAAGCCCACCAGCGTGGCATCGTTCTTCACCACCAAACCAGCATTTATCATGCCGATGAAAGCAATGAACAAACCGATGCCCACCGAGGCTGCCAATTTAATGCTCAGTGGAATGGCTTGCACAATCCAACGCCTAACAGGGGTAACAGAAAGCAAAAGGAAAATCACACCATCAATGAACACGGCTCCAAGTGCCACCTGCCACGGCAAACCCAAGCCCAAGCATACTGAGTAGGCAAAATAGGCGTTTAACCCCATGCCGGGTGCCAAAGCGAAGGGAAGTTTGGCATAAAGACCCATCATCACCGTGGAAATACCAGCTCCAATAGCAGTTGCCATGAGAACTGCGCCCTTAGGCATGCCAGCTTCACCCAAAATGTTCGGGTTGACAAATAGAATGTAAGCCATGGTAATGAACGTGGTCAAGCCAGCAATGATTTCGTCAGTCCAGTTAGCACCGTGCCTTCCAAAATCGAAGTGCCGTTCCAGCCACTTAATCAAGATAACGCCGACCTCCTTCCAAAGGTAAACAAATGGGAAGATGGCTGTACGGGTAAGAGCCTAAAAAACCAAAAGAAGAAGGGTTGACTAAAAACGTAAAAGACAAAGCTGTTTGCCCTCCACCCGCACAGCAGCGCTGCTGCTACCACTTTTACAAAGAGCAAAAACAAAGACAGCAGCGTGTTTCAGCTTTGACCACTGGGGGTGAAGAACAAACGCCCACACGTTAAAATGCGGTTTTTTCCTCACCCCTGTGGTCTGCAGATTTACGGTCTGCAGGTAGAAACTCCCCCACCCTATTTGGGGGATTACACAGGAGTACATCATGATTTTTCTAATTATATTCTAACCCGATCTTGAGTAAATTCAAACCTCCTCGCTGTCGCAGGAAACCCACACAGTTATGGAAGCCACGGCAATGAACATGTCGTCACTCTTGTCCTGAAGCTCTTCCATGGCAACGCCCTTTGTCTTTAAGCCACCTTCCTGAACCACAATGTCTGCTTCCATGTTCAGGGGCAGTGCTTCGCGCACCTTGCTTATGACCACAGTTCCAGCACCGGGCACACCCAGGTCAATAGTGAGCTTTACTTTGCAGCTGCTTAGCAGCCCACCTTCAACCAAACTGGGCATGCACACGCGGTGTACGGCATCCGAAATGGCTTTTTGGCAAGCATGCGTGGGGCTTTGCCCATGTTGATCAACCCCCATACCCATTTCAATGAGAAGTTTATGCCACGCCATAAGTAACATCTGCCTCCTTTCGCCTACACGAACTCATTTTAGCCAATAAAGCAAAAAAGGGGCACCCCTTTTAGTGGGGTACCCCCTCTTTGTTGTTTAAGTGTGTTGCTTGCTATGATGGAGCTGCGTTATTTCATTAGACGAATGGTGTTGCCCAGCCACTCTACCTTGTAACCCAACGTCTCTACCACAAATCTCAGCGGCACCATGGTTCTGCCGTTGAGAGTCTCAGGAGCGACGTCCAAAGCTACGAGGTTGCCACTTACCATGGCAGTAGGCTGACCAATGATGAGCAGTATGAATGGATGCTCTTTGTCCTTCTCTGGATCCTGTTCTGCCGTGTAGATGAATACCATCTTGTTCGCTGGATCGCTGAAGTCCCAATCAGCCTTGAGGCCGATGACTTCTGCCAAGTGTCTGATCGGTACCATGGTTCTGCCGTTCTTGATGTAAGGTGTGGCGTCCCAGAACCTGGTCTGACCATTCACGGTGTAGATGTCCATACCAGGAGCAAGCTCGATAATTGTCTTGTATCCAGGCTCCTCAGCCGGCTTAACTGCCAGGGTAAATGTGGCTGCATTGTAGCCCTCAACCTTGACAACACCAGTAACCACTGTGCCAGTCAAAGACTCTGACCTCACTGTGAATGTCACTACACCGTTGGCGCCCACAAGCCCGTTGTAAGTGGTGGGTCCAATGGTTACCACAACAGACTTACCAGTTTCTACTGGTTTGCCATCTGCACCAACCAAGTTCAAGGTGAGCAGAGCATCCTTACCAGCATCAACGATGGTTGGAGTAACGGTAACATTAAGATCCTGAGCAGGCCGTGCTGGCTCCACTTGAGCAATAACTTTGTAGCTTGTATTGTCAGTTTGGCCAAAGAGTCTGTAATCAACAACCTCTTCGAGCTCAGGGTTGTAGATTAACTCAGCCACCACGTTACCTGCAGCATTTAAGGTGACGTTTCCAAAATCGGCTATGCCTTCAGCATTGGTGGTTGCAGTCAGCTCAAAGTATCCAAGCTGAGAAACCCGTACTAAAGCGCCCTCTATAGGATTGCCCAAAGCGTCCACGAGTTTAACCTGCATCGGGACAATGTCTTTGGCGTACCAAGTAGCGGTCTTAACAAAGCTTAGCTGTGGATGAGCAATTTTCAATGCACCATTATCTAGCACGAAGTTTCCGTATTTCAATGTTAGTTTCGGCTCTCCAGAACACATGTCAGACTTAAGCACTTTTACTACCACTGTAGCTGTCTGCGCGCTATAGACTTTGTCAAAGGTAACTTTATCTAGGGAAGAGTAGGTCTTCACAGCAAGATCGATTAGGCTGGCATTGAAAGCTGTAGATGTCATGGTAACCACAACAGTACTCTTGAATCCGTGCGTAACTACTGCAGTGGGAGTAATGGTAGATGGAGCAACTATCGAGACCACAGCACTACCTGAGTGCTTTCCGTCACTGGTTATAATTGTTATTGGATAGTCACCAAGCAAGGATCCGTCCACAAATGCCGCCGTATCCACAGAGAACTTACCGTTTACTACGCTGCCTTCTAGCTGATCCTCGATGCTCCAAGTCCCATTTACCACATTGCCAGATTTATCTGTAACGCTCACATCGAATTTTGCCATGGCATTCACAGTTGCCGGAGCAGTGACCTTCAGATCAGGAATGGGAGCAACAGAGAAATACTTCCCTGACCATACACTGTAATCAACTCCATTAATCTTAACAGCGTACCTTCCAGGAACAGCACCTGCGGGAATTGTAAAGCTGTAGGTTCCAAAGTTTTCAGGAATTAAAGTGAACTGATTAGGACCAACCTGGTTGTACGGGTTTCGAGCAACTAGTTGTACATTTACACCATCGGCATAACCGTTGTACCAATCTTTTACAACAACCTTAACTGTACCGGAGGTGTCGTATTCCATTGATGCTGGTGAAATGCTTGCAATTCTGTAAGCTTTTACTACGTATTCTTTGGTAGCAACAGCCAACGAGCCATCAGCCAATTCCGCAGTAGCTGTGACGGTTATGGTTCCTCCTTGGACTGCAGTTCCATAAAGCGTTGCAGTACTCGCGCCTTCTCCTTCTGCAAACCAATACTTATCAACTGTCTTTTCTACGTTGCACGGTCCTTCTTCTATAGTATCTTTCTTGGCAATAAATGGGCTTTCAACCCACAACTCGGCTCCGTGAAAGGTATGAGTGGGAGCGTAGAAGTTCGTCAGGACGTTATTGGGGTCAGCAACATCGATCCAAAGCTTCTTAATTGGAGAACCGGAAGATTCAACATTAATCTTGATTGTTCCCAACTGGTGAATGGTACTGGTATGGATGATGCTCTCGCTCAAGACTAACTGCGCACCATAAGAAACGTGCAGAACTGCGACACCGTCTACTACAGCATTACCGCCAACGACAGTGGAGAGCGTTGCTGTGTATGTACCGTAGTTTGCTGGCTTGGGTATATTCCCCAACGTCAACTTGCCATTTTCGTCGGTCGTACCCTCAATAGGTGCAGCGTCTTGGGTCGCAGTTACCTTGTAGCCAAACTCCACTTTTAGTTTTGTATTCTTTACAGGACCAAATTGATCATAAACGTAAACCTCTTTGTCAAAAGGCGGAAGAGTAATTGTTTCTGGATTTACGGTGAATTTAGCCTGCTTGATCTCAATGGTCTTGTAGGCAAACTTTTCTACAGCGATACCATTAAATTCGCCATCAACGACACCTTCAGCAATATTTCCGGAAACAAGGTACACTTTTCCAGCTGGAACTGTGAACTTGAACGCGTTCGCTGCGAAAGCAAATGTAGCAGTTTTTTGATCACTACTAATAGTTGCACTGAAGGACTCTAACACCGTGGAATACGTATTGCCATCAGCATCTTCCCAAACGCCAATAAGAGCCATGGGTATTACGCCTTCAGATGCTACCAAATTCACATTGCCTGCAACCGTAGTAATAGTACCTGTCGCCTTATTTACGGGCTCCCCACTCACGTAGCTGCCCTTTAGCTCGGACTCAACGTTAAAGAACGTTACTGGTACTACTGTGGATGCAGTGCTATTCTCTAGCACTAGCTTCACAGTGCCATCTTTACCGCCTAAGGCGTTCCAAAGAACGCTAAATGGAGCAGACACTTGACGGAAGTTCAACGCAGATTCCCCTAATACCTGAGTACCAGACTTTAGCCGAACAACCATGTTCTGAGCGTTGATAGGCGCGTTGTAAACATTGTAATCGACCTGATACAGCCACTGGCCTCCAACCTTTACCCAACGGCTAGCGGAGTATTCAAGAATGGTACTAACAAGTTCGGGTTCTGGTTCAGATGGAGTCATCACCGAAATAGTGTAATAAGGAGCCCCGTTGTAACTAGTAGTAGTAGGCCCCTGTACAGTGATGTTGTAGTTTGTCCCGGCATTGCCGCTGGCTGTAAAGGTTAAGCTGAATGTGCCAGTAGTGCTTATAGCAGCTGATGCGACTTGGGTGGTGCCTGTCCACACGAATACCTTGTAATTAGAAGCGACTAGTCCAAGACTATCTTCGAGCGGCGCAACGGTACCTGTAATGGTTACTTCGTCTCCACTGGTTACTTCAGATGGTACGTCAGCCTCTACCTTGAAGAGCCTCAGTGGGAAGCTTGCCGTAAGTTCATTGTCAGAATCGATCTGGTATCTAAGATTGTAGACACCATCTTCATCTGCAAAAATTTCGTTGTAGTAAACATACACAGTAAAGTTGTTGCTACTTTTTTCAACTGTGTTAACATTTCCATAGTCGAAAGTAAACGACGCTGTATTTACAATATTAACACCATCTATGCGCCCCTGTATCTTTAGTACTACATCGGTGGTTGAGCTATTTTCGTTAACGTCTGCTCCGAAAGCTTCCTGTTCGGTTATCCACTCGACGTTTTCCACCGCCATGGTGGTAGAATCCTGAGCATTTGTTGTCAGCACTGGTGTCAACGTCAGAGCTAAGGCAAGCACAACAACAAGCGCAAATAATTTCTTAATGCCTTTCATTGTTTTCCCTCCTTTTTCTTAAGGTGTTTGAACACACTATTAGATGTTCTAAACCCTTAGCAGGTGATCAAAAAGTAATTCCTTTTCGTCTTAGGTCATCAAAAACCCATACTGCCTTAGGTAATCAACCTTACGCTTAGTTCGTCCGTTCTTAGGTAATCCAAGGCTTTATTGTTCTTCTGTTAGGTGGTCAACCCCGCCGGAGGTGATCAAGATCATAAAGATATATACCCCACCTCGGGCTGTTCTATTACCTTTATTCGCAACAAACGTGCCACACTTACAATTTTCTCAGTCAACCCAAAAAAGTAAAGCACTCTGGTCGGGCAACGCATTACATCGCATCCGTTCAACCATTAAGGGGGGCAATATGCCCCCCTACTTCTATATTCTTTAGATCTAGAAAACTCCTAGTTATCTTGTACAGATTATGGTAGGTTAATTGTTGTATCTTTACTTACTGTAATCACATAAGCTTTGCCTGGCTGCATAGTTCCATCAGTAACTTTTACCATCGCGCCATTGGTAGTAATAACGCTTAGCGACACAAGTGCGTCACCAAAAAGATCATTGGCGTTAACAGGACTGATCTGCGGTATGCTCAGATAATTGCTAACATTACGTTTCAACGTTACGCTGGAAGATCCAAATGCATCTCCTTCAAGAGCAACAGTTTTTGCTTCAGTCAAGCTGGCACGGTAGACTGCAAATGCCATTGGCCTTTCGCCATTAGCAAGTACCCAGCTGGTCCCACTTCTACGGTACACGTTAACGCCTGGTAGTATTTCACCCAAGGTCTTATCTACGTAAACGGGTATACCGAAATAGTTCATCCCAGCTTTCAGTTCTAGGTTAAAGGCAATACCTACAGGTTCTTCAACTATATTTATGCTAAATTCAAAAGTGCTAATTTGATCTGCACTGTCCACGGCTGTGATTTGAATATTGTATTCACCAGTATTCTCGAAGGCAAGTATTGCTGGGCTCCCCGTAGCTACTACTTCGCCGTTCAGCTTCACACTAACAGAAGCTACCTCATCATCGTCAGTAACACTGAATGTGAGCGTTCCAGCAGAAGGTACATCAATTGACACATCGTAAGCCCTGCCGTTCTCAGGTTTAAGAACCCTACCTGCCAACTCAAGAGCTACGTTCTGTATCCTGGGTGGGTTGTCTTCCGTCACCAATGGTAGGTTAATTGTTGTATCTTTACTTACTGTAATCACGTAAGCTTTGCCTGGCTGCATAGTTCCATCAGTAACTTTTACCATCGCGCCATTGGTAGTAATAACGCTTAGCGACACAAGTGCGTCACCAAAAAGATCATTGGCGTTAACAGGACTGATCTGCGGTATGCTCAGATAATTGCTAACATTACGTTTCAACGTTACGCTGGAAGATCCAAATGCATCTCCTTCAAGAGCAACAGTTTTTGCTTCAGTCAAGCTGGCACGGTAGACTGCAAATGCCATTGGCCTTTCGCCATTAGCAAGTACCCAGCTGGTCCCACTTCTACGGTACACGTTAACGCCTGGTAGTATTTCACCCAAGGTCTTATCTACGTAAACGGGTATACCGAAATAGTTCATCCCAGCTTTCAGTTCTAGGTTAAAGGCAATACCTACAGGTTCTTCAACGCTCGTTACATGTACATTAATGGTGTAATCGGCCCGATTACCTGCCTCGTCTATCAGTTTAAGAACGTGGCTTTCTTCAGAACCAATCTCTAAGGTCACAGGTACAAAGAATGTTCCTTCGCCGCCTGAGCCAGTATCACCCCACGAACCGATTTCATCTTCGTCGAAGTAAACGACAAAAGCAGAGGACTCATCGGAAGCCTTTAACACAATCTGCCCAGTAGTATTATCTTCTGTTCTGACGATTAAGTCAATGTTGTGGTCAGTCATCTGCCTTTCTACAACTATTTCACCATCATCGCTCATCACATCAACGTCATTGACCTTCGGAACATCGCCATCAACTATCACACGACGCGTAACCACGGCTACTTGCCCAAGGGCTGGCTTTGCTTCAACAGTTAGCTGATAACGGCCCGCTTCCAGATTTGCATCAAAGAATTCTGGATCGCTGAAAGTAGCCCCACTGAAGCTCTTTTGCTTAACAATTGTTGTTGTTAAACTGCCATCCACTACAATTGATTTACTTAACGTAATTGTGGTTGTTTCAACAGGGCCCGTGATTTTCACCGTAAGAGGTGTGGGTGCACCCTGTTTTAGGACGATAAAATTGCCATCCCCTTCAGGTGAGAGTGATATATTCAACCCCATGGAAGAACCAATGCTTATCACCGTTGTATGGTCATATATGTCTTTTGCCGTCACTTCAACAGTGTAAGTTTGTGTAGAGCTAGGCACATCGAAGCTTAGTTCTATAGGAATAATCCTTAATGGAAAAGCTGTTCCTATGACATTGCCAGTAGCCGTTTCAATGAGCGTACCATTATTGTCCTTAACTGCAACCTCATAATATGCACCCGGAGCGTCAATAACGTTAAAACTAACCTTCAAGTATTCTCCGTCAGCTACTAACTGCAGGTTATCAAGTTGCACTGGTGTATCTGGGTTGTCATAAGTCAGGCGTACATTTTCGCTTGCACCGTCATTACCAGCGCCGTCTCTTACCCATAAATTACCCCCAAGGTAACCGCCATCATTCCAGTTCGTCGTACCAGTCAATTCCTGAAAGAGTGCCGGAATATTATAAGTAAACGTAGCAGAACTAAAGGGATCGTTAGGGTCTGGCTCTATGCAATCAAATAAGCAATAATTGAATATTGTACTCGCGTCAGTGCCTGTAACAGTCAAGCTAAATGTGCTTGCTGTAGGAATTAACACCAAATCATTTTCATAAACTGTCGCTGTAGCGTTTGTAATTCTGGATATCTGCACTTCCGGAAGTGACCGATCTACTTTTACTGGTATATCCATAACTTGAGTGGGAAGAAGTTTGCTTTCATCACTGATAAGTGGATCAGGCATGGCAACTATTCTTATGGTATATTGACCTTCTGGGACGAGATTACCGTTACGGTCAGTGCCATCCCAGAACCAATTCTTGGTCCAACCAGTATTAAGGCCAGCGGTTACACCGTCATCTAAAACAGCAGCACGTACAAAATTCTCAGATGCAATGGTCTTAACCACCTTACCTGCGCTGTCCAGCACATAGATGGTAAGCGCACGCGCATTTCTGAGTAGCCCCAAACCGACAACAAGCGAATTTTGCCATGTGCTATATGGGGAACCAGCACTGATTGCAAGCGTCCTTTCATCAAAATCACCGTTGCTGTTCTTACCGATGTAGTAAAGACCATTCCCATACGGGTAATACACGCCTGTCAGTCCATTCCAGGAATCTTCATTCCACCAAGGTAGGTCAATAATGTTATTATTGTCAGGCCATTTGCTATCACCGTTTATGGTGTCCTTATCACTGTAAATAGCCCAATCACCGAAATAGCCAAGGAATGGGAAAACTCTTGTTCTATCTTCGGAAGTGAATAGAAGTCTGCCCTCAACGAAAATATTCGTCCATGCTTCCGAGGGTTGTATGGTCACCTGGATAGTTTCGGTAGCGCCTGGTTCAACACTGACAGAAGAAGGCGCCGAAACGGTTCCAACGGTGTAGGTGAATCCTTGGTTCCCGTAATAGTACTGTTGCCGACTCGTAGTCACATAGCCACTAATGTTAGCCGTATATGTTGTAGTACCTTTGTTTGTGATGGTTAGCGTGATCGTTTTATTGCCTGTAAATGCACCCAGTTCTGCATAGGGTTGGCCGTTGTAGGTTATGAACACGTTGTTACTAACAGCTTTGGCAACGTTAATTCTGCCTGCACCTTGTACGCGAGGGCTGTATCGTGAAATGGGCTCTGCAGTGTTAACCAAAGCCTGCTTTATCTGCTCTGGTGTCCAATCAGGATGCGCTTGTTTAATAACAGCCACGGCGCCAGCTACGTGTGGAGCTGCCATAGACGTACCTTGATACGTGGCATATTGATTACCAGGAACAGAAGAGAATATGGAAACACCTGGTGCAGATACTGTGGGCTTAAACGCCATGTTGGGTGCAGGACCCCAGGAAGTAAAGTCTGCCATAGCGTTAGGGTCAGTAGCAGCATAGCTTCTAGCGATCTCATTACTGAACACAACCTGTAAAGAACCGTCTGCAGCCTGAATAGCACTTCTAAGTTTCACCTTATCAGGACCACCTATGAATACTGCTGGAATGGTATTAGCAGCAGTGCCCAATGCCATACTAATGAGGGAAGTATCATTATCGTAGTTGCCTACCACAACGCCGATGGCACCTACAGCTCGTGCATTGTTCACTTTTACTTCAAAGCTGCAGGTTCCTCTGTCAATTAGGAGAACCTTACCACTGTAGTCGCTGCCCTCGGGCACTGAGCAGAATATGCTGCTAGTGTCCACTAGGGTGACTGACTGCTGATTGAACACTGAAACAGGATCTCGGGAGTCAGGACTTGTTAAGTACATAACGTAATCGTTGTTAAATTTGAGCTTTTGACCTTCCAAGACCGTACCTTGGTTGTTAACAGCTGCCACAGTAATGGCATAACGACTTGCGCCAGGCGCACCTACTCGTGCTGGGTCTTTAATATAACTAGTGTATTGACCGTCTTCATTGCTGAAAGGTGCGGCGTAGTCGAAAAACGCATTGTTTCCAGCGGAAATTGCGAACGTAATTCCCGCTAAGTAACCGTTCTTTATGGCTTTCTGTTCAGGATCGGTTGGGTCGTCAAAACCTTTATCAGATCCGAGTGACATGTTTGCGGCAACCACGTTTACACCATTCTGCTTAAGTTGGATAAGGTATTCAATAGCTGCTACCATGTCCGCAGTGTAAGCGTAAGGTCCATAATCGCTAAAAACCTTGCAAATGATTATCTTGGCATCTGGAGCGACACCTTTTAAAGGAACAAGATTGCCGTTCTTGTCTTGGAACTGCGCCGTTCCAACTCCGGCAACAGTACCAGCAACGTGAGTACCATGCCCGTTGTGGTCCATGGGGTCATTGTCACCGTCTGCAAAATCATAACCATAGGGGATTTTTTCATTTGGGAAGCTACTGTAACCGCCGAAGTTTTCGTGAGTGTAGTCAATACCAGTATCAATAACAGCAACATACGTTCCTGATCCAGTATAGCCTAGGTTCCAAGCCTCAGGTGCTCCAATGAGCGGAGCAGAGTTTACCATGTCCGGGCTAACACCAATTTCTTCCATGCTTTCATAGGAAATAGGTTCTCCAACTACGTCCACAGTGTAAGGCTTGGAAATGTAAACCTGTGCGATTCTGCCCTTTCCTGCCAGAGATAGTATGTCTTTTAGCTGGTCCAAGGAAACAACGCCAGTGAAACCGTTGACTGTAGCATAAAGATCATACTGCTTAACGAAGTTTGGGACTGCTGATTTTACTTGATTCAGAGCCTCTGAGTGGACTTTATCTGCCTGATCTTTAAATGCGTTGAGGTTAGTGTTACCACTCTCAAAAAACGGTGCCTGGTTCACCTCAATGATAACTTTGGCTCTGCCTCCAAGGGCTTTTATGCCCTCGTAAACATCTTTAGTTACGACAAATCCGCCACCAATGTCAACAGTGTCCAGTGTAACATCAGCTTTTTTGGCACTGTCCCTAATTGTCTCAATGAACTGTTCCTTCACCTTGTCAAAGTCGTCAAAGTTAACAACGTTTGAAGTAGCAGGTGTTTCAGCGAAAGCTTGCAATGGGAAAACAGTAACAACCAAAACCAGAGCCAAAACTAACGAAATGGTTTTCCTAAAATTACTCACCACACATTTCACCCTCCCTTTGAATAAATCTGTGGTCAAAACTTAGGTGATCAGGTGCAAATAACAGCACCTATTATAGGTTTGTAAATACATTACATTTTAGGTAGTACAACCATTAAAGAAGAACTACACACTTATGGACAAATATGGGAATCGGATATGGAATAAACGATCAAATCTGCAGTTAAAAACTGCTAGTTAGCTTTACCAAAGGGGCCATCCAATCTACGTAGTAGCCCAGTGTTTGAGCTACAAAACGCAGGGGAACCATGGTGGTTCCTCTTACCAGCTCAGGGGTGGTGTCCATCTCCACTGAGATGCCACCGATGATAACTGTGGTTTGATCGATGAATAAGGTAATAAAAGGTCTATTATTCTTCTCTGACTGCTGTTCCTCATCCATGGCAGCATTTGATACGTTATCGGGGGTGTAAATCATGACCTTTTTCATGGCGGGATCAGAAAAATCATAGTCGACAGTGTAACCTAGGACTTCTGCAAAAAACCTTACAGGTACCATGGTTCTTCCTTCTTTTTGGTATGGAGCCACAGGCAATTTGGTAACTTTGCCATTGACACGGCACCAAGGCCTTCCTATTTGAAGCTCCACCTCCAGAGGAGACCGTTCTGGAACAGTTAATGCACTTTCTTTTAGCTGCATGGGTTTAACAATCAAAGAAAACACCATTCGCTGATAACCGGGAACGATTACCACACCCACCAAGCGGCTTCCAGTAACTACTTCGGGAGGCAATGTTATGCGGGCTTTACCATCCGTTCCTACTGTGGCAGTGGTTGTGTAATTGCCCACCATAACCGTTACCAGTGAATCAGGCGCTATTGCAGTGGGTGTACTAGCACTGGTTATATCACGAAGAGTAAGTGTGACACTGGCTTCTGTGTTCTCCGTAACAGCCAATGGATATGCGGTAACCTCAAGGGCTTTCAGCGCAAGTGGTGCAAAGAATGTCTGAGTTTGAGCAAACACCGTCTGAGCAGAGAAATTTCTTA
>Ga0208938_1001571_pt1 | contig 13099 bp, 11 predicted proteins | sample AD_UKC125_MetaG_FD_184434 | JGI IMG/M metagenome (GOLD analysis project Ga0208938, IMG submission 184434) | Active sludge microbial communities of municipal wastewater-treating anaerobic digesters from USA - AD_UKC125_MetaG (SPAdes) (version 2) | ecosystem: Engineered > Bioreactor > Anaerobic >... | reverse complement strand
GTCCGACATGACCAGCCCTGCCAGGCAACAAGTCTTTGATCAGTTCCCACTGGGCGTCCGTAAGGGCATGTCGACGTGTCATGCTCCATATAACGTAGCACCTTCGTCATTTGATGACACGCCCTAGGTTGACTTCTTTTTCGTGTCCTTCGCGCCCCCTTTGCGCCCTTCGCGTCCGATATTCATTCCGACTGCCCCGGCCAGCTGAGCCGCACCCCGTGCTCGGACGCCAGGCGCGCCAGATCGGCTTCGGTGTCGATATCGGTGGTGCAGCGCGCATGATCGACGACCAGTTGCTGCACCCGATCCGGGTGCGCGCAGCGCCATTCGCGCAGGCCGGCGCCGCCCTGCGCGGCCAGCGCCGCCTGGCGCGCCTGGCGGCCAAACACCAGCGGATGCCCGGGCTCGCCCCGGTGCACCGGCACCACCAGCTCGATGCCTGGCGCCCGGTCGGCCCAGGCCCGCAGCACGGCGCGCAGGTCCCGCGCTTCCAGCAGGGGCTGGTCGCCCAGCAGCACCAGCACGCCGTCCAGCTCGTCGGGCAGCTGGGCCAGGCCGCAGCGCAGCGATGAACCGGGGCCGTCGTCGGGCGCCGGATTGATCGTCCACGTCAGCGCTTCGCCCGGGGTCTGCGTCTTGCACCCTTGCAGCAGCGCGGTGATGCGCCCGGCGTGGTGGCCCAGCACCACCACCACGCGCGGCACCCCGGCTTCGGCCAGCAAGCGCAGCTGGCGCGCGATCAGGGCCTCGCCGTCGCGCTGCAACAAGCTTTTGGGCCTGTAGCCAAATCGGCTTCCAGCGCCGGCTGCCATGGCGATGGCAGCTATGTTTTTTGAAGCGTCCAGACGATCGCCCGGCACGTCCCGGCTCACGGGATCAGGCAGGCCGATCCCGCCGCCGCCAGGCCCTGCTGGTCTTTCACGTAGGCCACGTCCAGGTCGCGCGGCAGCGGCACGCCGTTCTTGACCGCCAGCACCTCGGCCATCACGCTGACGGCGATCTCCGGTGGCGTCTTGCTGCCGATGTAGATGCCGATCGGGCCGCGCAGGTGTCTGAGCGACTGCTCGGTCTGGCCCATGTGCTCGATCAGACGCTGGTGGCGCGCGGCGTTGTTGCGCCGACTGCCGATGGCGCCGATGTAGAAGGCCGGTGTCTCCAGGGCCTGCAACAGCGCCAGGTCGTCCAGCTTGGGGTCGTGCGTGAGCGCCACCACGCAGGTGCGCGCGTCGGGCTGCATCTCGGCCACCGTGTCGTCGGGCATGGTGGCCACCACGCGCACGCCGGACACGCTCCAGCTGCCGCGGTATTCGTCGCGCGGGTCACACACGGTGACGGCAAAGCCGCAGAACAGCGCCATGGTGGCCAGGTATTCGCTCATCTGGCCGGCGCCGATGATCAGCATGCGGTACTCGGGGCCGAAGGTGTTGACCAATTCGGCGTCGGTCAGCACCAGTTCGGCCGGCTTGTCGGCCGGCTCCAGCGTCACCTGGCCATCGGCCAGGCGCACGCACCGGTGCATCAGGCGGCCGGCGTCCAGCCCGCGGATCAGCTCGGCCAGCGCGGCGCCGTCGGGGTCGAACTCCAGCAGCAGCTCCAGCGTGCCGCCACAGGGCAGACCGAAGCGGTGTGCCTCGTCGGCGGTGATGCCGTACTTGGTGAACTGCGGCGGGCCGCTGCGCGGCAGCGCGTCGGCACCGCCCGGATGGGCGTAGCGCGCGATCAGGTCGTCCTCGATGCAGCCGCCCGAGACCGACCCCATCACGGCTCCGTCCTCGCACAGCGCCATGATGGAGCCGATCGGCCGCGGCGACGAACCCCAGGTGCGCACCACGGTGACCAGCAGGGCCTGCTGGCCCGCCACGCGCCAGTCGCGCAGCGCGCGCAGGACGGTGACATCCAGGTTTTCCATGCGGCGACTCCTTTCCCGACCGCCCGGGTCAGCGCAGCGCCCAGGCCAGACCCAGTATGGCCACAATGGCGACGAGAATCCAGACCCAGGCCGGCACGCCGCCCGTGGCGGGCTCGCCGACCGGTGTTTCGGCGGCTGGCGCGACCGCTGCCGGGTGGCGGCGCTGCATTTCCTCCTCGAAGCGCTTGAAGAAGCTCTCGGCCATCGACCTGGCCACGCCGTCGATCAGGCGCTGGCCGACCTGGGCTATCTTGCCGCCCACCGTGGCGTTGACCGCGTAGCCCAGCTCGCAGCCGCCCTCGTTCGGGGTCAGCGTGACCTGGGCGCTGCCCTTGCCAAAGCCGGCCGCGCCGCCACTGCCGTCAAAGTGAATGGTGTAGCTGCTCGGCGCCTGCACGTCCGCCAGTTGCAGCGAGCCCTTGAACTTGGCCGACACGGGGCCGACCTTGATGGCGTTGACCAGCGCATAGGCGCCCTCGCCCGTGGCTTCGATGCTGTCGCAGCCGGGGATGCACAGCTTGAGCACCTCGGGGTCGTTCAGCGCGTCCCAGGCTTGCTGCTGGGTGATGGCGAGCTGTTTGCTGCCTTGCATTTCCATGGTGGGTGTCCTTTCTTCTCATTGCTTCATGACCTGGGCGATGCCACGCGCCAGATCCTGCAGTCGACTGATGTTGTGCACCGCCAGCATGCCGTCGCAGGCCCCGTGCAGCACGGCGGCGCCACGCGCGCTGGGCGTGTAGCCGGCAAAGCGCAGCAGCGGGTTGAGCCACAGCAGGCGGCGCGTGTGGCGCTTGAGCCAGGCCAGTTCGCGCGTCAGCACGTCCGGCTCGCCGGTGTCCAGGCCATCGCTAACGATCAGCACCAGCGTGCGCCGGCCGACCAGGCGCCGCGCGTGCCGCTGGCGCAGCACGCCCAGCGACTCGCCCAGGCGCGTGCCGCCGGCGAAGTCCTCGATGGCGCGGCCGGCCTGCTGCAACATGGCGTCGGTGTCGTTCAGGCGGAACGCCGCCGTCAGGTCGGTCAGCCGGGTGCCGAAGGTGAACACGTCGCGCCGCACGCGCTGGCGCTGCACCTGGCGCGTGGCGGCGTGCAGGAAGGCCAGCAGCAGGCGCGCGTAGCGCTCCATCGAGCCCGACACGTCCACCAGCAGCAGCAGCGGCAGCGGCTGGCTGCGCCGCTGCAGCCGGCGCAGCGCCATCACTTCGCCGCCGTTGTGCGCCGCGCCCTGCAGCGTGCGGCCCCAGTGCACGCGCTGGCCGCGCCAGCCGGCGCGCGTGCGGCGCGCCCGCACTTCGGGCACGACCAGGGCCATGTCGCGCGCCAGGCGCTCGACCAGCTGGAACTCGCTGGCAGTGAGCTGGTTGAAATCGGCCTGACGCAGGCGCACCAGCTCGCTGGCGGTCATGGCCGCATCCAGGTCGATGCTCTTGTCGGGTTGGGCGCTGGCGTCGGCGCCGGGCTTCTTGGGAGGTTGCAGCGCCTCGCGCACGCGCGGGCGCTGGCGCGGCGGCGCGGCCGGCGCCTCGGCACGCGGCAGCATCTGCGCCAGCAGCTTGTGGCCGAGCTCGGGGTCGCGAAAAAAAGCGTCGAACAACTCGCAGAACACCGCGCGGTCCTGCTCGCGGCTGACCAGCACCGCCTCCAGCGCGGCGCTGACGTCGCCGCGCCGATCGACACCCACGTGCTGCAGCGCCTGCTGCGCCAGCGCGATGCGCGAGGCGTCCAGTGGCACGCCGGCGCGGCGCAACGCACGCGCGAAGGCCACCACGTTGTCGGCCAGCTTGCCGCGGCGCGCGTCGCCCAGCAGCGGGACGCGGGCATCGCCCGGTCGCTGCACCGCCACGGGCGTCACGCCGCCTCCGGCGCCAACGCCTCGGTGATCAGCTCGCCGGACAGCGCGGCCACGTCCTCGCGCTGCTTGAACAGCACGCCGGCCGTGCTTTGCACCACCTCGGGATCGAGTTGCAGCGCGTCCAGCGCCACCAGGGCCTTGGCCCATTCCACGCTTTCGGCAATGCCGGGCGCGCGCTGGAAGTGGCCGGCGTAGGGCGTGCTGCGCAGTCGGTGCACGAAGCTGGCCACCTGCTCGGCCAGGGCGGCGGGCGCCTCGGGGACGCGGGCGCGCACGATGGCCAGCTCGCGTTCGCGCTCGGGATAGTCCAGCCAGTGGTACAGGCAGCGGCGCTTGACGGCGTCGTTCAGCTCGCGCGTGCGGTTGCTGGTGAGCACCGTCAACGGCGCGGCCACGGCGCGCACGGTGCCCAGCTCGGGGATGCTGACCTGGTACTCGCCCAGGTATTCGAGCAGGAAGGCCTCGAAGGGCTCGTCGGCGCGATCGACCTCGTCGATCAGCAGCACAGCGCCCGGAGCAGGCGTTTGCAGCGCCTGCAGCAGCGGCCGGCGGATCAGGTAGTGGGGTTGGTAGACCTCTCGCTCGACTTCCTCTGCCGTGCCGCGCCCTTCCGCCGCGCGCAGGTGCAGCAGCTGGGCGGCGTAGTTCCATTCGTACAGGGCTTCGCGCTGCTCCAGGCCGTCGTAGCACTGCAGGCGCAGCAGCTCGCGGCCCAGCGCCTGGGCCAGTGCCTTGGCCAGTTCGGTCTTGCCGACGCCGGGCTCGCCTTCGAGCAGCAGCGGGCGCTGCAGCCGCAGCGCCAGGAACACCGCCGTCGCCAGCCGCCGGTCGGCAAAGTAGCCGGCGGCCTGCAGCGCCTCGGTCAGGGCGTCGATGGTGGTCGGAGGTGACATGGCTCTGGTGAAGACAAGAATCCGCGTTCGCCCGCAAGCGAGAAGAGTATCAAATCATGCCGAAACGCCCGACTGGCGCGCGCAAGCAGCTATGAAATAAATAGTAGCGGTCGGGATCGCTCCCGACCGCCGGACGCCGGTGGCGCTGCCGCTCAGCCCGCCAGCGCCTGGGCCACGGCGCGCTGGGCCATCACGCCGACCAGGTGCGCGCGGTACTCGGCGCTGCCGTGCAGGTCGCCGTTGAGCTCCGACGCATCGGTCTTGACACCGGCCGCGGCCGCGGGGCTGAAGTCGCGGCCCAGCGCCTGCTCCAGCGCGGTGTGGCGGAACACGCCGTTGCCGCCGCCGGTGACGGCCACGCGCACGCCGGCATCGGTCTGCGCCACGAACACCCCGATCAGCGCGAAGCCCGAGGCCGGCTGGCGGAACTTGACGTAGGCGGCGCGGCGCGGCTGCGGAAATCGGATGGCGGTGATCAGCTCGCCCTCTTCCAGCGCGCTGGCGAACAGGCCCTGGAAGAAATCGTCGGCGGCGATCTGGCGCGCGCTGGTGATGACGGTGGCACCCAGGCCCAACACCGCCGCCGGGTAGTCGGCCGCGGGGTCGTTGTTGGCCACCGAGCCGCCCAGCGTGCCCATGGCCCGCACCTGGCGGTCGCCAATGCCGTCGGCCAGCTGCGCCAGCGCCGGGATGGTGGCGCGCACGTCGGCGTTGCGGGCCACGTCGGCGTGGCGCGTCATGGCGCCGATGACGAGGGCGTTGCCCTCCTTGCGCACGCCTGCCAGGTCCTTGACGCCGCCCAGATCGACGATCTGCTCGGGCGAGGCCAGGCGCAGCTTCATCGAGCCCAGCAGGGTCTGGCCGCCGGCCAGCCACTTGCCGCCGGCCTGCGCCAGCTTGACGGCCTCGGCCTGCGAGGTGGGCCGCTCATAAGTGAAGGTGTACATGTGTGTGTCTCCGGATTCGATGACGAAATGACGAATGACTTCGCCGCTGGCGCGGCCTCAATGGCGGGTGCCGTAAGCGGCACGGGTCATGCCGGTGCCAACCGGCGTCATTGAAGTCCGGCGCCAGCCGGACGAGGTCATGCGAGCGCGGCGAGCGGTCATGTGCTCAGGCCGCGGCGTTTTGAATCGCCTGCCACACGCGGTGCGGCGTGGCGGGCATGTCGAGCTCGGTCACGCCCAGCGGCTTGAGCGCGTCGAGCACGGCGTTGATGACCGCCGGCGGCGAGCCGATGGCCCCCGCCTCGCCGCAGCCCTTGCTGCCAATCGGGTTGTGCGTGCAGGGCGTGCACACGTGGCCGAGCCGGAACTCTGGGAAGTCGTGGGCGCGCGGCATGGTGTAGTCCATGTAACTGCCGGTCAGCAGCTGGCCGCTGCCTTCGTCGTACACGCCGTGCTCCATCAGCGCCTGGCCCATGCCCTGCACCAGGCCGCCATGCACCTGGCCCTCAACGATCATGGGGTTGATGATGACGCCGAAGTCGTCCACCGCGGTGAAGCGGTCCACGCGCACCACGCCGGTCTGCGGGTCGACCTCGACCTCGCAGATGTAGGTGCCCGCGGGGAAGGTGAAGTTGGTCGGGTCGTAGAACGCGGTTTCGTTGAGGCCGGGCTCCAGCTTGTCCAGCGGGTAGTTGTGCGGCACGTAGGCCGTCAGCGCCACCTGGGCGAAGGGGATCTTCTTGTCGGTGCCCTTGACGGTGAATTCGCCGTTGGCGAATTCGATGTCGGCGTCGCTCGCTTCCATCAGGTGCGCGGCGATCTTCTTGGCCTTGGCCTCGATCTTGTCCAGCGCCTTCATGATGGCCGTGCCGCCCACCGACAGCGAGCGGCTGCCGTAGGTGCCCATGCCGAAGGGCACGCGGCCGGTGTCGCCGTGCACGATGTCGACCTGCTCGGGGTTCAGCCCCAGGCGCGCGGCCACCAGCTGCGCAAAAGTGGTCTCGTGCCCCTGGCCGTGGCTGTGCGAGCCGGTGAACACCGTCACGCTGCCCGTGGGGTGCACGCGCACCTCGCCGGCCTCGAACAGGCCGGCGCGCGCACCCAGGGCGCCGGCGATGTTGCTGGGCGCCAGGCCGCAGGCCTCGATGTAGCTGCTGTAGCCCATGCCGCGCTTCAGGCCCCTGGCTTCGCTGGCCTGCTTGCGCGCCGCGTAGCCGGCCACGTCGGCCAGCTTCTGGGCGTCGTTCATGCAGGCGTGGTAGTCGCCCGTGTCGTACTGCAGCGCCACCGGCGTCTGGTAGGGGAAACTGGTGATGAAGTTGCGCTTGCGGATTTCGTCCTGCGACAGGCCCATGTCCCAGGCGCAGCGGGTGACCAGGCGCTCGACCACATAGGTGGCCTCGGGCCGGCCGGCACCGCGGTAGGCATCGACCGGCGCGGTGCTGGTGAACCAGCCATCCACCTCCACATAGATCTGCGGCGTGGCGTACTGGCCGGCCAGCAGCGTGCCGTACAGGATGGTCGGCACGCTGGAGGCGAAGGTGGACAGGTACGAGCCCAGGTTGGCGTCGGTGTGCACGCGCATGGCCAGGAACTTGCCGTCCTTGTCCATCGCCATTTCGGCGTGCGTGATGTGGTCGCGCCCGTGGGCGTCGCTCACGAACGACTCGCTGCGCTCGGCCGTCCACTTGATGGCGCAATTGAGCTGCTTGGCGGCCCAGGTCAGGGCCACGTCCTCGGCGTACAGGAAGATCTTGGAGCCGAAGCCACCGCCCACGTCGGGCGCGATGACGCGCACCTTGTGCTCGGGCAGGCCGAGCACAAAGGCCGTCATGAGCAGGCGCTCGACGTGCGGGTTCTGGTTGGACACGTACAGCGTGTATTCGTCGGTGGCGCGGTTGTAGCTGGCGTTGGCCGCACGCGGCTCGATGGCGTTGGGAATCAGCCGGTTGTTGGTGATGTCCAGCTTGGTGACGTGCGCGGCATTGGCAAAGGCGGCTTCCACCGCGGCCTTGTCGCCCAGCGTCCACTTGTAACAGTGGTTGTCGGGGGCTTCGTCGTGCAGCGCAGGGCCTTTGCTGGCGGTGCGCATGTCGATCACCGCCGCCAGCTCCTCGTAGTCGACCACCACGGCCTCGGCGGCGTCCTTGGCCTGCGCCAGGGTGTCGGCCACCACCATGGCCACGTGGTCGCCCACGTAGCGCACCTTGCCGATCGCCAGGATCGGGTGCATGGGCTCCTTCATGGGGCTGCCGTCGGGGTTGCTGATCAGCCAGCCGCAGGGCAGCCCGCCCATCTTGCCCTCGATGTCCTTGCCGCTGAAGATGGCGGCCACGCCGGGCATGGCGGCGGCCTCGGCGGTGTCGATGCCCTTGATGCGGGCGTGCGCGTGCGGCGAGCGCACGAACACGGCGTACTTCTGGTTGGCCTGGTTGACGTCGTCGGTGTAGTTGCCCACGCCGGTCAGAAAGCGCACGTCTTCCTTGCGCTTGAGCGATTCGCCGATGTGCGGCAGCTTGGCAAATTCGTTGGCACCCATGGTCTTGTCTCCTGTGTGGGGCCGTCAGGCGGCCATGGTTTTTTGCGCGGTCTGCACCGCCTTGACGATGTTCTGGTAGCCCGTGCAGCGGCACAGGTTGCCGTCCAGCAACGCGCGGATCTCCGCCTCGCTGGCCTGGGGGTGGCGCGCCAGCAGGTCGACGCTGCTCATCACCATGCCCGGCGTGCAGTAGCCGCACTGCAGGCCGTGGCACTCCTTGAAGGCGGCCTGCATCGGGTGCAGCGTGCCGTCGGCGGCGGCCAGGCCTTCGATGGTGGTCACCTCGGCGCCCTGCATCTGCGCCGCCAGCACGTTGCAGGACTTGATGGCGCTGCCGTTGGCGATCACCGTGCAGGCGCCGCACTGGGCCGTGTCGCAACCCACGTGCGTGCCCGTCAGGCGCAGGTGTTCGCGGATGAACTGCACCAGCAGCGTGTTGGGCGGCACGTCGGCACTGACCGCCTTGCCATTGACCTTGAGCTCGACTTTCATCGCGGGCGTCTCCTTTATCGTGGGGTTTGTCAAATTGCGCTGAAAACGGCCATTCTTGGAACAAGCCGCGCCAGCGCACCTAGGTAATACCCTAGCTTTGCCGGGGGCGTCCTGATTATTCTCAGAATGAGACACTCGGGCCCTCAGACTGCACCCACCCACCAAGCCGGCCCCCATGCGCGACGACCCCCGCCTGAACCAGATCGCCCTGGCGCGCCAGGCCGTGCTGGCCGAGGGCGTGGAGCTGACCGACGCACTGGTCAGCGCCTGGCTCGACCGCGCCTGGATCATGCAAAGCTGGCGCCGCTGCCTGGCGCGCGGCGCGCGGCCCGAGGCGCCCGTGGTGTTCGACGCCGTGCCCCGCCACGCCGGCGCCCATGCCGCCGACATGCATGCCGACCTGCTGGCCGCCGCCCGCCCCGAACTGCAGCGCCTGGCCGCGCAGATCGCCCCCATCCGCTACTTTGCGCTGCTGACCGACGCGCAGGGCAGCGTTATCGACACGGCGGGCGCCATCGACCACCGCAACCGCGCCACCCACGCCATTGCGCGCGTGGGCGTCGATCTGTCGGAGCGCGCCATCGGCACCAGCGCCATCGGCGCCGCGCTGGCCGAGCAGGCGCCCGTGTGGCTGCACCGGGGCGAGCATTTTTTTGCCGACACCGGCATCTATAGCTGCGCTGGCGCGCCCCTGTTCGGCCCCGACGGCCGCTGCCTGGGCATGATCGACGTCACCGGCGTGCAGGCACCCGAGCGCCCCGAGCTGAAGCACCTGGTGGCCCAGTCGGCCCGCCAGATCGAAGACGCCCTGCTGCTGGCGCGACCGCACCAGTTGCGCCTGCACCTGGCCTGGCCCGCCGGCTGGCAGGTGGCCGGCGCCAGCCCCGGCGCTGCCCTGCTGTGCCTGGACGCCGAGGGCCAGGTCACCGGCGCCAACGCCACCGCGCGCCAGATGCTGCCCGGCCTGCACGCCTTGCGCGCCGGCCCGCTGCACGCCAGCGATCTGTTCGCCCTGCCCTGGGCCAGCCTGTTCGATATGGCCGGCCACGGCGAGGCGCGCACCCTGCCCCTGTGGTCTGGCCTGCGCGTGCAGGTGCGCGCCGAGCGCAACCCAACCAGCGCCGGCGCCTCCACCCGCGCCCCCGCCGCCCTGCCCCCCAGCGCCGCCGCCAAGCCGCGGTCGCTGAAGGCACTGGAAACCGAACTGATCCACCAGGCCGTGCGCGACGCCGGCGGCCGCGTGGCCATCGCCGCCAAGACCCTGGGGGTGAGCCGAGCGACGATGTATCGGAGGTTGGCGGCGGTGCAGAGAGGGAGAAATTGACGCCGATGGTGCCGGCCGGGCTGGTTGTGTCAAACTGTAGCGAGCAAACGTACCTCAAGGCACCATGCATGATCCGCAAAAATTTAGGTTTGCATAAACTGGCATGAGTGCCCCACGGCCGCAGTGAAGTGCAGATTCGGAATCTTTATACGACCTACCGTTCTACAGTTTTCGTCGCCTAAGGAAGGTCTGAACAACCCCGTCTTTCGGCTGGCGAGGTCGTAATTGTCCAGATGATGAAATCAAGGTCGTGTTTCTCGTCGAATTTGGAGCCCTGTCACCGGTGTTTGAGGCCCCGGAGCCACTTTCACGGGCCCCGACCCGTGCAGCGGGCGCACTTAGGCCTGCTGCATCAGCGCAAGTTGCTTGCGCACCATCCACAGATTGGACAGCGCAAACAAGGTGGTGAACTGCGCCGTGTTCTTGGCCAGACCCCGATAACGCACCTTGGCGTGGCCCCACAAGCCCTTGACTACCCAGAACGGGTGCTCAACCTTGGCACGGATACCCGCCTTGACCTTCTCCATGGCTTCGGTCAGCTCGCCCACCAGGCTGCCCTTGTCCAATGCGCGGCGCTTGGCCGGCGTCATGGCCACGTGCCAGTTGACATCAGGGTGTGCCCGGGTGATCTCCGGCCTCTTGTCCACCCCGCGAAAGCCCGAGTCGGCGTGCACATCGCTCTCTTGCCCGTGCAGCAGGTGTACCGCCTGCGTGATGTCATGTGCGTTGGCCGCCGTGCCGGTGGTGCTGTGCACCAGCCCCGAATCGGCGTCGCCTCCGATGTGCATCTTCATGCCGAAGTACCACTGATTGCCTTTCTTGGTCTGATGCATCTCGGGGTCGCGCGCACCGGCCTTGTTCTTGGTGGAGCTGGGCGCGGCGATGATGGTGGCGTCGATCACGCTGCCGGCCTTGAGCATCAGGCCCTTGGCAGTCAGGATGGCGTTGACGCTGGCCAGCATCTGCGCTGCGATCTTGTGGCGCTCCAGCAGGTGGCGAAAGCGCAGGATGGTGCTCTCGTCGGGCAGGTGATCCTCGCCAATGTCCAGGCCTGCAAACTCACGAAACAGCGGCGTGTCGTGCAGCGCCTCTTCCATGGCCGGGTCCGACAGGTTGAACCACTGCTGCAAGAAGTGGATGCGCAGCATCGTCTGCACGCCAAAGGGCGGACGCCCGCCCTTGGCACCCCTGTTGGGCGTGTGCGGCTCGATCAAGGCCACCAAATCGGCCCACGGCACCACCTGGTCCATCTCCCCAAGGAACTGGCGCTTGCGCGTGGTCTTGGGCTTGCGCTCGAAGCCGCTGCTGGCCAGGCTGATCTGTTTCATGCTCATGACGCTACTGTCTCATGCAAGGGACGGGGCGTCGAGGTTTTGCAGACTGTCCCTTGCTTGCCGTTTCTCCGGGCTTCGCCTGAGAGCGTTTTGCTTGTTTCAAGCCTTTTTGGCCGCTGGCCCTTACGTAGCAAGCGCACGCGGCTATCATTTTGCAAGCGTTGCGCCGCCTCGGTGGCGCAGTGCTTTTTCGCAGTTCGCGCCCGTCGCCAAGCTAGGGCTTCCCGTTTTGGCCTCCGGGTCTAACTTTTCATCGCAGCCGACCGCCTTCGGCGCCGGCTGAATTCAGGGCGTTGGCTGGAACTGTTGTCTTTCGTTACCCATGCAAAAATCCATGATGCTGCTTCGTCGCTTATTAATAGTGCAAATATGATTCACACTCCCCGCTGGCTCAGCGTTGCCCTTCTCTCTTCGCTTTGGTGCTTGTCTTCTCCGTCGGCTGCATCAGAAGGAGCACTGCGGATTTCTCTTGTACCGCCGGGGGTATACGAAATCGCCAGTGGCACAAACGCGTGGCACGTATATCTGGACGGGGTAATTGATCCAGGGGCATACAAACGAGTTGAACGCGAAATATCACGGATATCCAACTCCGTTATAGAGGTATACCTCAATTCACCCGGCGGTGACTTCCTGACCGGCATTCAGCTGGGTCGTTTATTTCGAGAAAAATCTGCGTGGACTCACATTGGCCGTCAAGGTACAGGGGGCATGCCAGATACCGGCGAGTGCTACAGCGCATGTGCAATGGCCTATCTCGGCGGCTACTATCGATTCGGAAAGAATGGATCGAAATATGGGGTTCATAGGACGTGGAAAAAAAGCGCTCCCACCGAATCAGATCTCGATATGGGGCAAATAATTTCTGCTGCGACATCAGCCTACATTCGTGAAATGGGTGCCGACGGTAAGCTTTTGGACTTAATTGTCAGTGCTGGAAAGAACGAACTCTATTTATTGAGTGAAGTTGAACAGAAAACACTACGAGTTACGAACGAAGGCAGAGCCCCGGCGGAGTGGAGCCTACAGCTAAGTCAAGGCCTCTACTATCTGCGAGGTGTCCAAGAAACCATGTATGGACAGGGTAAGTTTCTTCTGTATTGCACTAAACAAGGTCTCGCTGTCCATTCTATTTATGAAGCGGGGCCAGAAAAATCAGCATCTATAGCAAATGGTGAATGGCTCCATTCTTTGTTGATTGATGACCGTACGGTACCTCTTGGAAATCCTGCCCGCATCAAAGACGATCACGGATTTCTGAATGTGATGTTTGTTCTAGTTCCCGAACAGATCAAAAAAACCTCCCTTGCGCGTGAATCAATTGGACACGCGATGCAGATTTCGCGGGAAGCCCCAACATTTGTTGGTTACAGAGTAGATTTCAATGTTGATACGTCCAATAAGCTACGAGATTTCATATCCACATGCTCGTCCAAGAAGTAACATTGCTACCCAACATGGCGCTCAAGCCGACCCCCTTCCGCTTTGCTCCAGCGGTCGGCTTAGCTCTACTACAAGGGCTTCCCCACCAACGCAAGCAATACCTCTCCCCGGGCTGATTGCGCAGCAATGAGCCCAGGTATTCTTTCCGTCGATTTCCCAAATCAGTGTTCCACTTTGTGCGTGCAGTCCGTCAATGCTTTATCGCAAACGGTGCGGACGGCGTGACTACAAACGGTTATTAGTCGGCCCTGCAAATCCCCGCCAAGCCGCATGAACACTGGGTTTTCGCCGATTCCAGGTGAAGCCCTATCCCGCGAGAATCACCCGATCGGAATCTGATTTCTGGGAGTTTTGCTGATGTCCGAT